>Ga0081539_10004077_pt1 | contig 16708 bp, 12 predicted proteins | sample TabmetS4T2R2_FD_71023 | JGI IMG/M metagenome (GOLD analysis project Ga0081539, IMG submission 71023) | Tabebuia heterophylla rhizosphere microbial communities from the University of Puerto Rico - S4T2R2 | ecosystem: Host-associated > Plants > Roots > Rhizosphere ...
CCCCCCCCCCCGTACAGGAGGGGGGGGGGGGGGGGGAGGTTACTTCCCAGGTTCCAACGGCTCGGAGTAATCGAAGTCCCCTCTCCCCAACCCTCTCCCTGAGTACAGGGAGAGGGAGGCAGATGTACGTCTGCGAGCTGCATTGTCGCGCGTGGATGATGTAGAGGTCTGCAGGAACACATTCCGCTCGATCGAAGTCCGCACGCGATCCGCGCAGCGTTTCAACTCCGAGATCGTGTACTCGCGCAGCCCGTTCTCACCGTGTTCGCGGTAGTAGAGTGACGCGTTAGCGAACGCCTCCGAGAGCTTGCCGACGGCGATCGTCATGTACGCGCTCGACGGTTCGGCCGGCACCTGCTCCGCGAGCGACGCGTAGATTTTCCCGATCGGCAGGCCCCCGTAGAACTCGCGCGGCTCGCTGAGTTGTTCCTTGTTCCAGGCAGCCTTCAGCGGCGGGAGGATGTTCGTGTCCTTGAACCGCGGGCCGAGCTGGTCCGGGTCGTAGTACAGGTACATCGCCAGCTTCCACGCCAGCTCGAAGTTACCCTTGCGCTGACACTCCTTGGTGAATGCCAACCCCGTCCCACCCCAGCAACTCGTGCGCCGGCCACCTTCTTCCCATGCGGGCAGCGGCATCAGGCCGAGCTTGCCTTTCACCTGCGGGATGTCCACCTGAAACTGCCGCGTACGCCAGTCGGGGCAGATGTAGAACAGGCACAGGCCTTCGTTCACTGACCTGGCGAGGTTCTGTCCCCATCCGCACGGGAACGCGGTGCGCTGGTCGCCCTGGATCTGCTTCACGTACCAGCAGATGACGTCGGCCGTGACGTCGGTATCGAACGTGACCTTGCCGTTGTCGTCGAACATGCGCACGCCGCGCTGCAAGAGCAGCATGCGGATCGCGTCGCCGCCGTCGGCGGGGAGGTCGATCATGTAGCGGTCTGGCACGCCGTCGCCGTTGAGGTCCTTGGTGACCTCGCGTCCGACGCGTGCGAACTCGTCCCACGTCGTAAGCTTGCTGACGTCGATGCCCAGTTCCTTCACGAGGTCCGCGCGGTAGGCGAGCATCGTCGGGTGCACGTCGTGCGGCAGCGCGAAGATGTGGCCGCGACTCGACCACTTGCTGAAGCGGCTGGTGACGAGCTTGTCGTACAGGCCGGTGGTGTGGACGCGCTCGGTCAGGTCCACGAAGCCGACGTCCTCGATGGGCCCGCGGGTGAAGATGCCCATCGTGCCGTCGAGCAACTCGACCATGTCGGGCACGTCGGCGCCGACCTGAAGCGCCGATTGAAGTCGGCCTTGAAGCGCGCGCTGGCTGACCACTTCGAGCTGGACCTTGCAGTGGTTGTCCTTCTCGAACCTCGCAATCGCGGGCTTGTACGCCTCGGCGTGTTCCTTCGTGAACGTGGCGAAGATCAGGTCGGGCCGAGCTTCCGAGGCGCTGAGCACGTGCGCGAGCAACAGTCCGCCGCCCGACAGCAATGCCAGGATGAGGATGGCCAGAGGTGCTCGGCCGTAGGGGAAACCCATTCGCGGAAAGGATGAGGGATGAAGGAGGAAGGAGGAAGCAAAGGCCTCGCCCTTTCATCCTTCACCCTTCACCCTTCATCCTTTCTTTCGAAGGCGGCGCCGTCGAGGCGCGGACGATCAGGTCTTCCGGCACGCGGATCTCGCGCGGCGCGTGCGGCTTGGGCGTCAGCAGGCTGTTCAACAGCAGGTCCGCGCCGATCCGCCCGATCTCGCGACCGGAGACGGCGACCGCAGTCAGTGGCGGCGGCAAGAGGCCGACCGGGAACACGTCGTTGAAGCAGACCACGCTGAAGTCCTGCGGGATGCGCAGGTTCATGCCCGCCGCGGCGCCGACCAGAGCTACCGCGATGTGGTGGTCGTACGTGATGACCGCGGTCGCGCCGCCCTCGCGGACCGCGTCCTCCAAAAAGTCCGTCACGGAAGTGAACGGCTGGTCGTGGTTTTCCACCAGTGACAGCGACCGTTTGCGCGCACCGCTGAGCAGCGTCTCGTAACGCTCGGTCACGCTGTAGTGGCTGAAGTACGTCGCCCGCGCGTTCGCGTACGCGATTCGCTTGTGGCCGAGCTGCACCAGGTGGTCCAGCGCGCGGGTCATGCCCATCGCGTCGTCGGCCAGCACGTATGCGACCGGGTTACCGACGCGCTCGTTGACGCAGACGTACGGCACGCGGCGGCGGTTGAGCTCGGTGACCGTTTCGGGCTTCGGGGCCTGCATCAGGATCGCGCCGTCGAACCGCCAGAAGGGCAGCGGGTGATCGTGCGAACCGGTCGCGCTCAATTCCAGGAACACGTCGTACCCGCCGGCGTGCAACACCTCGGCGACGCCTTCCAGCAGCGATTCGTTGATGCCCTCGGCCAGGTGCGTCTTGGGAGAGGCGAACAATCCGATGATGTGCGTGCTGCGGCGGTTAAGGTTCCGCGCGGCCAGGTCCGGCACGTAGCCCAGCTTGCGGGCGGTGTCGAAGATCTTTTGGCGGACGGCTTCGGACGCGCTGAACTTCTGCTTGCCGTTGAGGACGCGGCTGACCGTGGCCGGAGTGACGCCGCAGAGCTTGGCCACGTCGGTGATCGTCGGTCGGCTGCGCACCGGCGGCATTATAGTGAGTTTGGGTTCATTGCCATTACTGACGGCCATACATTACCCCGCAGTGACGTTGGAGGTCGCGCCCTCGCGACCCAGCGTCGCGCGAACTGTTTGAGATTTGCCGTCCACTGTAACGGTGATCTCGTACTCGCCGCAGAACCCGCGCACCGTGGTCGAGCCGGACGAATCGGTCTGCGCGGACGCGTCCGTTGTCCAAGACTTCTCGATCAAATCGAGCCACGCCTGCCCGTGCGGACGGATCGACCAGTCGGCCGCGAACAGCGCGGCCTGCGGGCGCCAGTGTCGTTTTTCCCAGAAGCCCCACAGCATGATCCCGCGCACGCGCGGGTGCGAGAACAGCGTCGTCACGTAATCGCGCACGTAGTCGGCCTGGAGCGCGCGGTCGCGATCGTCGAGGTTGATGCTCAGCTCAGTCGACTCGATCGGCAGGCCGAGCGCGTCGAACTGGTCGAGAACGCGGACGAGCTGTTGCGGGTCCGGGAGCGCCGTGCCGAAGTGCGACTGCATGCCGATCCCACCGATCGGCGCGCCAGAGTCCTTCAGCCACTTGATCGTGTCGTAGAACTCCTGGCGGTGGACGCTCGATCGGCCGCCCTCGAGGATCCCGAAGTCGTTCAGGACGAGCCGGCAATTCGGGTCGGCTTCGTGCGCCAGTTTGAACCAATCGATCAGCACGTCGCGGCCGCCGAGCACGTCGATCAGGTCGTGGTTCGAGTAGACCTCGTTGACCACGTCCCAGCACGCGAGCTTGCCGCGGAAGTGCGAGACGGCGCTGGTGACCCGGTTCGCGCAGACGCGGCGCAGCTCGGCGGGGTTGTCCTTGTAGGCGGCGATCGGCTTGGGCGTCCACTGCCAGCTCGGCCAGTGCAAGTTGTGCCCGCGCACCTCGATCCCGCGCTCCAGCAGCCACGCCAGCGCCTGATCGGTCTTGGGCGAGACGCCGTCGATCATCGCCGGCCACTTCATGTCGTTCTCGAAGACGGCGTAGTTGCAATGCTTCTCGACGAAGTCGCGGTACTTGATCGCGTCGGGCGAATCGGACGTGAGCAGCTCCGCGGTAACGCACGTGCCGAACTTGAACGCGTGCCGCACGAGCCTCGCGCGCACGGTCGCGCCTTCGACCGGCTTGCCCGACGCGTCGGTCACGCGAATGGTGAGCTCGCCCTTGCGGTACTTCTCGATCCGTGCCTGCGCCTCCGCGCGCCACGGCGCGTCCGGTTCGCGGCCGGCGTAGGTAATGCTCGTGCGCGGGAGCGCGTCGACCTTCACGGCTGTGGGTCCGAAGTTCAGCACCTCGACGCCGCCGATCTCGATCGTCTGGCGTTCGAAGCCGGCCCGGAACGCGACGTGCGCCTTGCCCGCGGCAAAGTCCCGCCGCGCGACGAAGGGCACGTTGACTTCCGTCCAGTCCTTGTTCGCGCCGATGCGGAACTCTTTGGCCTTGCGGTACTCGCCGCCGGATTCCTCGAAGACGAAAGTCGTGAATCCCTCGCCGGTCATCGAGTCGGCGCAGCGCATCCAGAACCGCGCCAGGCAGACGTCGCCGTCCTTGACGTCGCCGGCCGTGAGCGCCACGACCTGCACGTCCCACTCGTTCCGCGGGGCGGTCGTGGTCGTGATGCGGATCGCCTTGGAGAATGGCACGCCGGTCACGTCGATGGCCTGCGCGCTGCCAAGCTGCTTCTGCGCGCCGGCCAGTTCCAGCGCGGTGGTGACGTCGGCGGAAAGCACGGACTTCCCGCCCGCCGGCACGTCAGCAGCTTGTGCAACGGAGAACGTCATCGACGCGAGGCCGAGCAACAGGCCGAGGAAGTTGGTCGTCGGGCGTGTCACGTGCTGCGTATCACTGGGCGCGGTTGACGTAGAGGTTCCTTCGCTTGAAGTCGGTCACGTTCCTGTCGTTGCTCGGGAGGCGCGGGTTGTAGGTGAAGGCCTGCACGTGCCCGTCCACCATGAGCACGTTGGCGACCGTGTCCTTCTTGTGACGGAAGCGGATGTTCAGTCCGTTCGCCAGCACGTCCTTATTGGTGTATGGCGCGCCGGTGACCGCCGTGTAGTTGAGCGGGGTCATGTCGATGCTGTCGTCAGGGTTGTAGCCTGACGCTGGCTCGTTGAGCAGGAAGGGCGCACGCCACCAGCCACCGGCGTCGATCCAGCCGGAAACCGCACCGTCGTAACGCGGATGCCAGATGTTGGCCACGATATCGAAGTAGAGCGGGCAGTCCCAGATCAACCCGATTTCGGACGACCGCTTCACCTTTGCAATCGGGTACGGCTTGGTGAAGAACGAAGGCGTCGCGTTGGACCTCGTTCCATTGATGTCCGCGAGAAGGTAAGGGTGCCCCTGGTACTGCAACGAGGCGCCGGAAACGCCCGCCCGCTGGTTTTCTTCGCCAGGAGCGTCGGGGCAGATGAACATCTTACGCAGGCTGGCGACGTCACCGCCGGATTGGGCTGACGTCGTCCATGTCGAGCCGTACTTCGAGAGCGTCGCCTGCAACAGCAGTGGCCAGCGGGTGTTCTTCATGCCGGTGCTGTCGTCGGCAACCGTTTGCGTGACGGCGGTGCCGCTCCACACGAACTCGCCGCCGCGCCAGTCGCCAATCGGAAGGATGCCCTTGTTGTTCGCAGTGTAGATGTAGATCGCCTGTCCGATCGATCGAAGGTTCGCTTGGCAGGAGATCATTCGCGCTTGAGCCCGCGCCTTTCCCAAGGCGGGCAACAAAACGCCGATCAGCACGGCGATGATGCCGATGACCACGAGGAGTTCGACCAGCGTGAAGGCGGCCGCGCGGCGGCCAATGCGGCGGGGGCGGCGGGGGCGGCGGGAGTGGAGAGACATGATCGTTTCCTTTTCCGACGTGGTCAGGCGCACGCGTGGGCTCGTTCGCCCGCCTTGTCACGGACACCTGCGGCAGGAAAACTCATCTCACGGATGATTCACGTACAAATTCTTCCGCTTGAAGTCGGTGACGTTCGGGTCGTCACACTGTTTCTTCTTGTTGTAGTGGAACGACTGCACGTGACCGTCCACCATCAGGATGTTGGCGACCGTGTCGTTGACGTGTCGGAAGCGGATGTTATTGGCATTCCATTGCTGATCGCTATTGGTCCAGCCATTCTTATCTGAGGCGGCAGGACCGCCAGCGCCACTCGCCTGGGAAGCCATCAGGCTGATGCTGTCGTTCGGGTTGATCGGTGACGTTCCGCCGTTCCAATCGTTGTAAAGGTACGGTGCGCGCCGTACTCCGGCGGATGCCCCGACCTTATCGATGTTGTCGGATGTGGCGGAGTCGTTGACCGGGTGCCAGACGCCGTTGGTCGTGTCGAACCGTACAGAGCAATCCCAGACAACGCCAATCTCTGACGAGTTTCTTACCTTGGCGATCGGGTACGCGCGGACGCGGTAGAAGTTGTTGGCCGGGTCGTTCACGTCCACGAGCAGGGCGGGGTTTCCCTGGTAGTTGGTCGAGTCCAGATTGTTGGTGATGTTGCCTTCGCGAGGCGCGTCGGGACAAACGAACATGAAGCGTACGCCGGCGTTCTGAGCGCCAGTCTGGGCCGCGCTGTTCCACGAAGCGCCGTATTTCGTCAGTGCCGCCATCACTAACACGTTCCATCGCGAAGCGCGGTCACCATTGAATGCCGGCCGTGGGGTGGAGAGCAGCGGGTCATTCCCGTCCCAATAGCCAAATGGCAGGGTGCCCTTATTGTTCGTGACGTAGATCGCTAGGCCCTGACCGACCGACCGCAGGTTCGCCTGGCAGGCGACCATGCGGGCCTGCGCGCGGGCCCGGCTCAAGGCCGGCAGGAGGATGCCGATCAGCACCGCGATGATGCCGATCACGACGAGCAGTTCGACCAGCGTAAACGCTGCGCGTCGACGCTTGCTCACTGCGGGCAGTTCGACCAGCGTGAACGCTGTGCGTTGTCGCTTGCTCACTGCGGGCAGTTCGACCAGGGCGAACGCGGAACGGGCACGCGCGTTGAAGCGACGGGCAACAGACATCTCGTTTCCTTTCCGCGCCGACGCACATCGACTACGAGCACGCCCTCGCGCGCGCGCACTTCACGGCCGGTTGACGTACAGGTTCCGGCGCTTGAAGTCCGTCACGTCCTTCGCGTCGGCCACCCGTCTCTTGTTGTAGTGGAACGACTGCACGTGGCCGTCCACCATCAGCACGTTGACCGCCGAGTCGTTGATGTGGCGGAAGCGGATGTTCGAGACGTTGAAGATCTGGGTCGCGCCGCCCATGTCACGGTTCGTCCACCCGAACTTGTCCGATGCGGTCCCGTTGGTCGCCTGATTCGCGGTCATGTCGATGCTGTCGTCGGGGCTCTTCGGTGATACCAGCGAATCCACGTACAGCGAGGTTGAGGCGGCCTGGTAAGCCTTGCGGTCGATGTTGATCGAGATCGACCACTCCGACGCCGGGTGCCAGATGCCCTCGTCGGTCATCTGCAACGCGCAATCCCACACGATGGCGATCTCGGCCGAGTTCTTGACCTTGGCGACCGGCCAGCAGCGGTACGTCCCGAACGTCTTGTTCAGGCTGGGCAGCAGGACCGGGTGCCCCTGATAGTTCACCGAGGCCATCATCAAGTTGGACTTGACGTTTCCGTCGCCCGGCGCGTCGGGACATTGGAACATCTGCCGGAGCTTGGAGACGTCGCCGCCAGACGCGGCCGAATCGTTCCAGCTCACACCGTATTTCGACAGCGTCGCCTGGAGCAGCGCCGGCCAGCGGGTTGCGCGGGCGGAGTCGGCGGGGATGCTGGGGTCGGCGACGTTCCCGTCCGCGCCGAGCGGGTTGCCGTTCCACTCCCCGATCGGAAGCATGCCCTTGTTGTTCACGACGTAGATCGCCAGACCCTGCCCGATCGAGCGCAGGTTTGCCTGGCACGCGACCATGCGGGCTTGGGCTCGAGCCCGGCCCAAGGCAGGCAAGAGGATCCCGATCAGCACCGCGATGATGCCGATCACCACCAACAATTCGACGAGGGTGAAGGCCGCAGACCTCCGGCGCGTGTTCATTTCTAACAACCTCGTTTTCCGCCGCTTCTCCCCGAAAGACGTCTTAGGTAAACGTTTACTTAATGTACCGCCGGCGCGAACGAAGTCAATCGACAAATCGCGGTCCAACAGGCGCGTGGTGCACAAATAAGAAGGCGGCGCGTCGCGATAAAGCGACGCGCCGCCGGCGGAGGAGGAAGATTGCGTTAGGCGCGTCGACGCCGACGGACCATGCTGGCCACAGCAGGCACGACGAGTAGCGCCAGCGACGTCGGCTCGGGCACGGCCGCGAGGAACGCCGAGGCGTAGGCGCCGCCGAACTGGTCGAGGTGGCCGAGCACCTCGCTCATGCCCGGCGTGTCCAGGCCCGCGGACGAACGGTCGTCGCCGCTGATCCAGTCGACGGCGCGGCCGAGCGTGCCGTTCTGCTGGTTGAACGCGGTGTCGATCAGCACGTAGTCGTCGAAGCTGACGTTGCCGCTGTAGTTGAAGTCGCCGTTCAGCCAGCCGGTGAGCTGCTGGTTGAACCCGGTGTCGATCTTCACGTAGTCGTCGAAGGTCACGGTGCCGCTGAAGTTCGCGTCGCCGTTCCACGTGTACTTGACCAGCGTGTCGCCGGCCGCGTAGGTCTGCCCGGAGAACGTGCCGGTGCCGCCGACCGAGCTGTACTCGGCGCCGCTCAACACGCCCAGTCCGGTGGTCGAGAGGTTTCTCGCCGCGGTGGACGTGATGCCCTGGCCGGTCCAGGCCCCGTTGTTGCGGGCGCTCTTGACCTGCGCCTCGACCGTCGCCTTGGCGGCGGAGGTGACCAGGTCGTTGTTGGTCAGGTCGAGCGTGGCGGTCGGCGTCGTGCCGCCGGCGATCGCGAGCGCGGCCTTGCTGACGCCAGCGTTCGCGCCGTTGGACAGAACGGTAACGGTGCCGGCGTTGACCGTCAGCGTGCCGGCCCGGACGTTGTTGACCGCGAGGTTCCCGGCCCCGGCCTTGGTGATGCCGACCGTCGAGGCCTGGAGGTTGCTCGCCGTCAGCGTGCTGCCGGCGGGGGTCAAGGTGACGGTCAGATCGTCATTCGTCGCCAATGGCGCGCTAATCGTGTGCGATCCGGTGATAACGTTGATTGCGGCGTTCCCGCTGCTCACGTCCATCATGATCGGCCCGGCTCCGCCGAGCGTGTAGCCGCTGACATTGTCGAACGTGATCGTGCCGACCGTCTTGCTCCCGCCATCTACGTTCACGCTGAACTGGCCGCTGGAGATCGAGGCGAACGTCGCGGATGTGTCGACGGCGTTCGGCACACCGCCGGTCCAATTCCCCGCGGTCGACCAGAGATTGCCGGTCGCTCCGGTCCAGGTCGGCGACGTCGGCACCGAGCTGATGAGCGATAGGTCGTTGAACGACGCGGTGTAGAAGTCGTGCGTCGGGCCCGGATCGACCTCGATGTGCATCTGGCTGATGCGCGTCGTGTCCAGCACGCCGGTGCCGGTGAAGTAAATGCCGTCGGACAACTTCATCCGCAGGTTGTACTCGTTCGTCCCGTTGGTGCCGCCACCTGGGACGAGCCCGTAGAACCGGAACGCGATGCCGTTGTTGCTCGCGTCGACGAGGTCCACGAGGCACCCGGCGACGCCCTCGCTGACGGTCACTTGAAGTTGGACGGTGTCGTTCCCCGCGGCGTCGAACTCGCCGCCGAGATACTTGTAGCCGCTGCCGTACTCGTGCGAGCGGACTTGGAATCGGTCGGGCGCCGAGGTGAGCGTGGCGAACGGGGCGCCCCAACTGCCGTAGATCGCGTCGAGCGAGAAGTTGTCGAACGACGCGAGTTGCACCGGCGCGGCCGGCGACACGGTGACGATCAGCAGGGGAGCGGCACCAATGGCCAGCGAGGAGACGAAGTGTTTCATTGCGCGTTCCCTCCAAGGTACGCGTTTGACTTGCGCGGCATCGCGCCGCGCGCGTGATGGGAGGCGGAGGACCGCTTGCCGTCCGCCTGCTGAAACAATGTAGCCATCGCGCGCAGAAGCGGCAAGCGTGATTTTAACACTTATGTTATAGTTTCGAGGTGCCGAGTCGGCTCACCGCGACCACCTCCGAGCCGTCGGTCGATTCGCCGCGGAAGAAGTCGGCGCGCGCGGGCTCGAGCAGCTTCGACCCCTTCCACTCCGAGTCGCCCGCCATCCACTCGAAGCACTGGCGCAGCAGGCGCGAGAGGTTCGGCGTGTCGAGGCCGGTCATCGACGGCGTCATGAAGCGCGCCGGCGCCTCGATGTTGATCGAGCAGATCGCGATGTCGCGGCCGGCGATCATGCCCTGTTCCCAGCAGGCGCGGACGGCGCCGACGGCCGCGGGAAACGTCGTGCCGACGAATGCAGTGGCCTTCAGCGTGCTGCGGTCGAGGCGCTCGCGCATGACCTCGTACGCGGCCGCCGTCGCGTCGCCGAACGAGCGCGTCGGACGCTCGTGCAGGTCGCCGGTGATCTCGTTCTGATCGAGCCACTGCCGCCAGAGGCGGATGCGTCGTTCGATCTCGGGATTGTGGTATTGCGTGCTGATGCAATCGATCCGACGGTTGCCCAGTTGTCTGAGGTGATCGAACACCTTGGCGATGTGCGAGTCAGGAAAGAGGCGGATCGACGGCACCCCGTGCTCACTCAGGTCGAGGTCGAGCGAGACGCATTTGTTGGCGCGCAGCGCGGGGAGCAGATGTTTGGGGATGTCGACCGAGATCGGCAAGAGGATCAGCCCGGCGGGGTTCGTGATCGCGCTGCTGACGACGGGGTCGTCCCAGTGTACGTACTGCACCGGCCGCAGGCTCAGGCCGTAATGTTCGGCGGCCTCGGAGACGGTCTGGCGCAGGTGCGTCAGATAGGTCGAGGGGTACGCGGGATAGAGCAGGAGCACGTGGCCCGTGCCGCCGCCGACATCGGTCTGGTATCCTGGCGAGATGTCGAGCGACCCGTTGGGCCGGCGGATGAGGACCTTTCGGTCGAGCAGGCCGCGCACCGCCTTGCGCGCGGTCATGTGACTGACGCCGGTCTCCTCGGCGATCTTGCGTTCGCCGGGGATGGGATTGAGGACGTAATCTCCCTGCCGGATCCGCCGCTCGATGACCGACATCACGTGCTGGAACTTCGGCCTGCGGGACATCCGGGTCTCCTAATTCAGATCCGCCGCGCGCCTTCGGACGGCCGCGGTGACCGCGGTGACCGCGGTGGCCGCGTCTCGCACGCGTTGCTCCGCGTGGCGAATATAGCGGACCGCGTCGCGAAAATCGTTGACGGGCGTCTGAGGCGCGGCTATAAAGATATATAACATTGTTGTTATACGCAAGCGCCGAATCCATTGAATAGGCGGACGCACGGATGAAGGTGAGCGGATTGCCACTGCTGCTCGGGCTCGCAGCGCTTCCCGCGGCGCCGGCGCCACCGGCCGTCGCATCACCCAACGCAACGCCTGGAGCATTGCTTCCTTGGACGACATATGAAGCCGAGTCCGCCAAGACCAACGGCATCGTCCTCGGGCCGGATTTCAGCGGTCAAACCGCTGTCCGCGAGGCGAGCGGCCGGCGGTGCGTTCGCCTGAGCCGGACTGGACAATTCGTCGAGATCACGTCCGAGGGCGATGCGCAGGGCATCGTCGTCCGCTACTCGATCCCCGACACGGCCGACGGACGCGGCAGTGACGCGACGCTTTCCCTTTACGTCAACGGGAAGCCGTACGGAAAGCTGGCGATGACATCGCGATACTCGCACCTGTACGGCGAGTACCCGTTCAACAACACGCCGACCTCGGGCAATCACCGGAACTTCTGGGACGAGCTGCGCATCCTTCACGGCGCAATCCACGCGGGCGACGTGATCCGACTTCAGAAGGACGCCGACGATACGGCCGGCGAATACCTTGTCGATCTGATCGACTTGGAGACCGTGCCGGCGCCATGGGAGAAGCCAGCCGACGCGCTGTCGATCACGGAGTTTGGCGCGACGTCGGACGACGCCACCGACGACCGACCCGCCATCGTCGCGGCCATCGCCGCGGCGCGGGAACAGCGCAAAGGCGTGTGGTTGCCGCGAGGGCAGTTCGTCGTGAAGGGTGCGATCGACGTCAGCGACGTCGCGCTCCGCGGTGCCGGCATGTGGTACAGCACGCTCGTCGGCGTGGACGACTACACGACCGACAACCGCGTCGCGATCTACGGCCGTGGCTCGAACGTCACGCTCGCCGACTTCGCGATCGTCGGGAAGCTCAACTACCGCAATGATTCCGAGCCGAACGACGGCATCGGCGAGTCGTTCGGCAGCGGCTCGAACATCCGCAACGTCTGGGTCGAGCACACCAAGACCGGCGCGTGGATCGTGAACTCCGACGGCCTGCTCGTCGAGGGTTGTCGGTTTCGCAACAACGTCGCCGACGGGATCAACCTGTGCGTGGGAATGCGGAACACGGTCGTGCGGAACTGCACGGCCCGCGGCACCGGTGACGACTGCTTCGCGATGTGGCCGGCCACCTACAAACCGCCGGCCTACGCGCACGGGTCCAACCGCTACGTGAACTGCACGGCACAACTGCCGTTCCTCGCGCAGGCCTTCGCCATCTACGGCGGCGACGGCAACGTCATCGAGGGATGCGAAGCCAGCGACATCCCGTATGGCGCTGGCCTTTTGATCAGTACGACATTCCGGACCGAGTTCGGGTTCCGCGGCACGACCATGTTCCGCAACTGCAGAGTCACGCGCTGTGGAGGGAACGACGGGGCCGTCGGCACGTTCGCAAACTTGATCGACCTGGCCGGCGTCCGATTCGAGGACATCGAAGTTGCCGACAGCGCGACCGATGCGATCAAGTTCACTTCGGCGCAGGGACGCGCGCTGCGCGACGCGGTGTTCGATCGTGTCAAGATCGCCAATACCGGCTTGGCCGGCCACGGCTGCGCGATCCTCGCCGCGCCCGGCGCCACCGGCTCGGCCACGGTCAGCAACGTCAGTGTCGTAAACGCGAAAGACGACGCTTGGCAGAACAACTCTCGCGCGTTCGACTTGATTCGAGGATCAGGAAACGCAGGGGTCGAGAACGGCGACCGTACGCGGCCGTAGTCCGCGCAGCGCCTGCGTCTTTCCGGCGGAGGTTCGTATGCGAAGGAAAATGGGATTCACGCTCGTCGAGCTCCTGGTCGTCATCGGCATCATCGCGGTGCTGATCGGCGTGCTGCTGCCCGCGCTCAACAAGGCCCGTGCTCAGGCCAACCTCGTCTGGTGCCAGTCGAACATGCGGCAGATGGGCACGGCGTTTTTCATGTACGCGCAGGCGCACAACCAGCGGCTGCCGCTGGGGTACTGGAACGGCAGCGGCTCCCCCCGCAATTTGGGCGCGACCGACTGGGGCTGGCTGATCCTGCCGTACCTGAAGCACGGGTCGGCCGGCACGTACAACTCGCAGGATCCGACCGGGATCTGGGCGCTGTACAAGGACAAGGACACCGTCTCCGGCAGCAATCCCGCGAGCTGGTACGACTCCGAGAAGGTGCAGACTTACGCCGTGCATCCGCAGTTGTTCCGTTTTGAGCCGGGACCTGTGAATCCCGTGACGCTGGCGCTGGCAGGCGCACCCGGCCCCGGCCCCGACGACGACGGCAAGCGGCCGTTCAAGCTCGGACAGGTCCGACGCTCGGCCGAAGTCCTCATGCTGATGGACTCGTCGCAGATCGGCAACAACGGCTTGGGCGCCAACACGTGGGCGTCGTACACGACGCTCTGGGCGATGCAGGCCGTCAGCACGAACTACTGCCAGAACTGGGCGACGCTTTCGGATTGCCAACAGCAGTTCCCGCAAGGGCCGGACGCGGGTTTGAACAAGGACTACGACACGGACGGCGCGATGCTCTACGACACGGGCCCGAACGGCGCGACGGGCAACAACATGCGCTTCCGCCACATGAAGAACACGATCGCCAACGCGCTGTTCCTCGACGGGCACGTCGGCGGCTTCCACTGGAAGCGTCCCGGCTTCGGCGGCAGCGACCTTCAGTTCAAGAACTTCATCCTCGACGACCTGCGAAAGCAGGACATGAAGTTCGCGCCCTGACCTTCACACGAACTCGCCCACGCGCGCGCGCGGGCGCGGGCGCGCCCTGCAAAGTCGGAAAAGGACTCGACGCATGAGCCTGCGCGAAAAGCTCACGGAGAAGCCGATTTTGGCGATGATCGTCGCCGTGGTGCTGCTGGTCGTCGGTGTATCGGTGTTCGCTTTCAAGGCGCGCGTCTCGCACGGCCCGGAACGCGGCGACAAGCTCGCGTTCTTCACCGTGGATGACGGCAAGACCTGGTTCGCCGACGACGCGACCAAGGTCCCGCCCTTCGAGAAGGACGGCAAGCAGGCGGTCCGAGCGCACGTATACCGCGCGTCAGACGGGAAGAAGTTCGTCAATCACCTCGAACGGTTCAAACCCGAGGCGAAACTGGCAATCGAATCGGCGAAGAACGCGCCGGCGCAAACCCCCGGCCGCGCGGACCGATCGGCCGCCCAAGCGGCCTACATGGGCGGCCGCGAAGTGAAGCGGCCCGGCGACGCCAACTGGGTCAACGTCGCTAACTTCCGCGATGCTGCGACGGTGACGATCATCAAGTGCCCGACCGGCGGCACCGAGGCAACGCCAGTCGAACCCTGAAAACATCTAACGCGAACGCGAACGCGAACGCCGTAGTGCCAACGCACCTGCGCGACGTGGCGCCGTCGTGGGCCTCGCGCACCATTCGCATCTCAGCATCAGCTGCTGATAATGCGTTGCTGCTGCGATGCGATTCGATTCAGAACTGGTGCCCGATCCAAAAGATCGTGGTGGTCTTGAACTTGTCCTCCGGGTAGGTCGAACCGGCCGGCGGGGTGTTGTAGTCGACGCTGGGGAAGAGCGCGACGTGGCCGTCGAAGAAGGCGAAGTTGACGAACGCGTTAGCGCCGTTGGCGCTGACCCTGCCGTGACGGGCGGCGAGTTTCTTGAGGTACAGGCCGGGATACTTCGCGCTGACGGTGGGGTCGTGCCAGTTGGGGTTGGCGGCCTCGGCGATCATGACCAGCTCGCCGCTGCGCTTGACGAAGCCGATCGTGCGGCTGAGCAGCCGCTCGTTCAGCAGCTTGGGATTAGCTTGTGTTCCGGAGGTGTTGAACCAGACGAAGGGGGTCGCGCGGGTCCCGTTCGCGTGCGGCCATTCCATCCCTCCCTGCACGCCGCCCGCGGACGTCGTGCCGACGCGGCAGTTCAGTTGGTACCAGGACGGAATACCAAACCCCTCGGCGGCCGCGTCGCTGTCGTTGAGCAGCGTGTAACCGTTGTTCAGCGCATCCGTCGGGTAATCCCCCTGCGGAAATGAGACGCCCAGCGAGTAATCCTCGTCGACGCCCTCGGGGCAGCGGAACGGGTTGGCGCGGTTGAACTGCTTCTCGGAAGTAGTGCTCGGCGTCTTCTTGTAGACGTTGATGCTCGGGGTCTTGATGTAACCCTGGCGCACGAGCTCGTTCGCCCACCACCAGCCGCGCGGGTAGATGCCGGTCAGCGGTGGGAGGCCGGCGGGCGGGAAGCGACCCTTGTTGTCCTGGATGTACATGATCAGCGCCATCGACACCTGGCGCATGTTGCTGCCGCACTGGACGAGGTTCGCCTGCTTGCGGGCGCGGCTGAGCGCGGGCAGCAGGATGCTGATCAGCACCGCGATGATTCCGATGACGACGAGTAGTTCGACCAGCGTGAACGCCCGCCGCTTTAATCCCATCGATCGGGACGATGGCGGAACAATGATGTAAGGCATGAGAACCTCCGGACGCGCGCGACTGGCGTCCCTCGTTCGACTGACAACTGTTCTGCGCGGCCCGCGCCCGCGGGTGAGGCGGAGGGCGGGCCGAAGACGGCGAGCCGCGGTGAAGCGGCGCGCCGTTGGCGGAGGCGGAGATCGTTAGCAGCGCGACGCGCGGGCGGTGCGACGACGCCTCGATGTCAAGGCAAAGGTCGCCACACCGGCCAGTAGCATCGTCGACGGCTCGGGCACCGCCGCGAGGAACGCCGCGCCGTACGTGCTCCCGAACTGGTCCAGGTGATCGATGACTTCGCGCACGCCGCTCGTAGTGCGACCGGACTCCGAGCGGTCGTCGCCGCTGATCCAATCGACGGCGCGGCCGAGCGTCCCGTTCTGTTGGTTGAACGCGATGTCGATCAGCACGTAGTCGTCAAAGTTCACCGCGCCCGAGTAGTTGAAGTCTCCGTTCAACCACCCCGTGAGATGCGTGTTGAAACCCGTATCGATCTTCACGTAGTCATCGAAGGTGATGCGACCGTCGAAGTTGGCGTCGCCGTTCCAGGTGTACTTCACGAGCGTGTCGCCCGCGACGTAGTTCTGGCCGCTGAACACGCCCGTCCCGCCGACCGAGCTGTATTCCGCGCCGGACAGGACGCCCAGGCCCGTGGTCGCGAGGTTCCGGGCGGCGGTGCTCGTGATCCCCGGCTGGTTCCACGCGCCGTTGTTGCGGGCGTTCTTCACCTGTACCTCGACAGTCGCCTTTGCCGCGCTCGTGACCAGGTCGTTGTTGTTCAAGTCCAGGGTCGCGGTGGGCGCCGCGCCGCCGGCCAACGAGAGCGCGACCTTGCTCGTGCCCGCGTTCGTTCCGTTCGACAGGACGGTGACCGTGCCGGCGTTGACGGTGAGCGTCCCGGCGCGAACTGCGTTGACCGCGAGGTTGCCTGCGCCCGCCTTGGTGATGCCGATAGTCGAGGCCTGGAGGTTGCTCACGGTCAGCGTGCTGCCGGCGGGAGTCACCGTGGCGGTCGCATCCTTCGCAAGCACGAGTGGCGCGGTGATGTCGTGGCTGCCGCTCGTGACGTTCATCGCGACGCCGCCGCTGGTGTTGTCCAACGTGAGCGTCGATGCGCCGGCGATCGTGTACTTGTTGGCATTGTCGAAGTTGACGGTGCCGACGGTCTGCGGCGAATCGACCGTGACCGTGTGCGGGGCGGTGATGATCGAGCCGAAGTTCGCGGTCGCGCCGGCGGAGTTCGGGACGCCGGCTGTCCAGTTGCT
>Ga0081539_10004078_pt1 | contig 16702 bp, 11 predicted proteins | sample TabmetS4T2R2_FD_71023 | JGI IMG/M metagenome (GOLD analysis project Ga0081539, IMG submission 71023) | Tabebuia heterophylla rhizosphere microbial communities from the University of Puerto Rico - S4T2R2 | ecosystem: Host-associated > Plants > Roots > Rhizosphere ...
ATTGACCGGCTTCAACCAAACCCAGATGTCGGGAAGCGGAATTGAATGTCGCGGCAGGTTGGCTGCCAGATCGGCCAGAATGTCCTCTTCCCGCGCCGTATCGCTGCTGGCGGCCTCGCTACGCAACATCGGGCATTCGGCGCCATAGCGTAATGCGATCGCGCGATACTGCTCTGAGTCGGTGCTGACAATGATCCGGTCGACTCCAGCCTTGCGTGCGAAAGCGATAGAATAGGCGATCAGCGGGTGCCCATCGACTTCGAGAATATTCTTGTGGGGAAGGCCCTTCGACCCGGAACGCGCAGGTATCAAGGCGTAGGCGGTTGCTTTGCTTGGCAAGTCCCTCTCCTTCCCGAAGCCCATCAAGCTTCGACTTCAGCATCAGGTAGGGCCGCTACGCCCGGCCGACGGAATAGTTCGGCTACTCCCGGCGTCGCCGCTATAGAGATATCCAGCTTTCTCGGATCGATGGAGGTCCAGATGCGCAAAAATGCTCGCCAATGGCTACATCAGCTACGGAAATGGCACTGAGGTCAAGCTGCGATCCGATAAATCCAAACTGGATCCGGGGATCGTCGGAAAAAAGGCACAAGCCACTTCGATGCTTTTTTCTCCGCGTCTCGTAGGCACGCCAGGCTAGCACGCCCCCACCAGTTACGTAGGTCGGGCTTAAGCAAACCGCGTCTTCGACTGTTACTCTCGTGTTCTTAGATGCGGCGGAACGGTTGTTCCGCAAATGACTCCGACGAGTTCTTGCAACCACGGCGCGCTAGCGAAGGTCGAAGTGGGTGAGACTTGCGAGCTTCTCCATCTCTTGCCCCGTCGTTTGAAGCATACTGAAAAGTGCATTCCCAGACTCTACCTGAGGCGGCAAATGCGCTGTCACCTCGGTCCACCAAGCCGCAACATCGCCAGCCTGCCATTGTAGCAGATCGGAGTTCGCGCCAAGGTCGAACCCGGAAACACCAACAGTGCGATTGACATTGTCGAGTTGAAGCGGCCCTTGTCCGACCATATGCAGAACATCCGACTCGAAGGACGTACCCTGGGGCATCGGCTGGTTCACCAGGCCTTGCCACGGTGTCATCACGCTATCGACCATCGCACCTGGCAAGGCAGCCGCGTTAGAGCCGAATGCAGGGAAATCCACCTCTCGAAAGTTGAACTGGTCCCCATCCTGCAGAAAGCCATTGAAATGCTGCGCATCGGCCGCGGCCAAGCTCGCTTGAGCAAGCGGAGCCTGGCCGACAGAGCCGCTGCCGTTCAAGTCCTGCTGGAAGCTGGCCTCGTAAGATGCGACCCAAGCGCCGTTGCCCTGAAGGTTGCTGAGATATACGCCGTTGCTGTCGGTAAACCAGATCATGTACTGATCGCTGCCCGCCACCTTCCAGGCCACCTCATATCCGCTAGGGGTCTGCTCCGCACCGATCGGCGTCCAAATTCCGGTGGTGCCCACTGCTATCGGTGTGGCGCCGTATTTCAACGAGGGGCCCGTGCCGCTGGCAATATCGTATAGGTAATAGATACCGCTGTTCACCGACAGGCTGGTCGATCCGAACGATTCGATCGCCGAACCGGCGCCAATCACGCCGTCACCATTCAGGTCCTGCTGGAAACTGCTCTCGTACGATGTGATCGCGGCGCCATTTCCCTGGAAATTGTTGAGGTAGGCGCCGGAGCTGTCGGTGGTCCAGATCATATATTGATCGGCCCCCGCCACTTTCCAAGCGACTACATATCCGCTGGCGGTCTGTTCCGCGCCGATTGGTGTCCAAATGCCGGTGGAATCAACCGGAACGGAGGCGCTGCCAATTTTAAGAGTCGTGCCGGAGCCGCCGCTGATGGGATTAAGAGACAAGATGTGGCCCGCTACAACCAGCCTAGTGGCCCCGAAGGATTCGATCGTTGAGTCTGGCAAGCCGATCAGCCCATCGCCATTCAGGTCCTGATGGAAATTGCTCTCGTAAGACGCAATCGCAGCGCCGTTTCCTTGAAAGCTGTTGAGGTAGGTGCCGGTGCTATCGGTGTTCCAGATCATATATTGATCGGTCCCCGCAACCTTGAAGGCAACCTGATATCCCCCTGCGCTCTGCTCCGCACCGATCGGCGTCCACATGCCGGTGGCGCCCACAGTAACAGGCGAGGTACCGAATTTCAGCGATGGGCCTGTTCCGCTGCTGATGGAGTAAAGATAGTAGGTGTTGCCTATCACGTTCAGGCTGGTCGAACCAAACGATTCAATCGCCGAGCCGACGGGGCCGATCGTGCCATCGCCATTCAGGTCCTGCTGGAAACTGCTCTCGTATGTTGATATCGCAGCCCCTGTCCCCTGCACATTGCTCAGATAGGCGCCGCTGCTGTCGGTGAACCAGATCATATACTGATCAGCACCAGCACCCTTGAACGCTACCTCATATCCGGTGCCAGTCTGCTCGGCGCCGATCGGTGTCCAGGTCCCTGTGCTGCCCACCGCAATCGCCGTGGTTCCATACTTGAGCGATGGCCCAGACCCGGTGCCGGTGCCGTAGAGATAGTAGATGTTGCTGACGACTGTCAGGCTGGTTAAACCAAAAGACTCGATTGCGCCTGCAGGCTGAGCTCCGATGAAATCAGCCAAGGTAAATGTAATGTTTCCCGTAACATCAATGGCGAAATCGGCGATCTTGTCGCCATTGATGTCGCCGAACAGCGTCGTGATCCCGGTCGTGCTGTTGTAGAGATAATCGAGCGCATAGGTGCTGCCGTCGAACGCTGACGTGCCGAGGAAGTGGAAGCTGCCGATCGCGGAAATATCGATGTGGTCGCCGGAGGTGAAGTCGGTGATGCGGTCATGCTGGCCGCTGGCGGCCGAGCTGTCGCCGGATGCGAACACGAAAGTGTCGGCGCCACCATTACCGGTCATGAGGTCGACGCCGGCGCCGCCGATCAGCCGGTCGTTGCCGGCGCCGCCGGTCAGCGTGTCATTGCCGCCCATGCCCGAGAGGGTGCAGCCGAGATCGTTGGCGATGATGGTATCGCTGCCGCTGCCGCCGATCGCATTCTCGATGATCGTACCGAGGGCGATGCCGATGTTGTGGACCAGCCCGCCCACCGATGAAAAGCTGCCGGCGTGCAGGTCGATGGTCTGGCTGTTCGAGTAGCCGGAGCAGTCCAGCGTGTCGTTGCCGCCGCTGTCATAGATCGTCAGCGCGGGGGCCTGGATGTAGGCGCTGAAATCGTAGATCGAGCCCGCGGTATTGTGAAAGCCGTACACGGTGTTGCCGGTCCGCGTCGTCGTCGACGCGCCGTACATCAAGGCCACAGCGTAGATGTCCGCCATCTGCGGCGTGATCACATAACGGTAGCTGCTCCCCGAATAGTTGTTTTCGGAGAAGTACGACATGATCGAGTATTGCCAGGTGTCGTTGGCAAAGATCGCATTATTGGAGTAGCTGGCGCTGCCGTTATACGGGCCCTGGTGGCCGAGACCCAGCGCATGGCCGATCTCGTGGATGTAGGTCTGGTAACCGTAGCTGTCGATGCCGGTCTTGCCGTCATTGGCCCCGCCGTCGGTCGCGATCCAGTCGCTGGAGATGTCGACCGTCGCCGACAGCATGTGCCCGGAGCCGTCCCAGCTCGCGCTGGTCACGGCCTGCATCGTGCCGTTATGGTTGAAGGTGATGTTGGCGGTGCCCGAGGTCTGGACGAAGGTGATATTGGCCACTTCGTGCCAGGCGTTCAGCGCCGACAATGCCAGCGCCTGTTCCGAGGCGGTCAAATTGCCGAGGTTGTAGGTGATGGTGTTGGACGCCCAGTGGTGCGGCAGGGCGCCCTGGTTCGTCCAGAAGCCGTTGGCCAGCCAGTCGCCGAGGGTGGCGATCGAGGCAACCGGCGCGCTGCTGCCATTGGCGAGGCTGCCGGAGTCGCCCGCGGCCAGCGCAAATGGTTCGCCGTCGTCGTGGTACACGACGGGCGTCGCGTCAGCGGACTCTGATGGCACAATGGCGCTGTCGTCGGACGGCGAGCCGAACTTCTTGAAGGGGTTGCTCACTGGACCACCAAGTCTCCCGATGCTGAAATCCGGCGCGCCGAAGCAGCCTCGTCCGGAATGGCCAATAAGAATAGTGTTCGCGTTTAGAAACCTTTACGGGCGACGGTCGAATGCGAGACGACGAGCGTCAGCCACTTGCTGGGAGCCGCGCTCCCAATGGCAGACCCGCAAAATCCCGGTCTATCCGATTCGTGCGTCGGCGCCGATGATGGCGCAACCGACCCCGGAGGCAAGGGCGTGTCGCTGGTGGCGCGAAATCTTGTTGCCAATGGGGCGTAACCACGGGTTCCCTAACAAAAAGTAAATTCCATTGCGATTTCAATGCGGCTTGGCCGCTCTTCGATATGGAAGGGATCATGCCGCGATCGCCCACGAAGCGGTGCCGCCGATCCGGTGTGGCCAGCACACGGCAAGGATCCGCGCGAGGCCGGCGCGAGAGCGAAACAAGTGGCTGATTTCGGGTCCCCCTGATGAAGTCGACGCACAATACCGGCCCCAGCGCAAACGATGGCGTCCCTAGTGCGCCGGGCAAACCAGCGATACGCTCTTTCCGTGGGCTTCTCCGGCGACGCGTGCTTGATGAAGATTGCTCTCGTTCCCGCACTGCCAATCTACTGAGAAGTCCTTGCCGCAATTCTGAGCCGGATCAGCCAACCGTTGAACGTCGATTGTGAAGCTGCATTTGCCTCGCTTGCGCATGCAATCCGCGGCAACGACGTCCGTTGCGTTACCGATCCTCACCTTGTTCTCGGCTGGCGGAAGTACCTTGAAGCCCTTGCAACTCATGCCATAAGTCGCCTCGATGACGTGGATTTCATCCGGCGCTCTGGCATCGGCTTGAGGGTCGGGAAGCGGTTTGCCCGTCCATTCCGGAGCGACAAACTGATCCGGGACGTCCGCTGCAAGGATCATCGCTGAATAGAAGCGCGCGACAACATCCATACCCAAATCATTGAGGTGCACAGGGTCAATGAAAAAACGGTCACGTTCCGCCATCGAGTTCGGAAAGAGCGCGCCCGCATTCACATATTGGACATTGCGACCAACATTTCGGTACTGATTCGCCATGGCCTCGAGGCGCAGCGCTGACATCGGCATGAACCACCGCCTGGCATCTTCCCATAGCTCAAGTCCGCACCTCTTGCCCTGCGAGGCGACCCGTATCTCTTCAAGTTGACTTGTTAGCGTGCCGACAGCTGTGGCTTCTTCGGCTGTGCCGCGGCCGCGATAGATACTGCCGAACATAGCCTCAAACTTCAATGGCAGCGGTTGCGTGCTCAGTACGATTTTTGCCCGGGGAAACAGATCAACCATCTCGCTCTCGGTTTGAACGTACAATTCGAGCTGCCGCTCGACGTCAGCCCATGTTGTCCGCCTGACAACTGAACGCCCGACACCAGGGTCGCGAGCATCGAGGATAAGGTCGAAATCGACAGGCATCTTGCCTGTAATTCCACGATAAGCCGCGCTGTGTCGTATCAACTCGTTCTCGAGCCGACTTCGGTAGAGTTCCGGATGACGTTGCCCGAACACGTAGGCTTTCATGTACGCATCCATGAGCGCATAATGCATCACGTGTCCGGCGCCCTGGGAATGAGCGCACGCCACGGCGACATCGTTGGTGCCGTCCATCGTCACCAGCCAGTCCGGTTGCAGGTTGCGACCGTACAGCGACAATGCAATCATTTGCTGAACCGACACCCACCCCCCCATCGCCAGATTCAGGACGGTGTAACGGTACTTGCTCTGGCTCTCATTCAGAATTGATTGCAATCGTCCGGCAACGTTTGCTTCGTTCGACGTCGCTCCAACTCCCCATGCAGCTGACCCTCCGGTAAAGATCACGACGCGCTCATTCTCGGCCTTTGGCCGCACCTTCGAAAAATCGACCTCTTCGCGCATCGCGAAGCCGAGCTGATTGTTGACGATTTTCGAAGATATAACCTGGTCGTGAATGGCATCCTTCCATTGATAGCCACCCGAAACGTGCGGGTTCGTGAACATCATGAATGGCGTGAACTTTAGCCACTGGGTTGTCGGAGCGCCGGCGGATTCGCTACTCTCGTTGAATCTAAATCCAAACTCGATGACCGCTAGACACACGGCAAGAACGGCGCAATTGACGACGACGATAGCGATGGCCGAAAAGAAGCGCTTGATCATCGGATTTGCTCGAGACATGATTCTTGCTGATCTTGCGAGTTGCCGGCCGGCGCCGTGTCAATTCTATTGTTCGTCTTAGCCTGAAGCGTTGAGTACCTTTGCGGATATCCCGGCCGGAATCCCGATACGGCAAAACCCCTTGAATTAGCCTGGCGGCTCCCCCTTCGGTAGGTCTCTGAGTGATATTCGACCGTGTAATACACCACGATCGACACGCCGACTGATACGATGACTGAGGCAGTGTAGAGATTGAGTGCTGCTAATTGACTGGCTTTCATCACCTCAATCACGGGGATATGCACGAGAAATAGAGGATAGGCGATGTTACCGATCAACGCATCGAAGCTGGACTTCGGGACCATCGCAAACGTGCCGACGAGAAAGATCGCAAACGAAAAACAGAACAGGTAAGTGAACCAATCGTACTTGTCAGTAAGATGTGGGGTCGTATAGTAACCGGCAACGATTAGCCCAAGCAGGAGTACTGGAGCGTACCAAAGCGATGGCCTCACGTATCGGGCGGCCGCGCTGTAAAGAAAGTAACAACAGGCCCCCAAAATGAAGAACTTGATGTTCGTGACAGGGCTGGCATAACGCGCCAAGTCTGAAGCCGGATGCCAAGCTTCATCAAGCGCAAGAATTCCTATCATGCTAATAGGCAGCAATATCTTTTTGATCCGCCAAAGCACGAGCAGGAGCGGCGCAAGTAGATAAAAAACCATCTCGTTGCCAGTAGACCAGGAGGGCGGCAAGATTGCGAACGAAAAAGCTGGTGGTCCCGACCACATCAGTCCGAGATCGAATGCAGGCAAAAATAGGTTATATGAGATTAACCGCGATAAGTCGCCAAGCTTGAAAATGTCAATCGACGCTGACCACGGCACAACAAGGAAATAGATTGGGACGCACAAGGCAACTGCAGCCAAGTACGTCGGATAGATACGGAGAATCCGATCGCGATAATAAGAAAGAACATCGATAGTTCTCCCCGTCGAAAAATATCGATCGAGTTGATAGAAAGCAAAAAAGCCTGAAATGATGAAAAAACACATCACCGCATGAGCTGACGAAATCAATATCGAGAGGATCGGGCTAATAGGTCCGCGGATCTTGCCGTGATGCAAAATATGCGCATGCACGACGCACATCGCCAAATAAAAACGAATTGTGCCCTGCATCAACTCACCCTGCCATCATGAACGCGAGCGAGATGGGCATGTAGGAGCGCGCACATAATTAGCGGCCTCGGTATAACAGCCTTCGTCTCGTGTGTGCAACGTGCGGAGGCCAATTGACCGGATCAGGAATTCGACAGCATCACGATTGCTCCGCTCGGAGGCCGCCTTCCCTCCAGCGACAATCGATTTCAGACGAGCGATATCATCGGAGTCGCTCTCAGAAAAGCGCCACAGGTCAAATTCAAGCAAGCTGGAGCCTCGCGTTTTATTTGTTTTGCGCCTCGATCAACTCCTTCATGCGCTGATTGAGCACATTGGTCTGGTTGGCGATGCCCGCGACGATCTCCTTCATGAGCTGCTCGTTGCGCACAGCCTGGTCCGTCTGCAGGTCGATCAACTCCTTCAGACGGCGGTTGATCAGCTCAGCCTCGTTGGCGATGCCCTCCCGGATCTCGGCCTGGAGCTGCACCGATTTACCGGCGTTGCCGAAAAAGGTACGCAGCACGTCTCGGATACCCATCGAATACTGCCTGCCTAGAAGCCGCTGTTGACAACGGACAGCACGCCATCGTTCGTGGAGAAGCTGCCGAGCGCCGTGTCGAACTTCGAGTTCGGCGCATAGTCGAATACAATAGTCCAGCCGTCGCGGCGAAACAGTCGCGCCAGCTCAGCATGGACGTCGGCGCCGTGGGTACCGATGTGAACGCGGCGCACCCGCTGCTTAAGGATGCCCATGTAAGGCGGAAACACCACGATCTCTGACTGTTGCATGTCGGCTTCAAGGTAGTCGACCAAGTCGAACGGTCCCAAGACATCCGGCAACGTAACCGCGCTCACCGCCTTGATTTCAGCCTTAAAATTCATCCCAGGAACAAGGTCTTTCTTTATCCCCGTAGTTCCTTGCAATAGGATAGCCTCAAGGGCCTCGACCGCCATGCCCGCCATGACAAAATGCTTGAAATAATTTTCGCGAGCCTCGCGCATATTGGTTGAGAAGCAGTTCTGCGCACCGGAGCCCGGTGCGCCCACCGGAAAATAGACGGGCTCGTTGGAATTGCTGATCGCACTCTGCAACAACCATTGCCGGTCCGGATCGATACCATTGTCTGCAAAGTGCTTACGCACCCACTTCATATTCTCTGGTTCGGGCTCCACCGCAACCAGACGGTAGGGCATGGGGTTCAGCGCGGCCAATGCCCGCTGCGCACCGACCGCCTGAGCGCCATAGCAGGCCCCCAAGGTTACCATGACATAACGATCACGCGCAGCACGCGCGGCCTCTACCCAATTAACCGCCTCGAACCAGCCCTCTCCATCGGAGATCACAGGCAGCCGGGTGGCCACCGGCTGCCCACCATCCTTCTCAGGGCTTCCACCGAAATCGAGCCGAAAATTAGAGTCGGTCAGCGTTCCGAGAAAATCGACCTTAAAACCTTTAGGCGGAGTACCCTCGTATGGAGTGATATCGCGAAAGACATCACTAAACTTCTCGACATCGTTCATTCTAGGCCCCCGTCGCTCCGACAAACTGCGTCAGGTCGGCAGAATTGCCCATTCTCGCCGTCGCGTCGCGCTCGTTCAATTTTACGATCCCTTCCCATTCGAAATCGTGCCAGACCATCCGCTGGCCGAACATCGGATCGCACACAACGTCGAGAAATTCGCGATGCAGCGGGTGATCAGATAGGTGAACAGCCTTCGATCGAAATTCGTCCCAACTATACGCGCCAAGATTTTGCAGTCGTTCAAAGATAACAAAATCAGCGTTGAAGCCCCGCCCAAACTCAATGAACTCCTTCATCTCGCGGAAATTGTCGACCTGATAGGTGAACGACATTTTGAACTGACTGATTTCGCCTCTGGCGCGGAGTTGCCCCAGGAACTCCATGTTGCGAGTGAAGACCTCCCAGGACGCAAGTCGACGCAACTTCTCAAACGTCTGCTTGGTCGCGCCATCCGTTGAAACGCGGACTGAACGCACCATTCCCTGCAGGTTCGGAAGATTACTCCACTCCCGTTCCGTGAATAGTGTGCCGTTCGAGATAATGTCAACGACCAGATCCGGGCAGTCCTGGCGATTGACGAGTTCGAGAATGCGTCGCGACGGTTTGCTAGAAAACACCTCCCCGGCCGGATTGATGTCGAGGCGCTTCAGGCCCTTTAACAGCGGCACCAACTTCTTGGACACCACTTCCGTTTTCGCATCACGGACCGCCGGCTTCTCGATAATCCGCTCTACCCGACAGGAGGGGCAGGAAAGATTGCATGATTGATCAAACGCAAAGAGCATATGATCAACCTTATTGAGCCTCAGCTCGTGCCTGTCGATGGCATTGCGCAGAACCGGATCGGTAACGGTGTCCTTCTTTGGGAGATATCCCTGAATGAGCGCCGTGCATTCGAGGTGGTTACAATACTTGAAGCTACCGTCGAGCATCGACGCCCGGATTTTCTGAGCTGCATGCGAATTTAGAACATCACCAACTTCCTGGTTCATGATGTTGCCGATTGGCGTGGGCAGCCAGTGACCACAACACAAGAGAGTTTCACCCGAAGGACCAACGTCGAACCGGCGGAAGGGCTCGGGACATATTCGGTCAGCCAACGCCCCGCTGTCCCTGCCGATAAATTTCTCCAGCCGCGCCGGCACGGGCTTTCCGGCAAGTTTCTGCTCGAGCGCAAACTCGGCCGCGCGCAGATGGATTGACTTGGGTGCATAGAGCAACGCGATGCGTACGAGCTCCATCGCGAGATCACAATCGCCGGTACTTCCGAAATACTTCGACGCCCCAAGCGCTGCGCTCTCCATCAGCGTCCACCGCATGGCATCATTGCCGGTCGTCGTGTGATACATGCGTATCATCTGCACCAACCCAGCGCCGCGGTCAGCGGCGGTCGTCGCATTCGTCTGTTCGTCGACAACCACATAGGCCGGGAACTCCAGCGGATACCAGAGCGGCGATTCGTCGTCGAGATCCAGTATGGTCAGCGCACTGCCGTGGTCGCCATCGAGGCACCATTTGAAGAAGTGCTCGGCGGCGTCGTAGAATTCCAAGCCGATGGCGGCCCTGAGTCCTTGCAGGAAGGGCGAGTTCCGCTTCGCTGGCATGGCGTCGAGCAGGTCGGCAAAGGCGCCAAGCTCCTGCTGCGTGTGACAAATGACAAACTCGGTCTGCCCCGGAGTTTGGATGCCGATCTGGATAAAGGGTTGATAGCCGATCTCGCGGATGCGATCGAAAAAGGGCATGGTGCGGACGTTCGGGGCGCCCATGGCGGCTCCTGCGGGGTTGCGGGCCGCTGGCTTGCCCGCCTGGCCTACGCTGGATTGCATATTATTTCCTGGACGACTAGCCCTATCCGACCGTCGTCGCCTCCAGCCTAAGAGCTTTAGACCGCCTCGGTAACGCGATCTGATGCTCGTAGCTATTCGTTCTATCGAAATCATCCTCTCCCTTGTCTGCCAATAGCAAAAAAATGCTAAGCGGACCACAGCGGGCGCCGTTTGGTAGATTGCTTGGAATTGCCCTGGAACGCGCACCAGAAGGCAAATGGAACCTATGCCAACGTCGCCGAAACAATTGTCCGCCGCATTCGCATGGTGGAAGGGCTTAGACCGACGCCTTATACTCTTGGAGCACCTCTTCCACCGAGCCGAACGCAGCGATGCTGCCCTTGTCCAACCAGATTGCCTTCTCGCAGAGGTCGCGAATGATTAGGTCTGAATGCGATGAGACGACCAGAATCTGCGCGTGGCCGACCATGCTGGCCAGTCTTGCCTTCGCCTTTGCCATGAAGCTTGCGTCCCCTACGCCAATGATCTCGTCAAGCAGCAGAATCTCTGGCCGACGAAGGGTGGCGATCGCAAACGACAGACGCACCAGCATGCCCGCGGAATAGGTACGCACCGGAATTTCCAGATAGTCGCCGAGTTCAGTGAACTCGATAATGTCATCGATGCCAGCCTCAATCTCCGACGGCTTGAGTCCCCACAGCGCGCCGCAAATGCGGATGTTCTCGAGCCCAGTTGCATCAGGGCTCATACCGAGAGACAGATCGAACATCGGCGCGACGCGTCCGACCACCCGGACCCTGCCCGCTGTCGGCGGATAGACGCCGGCCATCATGCGCAGCAGCGTCGTCTTGCCGGCGCCGTTCCGCCCGATCAGGCCGACCCGCTCGCCGTCGCGAATGTCAAGGCTGACATTGCTGAGCGCATTGATCAGCAGATTGTGGCCGCTCTGATTGAACTTGCCGCCGATCTTGCGCAGCAGCGTCGTCTTCAGCGAATTGTTGCCGGTTGCGAAGACCGGGATGTCGACAGACGCGTTGCTCAGGGAAATGGAGGCCATGATGTCCGTTTTCAGTCGCGTTCGCGAAACGCCTCCGCTCACAACCAGTAGACCAGCCGCAAATGCGCGCGGTTGAGCGCCAGTGCCGCAAGCCCGTAGCCGACAACGCACATCGCGGCGACGACCATCCATGACAAGGGCTCGGCCGTGCCGCCAAGCAGCGGCGCGCGGACGAGTTCGATCATATGGTGGAACGGGTTGATGTCAGCGACCAGCCTTGCATCCTGGATCGCACTCAGCGGCCACATGATGGGAGTCACAAACATCGATATCTGGATTGCGGTCGCGACCAGCTGGGCAGTGTCACGGAACCTGGTTGCGATGACCCCGATGACGATCGACAGCCAGATCTGGTTGAGCACCACCAGCAGCATACCCGGGAACACCAGGAGCGTGGCAAGACCGATCTCGAGCCGGAAGAGTGCCGCGATCGGGACGATCAGGACGACGGTGTGCAGGAACACGATGAAGCTGCGCCATATCATTCGCATCGTGTAGATTGTGAAGGGTAGATGAATTTGGCGGATGATGCCCGCATTCTCGATGAAATGACCGCATGCCTCGGTCGTCGTGCCGGCGATGAATCCCCAGGCGATCAGTCCCATCGCGACATAGGGAAGAAAAACCGCGACTTCCTGGTGGAACAGCTTGCTGTAGATCACGCCAAGCAGCACGACGAAGATCGCCATGCTGATCGTAATCCAGAACGGACCAAGCGCAGAGCGGCGATATCTCTGACGGATGTCATTCCAGCCGAGCATCGACCAGAGCCGCCAGTTGGCCATTCCCTCAATCAGGTCGCGCACGCCCGGAGCCATCAGGCGATCGGCGAGCGATCCCGAGATCGGGTAGTCCTGGCGCACCGTCGCCTCGGTCATGGTACCTTTGGTTGTCCCCAAACAGTGTTTGTTTGCTACAAGCGACCTACCCGGTCAAGGCTCGAAGGATTGCGGCGCCTAATGATAAATGCTAGGGCCGCCTACGCTTTTGACGCGAAGTTCCCTGTTCACCGAATCAGGCCGTGCAAGTACGGGCAGTGTTTCGCGAAGTGCAGGGAATCCTTGGCGCATTCCTGAAAATGAGCCCTGCAGCTCACCAGTGCCGCGCCGGTCCTTGTCCGAGGCAGTGTTGGTCGTGCAGTGTTCAGGTAATCACAAGAATTATCGAGGCTCTAATGGGACGGCTGTTGAATATCGTTACTCCGCTGCACACTGCGACCAAGCGCGACTACATGGGGCGCATGAACGACGACAAGATCGCGTGTTCGCTGAAGGCGCGGGAGTACGAAGCTGACTACTGGGATGGTGATCGCCGTTTCGGGTACGGCGGCTATCGCTTCATCGAAGGACGCTGGGCACCGGTCGCAAAGGCTCTCATTGAGACGTATGGTCTGAAGGATGACTCGAGTGTTCTCGATGTCGGCTGTGGGAAAGGATTCCTGCTTTATGAGATGCGGAAAATCCTGCCCGGACTGAAGGTAGCTGGCTTCGATGTTTCAAAGCATGGCCTTGCGCATTCGCACGAAAAGATAAGGCCTCAACTCTTCAACTATCGCGCCCAGGATGTCTATCCCTACGGGGACGACAGTTTTGATCTCGTCATCTCGTTGGGCACCCTGCACAATCTGCGCCTTTATGAACTCGAGGCGGCGGTCAAGGAAATCGAGCGGGTCGGCAGGAACAAATACATTATGGTCGAGGGCTACCGAAATGTTGCGGAATTGCACAATCTCGAATGCTGGGCCCTTACCGCTGAGTCAATTCTGCACACATCAGAGTGGATCTGGCTGTACGGAAAGTTTGGCTACACCGGCGACTACGAATTCATCTATTTCGAGTGATTGGACAAGCCCGATCTTGTTTTCCTTGATTATGGCGCCGTTCATTAGTTCAGTTTGCTGCCCCTTCCTTGGGCAAGCAGGAATCGGTCAACAGTAAGTTAGGATATAGCGCGAGCAGCCCGGAAGCGTGAGGATAGGAATCGAGGAATTTCCGTACCTGTTCGTTGTAGAGCTCGAGATTAGTTGCAGAAAAGTAGTCCCGGTACGTGCCGACTCTACCTGTCCACCCAAGAGGGTATTTATCAAGCGTGCCTTTCTGCCGGCCCGTTGTCGTCTCGTGATCGAAGACGTGGCGAAGGTATCGCACTAAATCATCATCTGGCTCTCGATCTCGGATGAACCGGCAGAGGTTAGCTACTACCGCATCAAAATTTCCGATGACGTCTTCATACTTCAATGCGCGAGATTGCCTTGGATTGCGAAACTTTTGCCAATCTGCCATCCACTCGAGAATTTTCCAGACATAGCCACCTCGAATCATTTGACCAATAGCGAGGTGATGATCCCCGTCCAGATAACTCTCCGGAATAGGCCCGGCAGAGAAAACCCAGTCGGTGCGGCGCTCCGACGGAATCTTCATTCTCGTCCCTCGAGCTCGAAGCCCCCGCTCATGGCAATAGAGTCCTGCGAGGTGATCCGCCGGATGACGCACCAGAAGGACGCACTTGCACCCTGTTTGTTTGAGAAATCGATCAGTGTGGTACTCATACGGCGCGTGGTTCTTGAAGACCCCACCCCGAGGAAAATGCTTTAGAAAATCGATGGTCAGTGGACGGAATTCGTCAGCGGGAACGTCCTCCATAGTCGACGGATCGGCTCTGTTGTCAGGATTCCTGATCGCATCAAGCACCAGCCACATTAGCGTAGATGAACTCTTCATCATCGCCGCCAGGTAGATGAAGTTGGGCTGATCGATAACATCGCTGTTGTGCTTAACCACTGAAATCCTTCGAAATTGGTGATACCTTTCCCTAGCAAGTTAGCTCCAACTTTGCCCAGAAAGGTAACCCTTTTTGCCGCTGTAAGATCGGTTTTGCGCGTGTTATCCCCATAAGCAGTGGCGACTCGCGCAAGGCAACGTTTGATACCCTCCTCATGAGATGTATCGCTAGATGCGCCTGGGTGGCACCTGAGCCCATCGGAAGGGAGTCTCAGCAATGGCCGTTCTCGGGATCGCGCGATGTCATCGAGAGACGAAGATCACCAAGCGCAAGATATAGCAGACTATGAACTTTTTATCGCAGACGGAACTCAACAGAGCGTCCATGGATCACCTCGACCAGCTCGAGGCGCAGAGCATCTACATTCTCCGGGAGGCGTTTGCACGGCTGAAGAAGCTCGCGCTGCTGTGGTCGCTCGGCAAAGACTCCAATGTGATGATCTGGCTGGCGCGCAAGGCGTTCTTCGGCCGCGTGCCCTTCCCGGCCATGCACGTCGATACCGGCAAGAAGTTCGCCGAGATGTACGCCTTCCGCGACCGCTACGCCAGGGAATGGGACCTTGACCTTCGCGTCGAGCCCTGCCCGCCGATCGACGCGGTCGATCCGACCCTGCCGCCGGCGGCGCGCTCCGCCGCGCGCAAGACCGAAGGACTAAAACTGGCCTTGGCCAAGCACGGCTTTGACGGGCTGATCGCCGGCATCCGCCGCGACGAGGAAGCCACCCGCGCCAAGGAGCGCGTGTTCTCGCCCCGCGGTCTCGAAGGCGAATGGGACGTGCGCGACCAGCCGCCGGAATTCTGGGACCAGTTCAACGCCTCGCCGCCGCAAGGCGCTCACCTGCGCATCCATCCGATCCTGCATTGGACCGAGGCCGACATCTGGGCCTACACCAAGCGCGAGAACATCCCGATCATCCCGCTCTATATCGCCAAGGACGGCAAGCGCTATCGCTCGCTCGGCGATCAGGACATCACCAATCCGGTCGCCTCGACCGCTTCCAACATCGACGAGATCCTCGCCGAGCTCGACGCCACCAAGGTGCCGGAGCGCGCCGGTCGTGCGCTGGACCACGAGACCGAAGACGCTTTCGAGCGCCTGCGCGTCGCCGGCTATCTCTGAGGCATTGTGAGCGCTGCCATGAACATGATCGTCTCCCCCCTTGCCTCCTCCGCCCTGTCGGCAACGCCCAACGGCACGACGCGCCCGCAGGTCCGCATCGTCATCGTCGGCCATGTCGACCACGGCAAGTCCACTCTGGTCGGCCGCCTCTTGCATGAGACCGGCAGCCTGCCGGAGGGCAAGCTGGAGATGCTGAAGGCGGTCAGCGCGCGGCGCGGCATGCCGTTCGAATGGTCGTTCCTGCTCGATGCGCTGCAGACCGAGCGTGACCAGGGCATCACCATCGACACCACGCAGATCCGTTTCCGCACCCGCTCGCGCGATGTCGTGCTGATCGACGCGCCCGGCCACGCCGAGTTCTTGCGCAACATGATCACCGGCGCCTCGCAGGCCGATGGCGCGGTCCTGATCATCGACGCCCTGGAGGGCGTGCGCGACCAGACGCGGCGGCACGGCTATCTGCTGCATCTGCTTGGCATCAAGCAGGTGGCCGTCGTCGTCAACAAGATGGACCGCGTCGATTTCAGCGCGGCGCGGTTCGAGGAAATTTCCGCGGAGATTTCGGCGCATCTCACCGGCCTCGGCGTCACGCCCTCGGCGGTGATCCCGATCTCGGCGCGCGACGGCGACGGCGTCGCCGCGCACACGAAAAATATCGCCTGGTACAACGGCCCGACCGTGGTCGAGGCGCTGGATGCGCTGGAGCCGGCGCGCGCGCTGGAGCAGCTCGCCCTGCGGCTGCCGGTGCAGACGATCTACAAGTTCGACGACCGCCGCATTGTCGCCGGCCGCATCGAGTCGGGCAGCCTGACTGCGGGCGACGAGATCGTGATCATGCCCGCGGGCAAGATCGCAAAGATCCGCTCGGTCGAGAGCTGGCCGGCAACCCCGGTCGAGGGCCGGCTCGGCGCGGGCCGCTCGGTCGGCATCACGCTCGACCGCGAGCTGTTTGTCGAGCGCGGCGACATCATCGCGCATGCGGGAACCTCCCCGCGCGACACCCGCCGCATCCGCGCGCGAATCTTCTGGCTGCATGACAAGCCGCTCGCCAAGGGCGATTCCATCCTGGTGCGACTCGGCAC
>Ga0081539_10004079_pt1 | contig 16699 bp, 12 predicted proteins | sample TabmetS4T2R2_FD_71023 | JGI IMG/M metagenome (GOLD analysis project Ga0081539, IMG submission 71023) | Tabebuia heterophylla rhizosphere microbial communities from the University of Puerto Rico - S4T2R2 | ecosystem: Host-associated > Plants > Roots > Rhizosphere ...
GATGTCGAGGTTGCCGGCACGTTCGCGGCTCAGACCCAGCCCCAGTTCGCCTATAAGGCCCCGCGCATCGAGATTGCGAACTATTCCGGCCCATCCGGGCCGCTGCGTCCGCTCGATCCGGTGGCCCCCGCGGATTTCTATCGCGTGCTGCTCGAGCGATTTGCCACCGTCAACGCCACATCGGTCGCGATCCCGAGCGTGACCGGGCGCATGACCATGGGCGGCTCCACCACGGCGCTCGGCGACTATGCCTATACGGGCCTGACCGCACGCGACATCCGCGACGGCAAGATCGCCGTCATGACGATCGACCGCCTCAACTTCACAGCCCCGATGCAAGTTGGCGCCAAGACCGACAAGATGACCGCCGAAATCGCCGATCTTGCGGCTTACGACTTCGACGGCTCCACGACGCTCGCGATGTTCGATCCGGCGCGGGCGAATGACGACAACTATTACCGTGCCTACCGCCAGATGAAGACCGGCGCCTACACGGCTTCCGCCGAAAGCGGCATGAAGATGCGCATGGAGGGCATGGAAGCGAACGAGATCGGCATCCGGCCCTCGCGGATGCAGTTTTCCAAGATGATGGCGGTGATCGACAGCATGCCGCCGCCCGGGACCACGCCGACGCCGCAGCAGACGCGCGAGATGATGGACAAGGCGGCCGGGCTCTATGAGGGCTTTTCGCTCAGCAATGCCGAAATCCGCGGGCTCACGATGGAGATGCCGGACGGCCCGTTCCGGCTCGGCGCGATCAAGCTCGGCAAGCTGGAGAACGGCAAGCTCGAGGAGTTCGCCTTCGAGGGCCTCGACGCGCGCTCGCCGCAGGGGCCGGTCAAGCTCGGCCGCTTCGCGCTGCGCGCCCTCGACATCACGAACCTGTTGCGCACCGCGACGCAGCTCGCCGGCTCGCGCAATCCCTCGCCCGATCAGCTGGCCGGGCTGTTGCTGCTGCTCGAAGGGACCGAGATCCGCAATCTCACCGCGCCCTATCGCAACACCGGCCAGCCGGTGACCGTCGACACGCTCACGCTCGGCTGGGGCCAGTTCGTCGGGCCGATCCCGACCAAGGCGCGCGCGGCGCTGCGCATGTCGGGGCCGATCGAGGCGACCGACCCCGAGCCGTTCAACGCGCTGGCCGCCGCCGGCTTGAGGAACGCCTCGGTCAATGTCGATCTCGGCGCCGCCTGGGACGAAGGCACGCGCTCATTCGCGGTCGAGCCGGTGACGGTCGAGCTCGGCGGCCTGATGACGGCCGCGGCGCGGCTCTCGCTCGCCAATGTCCCGCGCGAGGTGTTCTCGCTCAACCCGCTGCAGGCCGCCATCATGGCGGCGCAGATCAATGTCGGCGCGCTCGAGCTCGCGGTGCGAGACACCGGCGGGGTCGAGCTTGGCGTGCAGCAATATGCGCGCAAGCAGAACATGAGCGTCGAGGACGCGCGCCGCGCGATCATCGACGACATCCGCAACAAGGGCGCCGAGATGGCGGCAAAAAACCCGGATGCCTTGGCGATCTCGGCCGCGCTCGCGCGCTTCATCGAGACGCCGCGCGGCACGCTGACGATCAAGCTCACGCCACGCGGCCGCGTTGCCATGATGGACGTGGTGCAGTCGCTCAAAGGCGCGCCGCTCGAGGCGCTGGCGCAATTTGAGGTGGATGCGAGCAATGGGAGATAGCTTGTAGGGTGGGCAAAGCTCGTTCCCGCGAAGCGGGACGAGCGTGCCCACCGTTCGCGGCGGCGGGCACGCGCTACCGCGCTTTGCCCGCCCTACAGCCCGGGAGCTACTTCTCCGGCAGGTTCAGGCGGATGTTCAGCTCGCGCAGCTGCTTCGGCGTCACTTCCGAAGGCGCGCCCATCAGCAGGTCCTCGGCGCGCTGATTCATCGGGAACAGCACCACTTCGCGCAGGTTCTCTTCACCGCACAACAGCATCACGATGCGGTCGATGCCGGGCGCGATGCCGCCATGCGGCGGCGCGCCGAGCGAGAGCGCGCGCAGCATGCCGCCGAACTTCTGCTCCAACACCTCTTGCGGATAGCCCGCGATCGCGAACGCCTTCTTCATCACATCCGGGCGGTGATTGCGGATCGCGCCGGACGAGAGCTCGATGCCGTTGCAGACGATGTCGTACTGGATCGCCTTCAAGGCGAGCAGCGTATCCCTGTCGTTCGGGTCAAGCTTGAGGAACTCACCCGGCTCCATGTTCGGCATCGAGAACGGGTTGTGCGAGAAGTCGATCTTCTTCTCTTCCTCGTTCCACTCATACATCGGGAAATCGACGATCCAGCAGAACTCGAAGCGGTCCTTGTCGACGAGCTTGAGCTCCTCGCCCACCTTCGTGCGCGCGGGTCCGGCGAATTTCACGAACACGTTCGGGTCGCCGGCGACGAAGAACACGGCATCGCCCGCCTTCAGGCCGAGCTGCGCGCGCAATTGCTCGGTGCGCTCCGGGCCGACATTGTTCGCGACTGGCCCGCGCCCGAGCGTCTGGCCGCCCTCCTCGACGAAGAAGATATAGCCGAGCCCCGGCTGCCCCTCACCTTGCGCCCAGGAGTTCATGCGATCGCAGAACGCGCGCGAGCCGCCGCCCGGCGCCGGGATCGCCCACACCTGGTTCTTGGCGCTGGTCTCGAGAATGCGCGCGAACACCTTGAAGCCGGAGCCGCGGAAGACCTCCGAGACGTCCTGCATCTTGATCGGATTGCGCAGGTCCGGCTTGTCGGTGCCGTACTGACGCATCGCGTCCGCATATGGGATCATCGGAAACTTCGGCGTCACCGGCTTGCCGTCGGCGAACTCCTCGAACACGCCGCGCATCACCGGCTCGACCGCGTCGAACACGTCCTGCTGGGTGACGAAGCTCATTTCGAGATCGAGCTGATAGAACTCGCCCGGCGAGCGATCGGCGCGCGCGTCTTCATCGCGGAAGCAGGGCGCGATCTGGAAGTAGCGGTCGAACCCCGACACCATGATGAGCTGCTTGAACTGCTGCGGCGCCTGCGGCAGCGCATAGAACTTGCCGGGATGCAGCCGCGACGGCACCAGGAAGTCGCGCGCGCCTTCGGGCGAGGACGCAGTCAGGATCGGCGTCTGGAACTCGAAGAAGCCTTGGTCCTTCATGCGGCGGCGGATCGAGTCGATGATCTGCCCGCGCTTGATGATGTTCCGGTGCAGCCGCTCGCGGCGCAGGTCGAGGAAGCGGTATTTGAGCCGGATCTCTTCCGGATACTCCTGATCGCCGAACACCGGCATCGGCAATTCGTCGGCCGGCCCGAGCACCTCGACGGTGGAAATGTAGACCTCGACTGCGCCGGTCGGCAGCTCGGGATTCTCGGTGCCGCCGGGGCGACGGCGCACCTTGCCGTCGACCCGAATGACCCATTCGGCACGCAGCTTCTCGACCTCTTTGAAGGCCGGTGAATCCGGATCGGCGACGACCTGCGTGAGGCCATAATGGTCGCGCAGATCGACGAACAGCACGCCGCCATGGTCGCGAATGCGATGCACCCAGCCCGAAAGACGGACCTCCTGGCCGATATGCGTGTCGCGCAAAGCGCCACAGCTATGGGTTCGGTAGCGATGCATGGATTCAATCCGGAACTAGCGCGTGAAAAGCGCGCGGAAAGGCGCATGCAAGGCCTGATTTGTCAAGGCAAGGCCGCTTTTCAGAGGCTCGACAGTGGCGCGCCGATCTGCCACTGACCGGCCTTCCGCAAAAGAAGGCCGCCGGATGCCGCAAATGACCACAGCCGAAGCGATTGTCGCCTCGCTCCTCGCCCATCGGCTCGACACGATCTATGCGCTGCCCGGCGTGCAGAACGATCCGCTGTTCGATGCGCTGTTCAAGGCCTCCGACAAGATCCGCACCGTGCACACGCGGCACGAGCAGGGCGCCGCCTATATGGCGCTCGGCGCCGCGCTCGCTACCGGCAAGCCGCAAGCGACCGCCGTGGTTCCCGGACCCGGCCTGCTCAACGCATCGGCGGCGCTGCTGACCGCCTATTCGATGAACGCACCCGTGCTGGCGCTGGTCGGCCAAATTCCCGATGCCGACATCGGCCGCAAGCTCGGCCATTTGCACGAGATCAACGACCAAGCCGGGATCCTGGCGCGCCTCGTCGATCACGCCGCGCTGGTGCGCCGCGCCGAGGACGCGCCGCGCATGGTCGCGGAGGCGTTCCGCGCGATGCGCACCCGCCGCCCCGGTCCTGCGGCACTCGAATGCTCGCTCAACGTCTGGGGCAAGGGCGGCGATGTGACGCCGTGCGATCCGCTCCCCGCCGAAGAGCCGGCGATCGACGAGGATGCGCTGCGTGATGCCGCGCGCCGGCTCGGGCAGGCCAAAAATCCGATGATCGTGGTCGGCGGCGGCGCGCAGGACGCGTCGGTCGAAGTCATCGCCCTTGCAGAGATGCTGCAGGCGCCGGTGCTGTGCGGCTTTCGCCGCGGCCAGGGCGTGCTCGATGCCCGCAACCCGCTCGCCGTGACGCTGCCGCTCGGACGCGAATTGTGGGGCGAGGCCGACGTCGTGCTCGCGGTCGGCACGCGGCTGTTCTTCCAGCACACGATGTGGGGCGTCGACGGGCTCGACATCATCGCGGTCAATGCTGACCCGGAGGAGCCGGCGAAACATCGCAAGGGTGCGCTCGAGCTGATCGGCAGCGCCGCCCCGATCCTGCGCCGGCTCATTGACGCGTTGCCGCCACACAACGCCAAGCGTCCGTCACGGCGCGCCGAGATGCAGGAGCGGCAAGCCAGATGGGGCAAGAAGCTCGCCAAGCTCGGCCCGCAGAGCGAGATTCTTGCAGCGATCCGCGCCGAGCTGCCGGAGGACGGCATCTTCGTCGACGAGGTGACGCAGATCGGTTTCGCGGCGCGGCTGATGTTTCCGGTCTATCGTCCGCGCACGTTTCTCTCGCCCGGCTATCAGGACAATCTCGGCTGGGGCTACGCGACCGCGCTCGGCGCGCAGGATGCGCGCCGCGACGTGCCGGTGCTCTCGATCAATGGCGACGGCGGCTTCATGTACACGGCGAACGAGCTTGCGACCGCGGTGCGCCATCGCATTCCGCTGGTCGCGATCGTGTTCGCCGACGGCTCGTTCGGCAATGTGCGCCGCATCCAGGAAGAGAACTACGGTAACCGGTTGATCGCGAGCGATCTGGCGAACCCGGATTTCGTGAAGTTCGCCGAGAGCTTCGGCGCCGCAGCCGAGCGCGTGCGCAGCGCGGAAGCCCTGCGCGGCGCACTCAAGCGCGGCTTTGCGCGCCGCGACGGCCCAACGCTGATCGAGATGCCGGTCGGTCCGATGCCCTCGCCCTGGGAGTTCATCCTGATGGGCAAGGTGCGCGGCTAGAGCGAGATGAATTGAAATCGAATCGACGGCGCTAGCCATGTTTGCCCTCTCACCTTGTGGGAGAGGGCATCGCAAGCTGTTCAACGCATTCGGTTGGGTGAGGGGTTGCTTACCGCTCACCCAACATTCTGCGCTGAATGTCTGAGTAGCCCTCTCCCACCATAAGGGCGTTCACGCCCGTCTTCGACGGGCTATGGGGAGAGGGCGCTGCGACGAGCTCCAGACTCGCGGATGGGGAAATACGCCTCTTGCGCAAACCTAACTTCATCATGCTCTAGACTGATCCTTCGGCAGCGCCCGCCTCGATCAATTCCGAGATCAAACTTGGTGGGCCGGATCAGGGCATGCTCACCCCTTCATGATGGTCAGCTCCGCGGCGCTTTGGTCGAAGCAAAGTCACGGCTGCCAAAGCTCCCAGCATGCAGCCCAAGGCGGCGCCTGCGAAGGGCCAGACGTATGAGACGGCTCGATCCGAGCAACCTAGCAATGCCCCAAGCGCCGCGATCCCGATGGCGAATCCCGCTTGACGCATCACGACTGTTACGGCCGATGCCATGCCCGCTTGCTCGGCCGGCACCAATGCGACGACCGCCCCGGAAAGCTGGGGATGCGCCAAGGCGGCGCCGAGTCCGAGCGCGATCATTCCGGGAATGACGAGCCAGATCGGAGGCGGTGCAGTGCCCAGGATCAGCGCGCAAACAAGAGCCGCGTTCCCGACCGCGATGACGACCAACGCCACCGCGAAATGCAGCCGCCATCCGAGCCGAACGACGATCTTTCCGCCCAACGGCGGCACGAACAGCATCGGGAGCGTGGCAGCAAGCATTGCAAGGCCGCCAGCATCGGAAGTCCAGCCAAAGGCCGCTGCGAAAAAGAGCGGCAGATACACCAGCACGGCCCAGTATCCAAAAGAGACCGCGCCCAGAAGCATCGCGATACCGACCATCGCCGGTGTCGCGAAGACAGCCGGGTCGAAAATGGGCTGCTCGCGTCGTTTTTGTTGAATGACATAGGCTCCTGCGAGAAGGACAGCGATCACGAGCCCCAGGAAGAGCTGGACCGTCGCGGTTCGACCGCTCAGCAATGCCTCAACCAGCGCGCAGAGCGCTGCTGTCAGGAGGGCCATTCCAAAGTAGTCGACCGGGCGAGGCGAAGTTTCGCGCGCCTCAGCGACGAGACGAGGAATGCCCCAGGCAACAAGGGCGCACACCGGAATGTTCGCGAGAAAAATCCAGCGCCAACCGAACCACGACGCGACGACGCCGCCGATGGTCGGCCCCAGTGCCATCGCAATGCCCGAAACGACGCCGAGCCAGGAAAAGGCGCGAGTCCGTGACGCGACCTGCAGGTAGGTGCTGGCAATCAACGCGATGCCGCCGGTAACGACAAACGCGGCTCCAATTCCTTGAATCGCGCGCGCCAGTCCCAGAGAAAGGCCATCCCAGGCGAAGGCGCAGGCCATGGACGCCGCGGCAAAGACGACATTGCCGCGGAGCATGGCTTGGCGCCGGCCGTGTCGATCCGCCAGTGCTCCGGCGATCAGCAACGAGCCAGTGAATGCGAGGCTATAAGCGTCCATCATCCACGCGTAGCCCGAGATCCCGAGATCAAGCTCGCGCGCCATGTTCGGCAAGGCCACGACCACGGCCGTCACGTCGAAGTTGGCCAGGAACGCGCCGAGCCCCAGGGCAAGCGCGGGCCACATCGATGGCGACGCCGCCGTATCATCGAGCAGCGTGGGCGACAGGCCTTGTGACATGTTCGATGGTCCTCACGGATCGCAGCCATGATCACCACGATGCAATTTCGGCTATTCACGTCAGCATGAATCTGGTTCATGGTGCCATCGTGCGAACACTTCCTCCTTTCGACGGCCTGATCGCATTCGAAGCTGCGGCCCGCCATCGCAGCATGACGCTCGCCGCGAACGAGCTTCGCGTTACACAGAGCGCAATCAGTCATCGCCTGAAGAAGCTCGAGACATTTTTCGGCGCCGCATTACTCAATCGGACCGGAGCCGGACTCTCTCCCACCGCGGCCGGCGTCTCCCTGCTCGAAGGGCTCGGCAAGCTGCTTGACGAAATGGCGGCGTTACGAGCTCGATCCAGGGCTGCGGCACGACCCGCGATACTGAAGATCGGCGTCGGTGCGGCGCTCTCTCATTACTGGCTGGCGCGTCGCTTGCCGGCTTTCGCATCGTCGCATCCGGATGTGGGCATCGAACTGGTCGTGGCGGAGAGCGAGGCGCAGGCGCGCGCCGCTGACGTCGACGTCCAGGTCTTGTGGTTGCCAAAGGCGATTGCGCGCTCGACCTCGACACAGCGGCTGCTTTTCAACGAGCACGTTTTCCCGGTGGCAGCGCCGCGCCTGCTGCCACGGGGCCGGTCGCTGCAGAATGTCAAGAACCTGGCGAGTTTTCCCATCCTCCACAAAGGACCGGCGGGTCGGAATGACGGTGCCGAGTGGTCGTGGTCCGTGTGGTTCGAGAGGCTGGGGCTCCAAACAGAGATTCCTGCCGGCATTCGCTTCGACTCGATCAGCCTGACATTGGCGGCCGCCCTTGAGGGTGCCGGCGCGGCACTGGCTCGATCTCTGCTCGTCCATGACGCGATTGCCGAGCGCCGATTGTGCCGCGTGCTTTCAGGCGACTGGGACATGTCGTCGAGCAAGGCTCATCTTGTTCGCTGGCCGGCTGCGCTGACTGGCGATCGCCGTGTCAGCCGATTCACCCGCTGGATCGCAAGCGAGGCCGCTCGTCTGTCTGATGATGGATAGGACGTAAACCTCGGAAATCTCGACCCGGCGGCAGGCCGGCGCGGGCGCCGCCCGGGTTCACGCGCTCTCGCGCCGATGCAGCGCGACCCCGATGATGACGAGGCCGATGGCAAAGACTTCGATCCCGCTCGGCACCTGACGCAGCACGATGACGCCAATGACTGTTGCGGTCGCCGGCAACAGCGCCAGCATCAGCGCGAAACTCGCGCGCGGCAGCCGCGCCATCGCGAGCTGATCGCAGATATACGGGATGACCGAAGACGACACGCCGACGCCGATCGCGGCGCCGAGCAGCAACGGATCGGTGAGCGCCGGCCGCGCATCCGCAATGCCGATCGGCAACGCCGCGATGGCGGCGATCAGCATGGCGGCGGCAAGGCGGTCGATGCCGGTCTTGCCGCCGTCCGCCGCGATCAGGTGCCCGAGCGCAATGTAGAGAACGAACAGCGCGCAATTCGCAAAGGCGAACAGCAGTCCGAGCGGCTCGCCGGCGATGCGGATGTCGGTCAGCAGATAGACGCCGCCGGCAGCGGCGACGAGCGCCACGCCATTGCGCATCGTGCGCAACCCGAGCGCCGCGAGCCCGATCGGCCCGAGGAACTCGATCGCGCCGACCGTGCTGAGCGGCAGTCGCGCGATCGCCTCGTAGAAGACCGAGTTCATCGCGGCGAGCACCAGGCCGAGCGCTGCCACGACCAACCGCTCTTTCGGCGCGCAGGCGATCAGATAGCGCCAGGGCCGCCGCCAGAGCGCGAAGATGATCGCCGCGCTCGCGATGCGCAGCCACGCGACACCGAGCGGCGCGATCTGCGCGAACAGCAGCACCGCGAAGGCGGGCCCGAGATAGTGAAACAGCGCGCTGACCAGGAAATAGCCATGCGGCGGAATCCGGTGCGCGCCGGGGATGACGGCAACATCACTCATGCCACCAAATTAGATCTCGAGCAGCTGGCGTATATGCCATATTGAAGGTAATTGATCGATACGACCTTCGTTTCGGAGAAAACTATGCCCCCTCGCCTTCAGATCTCCGAGTCGCTGAGCGATGCCAAGAATCTCGCGCTCATCCGCCGTTTGCGCGACGACCCGCGCCTCTCGGTCTCTGAGCTGGCGCGGTCGGTGAAGATGTCAGCTCCGGCGGTGCGCGAACGGCTGCAGCGCCTGCAAGATGCCGGCATTCTGGCGTGGCGCATCGCGGTTGATCCGCACGCGCTCGGATTTCCGATCTCAGCCTTCGTGCGGGTGCGGCCGGCCCCCGGGCAGCTGACGAAGATCGCCGAGTTGGCGCGGCGCATGCCCGAGGTGACCGAGTGCCACCGCGTCACCGGCGAGGACTGCTTCGTCCTCAAGCTTCATATCGCGGCGCTCGACCAACTGGACCGTGTGCTCGACCAGTTCCTCGCCTATGGTCAGACCACGACCTCACTGGTGCAATCGACCCCGGTCGCCCCACGACTCCTGCCGCTGCCGGACGAGCGCCGACCGCTCGCCCCGGCAACTCAGGCAAAAACCAAATAGTCACGATATTACAGTCACATATGTGATATTCTTTAATTCATTTTTGATGCAATGCGAACGCGCAAAGCAGTTGCGCGCTTTTGTGCGCGGGCCGCGACAGCGCTGTCCGACTCCGCTAAGAAACCGTCATGGAGCCGATAACGACCACGAAGGAACTGTCTGCCGCCTGCACGAAACTGGCGAAGCACTCGTTCGTCACGGTCGATACTGAATTCTTGCGTGAAACGACCTATTTCCCGATCCTCTGCGTCGCCCAGATGGCAAGCGAGGATGATGCCTTCGTGATCGACGCGCTCGCGGATGGCATTGATCTCGCTCCGTTTTTCAAGCTGATGGCGAACGAGAAGGTGCTCAAGGTGTTTCACGCGGCGCGCCAGGACATCGAGATTGTCTGGCATCGCGCGAAGATCATCCCCCACCCCGTCTTCGACACGCAGGTTGCCGCCATGGTGCTCGGCTATGGCGACAGCATTTCCTACGACCAGCTGGTGCAGCGGATCACCGGGGACACGCTCGACAAGTCGCACCGCTTCACCGATTGGTCGCGCCGCCCGCTCACCGCCGCGCAACTGAAATACGCCATCTCCGACGTCACGCATCTGCGCGATGTCTACAAGGCGCTCGCCGCCGACATCGCCAAGCGCAAGCGCGCCGAATGGGTCGACGAGGAGATGAACGTGCTCACCTCGCCCGAGACCTATCGGGCCGAGCCGGACAATGCCTGGCAGCGGCTGAAGACGCGCGTGCGCAAGCCGAAGGAACTTGCGGTGCTGATGGAGGTCGCGGCCTGGCGTGAGCGCGAGGCGCAGGCGCGCGACGTGCCGCGCGGGCGCGTGCTGAAGGATGAGGTGATCGGCGACCTCGCCGTGCAGGCGCCGACCTCGATGGAAAAGCTCGCGAGCCTGCGCTCGCTGCCGAAGGGCTTCGAGCGCTCGAAATGGGGCCACGACATTCTCGAAGCGGTCAAACGCGGGCTGGCGCGTGATCCCAAGACGCTGCCGCATCTCGAACGCGGACGACAGGCGGCGAACGGCACCGCGACAGTCGAGCTGCTGAAGGTGCTGTTGCGCATGACCGCGGAGCGCAACGGCGTCGCCGCGAAAGTGATCGCCACGGTGGACGACCTCGAGCAGATCGCGAATGATGACGAGGCCGACGTGCCGGCGCTGAAGGGCTGGCGGCGCGAGATGTTTGGCGAACAGGCGATCGCGCTCAAGCACGGGCGGCTCGCGCTCGCAGTCGAGCGCCATCGTGTTGTCGCGGTGGAGAGATAGTTCCAAACCCACTCAAGAGAGGATCACGTCAATGGCGGCAGACGGCACCTGGAACTTGACGATGCAGACCCCGATGGGCGAGCGGCGCAGCACGCTGACGCTCGCGACCGCGGGCGGCACCCTGACCGGCCAGCAGGAGGCGGAAGGTAATACCACCGACATCGCCGACGGTACCGTCAGCGGCGACAATGTGTCGTGGAAGGTGTCGATCACCAACCCGATGCCGCTCACTTTGACATTCAATGGCACGGTGAACGGCGACGCGATGAGCGGCAACGCCGATACCGGCATGTTCGGCAGCTTCCCGTTCGAGGGCACACGCGCCTGAAACGGATTGCATAAGCCGCATTACTGCAGTGCATCAGCAAAACGCGTGGGACCGGTGTCGCGGTTTGTGCTAATTTGGCGCGAATAACAAATCGGGAGACGCCCGATGCGCCTGATGACCCGCGATCTTCCGCTGGTGCCGCTGCTCTTGCCGGTCGTGCTGGTCGGCCTGTTTCCGCTCGTGATGCTGCCACTGATCGGCTACCTGGCCTTCGTGGTGCTCGGCGTGCTGCTCGGCTTTGCGGCCGTCATGGCCGAGCTCGAGGAGCACGGCGCGCATAACCAGCAGGTGATCCGCCACGGCGGCCTGAGCCGCTCCGAGCAGGCCGGCTATAATCTCGAAATGCAGGTGCTGATGCGCACGCTCAACGCCGTGAAGATCTTCAGCATCGGCCTGATCGCGCTCGGCATTGTCGGCTTCGCGCTGACGCATTGATGCCGCGCCGGCGCGTAGGGCGGGCAAAGGCGCGGGCCAGTGTAAGGGCTTCTCCGCGCATACCCACGTAGCGCCGTGCCCGCCACGTCGAGAGCGCTTCGAGAGCGGCGGGCACGGCGCGCAAGCGCGCGCCTTTGCCCGCCCTACAAAGCTTACCCTTCACTCGTCTCCAGCACCGGCTCGCGCCCGACCAGGCGCGCCAGCTGGCGCAAGCGATTGAACAGCCGTTCACCCGCGAGCGCGGCAAAACGCGGCGGCAGTTTCAGTTTCAACTTGCCACGCTCGACCACCAGCGGCGTGAACGGCAGCACGCCCGGCATCGACGCCGACGCCAGATAGGCGACGCGCAGCGAGGCGCCGAGCACGCGCGCGCGATCAAGCATGCGCGCGCTCGCGAGCTCGAGCACATGCGGCGACAGGTCGTCATCGACCAGCCCGACGTGGCGGAAGAACACCGACAGCGCCAGGAACGCGCGGCCCGGATGATCGACCGACACGAAGGCCGCGTTGGCGATGATGTTGAGCGATTGCTCGCCGCGGTAATCCGGATGCGCGCGCCAACCGATGTCGGCCAACAGACATGCCGCGTGGCGTAGTCGCTTTTCCTCGGCGGTCTCATCGAGACCCGACGAGGACATGAAGCGATCAGTCCACGCGATCAGCTCCTGACAATGCAGCGGCGAGCGCGAGCGCAACAGATTGAGATCCTGCGCGGCGGCGATCAGCCCGTCCTGCACGCGCTCGCGCGCCGGCAGCTCGGAATAGAGCAGGCCTTCGCGCACGCCGAGCGCCGAGATCACGATCTCACGCGGCCGCATGATGCGCACGACATGCTCGAGCACCAGCGCGGCATACGCCAACAACGGACGCCGGGCCTCGTTCACCATCTCGATGCGCGAGAGCATCTCGGGATTGACCCGATGCGCCAGACGCGAGAACTCGATCGCCTCACGTGCCGGAATGACATAGCCGTGCATCACGTGCAGCGGATAGCCGGTCTGGAACATGTGCAGCCGCGCCAGCGCACGCCACGTGCCGCCGACCGCATAGAAGCGACGGCCATCGGCGCGCTTGAGCAGCCGCGCCGAGCCGAGCGTCCTGCGCACGATCTTCTCGGCTTTCTTGACCGACTTTTCCGAAAGATCCTGCAGCGCGAGACTGCCGAGCGGCAGCGTGATGCCGTTGCGTATCTGATGACCATGCACATCGACGAGCTCGAGCGAGCCGCCGCCGAGGTCGCCGACGATTCCATCCGGGCGGTAGATACCCGACACGACGCCGAGCGCGGAGAGCCGTGCCTCGCGCGAGCCGGACAGCACCTCGATCTTCTTGCGGCAGATGCTTTCGGCCGCCGCGATGAACTCCGGACCATTCTGGGCGTCGCGACAGGCCGCGGTCGCGACGCACCACAATCGCTTCACACCGGCGCGATCGCACAGCGCGCGGAACCTGCGCAACGCGTCGAGCGCCTTCTCCACCGCGTCGCGCGCGAGCAGTCCGGTCGACTGCACCTCGCGGCCGAGCCCGGCGAGAACCTTCTCGTTGAAGATCGGCGTCGGCGCGCGCGTCAGGCCCTCGTAGATGACGAGGCGGACCGAGTTGGAACCGATATCGATGACGGCGATCGGATGCCCGACGTCGAGTCGTCCCTGCGCGGGCAGCAATGCGCGCGCGCGCTTAATTCCGTTCGCGGCGGCGCGTAAGGCTGCGGGGCGAGGAGTCCTTGAGCGATTTGCCACGGCCCGAGAGGCTTGGGTTGGTCATGAAGTATTCGTGGGCGTTGAACGGCTCTTCGCCCGGCGCGGCCTTGATACGCATCGAGGTGCCGTCGGGCAAGAGATTCCAGCTCTGCGCGTTGTCCTTCAGGTTCGCCACCATGATCTGGTCCATCACTTGCTCGTGCACGGTGGCATTGACGATCGGACACAGGGTTTCGACGCGCCGATCGAGGTTCCGCGGCATCATGTCGGCGGAGGAGATATAGATCGCGGCCTTGCGATGCGGCAGGCCGTGCCCCGCGCCGAAGCAGTAGATGCGACTGTGCTCGAGGAACCGGCCGATGATCGACTTGACACGGATGTGCTCCGAGAGCCCCGGCACGCCGGGGCGCAGGCAGCAGATGCCACGAATCACGAGATCGATCTCGACGCCGGCGCGCGACGCCTCATAGAGCGCGTCGATGATCTCGGGATCGACCAGCGAGTTCATCTTCATCCAGATCGCAGCCGGTTTCCCGGCCGCGGCGTGCGCGATCTCGTCGGCAACGTGATCGAGAATGCACTTCTTCAGGCTGACCGGCGAAACGGCCATGACCTTCAGCTCGGCCGGCTCCGCATAGCCAGTGATGAAATTGAAGATGCGCGCGACATCGCCCGCGATGGCCTGGTCGGCAGTGAAGAACGAGAGATCGGTATAGATGCGCGCGGTTACCGGGTGATAGTTGCCGGTGCCGACATGCACATAGCTCTTCAGCGCGCGACCCTCGCGCCGCACCACCATCGAGAGCTTGCCGTGGGTCTTGAGCTCGATGAAACCATAGACCACTTGCGCGCCGGCGCGCTCGAGGTCGCGCGCCCAGCGGATGTTGGCCTCTTCGTCGAAGCGCGCTTTGAGCTCGACCAGCGCGGTCACCGACTTGCCGGCCTCGGCGGCTTCCGCGAGCGCCTTCACGATCGGCGAGTCGGATGAGGTGCGGTAGAGCGTCTGCTTGATCGCAACGACGTTCGGATCGCGCGCCGCCTGATTGAGAAATTGCACCACCACGTCGAACGACTCGTAGGGGTGATGCACGATCAGGTCCTTCTGGCGGATCGCCGCGAAGCAATCGCCGCCCTGATCGCGGATACGCTCGGGGAAGCGCGGATTGTAGGGAACAAATTTGAGATCGGGCCGATCGAGAGACACAAGCTGCGACAGCTCGTTCAGCGCGAGCACGCCGTCGACCAGGAACACCTCATCATCCGCGACGCCGAGCGCGCGCTGCACGAAGGTCTGCAGCTCCTTCGGCATGGTGGCGTCGACCTCGAGCCGGATCACCGAGCCGCGACGCCGGCGCTTCAGCGCCGATTCGAACAGGCGGACGAGATCCTCGGCTTCCTCCTCAAGCTCGACGTCGCTGTCGCGGATGATGCGGAAGCCGCCCTGCCCCTTCACGGTGTAACCGGGAAAGAGCTGCCCGATGAACAGACCAGTCGCGTGCTCCAGCGTGATCAACCGCTGGCCGCCGCCTTCCGGGTCGGGCAGACGGATGAAGCGGTCAATCTTCACCGGCACGCGGATCAGCGCGTTCATGCCGCGACCGTCGCTCATGCGCGCGAGCTGCAGCGCGATGGTGAAGCCGAGATTGGGAATGAACGGGAACGGGTGCGCCGGATCGATCGCGAGCGGCGTCAACACCGGGAAGATGTGATTGAGGAAGTGGTCCTCGAGCCAGCCGCGCTCCGTTTTGCTGAGGTCGCTGCCGTCGACGAGAATAATATTCTCCTCGCGCAGATCCGCGCGCAGCGCGCGCCAGCGCGCCTGCTGATCACTCGCCAGCCGCCCGACCGCCTCGGCAATGCGCGTGAGCTGTTCGGCCGGGATGAGCCCGTCCGGGCTCTTCTCCACGATGCCCTCGCGCACCTGGTCCTTCAGGCCCGCTACGCGGACCATGAAGAACTCATCGAGATTGTTGGCCGAAATCGACAGGAACCGGAGCCGCTCAAGCACCGGGTGGCGCTCGTTTTCGGCCTCCTCGAGCACGCGCCGGTTGAAATGCAACCAGGACAGCTCGCGATTGATGAATCGCTCGGGACTGCCGGCCAGCTGGTGCAGCGCAACGACGGGCGGCTGGCCGGTGGCCGTCACGCCGAGAGAGGTTTCGTCTTTTAAAACAAGTGCTTCGACGCGATCCGCCATGATGAAAACCACTGTGACGTTGAAGAAACTATCGAGGCCGAATGTCGGTTCGGTGACATGAGGCGCCGCTACCGTGACAACGTCAAGCGGGGCCGATTTTCAAGGTTTCCGCCGCGAGCGCGCGCGTGACGGGGCGCTTTTGCCGCAGCGCCTCGCGATCGATCAGCTCGACGGTCCTTCGCGCTGCCGCAAAGGAGCGCTCGATCCGCGTCGCCAGATAGGAGATCAGGCTCTCGTCGACCGCGAGCTGGCGATCCGCAAAGAGCTTCACCAGCAGGGCGCGCAGCAGCGCGTCATCCGGCGCACGCAGCGCCACGACCGGCACGGCGCGCAGGCGCGAGGCGAGATCCGGCAGGACGACCGTCCAGTCGCGCGGGGGCGTGCGCGCCGTGACGAGCAGAGTGAGGCGCAGCTCGCGCACGAGATTGAGCGCGTGGAACAGCGCGACTTCGTCGGGCAGCGCCCGGTCGAGGTCCTCGACGAGCACCGCGCCGCCCGCAGGCACGGCGGAGAGCGCGCCGCGCTGCAGCGTGGGCAGCACCAGCGCCTCGACGCTCACGCGCCAGATCTCGGCGAGATGCGACTTGCCGCTGCCCGGCGGCCCGACCAGCACGAGCTCGGGGGCCGGCCATTCCGACCCGGCCTCGAGGAAGGCGAAGGCGGCGCGATTGGCCGGGGTGACGACGAAATCCTCGCGCAGCCGCGACGGCGCGTGCCCGAGATCGAGCACGAGCTGGCGCGGCGGGTCGGCCATGACGCTCAAACCGGGTCCGACGGGCCGAGCGGATCGCCCGTGTAGAGGAAGCTCGCCTGGTAGCGCTTCATGGCGAAGCGGGCGACGACGCCGATCGAGGCCGCGAGCGGCACGGCGAGGAGCAGCCCGACGAAGCCGAGCAGCGAGCCGAAGGCAACCAAGGCGAACATCAGCCAGACCGGATGCAGCCCGACGGAGTTGCCGATGAGGTTCGGCTGCAGGATGTAGCCGTCCAGCACTTGCCCGACGGTGAAGAGGCAGGCGATCACGGCGAGCACGGTCCAGTCCGGCCAGAACTGCACGAAGCCGACACCGAATGCGATGATGAAGCCGAAGATGTGGCCGACATAGGGAATGA
>Ga0081539_10004080_pt1 | contig 16697 bp, 12 predicted proteins | sample TabmetS4T2R2_FD_71023 | JGI IMG/M metagenome (GOLD analysis project Ga0081539, IMG submission 71023) | Tabebuia heterophylla rhizosphere microbial communities from the University of Puerto Rico - S4T2R2 | ecosystem: Host-associated > Plants > Roots > Rhizosphere ...
TCTGGTACAACCACCAACGGCGTCATGCGTCGCTGGGCTATCGCAGTCCCGTCGCTTATGAACGAGCCTTAGCCCAGCTCCGCATCGCCTAATCCTACTGTCCACCAAATCGGGTCAGATCCACGGATTCTGCAGTTTCCCCATTCGTTTCCTGCCGTTTCCCCCGAGAAAGCAGTTCCGAGAACGTGCGAGAAGGCCTGGTCGGAACGAATGAGGCTTGCCCGGCGTAAGGACAGAGTCACAAGCTTGGGCCACATGGATACGCCTCGTCCCGACCCGCTGTTTCTCGCCTTTCAGGGAGCGCTCGCCGGTCGGTACTCCATCGACCGTGAGCTCGGGCGCGGGGGGATGGGGATCGTGTACCTCGCGCGCGAGGTGCACCTCGATCGACTGGTCGCGATCAAGCTCCTGCCCCCGGAGCGCGCGCGTGATCCCGCGCTGCGGCCGCGCTTCCTGCGCGAGGCCCGCCTCGCCGCGAAGCTGTCGCATCCGAACATCATCCCGATTCACGCCGTGGAGGAGCGCGGCGAGTTCGTGTACTACGTCATCGCCTTCGTCGATGGTGAGACGCTCACGCAGCGCGTACGTGCCCGCGGACCGCTGCCGACCTCCGAAGGCACCCGCGTGCTGCGCGAGGTTGCCTGGGCGCTCGCCTACGCGCACGGACAGGGGCTCGTGCATCGCGACGTGAAGCCGGACAACATTCTGATCGAGCACGGGAGCGGGCGCGTGCTCGTCGCAGATTTCGGGATCGCGGCGGCGGCCGGCAGCGAGTCCGCCGACGGCGTTTCGGGTACGCCGGAGTTCATGAGCCCCGAGCAGGCACTCGGCAAACCCGTGGACGCCCGCAGCGATCTCTACGGCCTCGGCGCAACCGCGTTCTTTGCTTTCTCCGGGCGCTTCGTCTTCGACGGCCACAGTGTCACCGAAGTCCTCGCGAAACAGGTGGCGACGGCGGCGCCACAGCTCGCGTCCATGGGACTCCCGATTCCGCGCAAGGTCGCTTTCCTGGTCGACCGTTGTCTCGCGAAGGATCCGTCCCATCGACCCGAGACCGCGCAAACGCTCGCCGAGCAGCTGAGCGTGGCTCTCGAGCAGCGACGCGAGCTGCCGGCTGCGCTGCGCGCCTTCGTGAAGCGGCAGGCACGACTCAACGGTGGTGGAACGCTGATCGCCGGGTTCCTGCTCCTGCCCGCGTCGATCACCGTGTCGGCGTGGTTCGGCGGGTACGCGGGCTTCGCGACATTCTTCCTCGGCGGCTTCGGCGCGCCGTTCGCCTACCTCGTCAGCCGGGCGCGTCGTCTGATGCTGCTCGGCTACGAGCACTCCGATCTCGGCCCGGCATTTCAGAGCGAGACGGAGCAGACCAGGGAAGAGCTCGCGATCGAGGGTCAGCGCCGCGCGTCCACGATGGAATACGTGCTGCTCAACGTCGTCAGATTCTGCGGCGCGGCGTGGGTGGTGTCGGGAGCGGTTTTGATCGCCGCGAGCAACGACGTGTTCGGGCCGTGGTTCGAGCACCCCATGATTCTGGACATCGCCGGGCCGGTGATGGTGTTGAACGCGACGGCTACGCTGCTGGCACTGATTTCCCGCATCGCGCTCCTGCAGCGACACCGGGACGTCGACACCGAATTCTGGGCGAAGCTGTGGATCGGGCGCGTCGGCAGGTTGGTGTTTCGCGTGGCGAGAAAGCTGCTGGGCAAACGCACGCGCCAGTCGGCGATGACGCACCGCGCGACAGAGCTCTCGCTCGGCATGGCCGCGGAGCAGTTGTTCGAGAGCCTGCCGAAGGAGGAACGCCTGGCGCTGAAGGATCTGCCCGCTGCTCTCAAGCGCCTGCAGACGGACGCGCAGGCCCTGCGCAAGCGCTACGACGAGCTGCAGGAGGTGCTGGGTAGCGCGCAGAATGCCGCCTCGCCTGACTACGCGGAGCTGCGTGCTCTGCGCGATCACGTGCACGCGAAGCTCGGCGATGCCGTCGGCGCACTCGAGACGATCCGACTGAGCCTCCTGCGGCTGCACGCCGGATCGGCCACCGTCGAGGGGCTGACGACGCATCTCGGCGTCGCCGCGGAAGTGTCCGAGGAAGTCGAACGGATGATAGCGGCGCATGGCGACGTTGAGCGCGCGCTCAGGTTTCCGCGTCCGGAGGTCGCGACGCCGGTCTGAGTGAACCGGCGATTCAGCGCCGCGAGCGCGCGAGCTGTTCGACCACCTCGTACTGGAAGCGCACGAAGCGATGCAAATCGCTCTCGAGGATGCGTTCCTGATCGCTGTGGGCGCCGAAGCCCTTCGGTCCATCCTCGACGTCCGCCGCCGGCCCGATGCCGTAGCACTGCATCCCTTTCGCGCGCAGATACGCCATGTCCGTCGCCCCGGTCAGCATCGTCGGCAACGTGATCGCGTTGTAGTGCTTCGTGTTCATGGCTTCCAGCACGCGGAAGGCGTCCGTGTCGAGGCGGGCGTCAGGCGTCTCCGGTCGCGTATCGCGCTGCGCCCACGACACCATGACCGCGGTGTCGTCGACCACGCGGCGGATGGACTCGAGGAAGGCGCTTGGATTCTCACCGGGGACCATGCGCACGTCGAGCGTTGCTTTGGCCTCGGAGGGGATGACGTTCACGCGATAACCGCCCTGGACGATGTTCGGTGACACCGACGTGCGGATCATGGACGCATGCGCCGGCTCCTTGTCGAGGAAGTATTCGTCCACCGCTGCCATTTTAGCGGGATCGCCGGCGGCGATGTCGCGATAGCGGGCCGCGCTGTCCGCGCCGGATATCGTCGCCACGCGCTGGAAGTATGCGCGGGTCGTCTCGTTCAGATGGATCGGTGCGCGCCACGTGGCGAACTTTGCGACGGCCTGCGACAGGTGGACAATCGCGTTCCCCTTGAGTGGCACCGAGCCATGGCCCGCCGGCCCGCGCGCCGTGAGCTCGATCGCGCGCGGGACCTTCTCCGTCGTGGACACCCCCGCGTACTTCACGCGTCCCCCGGCGCGCGCCACGCCGCCGCCCTCGGCGACACAGTACTCGGCGTCGATCGCGGGCCACTGCTGCTGTGCCATGTACTGGATGCCGACGCGCGTCGAGCCTTCCTCGCCGGCCTCCGCGAGGAAGATGACGTCGCGGTCGAGCGGCACGTGCATGCGCTTGAGCGTCAGCATCAGCATGAGCGCAGCAACGAGGTTGTCCTTGTCGTCCGTGGCACCGCGCCCGTAGACGTATCCGCCCGCGCGCGTCGCGCTGAAGGGAGGGTACGTCCATTTCGCGGGATCCACGTTGACGACGTCGGTGTGTCCCATGACGAGTATCGGGCGCCTGGATCCGTTGCCCTTGAGCCGCGCGACGAGATTGGGTCGGTTCGGCTCGAGCGCGAAGATCTGCACCGGGATGCCCTCTCGCTCGAGCACCTGCTTCAGATACTCGACGGCGGGCAGCTCCTTCCCCGGCGGATCGCTCGTGTCGAACCGGAGCAATGCCTGGAAGTGCTGCATCGTTTCAGCGTCGATGCGCGACCAGTCCGGCTGCTGAGCGCTCGAGGACGATGGAAACGAGCAGATGGTGGCGGATGCTGCGAGAAGAATCGCGATACGCATGTACGACATCTCTACTCCGAGGCTCGAGCGTTGCGAGTGCGTCAGGGCGGCGGCAATATAGCGCATGAAATCGACTTGTTTTCTCGGCGCATTCGCGGCTGTGGTCGTTGCGTGCCGGCCGTCCACGGTGCCCGCGCCGGCGCGCGGTCCTGCGGTTGCCGTGATACCCGCGCCCGTGTCGTTGTCGCTTCGCGGGAACGCCCCGTTCGTGCTCGGCGATTCGGCCGCGATCGTCGTCGACGCACCCAACGACTCGGCGATGCGTGTCGCGAACGCGCTCGCGGCACTGCTGCGTCCGCCGACCGGTTTCGCGATCCCGACGACCACAAGTGCCGGCGCGACACCACGTCATGCGATCCGCCTCCGGCTCGACGGCGCGCGCGGCGAGCTTGGCGATGAGGGATATGCGCTCGAGGTCAGGCCCGACAGCGTGCACATCGCCGCGCGGACGGCCGCGGGGCTGTTTCACGGTGTGCAGACGCTGCGGCAGCTGCTGCCGTACGCCATCGAGTCCGAGAACAGCCAGACCACGGGCGTCACCCAATGGACGATCCCGCCGGTGAGCATCGTCGACCGGCCGCGCTTCATCTGGCGCGGAGCGATGCTCGACGTCGCGCGGCACTTCTTCACCGTCGATGAGGTGAAGCAGTTCATCGACATTCTCGCGTTGTACAAGCTCAACACACTGCATCTGCACCTCGCCGACGATCAGGGGTGGCGCATCGAGATCAAATCGCGCCCCACGCTTCTCGCGGCCGCGGTGACGCAGGTCGGCGGCGGACCCGGCGGCTACTACACGCAGGCGGACTACTCGGAGATCGTGCGCTACGCCGGCGAGCGATTCATCACGGTCGTGCCCGAGATCGACATGCCGGCGCACAGCAACGCGATGCTCGTCTCGTTCCCGGAGCTGAGCTGCGGCAAGCGCGCTCCGGCGCTGTACACCGGCATCGAGGTCGGCTTCAGCGCGCTGTGCCCCGACAAGGAAGACACCTATCGCCTGCTGGACGACATCATTCGCGAGATCTCCGGGCTCACGCCCGGACCGTACTTCCACATCGGCGGCGACGAGGTGCAGGCGCTCACGCGCGAGCAATACGCGCGCTTCATCGAGCGCGTGCAGGACATCGTCACGAAGAACGGGAAGCGGATGGTCGGCTGGGAGGAGATCGGCCGCGCGCGCCTGCTGCCCGGCACGCTCTCGCAGCAATGGTTCACCGACTCCGCTCGCAACAGTCTCGTCCCGGGCGTGCAGCTCATCATGTCGCCAGGCAAAAAGGTGTACATCGATCAGAAGTACGATTCGACCACGGAGCTCGGCCTGTCCTGGGCAGGATTCGTGGAGGTGCGCACGTCATACGACTGGGACCCCGCGACGTACGTCCCTGGCGCCACGGAAGCGAACGTCGCAGGCGTGGAGGCGCCGCTGTGGTCCGAGACCATCCGCAACATGACGGCGGCCCAACAGCTCATCATGCCGCGCCTTCCGGCCGTAGCCGAGGTCGGCTGGACGCCGCAGGGGGCGCGAAACTGGGAGGACTTCCGACAGCGCCTGGCGCCGCACGCCCGCCGGTGGCGGCTGCTCGGCATCAACTATTACGCGTCGCCGCAGATTGCGTGGTAGGTGCTGGGTGCTAGGTGCTAGGTGCTAGGTGCTAGGTGCTAGGTGCTAGGTGCTAGGTGCTAGGTGCGGTCGAGCTCGTTTCTGACGCACGGTTCCTGCATTGTGTAAGTGCATGTTCAGTCGTGCATTACTCGCAATAACCGCCATTCTCTCGCTTTCCGCTGCGGCGCAGGCCCAGACGCCGGTGACGTATCCCAATGTCGACCGTGCCTTCATCATCGCGGACGGCGATACGGTTCAGCTCCTCAATCGCATTCTCGTGGATCGGGCGCCGGGGCAGCGGGGGGCGCGCCTCGACATCCATTTCTCGACGCGCGTGCCCGCGAGCGACGCAGACGCGCGCGCGCAGCAGGCCGATCGACTTGCCCAGATCATCGGCGCCGAAGCGTGGAAGGCCGGCGTCCGCAACGTGACGATCGGCATCTGCGACACGCGGGCCTGCGCGGAGACGAAGGAGCCGCCGAAGCTCTGGTACGTGTATCAGCGCGGCGTCGGCGGCGTCTGGAATCGCGCGCGCAACTAGCGCCCCTCGCGAGGTCTACTTCTCCACGACGACGGTGGGCGTCGGCTTGTCGGCCGCGTCGCGCGCGCCGGGCGCGTCCTGCTTCCCGCCACGGACGCCTTCGTCGGCCTTCTTCTCCGCACCGATCGACGCGAGCGACGCCGGGTCGATGAAGCCGTGCTCCGCCGCGTGCTTCGCGGCCGCGAGCGTATCGTCGGCGAGCACCAGGCTCGATCCGTCGGCGAGAACCTCATCCGCGAGGCGCCCGATCGCCTGCGATCGTTCCGCGTTCATCGTCACGTTGCGGATGTACACGGCCACGACGCGGCCCGGGTACTCGCGCACCACGTCGCGATAGATCTCCGGATCCTGCTGTCCACTGTCGCCGATGAGCACGACAGGAACGTTCGGCATGGCTTCCAGCACGCGCTTGATCATCGCGCCCTTGTGTGCGCGATGCCGTGACGACGCCAGGACGTCGAGTGTGATGTCCAGATCGCGCAGCATGAGGGGTCCGTCAGGAATGCCCTGGATTTCCAGGAACTGCTTGATCACGTCGTACAGATTCCACGGGCTGCTGGAGATGTAGAAGATCGGATTCCGCTCGCCGGCGGACCTGCCGCGTCGCAACGCCTGGTAGAACGCCGCAACGCCGGGGAAGGGCAGTCGCGTGCGAGCGTTCCCGAACGCGATCGTGCGCGCGGCGACCAGCAGATTCGTCACCTTCGATTGCAGCACGGTGTCGTCGATGTCGCTGATGACCATCAGCTTCGGGGGAGCGCCGGGCACCAGCGCCCGGCCCGAACGACGGATGGGAACCGCGGGCGCGCGGGGCTTTACGACCTCCGCGTCCACACGAACCCATTCATCATCGATGCGGCGCGGCGCGCGGACTGCGATGGTCGCCTGAAAGAAACCTTCGTCGTCGGCGGTGATCTCGATGGCGTCGCCGCCAGCGTCGAGCCGCACGACGGCATGCGGCGCGCCCCGCGCGTTGGCGCGCCGAACCATGGCGAAAAAATTCGTCCAGGTGCTCTGCTCCGCGTCCGCGGGCGCGAGCTCGGGGTCCTCCATGACTCGGCCGACGACGAAAACGCCCTCCGGCGACCGGAAGCCGTCGTAGAGCTGCACGGCCAGCGGTCCGGCGGATACGCTCCGCACGAGCGCATCCCGCGCGGCGTGACCGAGCGCGGAAAGTCCCGCGAGAATGTTGGAGGCGGGGCGTGAGCTGTCCGGCACAGCCCCAAGGCTGGGCGAAAAACGTTCCGTTGTCGACGTGCTAGTGCTTCAGGAGGCGAAGCAGCCCTTCGTCGGACAGGTCCTTCCAGTGCGCGGGAAAGCTCTCGATCTCCGCGGTGGACTTGCCCCACTCGAACACGAGCGTGCGCGGGCCGCTTTCTCCCGCCGGCGGTTCGAGCTCGTAGACCAGGACCATGCTGCGGTTCTGATCGTACACGACGCGCATCGCGCGACGGCGCTTGCCTCTCGACGCGTCGGTTGCCGACTCACGCCGAGGTGTGCCTTCTTGCGGTTCCACGATGACCTCTGGCCGGGGGGCCAGTGAAGTCGTCAATCCGAAGAACCAACTGCGGCGTTGCAGGCGGTCTCTCTCCCGCGCAATTGAATGAAAATCCTTTCATGAGGCGGTGCCGCAGTGCTTGTCGAGTCGGTGATGACCATCACGCTACGAGCAAGCCTAAGGGCGGCGGTAACTACGGCGCTAACAGCGGCGGTAACTGCGGCGGTAACGACGGCGAGTAAAAGCGGCAAATAACAACGATCTATTACGGACTACGACGCAGCTATCGCCGCCGTTACCGCCGTTGTTACCGCCGCTCTTACCGCCGTTGTTATAGCCGCTCTTACCGCCGTTGTTACCGCCGTCGTCCCCGCAGTTCCTATCGCTGTGACGTCACCCCCGCTGCTCGATCGGGTCCCAGAATCCGATTCAGCTCAGCAGTGACTGAATCCATCTCACGGCGCAGCACCGCATACCGATCGCGTGCGTCCTTGCCGACTCTTTGGTCAGCCGAATTCGTGAGCGTGTACAGATATTGGATGTGCGCCTGCAGCCCGGGTGTGCTGTAGCGGATGGGCGGAGTGAGCAATTTCCCTTCGATGGGCTGGAGCATGCGCGCGCTGTCCGCGGCCGCGCCCGATGCGTTGCGGAAGCGAGTGCGGGCCTCGCGCAGCCGCGCGGCGGCCCGATTCGCGTCGCTCACGAGATCGCGCACGCGGAGATTGTGCTGCAACTGGTCGCGCAGGTCGGCGAGCGTCACGCCGTCGCGGGTGACGCGAGGGTCCGCGCGCACGACGAGCGGCTGTGTCAGCGTCTGTCCGGCAACGTGAAGTCGCACCGTGTAACGTCCGGGGACCACCATGGGACCGGCGCCCGACGGCTGCCCGGTGACGCCGTCGCGCGGGCCCGGAAGCGTCAGGTCCCAGATGTAGCGGTTGAGTCCTGCGTCCGCGGACAGCGGCGGTGTCGGCCGGCCGCGGCGCGGGAACTCGTCTTCGTCGTCAGCCGCGGCCGCGACGCCCGCGCCAGGCATTGCGGCGGTCGCTCGTTCCTGCTGTCGTTCAGTGCCACTCACGAACGCGCGAATCACGGCGCCGGTCGAGTCGAGCACCTCGAGCGTCGTCGGTAGCCCCGGCGTCTCTGCGAGGTAATAGTCGATCATCGCGCCGGATGGGGGATACTGGGGGGCCGACGGTCCGCGCCCGCGTCCGAAGCCGCCACCGGCCTGATAGCGCATGCGATACGCGTCGCGCGGCTTGAACAGCTGCGTCGTGAGCTTGAAGATGGACGTGGTCGGCGACACCTCCATCGTCGCGATCGCCGCTACGCGATTGTCGCGCAGGGAATTCGCGACGATCGGGCCGGCCTGGTGCAGCGGCGTGAGATTGTCCAGGATCCAGAACGAGCGCCCCTGCGTCGCCACGAGCAGGTCCTTTCGAAAGACCTTGATGTCGTTGATCGGCACGACCGGCAGATTGAGCTGCAACGGCTGCCAGTGCGCGCCGTCGTCAAAGGACACGAACATCCCGAACTCCGTCCCCGCGTAGAGCAGGCCGGCACGATCGGGATCTTCGCGAACCACGCGCGTCGGATTGTCCGCGGCGATCCCGTTTGTGCCGGTGGTGAGCCGCTTCCACGTCCTGCCGAAGTCCTCGGTCTTGTAGATGTACGGCTGGAAGTCGCCCAGCAGGTAGCGATAGACGGCGTAGTACGCGGAGCCCGCGCGATGTGGCGACGGATCGATCATCGCCACCCGGCCGCCCGGCGGCAGATCGCGCGGCGTCACGTTCGTCCACGTCCTGCCGTCGTCGCGTGATACGTAGAAGGGGCCGTCGTTCGCGCCCGTCCAGATGACTCCGCGCTGCACCGGGGATTCGCGGATCGCGTAGAGCGTCGGATATACCTCCTCCCCCGTCATGTCGCGCGTGATCGGCTCGCCCGAGATCGCGTGGAAGAGCCTCGGGTCGTTGGCCGTGAGATCGGGCGAGATCTTCGTCCACGTCACCCCCTCGTCGCGCGTGACGTGCACGAACTGCGATCCGTAGTAGATCTTGCCGGGATCCCACGGCGAGACCTCCATCGGCGACACCCGCTGAAAGCGGAAGACGAGGTCCGCGGGAACGTTTCCATACAACGATTGCGCGCCCACCCAGTACTGCTTCTCCTGACCCGTCCTCAAGCTCATGCGGCTGTACTGGCCCTTACACGAGCCGTACACGGTATCCGGATTCGTCGGGTGCGGCATGATGGGGCCGGTCTCGCACCCCGGGCCGACGCGCCACTCCTCGCTCTGGCCGCTGTTCAGCGGCAGGCTCGGCACGATGAGCGTGGTGTTGTCCTGCTGCGCGCCGTACAGCCGATAGGGAAACTGGTTGTCCGTGTAGACCTGATAGATCTCGGCGGTCGGCTGGTTGTAGATCGTGGACCACGTGCGTCCGCCGTTGACCGATACGTTCGCGCCGCCGTCGTTCGCCTGCACCATGACGTTGCCGTCGCGCGGGCTGACCCACATGTCGTGGTTGTCCCCGTGTGGGGTCGGGAAAGTTCGCAGTGTGCGGCCGCCGTCGGTCGACTTCCAGAATCCTTCCGCGCCGACGTACACAACGTCGGCGTTGGTCGGATCGGCCGCGATGGTCGTGTAGTAGAACGGGCGCTGGATGATGGCGGGCGTCGCATTCACGAGCGTCCAGGTCGCGCCGGCGTCCTCGGAGCGATACAGGCCGCCGCCGGGCTTCGCTTCGTACAGCAGGTAGACCCGATTCGGGTTGGCCGCGGTGACGGCGACATTCCCCTTTCCAACGAGCTCGGTCGGTAATCCGCCGGCGAGCTTCGTCCAGCTGTTGCCGGCGTCGGTCGACTTGTAGACGCCACCTTCGCGAGCGCCGCTGATGATCGTCCACGGCTTCCGCTCGCCGCGCCACATCACCGCATAGAGCACGTCGGGATTGCCTGGCTGGAACTCGACGTCGGATGCTCCCGTGCTGTCGGACACGAACAGAACCTTCTCCCACGTGCGACCGCCGTCGCGCGTCCGAAAAACGCCTCGTTCGGGGTTCGCCTTGAACGGATTTCCGGTCGCCGAGACGTAGACGACGTCCGGATTGGACGGATGAATCCGGACGGCGCCGATCTGACCGACGTCGCGGAGCCCGACGAAAATCCAGCTCTGTCCGGCGTCCGTCGATTTGTAGACGCCGCGGCCGACGGACACGTTGCTGCGAATGTCGTCGGAGCCGGTGCCGACATAGACGACGTCGGGATCGGACGACGCCACCTCGATCGCGCCGATGGAGCCGACGGGAATCTTGCCGTCGGAGATCGGGAACCAGGTCTGCCCGGCGTCCGTGGTCTTCCACACGCCGCCCGAGGCGACGCCCATATAAAAGGTAGAAGGCTGGCTCGGCACGCCCGTTACCGCCGTCGAGCGTCCCCCACGGTTCGGGCCGACCATTCGGTAGCGGAGCCCCTTGAAGAGGGAGCTGTCTTGTGCGTCGAGCGTGGAGGCGAGAACAGCGAGCGCCAGAAGGATTCTCGTCACGCGAATCATTTCATCTCCGGTACAGGGACGTGCAACTGCATAGCGCGGACGAACGCGGACAGAGCACGGACGAACACGGACAACTGCAGTGCTTTGGTTGCTAATACTGGCGCGATGATCTGCAGCGCCACAACACACCAACCCAGGCAGTTGCAGTTTCCGCGTTAGTCGGTGCCGTGTCCGCGTTCGTCCGCGCTGCGTTGTTGTCGTTTCCGTGCGGGGGCCGGAAGCCTGAATCACACACGAAAACACATGATTACGGAACGTATACGTATTCGCATACGTATGATGGCTCTTGTAGCGAGATCGCGGGTACAGCACTCTACGTGACGTCCCCGGCGCTGGGGGTGGTTAAGCCACTACAGGGACTCAAGCGAGGCACGAGATGACGATACGCTCCGTCATGCTCATCGCTGCGCTGTCGCCGTTGCTGCGCGCCGTCAATGCGCAGCTGATACCGGTGAGGACAGTGCCGCTGGCTCAGGGCGACCAATTCGGATTTCTCCCGTCGGCGAACCTCGGCATGGGCGGCGTGACCATCGCCCTCGCCGACACGCTGCTCGATCCGTTCAGCAATCCAGCCCGCTCCGCGCTCACGCGCAGAACCATGTTCTTCGGGTCGCCAAGTGTGTATACGGTGACCGCCGGCGGCGGGCGCACATTTCCCGTCGGTGCGCTGTTTCGCTCCGGCGCATGGCACGGCACGATGGCTGTGGCGATCCAGGAGATCAGCCCGAGCCACGAATTCCAGAGCGGTTTCTTCGGCGGACCGGAGCTCGCGACGACGTCATCGACGGTGGCACCGAGCCGCATCCCGAGCTCGGAGCCGCAGACGAACCGGTACGTCGCCACCGCGCTGGGACGCACCTTCGAATCGCGAGGGCTCACGCTCGCCGCCAGCGCGTTCTGGTCGGGACTGCGCGCCGTGGACGGCACGGATCTGTATTACCCGAACAGCCAGTCCGTGCTGCAGCATGGCGACGCGATGGACGTCCGGCTCGGAGCGCTGAAGCGTTTCGCCAACGACCGATCCATCGAGGCCGTGGTGGTTCACAACCGTTACGGGTTGAACCACGAAGCGCACTTCATGGAGTTCATCTGGGACCCCGCGCTGCGTTTCCAGGTTCCGCAGGATCACATGGAAGCGGGAGGAGAGCGCTCGCGCGTCCTCGGTGCGCAGCTCAAGTACGAGCAGCCGATCGCCGATTCGGGCTGGCGCGCCGGCGCGCTCTTCGCCGCGAATCGCGGCGAGCAACCGCAGGTGCCGCACAACTCGATCCTGAACGTCCCGCTTGCACCCGGGCACTCCTCGGCCTTCAACGTGGGTGTCGGCGTCGCGAAGGCCGCGCGCTTCGGGCGCTTCGGCATCGATGCGATCTACGAGCCGATCTGGGAGCGCACGCAGGACGGCTCGGGCGTGAATCGGTTCCGATTCTCGAATGCGATTCTCCGCTCCGGCGTGAGCCGTGACATTCCGCTCGACGCCTCGAGCAGCTTCGTGCGCTTCCAGTTCGGCGTACAGCTCCACGCCATCAACTATGGGCTCGACAAGCATCGCGCCTCGGGATTGGCCGTCCAGGAGCAGAGCTGGAACGAGTGGACGCACAGCTGGGGCACGAGCCTGCTGTTCCCGGATCTTCAGATTCACTATCAGGGCCGTCTGGCCAGCGGCGCGGGCCGGCCCGCGCTGAACGGATCCAACGTCTTCACGGCGGTCGACATCTTCGCGCCGACGCTGCCGACCCAGCAGCAGCGCCTGCAAGGCGTCAAGGTGTTGACGCATCAGTTTTCCTTCTCACTCCCGATGCCATGATGAGAGCCATTACAGCGGTTGCGCTCGTACTCCTGGCCGGCTGCGATCGCAGCTTCGTCGCGGATCCGCCGATCGTGGAGTCGTCGCTCGATACGCAGTTGCGGGCGTCGTTCAACCAGTGGGGCGCGATGCCCATCGGCGCCGTACCCGCGCAGAATCCCGCGCTGGTGTCGCTGGGCCGGTCGCTCTTCTTCGACAAGGTCCTTAGCGGCAACCGCGACGTGTCGTGCGGTACCTGCCACGACGTGACGGCGCTCAGCGCGATGGACGGACTGTCGCTGTCCGTCGGCACCGGCGGCAGCGGCGTCGCCAACCAGCGCACGCTCGGCACGGGCCGGTCGTTCGTGCCGCGCAACGCCCCGTCGCTCATGAACACGGGATTGGGATTCTTTTACACGCTGTGGGACGGCCGCGTCAACGAGGGTTTCGGTTTCGGACCCGGGCAGACCGGGACGTTCCAGGCACCGCCGGGCGTCGTCTTCCCCGCCGGACTCACGAACATCGTCGCGGCGCAGGCGATGCTTCCGGTGCTGAACCGCGTCGAGATGCGCGGCACCGCCGGTGACAGGGACGTCTTCGGGAATCTCAACGAGCTCGCGCAGCTCGGCGACTCGCCGCCGGAGATCTGGCGCGGCGTCATGAACCGCGTGCTCGCGATCCAGGAGTACGCATCGAAGTTCGCCGCGGCATATCCCGGACTGCCGGCGGGCGCCCTCGGTTTTCAGCATGCGGCGAATGCCATCGCGGCATTCCAGCTGGCGACGTTCACGAAGCACGATTCGCCCTTCGACCGCTATCTCGCGCACGACAACCGCGCGCTGACGGAAGAACAGAAGCGCGGCGGCATCCTCTTTTTCGGCAAGGCGCGCTGCGCCTCCTGCCACTCCGGCGCGCTCCTCGGCGGCCAGCAGTTCGCGAACGTCGGCATCCCGCAGATCGGGCCGGGAGTCGGGTCCGGCGCGCCGCTCGACCTCGGACGCGGGGAGATCCTTCCGAAGAACCAGGGTGGCGACTTCTATCAGTTCGCGTTCCGCGTGCCGGCGCTGCGCAACGTGGAGTTGACCGCTCCCTACGGGCACGACGGCGCGTATCGCACGCTCGAGAACGTCGTGCGGCACTACACGAACCCGGATTCCGCGTACCGCGCGTACGACGTATCGCAGCTCGATCCCGAGCTGCGGGGTACCTTCCACGGCGACAACGCCACGATCGCCGCCGTGATGAAGAATCTCGACGGGCGCGTCCGGCAGGGGATCAGGATGACGCCGGAGGAGCAGCGTCAGATCGTCGCCTTCCTCAAATCCCTGACCGACGACTCGGCGCGCAATCTGGCGTCGGCGATACCCACGAGCGTGCCGAGCGGTCTGCCCGTGCGGTAGCCGCACGGAGCTTGCTGCAGCGGCACGCATGAAAAGATCGATCGTCGCGCTCTCGCTCGTCTCGGCGTGTGGCGGTGCGGCGCGTTTGCCGGTGACGGCGGGGATGGGGCCGAATCCGCAGCTGCCGCCGCCGCGGACGTCGTGGATCCCCGTCGTGAAGGTGGCGCGTGCCGTCGGTTGGCAGAACGGGGCGACGCCGAACGCAGCGGAGGGGACGAAGGTCGTCGCCTTCGCGGCTGGCCTCAGCCATCCGCGCTTCGTCTACGCGCTGCCGAATGGCGACGTGCTCGTGGCGGAGACGAACGCTCCGCCGCGCCCTGAAGACGAGGTGAAAGGACTGCGCGGCTGGTTCATGAAGCGGTACTTCAAGAAGGCCGGTGCCGCTGTGCCGAGTGCCAATCGAATCACGCTGCTTCGCGATGCAGACGGCGATGGCATCGCCGAGCAGCGGTCGATCTTCCTGCACGATCTTCACTCTCCGTTCGGAATCGCGCTCGTCGGGAATGCGCTGTACGTCGCCAACAGCGACGCCGTGGTGCGGTATCCATATCGCGAAGGGCAGATGACGATCACCGGCGCGCCCACCAAGGTCGTCGATTTGCCCGCGGGTCTGCGCAACCACCACTGGACGAAGACCATCGTCGCGAGTCCCGACGGCTCGAAGCTGTACGCGAGTGTCGGATCGAACAGCAACGTCGCGGAACACGGCATGCCCGCCGAGGAGGGTCGCGCCGCGATCTGGGAGATCGACCTCGCGTCAGGCCGGTCGCGCGTGTTTGCCAGCGGCCTGCGGAACGCGGTCGGACTGACGTTCGAACCCCAAACGAAGGCGCTGTGGGCGTCGGTGAACGAGCGGGATGAGCTCGGAAGCGATCTCGTGCCCGATTTCATGACCGCAGTTCGCGACGGCGGTTTCTACGGATGGCCGTACAGTTACTACGGCGATCACGTCGACGCGCGCGTGAAGCCGCCGCGTCCGGATCTCGTCGCAAAGGCGATCGTGCCGGACTACGCGCTCGGACCACACACGAGTTCTCTCGGTCTCGTCGCGTCCACGAGCACCACGCTGCCCGCGCGATTCCGCAATGGCATGTTCGTCGGACAGCACGGATCGTGGAATCGCAAGCCGCTCGCCGGCTATCAGGTCATCTTCGTTCCGTTCGCCGACGGCAAGCCCACGGGGGAGCTGCCCACCACCGTTCTGAGCGGATTCATCGACGCCCGGGGGCACGCGCAAGGCCGCCCGGTCGGCGTCGCCATCGATCCACGAGGCGCGCTGCTCGTTGCGGATGACGTCGGCAACGTGGTATGGCGCGTTACGGCCACAACCATGGCGGCGCGATAGATTCGCGCGACCGATGTGACTCGGAACACAGTGTGCGTTATGCCGCGACGCCATGGCATCGCGGGAGTTCACTGATTCCGAAGGAGTGGTTTGGCGGGTGTGGGACGTGACGCCCGCCCACCTGCACCCGATCACGCGGGCTGAAGAGTACATGGAGCCGTGGGCCGGCGGCTGGCTCGCGTTCGAGAGTGCGCGGGAGAAGCGCCGCCTCGTCGCGCCATATCCGTCGCGCTGGGTCGAGTACGACGTCGCCCAGCTCGAGCTGCTGCTCAAAGCGGCTGAGGCCGTGGGCGCGAAGAAGAAGGATACGCCGAAGAGCGCCAAGCTGGCCGTGGTCGAGGCGAGCGTTCTCGAGGAGCAGCGCGCGGCGTCGGAGCGCACGTTCTCGAGCCCGCGCGGACGCCTGTGGACCGTGCGGCAGCACGAGTGTCTGAACCGGGACGGAAGCAACGAAGTCGTGCTGCGCTTCACCGCGGGCGACATCGTCGTCGACCTCAAGGACTGGCCGCCGGACTGGAAGAGCTACACGCGGGACCAGTACGCGCTCCTGCTGCTCGACGCGGATCCCCCACGCCGCACGAGCGACGGGACGCATCCGGCTCGCCGTCGCGAGGATCACGGGACCGATTAAGTTCGTCGGCACCATCTCGCGCCCCCGCCGGCGATCGAGGCCATGATCTTCTACGCGCTCTTTCCGTCGTCGATTGGAACCTGCGCGATCGCGTGGACCGTACGCGGAATCGTGGGGACGCAGCTCCCGGACCGCAGCGAACGCGACACGCGGTCCCGCATCCTCAAGCGCTTTCCGACCGCGCTCGAGAGCACTCCGCCTGGCGACGTACAGCGCGTCGTCGACGCCATGATCGCGCTGCTGCGCGGGGAGGCCGCCGATCTCACGGGCGCCGCGCTGGACATGGAGCGGGTGCCGGCCTTCAACCGCGAGGTTTACGACATCGCGCGGTCGATCGAGCGCGGCTCGACGCTCACGTATGGCGAAATTGCGACACGCATCGGCCAACCCGAGATGGCGCGTGACGTCGGACAGGCGCTCGGCCGCAATCCCTACCCGCTCATCGTGCCTTGCCACCGCGTGCTGGCGGCTCGTGGAAAGATCGGCGGCTTCTCGGCGCCAGGCGGCACGGATACGAAGCTCCGCCTGCTCGCGATCGAAGGTGTCTATCCGAACGGGCAGCTTGGGCTGTTCGAGGGATGATTGTTCTCGGCCCCGCCGCTTCGCGGCCGGTGCGCGGCTTCGCCGCTGTTCTCGGCGGCCGGGACGCGGGCGAGCCGGCTCCGGGCTTCCCGTAAGCCGCGAACCGACCGCCGCCGCAGGCGGCGGGCCGCGGACCCCCCTGGGCACCGTACCAAGTGCTCGC
>Ga0081539_10004081_pt1 | contig 16690 bp, 13 predicted proteins | sample TabmetS4T2R2_FD_71023 | JGI IMG/M metagenome (GOLD analysis project Ga0081539, IMG submission 71023) | Tabebuia heterophylla rhizosphere microbial communities from the University of Puerto Rico - S4T2R2 | ecosystem: Host-associated > Plants > Roots > Rhizosphere ...
AGACCTACAAGCTCGCCCTGCTGCCCTCCGGCGTGGTCCGCAAGGGCAAGCTGTCCATCATCGGCAACGGCGTGGTGATCGACCCCTGGCACTTCCTCGAGGAGGTGAAGAAGGTGTCGGGTCAGGGCGTGTCGGTGACGCCCGAGACCCTGAAGATCGCCAACCACGCCGTGCTCATCCTGCCGCTGCACCGCGACCTCGACGGCTGGCGCGAGGACGTGCCCGGCACCATCAAGATCGGCACGACCCGGCGCGGCATTGGCCCGGCCTACGAGGACAAGGTCGGCCGCCGCGCCATCCGCGTCGGCGACCTCGCCGAGCCCGACATGCTGGGGCGCAAGGTCGACACCCTGCTCGCCCACCACAACGCGCTCCGCCAGGGCCTGGGCCAGCCGACCATCGAACCGGCCAGGCTTCTGGCCGACCTGCTGGAGCTTGCGCCCAAGATCCTGCCTTTCGCCGAGGATGTGTGGGAGCGGCTGGACGGGCTCAGGGCCGCCGGCAAGCGCATCCTGTTCGAGGGCGCGCAGGCCACCATGCTCGACATCGACCATGGCACCTATCCGTTCGTCACCTCGTCCAACACCGTGGCGGCGCAGGCCATGATCGGCAGCGGGCTCGGCAACGGCGCGGTGGGCTATGTGCTCGGCATCGCCAAGGCCTACACCACGCGGGTCGGCGACGGTCCCTTCCCGACCGAGCTCAAGGACGAGATCGGCCAGCTTCTCGGCGATCGCGGCAACGAGTTCGGCACCAACACCGGCCGGCGCCGGCGCTGCGGCTGGTTCGACGCGGTGATGGTGCGCCAGGCCGTCAAGCTGAACGGCATCGACGGCATCGCGCTCACCAAGCTCGACGTGCTGGATGGCTTGAGCGAGATCAAGGTCTGCGTCGGCTACGAGCTCGACGGCAAGACGATCGAGCGCTTCCCCTTCACCATGGGCGCTCAGGCCAAGCTGAAGCCGGTATGGGAAACCTTCGAAGGCTGGGGCGAGAACACCAAGGGCGCGCGTTCGTTCGCCGAGCTGCCGGCGACCTGCATCAAGTACGTGCGCCGCGTCGAGGAGCTGGTCGGCTGCCCGGTGGCGCTGCTCAGCACCAGCCCGCAGCGCGAGGATACGATCCTGATGACGGATCCGTTCCGGGATTGAGCGTCTTTGAGCGCTTCCTCCCCAACGAAGTTGGGGAGGTGTCGGCGTCTTACGCCGACGGAGGGGTCATGGGCCCCAACGTCGTTGTCGCTTATGACCCTCCGTCCGCTTCGCGGACAGCTCCCCACGCGGAGCGTGGGGAGGAAGGCTCCAGCCCTGAAACGCGACGCCCCGGGACCGCGAGGTCCCGGGGCGCCGACAGTCGTCTGATGCAGCCGCCTTAGCGGATGACGGTCGCCTTGATGGCTGTCTGCTGGCTCCACACGGTGATCACCGAGTCGCCGACCTTGACGTTCTTCACGGCGGCCTGGCCCGCGGCGGTCTGCGCGACCGGCAGCTGGACGACCTCACCGCTGTCCGGCGCCGGCTCGTCCGGCTTGCCGCCCGAGGCGTTGATCAGGAAGATCGTGGCGCCGTCGACCTTGGTGACCATGCCGTCCATGCGCCAGAGCTTGATCGGCTCCTGCATGCCCGGGATGCCCTGCAGGCGCGCGCCCTTGGCCAGCATCGCCTTGGCCTGGCCGTCGTTCTGCGCGTTCTTCGGCGCGATCATGAAGTCAAGGTAGTCGTACCAGTGGGTGTCGACGATGTTGCCGACCTTGAGCGACGGATAGTTGGTGACGAGGTCCGCGGCGCGCATCTTCACGCGGCCGAGATCCTCCCACACGATGTTGAAGATGCGGCGCTCCGGATGGAGGCTGTGGATCGTGCCGCGCTTGAAGTTCTGGTAGGTGTTCGGCACGACGAGGTCTTCTCCCTGCGCGGCGACCGGCAGCGGCAGGGTCGTCGCCGCAAGGGCGGCACCACCCAACAACTTCAAACTCATACGGCGATTCATGTGCAACATGTCTGCTTCCCCTTTCGGATCAAGCTTCACTGTCCAGAGCGGACGAAGTCACGTCAGTTGCGGGATGACCTCGCCTGACGTGACGGAAGCCTGTTTAACGGCCCACGGTATCTTCGCCATGTTGCGGTTCGGCGAAATTGTGTCGTCTGTGTCGCCGGTCCGCTGACCGTGGAATACCTGAAGGAACTGGCCAGCCGGGCCGACCTGGCAGGCATCTGGAACACATGGAGTACGCAATACCGCGTGCTGGCGGTGATCGTGGCACTGCTCGCCGCCTACTTTGCCCTGCGGTCGGTCGTGCCTGCCGTCCTGAGGATGCTGCGGCCGGGCCTCTTCATCGTGATCGTTCTGCTGGGCGTGTGGGCGCTCTTCCCGGCCGAGACCTGCTCGATCGAGCTTTTGGCCAGGCTGCCGCTTCTCTGCCGCTGATCAGATGCTGAGATCGAGCAGGTTGTAGTCCTTGATGTCGGCCCTGGCCTTGTCGTCCCAACGATAGGTCAGGCCCTCCTCCGCGTGCGGCTGGTAGAGGTAGGGCACCTCGTTCGGGAAGCGCTGGCGGCGGGCGTCGATGCCGTAGCCGATCAGGCGCGCGCGCTCGCGGATGCGCGCGGTGTCGTAGACCGCCTCCTTGTTGTGCACGCCGCCGCCCTTCACGCCCAGCACTGAGCGGCGGCGGTGGAAGCCCATGTTCAGAGTGACGCGCCAGTCCTTGCTGGTATTGGCGAACGAGCCGTGCAGCGCCTGGCGGTTGGTGATGGCAACGTCGCCCGGCGCGGCGATGATCGGCACGGCGTCGGGCAGGCGCTCGCTGCCGGCTTCGGCGACCAGCTTCCTGATGTCGGCCTTGCCGCGCTTGTGCGAGCCCGGCACGACCCATACGCCGTTGGCCGCGGTGCAGCCGTAGAGCTGGCCCATGAAGTTGAAGCCGTGGCTGCCCTGGTCCCAGTCGGGGCTGTTCCAGTGCGTGACGCCATCCTGGTGCCAGGCGACCGAGGCGCCGCGGCCCGGCTCCTTGATGAACAGCGCCTCGTTGAAGGGCGTGAAGTCCGGACCGTTGATCGCGGCGGCGACGGCCAAAAGTCCGGGATGGCCGTAGACGCGCAGCACCGCCTCGGAGAACTGCAGCGAGCCCAGGATGAGATAGACGACCTCCTTCGGCGCGTCGGCGGCAGCGGTGGGCTCGTACATCTTCACCGGATGGCGGCCATTGGCGAGATCGGTGCCGCCGAACGGATCGCCGAGCGGCTTGGACCACAGCAGGGTCGGCGCCTTGCAGTCGGCCGCCAGCGCCGGCCGGCCCTTGGCGTCGAGGGCGGCACCACGCTCGACCGGAAGGCGGTCGAGGATGTCGTGCACGTCGCGTTCGATGTCCGAAAGCTCGTCGGGCTTCAGCACGCCTTCGAAGACGTAGAAGCCGCAACGCCAGTAGGCGTCGACGATGTCGGGGTGCAGCTCGCCTGCGGCGGTGAAGCGGATCGGCCCGCGATTGCCGAGGCTCGCCGCGCGCCGCTCGCCGTCGCGGAGATAGGCCTGCATCGCCGCTTCTTCCGAGCCGTAGTCGGCGCGTGTCGTCGTCGAGCCGTCCATGGGCGCATCCTCCGATCTTGTCCTTGGCCGGAGGATAGAGGCGTCTACTGCAGATCGACCAGCGTCAAATCGACGAACCACGATTGCGGCGAGACGAAGCCTTTGACCTTCTTGCTGAAGGCGCGCGGGTTGAGGTCGTGGACGATGAACAGCCAAGGCGGATTGTCGACCAGCCGTTCGTGGGCCATGGCGAAGTACTTCTGGATGGTCGCCTCGTCGGTCGCTTCAGACAGGGTCTTCATCACGTCCTCGAACTTGTCGTCCTTCCACTGCTCCCAGTTCGAGCCTGTCGGCGAGGAGTTGGCGTGGGCGAAGTAGCGGAACATCATGCCGACGTCGCTCGACGGCGAGCTGACGTTGAGCGCCATGGCGCCCTTGAGCGACGGATCGTCGGGCACGGCGCGGGCGGCGTTCAGCAGCACCTGCCACTCGACCGCTTCGACAGCCACGTCGACGCCGCAGGCCTGCTTCAGGTTCTCCTGCAGCGCCTCGTTCATCGGCAGCGGCAGCATCTGGCCCGAGCCCGAAGTCGAGATCATGACCTTGAAGCTGAGCGGCTTCCTGTCGGTGAAGCCCGCCTCGGCCAGCAGCTTCTTGCCCTTGGCCGGATCGAACGTGTAGCGGTTCTCCGGCTTGCCGAACGCCGGGTCGTTTGGCTTCAGCCAGCCGACCGACGCCTCGGCCGTGCCATTCAGCAAGGTGACGATGGCGCTGCGATCGATGCAGTAGTTCAGCGCCTGGCGCACGCGCACGTCGGCCACCGGGCTGTTCTTGGCCGCCATGTTGTAGAACCACGGCCAGACGTGCGGATACGACCCGGTGGAGATGACGAAGCCCGCCTGCTTCAGCGACGGGATGCCGTCGGGCGGCGGCACCTCGATCCAGTCGACGCGACCGGAACGCAAGGCGGCGAGCCGCGTGTTGGGCTCGGGGATCGGCAGCAGCACGATCTGGTCGACCTTGGCCTTCTTCGCCGGATCCCAGTAGGCATCGTTGCGTGCGAGCGTCACCGACTGGCGCGGCATCACGCCGGTGATACGGAACGGCCCGGTGCCGGCTGGCGGCAGCATCGCCACCTTGGCCCAGTCCTTCCCGCCCTTCTCCCATGATGCCGGCGAGGCGTTCAGGATGTAGGGCACCATCCACGGGAAGTAGGACGCCACGATCGACGTCGTCATCGAGACGGTGAAGTCGTCGAGCTTCTTGTAGGAAGCGAGGATCGGCACGCGCGAGCGCATGATGCCGACGGCCCCGGCCTCGAATTGTGCGCTGTCCTTGTTGAAGATGCGCTCGAGGTTCCAGATCACGGCGTCGGCATTGAAGTCCGTGCCGTCGTGGAACTTCACGCCTTTGCGCAGATGGAAGATCCAGGTCTTCTTGTCGTCCGGCGCCTGCTCCCACTTCTCGGCCAGGCCCGGCCGCAACGTCGCGAGCTGGTCGGTGCGCGTGAGGTCGAACAGGATCAGGCCCTCGAAGATCGGGAAGCCGAGGAAGCGCATGCCCTCGAAGCCGTTGTTGGGCATGCCGGTCGTCGTCGGGATGTCGGACGCCGTCATGCCGATGCGCAGCACCTTCTCCTGCGCCGATGCCGGCGACAGCAACAATGCCGAGGCTGCGAGCAGCGCGGCGATGGACAGGGTCTTCTTCATGGACAGAGCCTCCGGTTTACGGAGGCCATGCAAGGAGCGGGCCGCGTTTCCTAGCGCCAGAAGTACCGGGCGTCGCGGCGGCGCTCCCTGAACAGGGCATCCGCTTCCTGCTGCTCGGGCGTGAGCGGCCGGCGAACGATCCTGAGGATCAGGTAGCCGAGGGCCGGCAGGATGACCGTGACGAGGACCACTGCGCCGAGGATCAGGAGCGCTTTCATCGGCCTACAGGGTAATCTCAGACCATCAGCCGTTCAAACCGGGCGAGATAGTCCCGGGCGTGGGCCTTGTAGTCGACGCCCGGCGTCCTGAGATAGACGTCCGAGACCATGGCCCACAGCGCCTCGCGCAGCGCGCTGGCCGCCTTCATGGCGGCGAACGAGCGCCGCAGCTCGCCGTCGGCCTTGCCCGCAAAATAGGCATCGAGAAGAGCGTCGTCCTGCGCCGCGTCGAAGCCGCCGTTGGACGACAGGTTGGCGAGGTCGAACATCGCCGTGCCGAAGCCGCCATACTCCCAGTCGATCAGCCACAGTCGCCTGCCGTCGTCGATCAGGTTGCCGGGCAGCAGATCGTGATGGCCGAACACGATGGGCAGCGGCACCTGCGCCTCCTCCAGCCGGTCGGCGATGGCGAGGTAGCGGCGGTCAGCATCGATCAGGGTCGTGTAGTCGCGGATCACGTGGAACACCCAGAAGGTGTTGGCCGCGCCGCGCAGATGGCGGGCGACCTTGCCGTGGCAGTCCTTCAGGAGCCCGGCCAGGCGCCCGACATTGGCGCGCATGTCGGGCTCGTCAAAAGTCCGGCCATCTACAAAGCGCAAAACGGTGATGCCGGGCTCGGCATGGACGATCTCGGGCGACAGACCCGCCTCGAACGCCGCGATCGACGCTGCCCGCTCGCGGTCGCGGAAGACGTGATGGACGGGAATGTCCTCGCCGCAGCGCGCGACGAACTTCTCGCCACGATGCGTCACCACGAAGGAGATATTGGTGAGCCCGCCTTTCAATGGCGCCAGTTCGACCGGCGCCTTCCAGCAGGCGAGCCGCGCGACCCTTTCTTCCAGTTCCGTCATCGATTCCTTTCGCATCGCGGTGACGTGATCATTTCATGCCGCGCTCGACCGCGCTACTTTGACGCCGTCCAGGGAGGAAACCGATGCCCGACGCGCGCGTCTCGAACACCATTACCGGCCGCGACGCCTTTCTTCGCGTGCTGAGCGACGAAGGCGTCACCAAGATGTTCGGCAATCCCGGGACGACCGAGCTGCCGATCATGCATGCGCTCTCCTCGGCGCCCGAGATGGGCTATGTGCTCGGCCTGCAGGAAGCCGTCGTCATCTGCATGGCCGACGGCTATGCCCGCGCCTCGGGCAAGCTGGTGTCGTGCAACGTCCATGTCGCACCGGGCCTCGGCAATGCCATCGGCTCGATCTACACCTCGCTGATGTCGGGCACGCCGATGATCGTCACGGCCGGCCAGCAGGAGCAGGGTCACGGCCTCACCGAGCCCCTGCTCTACGCCCCGCTGGTGCCGATCGCCTCGCCCGTCGTGAAATGGGCGACCGAGGTCAGTCGCATAGAAGACCTGCCACGCATCCTGCGCCGCGCCGCCAAGGTCGCGACCACGGCGCCTACCGGCCCGGTGTTCATCTCCCTGCCCGGCGACATTTTAAACAACGAGGCCGCTATCGACATGGCCGCGCCGACGCGCGTCGACACCGCGGTGCGCCCGAGCGACGCCGCGCTGGAGCAACTCGCCAGGCGCCTGCTCGGTGCCAAGAAGCCGGTGATCCTGGCCGGCCACGAGATCGCCACGTCCGATGCCTTCGCCGAGGCGACGGCGCTTGCCGAGGCCCTGGGCGCGCCGGTGCTGCAGCAGACCGTGGCGTGGGGCGCGCATTTCCCGTCGGAGCACCCGGCCTATCTCGGCGCGCTCAACCGCGACCAGAAGTACGTACGCCGCGTGCTCAGCGACTACGACCTGATGTTCTGCGTCGGCGCCGATGTGCTGAAGATGTCGGTATGGAGCGAGACCGAGCCGCTGCCCGAGACCACGGCAGTGGCGATGGTCGGCCTGCGCGACTGGGAGATGGGCAAGAACTTCCCGGCCGAGATCGCCTTGCGCGCCGACGTGAAGGAGACGCTGAAGGCGCTGGTGCCTCTCCTGACGAAGCTCGGCGGTGACGCCTTGGCGCAGAAGGCCAAGGCGTCGTTGGCCGATATCGCGACGCGCAACTGGAGCGCCCAGCGCATCCAGCGCAAGGCCAAGCTCACCGCACCCGCCGGCGAGAAGCCGTTGCACGCCGAGTGGGCGATGATGCGGCTGGTCGACAAGATGCCCGAGGACGCCATCCTGGTCGAGGAAGGCCTCACCAGCACGACGACCCTGTTCAACTACTTCCCGTTCCGCGACCGCAACAGCTACTTCGGCAATGTCAGCGGCGGCATCGGCTGGGGCATCGCCGCGGCGGTCGGCGTGCAGATCGCCCATCCCTCCCGACGCGTCGTGGCGGTGATCGGCGACGGCAGCGCCATGTACTCGATCACGGCGCTGTGGAGCGCCGCCAACCAGAAGCTGCCGGTGGTGTTCATCATCGCCAACAACGCCGGCTACCAGATCCTCAAGAACCGGCTGAAGCTGTTTCATGGCAACGACACGCCGATCGGCATGGACTTCAACGATCCGCCGATGGACATCGCCGCCATCGCCCGCGGCTTCGGCGTCGCCGCCGAGCGGGTCGACACCGCGGCGGGCTTCGACGGCGCGCTCGACAAGGCGCTGGCCAGGACCGACGGGCCGAGCCTGATCGAGGTGATGATCAAGAGCTGACCCGCCAAACCCGCCCGGCGCAAAGAACGTCCCGGTTACTTCCTGCCGCTCTTGCGCGCCGCCCCGGACCTGGCCGCGGCGGATGGGGTGCCTCCGGCCATCCCCTCAGCCGTATTCAGCGTGAACTTGAAGAACGGGCCCAGCGCGGCGTCACCAAGCAAGGCCCCCAGGGCCATGTGACGGTGCGAAGCATTGGGATCCTGGAGCCAATAGGTGCGCAGCTGCCGCACTGCCCGAACGAAGTTCGAATTGGGGTCGGCCAGACCCGCCTCCCACTGCTTCTCGGTGACACTGCTATCGTAGCCCCAGTAGGTGCGGAACTCGGACCGGCCGTCCCCGGTGATCATGAACGTGCCGCGGTAATGCACGCCCTTCATCAGCCTCTCGCACGATGCCGCGATCATGGCCTCGTTGTCGGCCAGGAAAGCGACGAAGGTGCGCAACTGGCCGTGCGGCACCCGGAAGCACCATTCGACGACGACGTTGCCGACAGCGTATGTCGTGTCCACCTTGGGCGGCGGATCGATCGCAACGAAGCTGTTGGAGCGAACCTCGGTCGGTACCTCCTTGGCTGACGGGGCGTTCGGAGCGCCTCGCCGCAGGGTCAGCCTTCGGGCCAGTTCAAGATGCTTCCTGCTTTTCATGATCCCCTTCTCCCCGTCGTTTTCAGCTTGGCAGCCGGCACAACTTCAACGATCAATTTTTGCACGAAATCATTCAGGCACGCGAGAACATAGTCTGCCGCCTCCTGTCGCGACATCAACGGCTCGATATTGTTGTAGAATTCCGCCTGCAGGTCCTTCAGCGGTTGCCCCCGGCACAACTCCAGGATCATCCACGCGGTCGCATTCAGCGTGTAGAGGTTAGGCCTCTTCGGCACATACACCAGGCAGACTTCCCGCTCCGGCAGCGGCCTAAGTCGCAGCCCTCGGCTTCGCCTGAAAGATCCAGTCGGGAAGGACACGGAGGTCAACTCCATCGTTCACGGTGGGACAAAACGGATCGGCCGCGTCCCATCGGCCGCGGAAGGCATAGGCCGCCGACCGGCAGCCGCCTCGGCTGCCTTCGTTGGCATCGCAAGTCGCGCATGAGCTTTCGACCTCGCCGGCGCGCAGCGTGCGGTAGAGAGGATCTTGGTCCCAGATCTCCATGAACGGCGTGTCGCGCACATTGCCGAAATTGACGTATTCCCGCAGATACGGGCAGCCGATCGAATCGCCGTAGGCGTTGACCGTGGCGCTTTGCCAGCAGCAATTGCGGTCACGCGGATGCCACGACTGCATCAGTTTCAAGCCCGCCGGCGGCTTGAGCGAGGCGATCGCCACCATCTGCTCGTCCAGCGACAGCGCCAGGTCGCGCCAGCGGTGTTTCACCGGCCCCAGGGGGTAGAGTCTCAGCACGCCGACGCGCTCTGCCCCGAGCCCGTGGGCAAGGTCGAGGATCGGCTGCATTTCACTCGCATTGCGCTTGTTCAGGATCGTCAGCACGTCGGTCTTGACGCCGGCCTCGACGAGGTTGCGGATGCCGGCTGAGGCCCGCGTGAAGCTGCCCGCCACGCCGGCGAACCAGTCGTGGGTCTCGGCGCGGCAGCCCATGAGGTCGACTAGGACGTGGCCCACCCCGGCCCGCTTCAGGCGACGGGCCATGGCGGCATCGATCAGCGTTCCATTGGTCCGCAACAGCGTCATCATCCGGCGGCTGATGTGGCGCAGGATCTTCAGGAAATCAGGCCGGTGCAACGGCTCGCCGCCTTCGATGTAGGTCTGGATGACGCCGTTCTCGGCGAGGTAGTCGATCAGCTTGAGCCACTCGGCGGTCGACAGTTCCCGCCGCTTTCCCTTCCGCCTGCAATCGGCATAGCAATGCCGGCATTCCTGATTGCAGGTCTCGGTAAAGGCGAAGGTTACTTTCGGGGGACGGTCGAACTGCGGAGTCATGTCACCTCTTTGATTCACCATCGCAACCTGCAGGTCGAAGAGCAAGCGGGACGCCAGCCCCACTATTGTCGCACCGGCGCGGGCATGCGACCTTGGGTAGGATGCCGCATTTCGCGTGACTCGAGGAACTTTAATGAAGTGTTCGGCATGTGGATCGTCGAACGCCGAAGCGGCGAATTTCTGCGCCAACTGCGGCCATCGACTGAAGACCCCGACGGACATCGGCGCCGCCGAGCGGCGGCAGATTTCGGTGATGTTCTGCGACCTGGTGGGCTCCACGCCGCTTTCTGAGCAACTCGACCCGGAAGACCTGACCACCGTCATCCTCGCCTACCGCAGCGCGGTCCGCGATATCGCGACCGACCTCGGTGGCTACGTCGCCCGCTATGTCGGCGACGGCATCCTGATCTATTTCGGCTATCCGCATGCGCAGGAGGACGACGCTGTCCGTGCCGTCCGCGCGGGGCTGCGCATCATCCAGGAGATCGGGACGCTGGCCCAGCGCCAGAAGCTGCCCGTGATGTCGCCGCTGCAGAGCCATATCGGCATTCATACCGGCCTGGTCGTCGTCGGCGACATCGGCTCGGGGCCGATGGTCGAGCATCACGGCGTCGTGGGCGAGACGCCCAACGTCGCTGCCCGCATCGAAAAGTTGGCCCCGCCCGGGACCGTCTTGATCAGCGGCGCCACCTACGACCTCGTGGCGTTTCACTTTCGCTGCATCCGCCTCGAGCCGCAGCGCATCGAGGGTATCTCTCGCGCGGTCGATATCTATCGCGTCGATGAAGCCGTGGGACGCCTGGTCGGCCTCGAGGGGCAGGCGGGTGATTCGACCCCGCTGGTCGATCGCACCGTCGAACTTGGCCTGCTGCGAGACGGCTGGGCCCGCGCCAAGCGGCGCAACGGCGGCCTGTTCGTTCTGTCCGGTGAGCCCGGCGTCGGCAAGAGCCGTCTGACCCGAAACCTGACCGCCATGGCCACTGGCGACGGTGGTCAGACGCTCAGCTGCTATTGCAGTCGCGAGAATGCCAACAGTGCGTTCTTCCCCGTCATCCAGATGCTGCGGGCCGAGTTCGGTCTCGGGCCTGCCGACGAACGGAAAGACGCCTATCACCATCTCGTCGAAGCACTCGACGAGATGGCCATGCCGGACGACGCGGTCGACGTGCTGGCGGCCTTCCTGCCGGTGCCCTTGCCGCCGGGCGTCGAGCCGCCCCGCCTGTCTCCCGAGGGACTGCGCCAGCGCGTCCTGGAAGTCCTCACGCTGTGGTTCTATCGCCGGGCCGAGGAGCGTCCCGTCCTGTTCGTCCTCGAAGATCTCCATTGGGCGGATGCCTCGACACTTGAATGGCTCGAACTGGTCTCGCGCAACGTCATGATCTCCAAGCTCATGATCGTGCTGACCATGCGTTCGGACGCCGGCCACCTCCTGGCGCCCCTATCGAATGCCAGGGAGATCGCACTGGAACGGCTGCCGCCCGACTACATGTTGCAGCTTTGCGGCCTTTTGACCGAAACTCGGGCGCTGCCGGACTCTCTTCGTCATCAGGTCGTCGAACGCAGCGACGGCATCCCGCTGTTCCTCGAGGAACAGGTCAAGACGATCTACGAAACAGCGGAAGCAAGCGGCCTTGCCGATGCCGGGAACAGCGATGTCCACGAGCATCTTGACATTCCGAGATCCTTGCACGGCTTGCTGACCGCGCGTCTCGATCGCCTGACGGTCGGGAAGACCATCGCCCAGATCGCCGCCGTCATCGGCCGCGAATTCCCGATAAGCGTCCTGTCGGGTGTGGCGCTCTTGAGCAGGGAGCAAGTGAACAACGGGCTTCGCGAGCTGACTCAGTCGGATATCATCTATCCGAGCAGCATCGGCGCGGGCACCACCTATGCCTTCCGGCACTCCCTGGTTCACGAAGCCGCCTATCAGATCCAGTTGCGATCCCGCCGGCAGGACTATCATGGCCAGGTGGCGCGCGCCTATCTCAGCGCGGTGCCGCACATCGTCGAGACCCAGCCGGAGATCGTGGCCCATCACTTCGAAAGGGCGGGCGTCCGCGAGTCCTCGGCGCACTATTGGTATCTCGCCGGAATGCGGGCGCGCTCGCAATCGGCCTACCAGGAGGCGGCGAGCCATTTCCGGAAGGGCCTGCGCCAGCTCGAGGCCTTGCCCACGACGCCGAGATCGCTGCGCGATGAAATCCACATCACCGTCGCCCTGGGATCGACCTTGATCGCCACGCATGGCTATGCCGCTCCGGAAGTACGGACGGTCTACGACCGGGCGAGCGAACTCGCCGAGAAGAGCGGACAAACGCATGAGCTCATCGCCTCGCTCAACGGCGTTCTGGCCTTTCTCCAGGTCCGCGGCCCGTTGTCGGAAGCCTTCAGCCTTGCCACGCGCATCGTCGATCTGGCCAAAGGGACAGAGGACCTGGTGCTGATCGCCGGCGCCTATCGGCGGCTTGGCTGGTGTTGCTTCTGTTATGGCCTGATCGCCGAGGGCCGCCAGCATCTCGCGCATGCCGCCAATCTCTACGATCCGGCGAAGGCGCAGACCTACGTCGACGTCCACAATGCCGATCCCGGCGTCCTGGGGTCGATCAATCTCGCCTGGGTCGAATGGTTCGCGGGCAACATCGACCGGGCAAGGGAATACTCCCGGCGCGCCCGCGAGGCGGCGCGCGCGCTCGACCATCCGCTCAGCCTCACCTATGCGCTCACCATGTCGGCGGCGGTCGCGCAGGGCCTGGACGATGTCGAGGCGACCCACGAGTTCGCCGCCGAAGCGATCGCGCTCTCGGCCCGCAACGCCTTCGCCTACTGGCGCGCCTGGGCGACGACGCTTCAGGGTTGGACGATGACCCGCAAGGGACAGCTCGAAGCCGGCCTGGAGACCATGCTCGCGGGCTTGCGGGCCTACGAGGAAACCGGCGCCCAGCTCTTCAAGCCCTACGTGCTGGCCCTGATCGCCGACGCCCATCGCATGCTCGGCCGTTATTCCGAAGGGCTGGCTTTTCTCGACGACGCAGCGTCCTGCGCCTTGCACGCCGAGGTCCGCTTCTATGACGCCGAAATCCTGCGGATCAGGGGCGAGCTCCTCGTCGCCCTCGGTGATTCGGCGGAAGCCGAGCGGTGCTACCGGCAAGCCCTGGAGCTCGCGACCAACCAAGGCGCGGGCTCGCTGCGGGTACGTATCGAGACGAGCCTCGTCAACGGGCGCCGCAGCACCACCGCTTAGGAGGCTGATCCCGCGAAACCGTTTCGCACACCATGCGTTGTGTCGTTGACGAACCGCTACGGAGGCAGCGATGACTGAGTGCGAAAGCATGCTGAAGGAGCTCGAGGAGAAGGCGACCAGGCTCGCGAGCGCGCAGAAGGCGGCGGATGCTCCTGGTGCGGGCGAGCGGGAAAAGTCCGACTGCAAGATGCTCGAGCAGGAGTACATGGGCCTGCACAAGCGGACCAAGGCCATGATCGACGACCGCGGCTCGGACGCCGACAAGAAGAAGCTGGCCCGGCTCGACCTGCCGACGGTGCACTAGATCCATTGCCGGAGCGCGCCGCTGGATGGGCGGGGCGCCCGCAACGAGCGAAACAGTCTTGGGAAAGCACTAGGAGTGGCGCCCGACGGACCGCTAATCTCACGCCGTCCGATGACCTCATCCCTGCCCTCCCTCGCCGCCCCCTGGCGCATCGGCGTCGATGTCGGCGGCACCTTCACCGACATGGTGCTGCGCGACGCCGCGGGCGCCGTGCGCATCTTCAAGTCGCCGTCCGTGCCGGCCGATCCCAGCGAAGGCGTTTTGGGCGTGCTGCGGCTCGCGGCCCAACAGCTCGACCTGCCGCTCTCGGCCCTGCTGCGCGACTGCGCGCTCTTCGTGCACGGCTCGACCGTCGCCACCAACACCATCCTCGAGAAGAAAGGCGCCAAGGTCGGCCTGCTGACGACGGCGGGCTTTCGCGATTCGCTGGAGATCCGTCGCGGCATCCGCGAGAACCAGTGGGACCACCGCGCACCGTTTCCCCTGGTCCTGGCGCCGCGCTACCTGCGTCTGCCGGTGCGCGGCCGCATCGGCGCCGACGGCCGTGAGCTGGCACCGCTGGTCGCCGAGGATGTCGATGCCGCGGCCAAGGTGTTCAACGAGGAAGGCGTCGACTCGGTCGCGATCTGCCTGTTCAATTCCTTTCTCGACGGCGTTCATGAACGGGCCGCCGGCGCCCGCCTCGCCAAGAGCTGGAACGGCCAATGGATCTCGCTGTCGAGCGAGGTCATGCCGACCATGGGCGAGTACGAGCGCAGCTCGACCGCCGTGGTCAACGCCTACATCGCGCCCAAGGTGACGAGCTATCTCAGCGCCCTCGACCAGCAGCTGCGCCAGCTCGGCCTGCCGCGATCGCTGTTGCTGCTGCAGAGCAACGGCGGCGCGGTATCGGTCGACCAGGTGGCGAGCCGGCCCGTCATGCTGGTGCTGTCCGGCCCGGCCGCCGGCGTCGGCGCGCTGAAAGGCTGTGCCGCGCCGGGCGAGCAGCCCAACCTGATCTCGATGGAGATCGGCGGCACCAGTTGCGACGTCATGGTGATGGCCAGGGGCGAGGTCCCGGTGGCCGACGAGCTCGTCATCGACGGCTATCACCTCACCACGCCCTCGGTCGAGATCCACACGGTCGGCGCGGGCGGCGGCGCCATCGCCTGGGTCGACGATGCGGGCCTCCTGCATGTCGGACCGCAAGGCGCCGGCGCGCGGCCCGGCCCCGCCGCCTATGGGCTGGGCGGCGAGAACCCGACCGTGACCGACGCGCAGCTCGTGCTCGGCCGTCTGCGTCCCGGCCCGCTCGCGGGCGGCGTCACGCTCGACGGCAGGCTTGCGCGCCAGGCGATCGAGACCAGGCTCGCCCGCCCGCTCGGCCTTTCGGTCCAGGACGCGGCGGCCGGCGTGATCCGGCTGCTCGAGCAGAACCTGCTGCACGCCGTCGAGCGCTTCAGCATCGAGCGCGGCCACAACCCCGCGACCTTCACCCTGGTCGCCGCGGGCGGCGCGGGACCGATGCACGGCGCCGAAGTGGCGCGCGCGCTGGGCTGCAAGCGCGCCCTGCTGCCGCGCGCCGCGGGCGCCTTCTGCGCTATGGGCATGCTGCAGTCCGACGTGCGCCAGGATTACATGCACGTCTTCCTGGCCGATCTCGACACGGTCGATCGCGCCCAGCTCGAAGAGGGCTTCGCCGAGCTCGAGACGCGCGCCCGCGCGGCCCTGGGCCGCGAGGGCTTCGCCAACGGGTCGGCCGCCGTCTCGCGCGAGGTCGACCTGCGCTACGACGGCCAGCAATGGCCGGTGCGCGTCGCGCTGGGTGCTGCTTTCGATCCCGCCGCGGCGCGGCAGCAATTCGAGGCCGAGCATCAGCGGCTGTTCGGCCACATCCAGCCGGGCGGGAGGCTCAGCATCACCGCGCTGCGCGTGATCGGGCGCGGGTTGCTCGACTGGACGCCGCCCCGGGTGCCGGCGCCAGAGGCTTCGGCACCCAGGCCGCGCGAGCAGCGCAAGGTCTGGATCGATCCTGTCCATGGCTGGCACGACGTGCCGGTCTATGACGGCACGGAGTTGCGACCGGGCTGCCAACTCGACGGGCCGCTCTTGATCGAAGAACGCACCACCACCGCCTTCGTCGGCCCGCGCGATCGGCTGGAAGTCGACCCGCGCGACGATTTCCTGGTCCATGTCGGAGCCCTGCCATGAGCACCGAGCTCGATCCCGTCACCTTGGCGCTGGTGCAGAACCGGCTCGACCACATCTCGCACCAGATGGGCTGGGTGATGACGCGCACGGCGCGCTCGCCGATCTTCAGCCAGAGCCACGACTTTTCCTGCTTCCTCGCCGATTCGCGCGGCACGCTCATCAGCCAGGCCGACGGCATCCCGATCCACACCGGCGGCGGCGGCTTTGCGGTGCGCGCCATCCTGCGCGATTTCAAGGACGCGATAGAGCCGGAAGACGTCTTCCTGCTGAACGATCCCTACACCGCCGGCGGCAACCATCTGCCGGACTGGGTGATCGCGCGGCCGGTGTTCGTCGCGGGCAGGCTCATAGCCTTCGCCTGCAACCGCGCCCACCAGGCCGACATCGGGGGCGGTGCGGCCGGCACCTACAATTCGGCGGCCACCGAGATCTTCCACGAGGGCATCCGGCTGCCGGTCCTGAAGCTGATCGAGCGCGGCCGTCTGCGTGACGATCTGTGGCGGCTCCTGATGCTGAACACCCGCCTGCCCGAGGCCCAGGACGGCGACCTGCGCGCCATGATCGGCTCGACGCGCATCGGCGCTGAGCGGCTGGCCGCTCTGGTCGAGGAGCTCGGCATCGATCGCGCCCCCGATTTCTTCGAAGGCGTCCTGGCCCACGCCGACCGCCGCTTCCGTGGCTGCATCGCGCGGCTTGCCAAGGGCGTGTGGCGCGCCGAGGAGCCGGTCGACAACGACTGCTTCGAGCCGATCGACGGCAAGATCGCCGTGACCCTGACGGTGAAGGACGACGGGCTGATCGTCGACTTCGCCGGCACCTCGCCGCAGCTCAAAGGCTTCAAGAACAGCTCGATCGCCAACTCGACCTCGGCGGTGTTCATGGCGCTGTCGTCGTTCTTCGAGCCCGACCTGCCCAAGAACGAAGGCGCCTTCCGCTCGGTCGAGATCCGCCTGCCCGA
>Ga0081539_10004082_pt1 | contig 16687 bp, 14 predicted proteins | sample TabmetS4T2R2_FD_71023 | JGI IMG/M metagenome (GOLD analysis project Ga0081539, IMG submission 71023) | Tabebuia heterophylla rhizosphere microbial communities from the University of Puerto Rico - S4T2R2 | ecosystem: Host-associated > Plants > Roots > Rhizosphere ...
TCGACGGGATCACGGGTCGATCGGACAGGGTCACGGGTCATCGACAGGGTCACGGGTCATCGACGGCGTAACGACGTCGAGAAGCAGAGCGTAACGCCTGCGACGGGCAGCACCACGCGGGGAGTTCGAAGCTGCCCTACGATCGGAGCGTGACTCCGCAGCTCGAGGCGACCCTCAGGAATTTGCCCGATCGGCCCGGCGTGTACCTCATGAAGGACGCGCGGGGTCGGGTCGTCTATGTCGGCAAGGCGCAGAGCCTGCGGCATCGCGTTCGGAGCTACTGGCAGAAGCATCCTGTGCGTGGCGGACCAGGCGACGTCCATCGGATCCGGGAGGTCATCGACCGCGTCGCCGACGTCGACTACACCCTGACCGACTCGGTCGGCGAGGCGCTCCTTCTCGAAGGCAACCTCGTCAAGCGTTATCAGCCGCTGTTCAACGTCCGGCTCAAGGACGACAAGAGCTACCCGTATATCAAGATCACCCTCGGCGACGACTTCCCGCGTATCGAGCGGACGCGCAAGCTGCCCAACGACGGCTCCCGCTACTTCGGGCCATACGCGTCGGCCTCCAGCGTCGATGAGGCGATGAACCTGGTCCGGCGGCTGTTCCCGTTCCGGACCTGCACGATCGACATCAAGGAAGGCCAGCGAGCGCTCCAGCGGCCATGCTTGCTGTACCACATCAAGCGCTGCCAGGGCCCGTGCATCGAGGCCATCTCGAAGGCCGACTACAGAGCGGACATCGACCAGGTCCAGCTCTTCCTCGAGGGCCGCCAGGAGCCTCTCGTCAAGGTGCTCCGCGAGGACATGCGGCGGGCGTCGGAACGGCAGGACTACGAGCACGCGGCGATCCATCGCGACAAGATCCGGGCGATCGAGCGAACGATGGAAAGCCAGAAGATGGCGGCCTTCGCACGAACCGACCTCGACCTTCTCGGGCTCGCGCGCCGCGACAACCAGGCCGCGGTCCAGCTCTTCGTCATCCGCGGCGGCAAAGCACTCGGCCGCGACGTGTTCCTGCTCGACACCCCGCGGGGCACGACCGACGCGGAGGTCGTCTCCGGGTTCCTGCTCCAGTACTACGGCCGGGCGACAAGCGTCCCTCGGGAGATCGCGATCCCGTTCGAACTGCCGGACGCAGCCGATCTGGAGCGCTTCCTCGCCGACCAGCGTGCGGGTATCGGGACAACTGCCGGCGACGGTCCGACGACCCGGGTCGAAAACCTGGCGGTGCCGCGACCGGATGCCGTCCGCGTCGCCCGGACACGGTCTCGGGCGGCCGGTGCATCCACACCCGTTCGCCTGGTCGTGCCCCAACGCGGCGAACGTCGACAGCTCATGCAGCTCGCGACGCGGAACGCGGAAGAGATGCTCGCGCGCGAGCAGGCGCGCTGGATGGCCGACCAGGGCAAGACGCTGGTGGCCCTCGAGGAGCTCGCCGACGCCCTCGACATGACCGGTCCGCCGATGCGGATCGAGTGCTACGACATCTCGAACTTCCAGGGCGCCGAGTCGGTGGGCAGCATGGTCGTGTTCGAGGAGGGCAAGCCGCGCAGCGGGGAATATCGCCGCTTCCGGATCCGGACGGTCAGTGGCCCCAACGACTTTGCCAGCCACCAGGAGGTGCTCCGCCGCCGCTTTCGCAGGGCACGCGCGGGCGACGAGGGGTCCGAGGAGGAGCGCCGCTGGAAGATGCCCGACCTCGTGATCATCGACGGCGGCAAGGGCCAGGTCAGCGCGGCGAAGGAGGTGCTCGACGAGGTCGGCCTGCACGACATGCCGCTCGCGGGGCTGGCCAAAGAGCGGGAGGAGCTGTTCCTGCCGGATCGTGCCGAGCCGATCCTCCTGCCGCCGACGTCTTCGGCTCTCTACCTCGTCCAGCGCATCCGCGACGAGGCCCATCGCTTCGCGATCACGTACCACCGCGACCTGCGCGCGAAGTCGGCGGTGCGCTCGGCGTTCGACGACATGCCGGGCATCGGGCCGAAGCGACGACAGGCGCTGCTGCGGGTCTTCGGCTCGGCGAAGCGGGTCCGTGAGGCGCCGATCGAGCAGATCGCCGCTGTGCCCGGGATCTCCCGTTCCCTGGCGGAGAAGATCAAGGCGAGCCTCGAAGCCCGATAGCTCCGTACCTGTATCATCCCGCGTCGATGCGCAGAACCGGCCCGATCCTGATCGTCGTCATCGGCCTGCTCGCCCTCATCGTCGACTTCGCTCCGCGGCTGCGGCTGCCGGAGTTTCTCGGCGGCGGCGAGAGCCGGGTCGTCGAGACGAAGCTCGGTCTCGACCTGGAGGGTGGCCTGCGAGTCGAATATCAGGCGCTGCCGGCCCAGGGCAAGTCGCCCGACGCGAGCGCCCTCGGCCTGATCCGGTCGATCATCGAGGCGCGCGTCAACTCGATCGGTGTCGCCGAGCCGGTCGTCACGACGCAGGGCACCGACCGCGTCGTCGTCGAGCTGCCTGGCGTAACGGACCCGGAGTCGGTTCGGAAGCTCGTCGGTACGACGGGCCGGCTGGACTTCGTGCCCATTCCGAGTGGTCAGACGCCACCAGCGCAGGGCACCGATATCCAGCAGGGTCTGCCGGTCCTCTTCAGCGGTGACCAGGTCAGGGGCGCGACGATTGGCTCCGATCAGACAGGTTCGCGGACCGTCGACTTCGTGCTCAAGGACACCGGCACAAAGCTCTTCGCCGATTGGACCGCAAACCACATCCAGGAATATTTCGCGATCGTCCTCGACGGGAAGGTCATCTCCGCGCCGGTCATCGAAAGCTCGATCCCCACCGGCCAGGTCCAGATCCGGGCCGGCGGCGCCGGCGGCTTCTCGCTCAAAGAGGCCAACAATCTCGTCACGGTCCTGAAGTTCGGTTCGTTGCCCTTCCCGATCCAGGAGCTCTCGACTGAGAACATCAGTGCGACGCTCGGTGCTGAGTTCCTGCGCCAGAGTCTGCTGGCCGGCGCGATCGGGATCCTTCTCGTTCTCGTCTTCATGCTCGTCCACTACCGGTTGCCGGGCCTGATTGCGGGCGGTGCGCTCGTCTACTACGCGCTGACCGTCATGGCGATCTTCCGGCTCGTGCCGGTGACCCTGACGCTCGCCGGGATCGCGGGCTTCGTCCTGTCGGTGGGCATGGCGGTCGACGCCAACATCCTCATCTTCGAACGGACGAAGGAAGAGCTACGCCTCGGCAAGTCGTTGCCGATCGCGATCGAGGCGGGCTTCAGCCGCGCCTGGAACTCGATCCTCGACTCGAACGTGTCGAGCCTCATCACCGCGACAATCCTGTTCCTCTTCGGGTCGTCGGTCATCCGCGGCTTCGCGCTCGTCCTGATCATCGGCGTCCTCGTATCGATGTTCACCGCGATCACGGTCACCAGGACGGTGCTTCGGCTCGTCGTCCAGCAGGACTGGTCGCGACGAGCCGCACTCTATGGCGTCTCCGACGCCGAGTTTGTCGCGCGACCGACCGGGCGCGCCGCCCTGCGAGGTGAGGCGCGCGGGCGTGTTTGATCTCATCTCCAAGAGGAACTGGTTCTTCGCCTTCTCCCTCCTGATCACGATCCCGGGCCTACTGTTCATCATCCTGACGCCCGTGACCGGCGACCAGGTCGGCCTGAAATTCACGATCGACTACACCGGCGGCACCCGCTGGGTCGTTCGGTTCGAGAACCCGAATGTCAGCCCGGCCGCCGTCAAGGCAAAGCTGAGCGAGCTGGGTCTCGAGAACTCGACGGTCGTGAGCACGGCCTCCGGGTTCCTCGAGATCAAGACGATCCCGCTCGGGTTGTCGACCCCGCCACCGGCGGCGACTCCGCCGCCCCAGATCACGCTGGCGCCATCGGTCTCGCCGGGCGCGTCCGGCTCGGGCGCGAGCGGGTCGCCCGGCGCGAGCGGTTCGCCGGCGGCAAGCGGATCGCCCGCAGCACCCAGCGGATCTGCCGCGCCGAGCCCGTCATCTCCGCCCCCATCGCCGAGCAGCGCGCCCAGTGCCTCGCCGAGCGCCTCGGGATCTCCGGGCGTATCCGGGAGTCCCGCGCCCTCTGGCTCGGCTGGTGCGTCGCCGAGCCCGAGCGCTCCGGCCGGTAACACCGAGATCCCGACGACGGGCCGTCTCGGCGAGGTAGCCAGCGCGCTTCAGGAGGAGTTCGGCCCGATCGCCCAGCAGAACTCCTTGACGACGATCGGCCCTGTCGTGTCGAGCGACCTCATCGGCCAGGCTCTCGTGCTCATCCTCGTCGGCTCAGTCGGGATCCTGCTGTGGATCACGTTCCGCTTTCGCGACGTGAAGTTCGGAGTCACGGCCCTCGTCGCGCTCGTCCACGATGTGATCGTCGTCGTCGGGATCTTCGCGATCCTGGGAACCGTGTTCAACGTCGAGATCGATGCCCTGTTCGTGACGGCGATGCTCACCGTCATCGGCTTCAGCGTTCACGACACGATCGTCGTCTTCGACCGGATCCGCGAGAACAAGGCGCGTCATATCGGCGAGCCGTTCGCCGACATCGTCAACCACTCGATCCTGCAGACCTTCGGTCGGTCGATCACGACGAGCTTCACGGTCGTCCTGACGCTGCTGGCACTGCTGCTGTTCGGTGGCTCGGCGACGACGACGTTCGTCTTGGCCCTGCTCATCGGCATCATCTCCGGCACGTACTCATCGATCTTCAACGCATCGCCGCTCCTCGTCGTCTGGCAGGAGTGGGAGGACAAGCGTCGAGGTCGGCGCCTGCCAACCCGCGCGCCCCGAGGTGCCACGTCCTGATAGAGCCCCGGATGAGCGGCAGGCAAGCCGCGGTGAAGCCGGCCGTGGCATCCTGACGTCGTGGTCGAGGCGCGTCTTCGCTGGATCTTTCCGGAACCCGTCGTCATCGACCCCGAGATCCTCGCCGCCGCCGATCGGCTCGGTCTCTCGACGCGAGTCGCCGAGCTCCTGTACCGCAGGGGCGTCACCCAGGCGACGGAGCTGGACGCCTTCTTCGCAGCGCCGGAGATGGGTCTCCACGATCCGCGGCTCCTGCCCGATGCCGACGTCCTCGACGACCGGATCCGCGTTGCGCGCCGCAACGGCCAGCGGATTCTCGTTTTTGGCGACTTCGACGCCGACGGCCTGACAGGTCTGGCGATCCTGACGCTCGCGTTCCGGCGCCTGGGACTTCAGGTCGAACCGTACGTCCCGGACCGCCTCGAGGAAGGTCACGGGCTGTCGCTGGCGGCGATCGCTCGTGCACGAGAGCTCGGTGTGACCGTGATCGTGACGGTCGACTGCGGAACCACGAGTCACCGCGAGATCGCCGTCGCCCGGCAACAGGGCATCGACGTCCTGGTCACCGACCATCACCGTGTGCCGGCACAGCTGCCACCGGCGTTGGCCGTTGTCAATCCGCACCGCGCGGACTCGAGCTACCCGGACCGGCGGCTGTCGGGCAGCGCGGTCGCCTTCAAGGTCGCGCAGCTCGTCCTTGCCGGCGAGCCCGGCGGTTCGGAGGCGGCGCTCGAGCTGGCCGACCTCGCCACCATCGGTGGCGTCGCTGACCTCGCGCCGGTGATCGGTGAGAACCGGGCGATCGCGCGCATCGGGCTGGAGCACCTCCGAAGGGCCGCGCGACCCGGCATGGCCGCCCTCCTTGCCAGGGCGTCGGTCCAGCGGGAGAACGTCGACCTGGAGACGGTCGCCTTCCGACTCGCGCCGCGGCTCAACGCCGCCGGCAGGGTGGGGGAGGCGATGGACGCCGCACGGCTCCTCCTCGCCAGCGACCCGCTCGAGGCTGAAACGCTGGCCGAGAAGCTCGAAACGGCGAACCGCACGCGTCGAGACGTGACTCGAGCGACCGTGGACGAGGCACGGCTGGTGGCCGGTCTCGGTGGTGATGGGTCGGGCACCGATCTCGTGGAACCGGCGATCGTCGTCAGGGGCGACTGGCCGGTCGGCATCATCGGCCTCGTCGCATCGAGGCTCGTGGAGGATCTCGGCTGCCCGGCAATTGTCGGCGCGAACCTCGGCGATGTCGTCCGTGGATCGTGCCGCAGTGACGGAAGCGTGGATCTCGGTGCCGCGCTCGAAACCTGTGCGGACCTCTTCCTGCGTCACGGCGGTCATGCCGGCGCCGCTGGATTCGAACTAGCCGCCGTGAACTGGCCGGCCTTCCGAGATCGGTTCATGGCGATCGCCGCCGCGGCGGCCACCGCCGATCGGCGTCCGGTCGCCCGGATCGACCTCGCGATCCCGGCGGTCGCCGCCGACTACCAGCTCCTGCGCGACCTCGCGAACATCGGGCCGTGCGGTCCGGGCAATCCGGATCCGGTCATCGCCATCCTGGGCATGACCGTGACCCGGGTTCGGCTCGCGGCCGGCGAGCACACACAACTCACGCTCAGGAAGACCCGCGACGTCATCGATGCAATCGCCTTCGATCGTGCAGACCTCGCCGAGACCGTCGCCGAGGGCGACCGCGTCGATGTCGTCGGACGGCTGGCCAGCCGAGCATTCGGTGGCATCGAATCGCTCCAGGTCGAGATCCGCGACGTGGCAGCGGCCGGCGCCCATCCGGAGGCGGCCTCGATCCTTGCCCTCGCCGTCGATCCGCCGCTGGTTCCCGCGGTCGTGACCGTCCCCACCGGGAGTGCCGCATGACCCGCCGAGGTGGGGCCGTCCGTCGCCCCGCACCAACCCGCGACCCGTACGGCCTGACCAGTGTCGCCACCTATCGCAGCCCCATCATCGCGACGATCGGCCTCGTCATCGCGGCCTGGCTGTCCGTCGGGTTGCTCACGGGCGATCTCGTGATCCCCGGCGCGAGTGGCTCGAACACCAGCAACCAGGATCCGCTCCGCACGCCGACGCCATCGGGCGTCGTCGTCGTCGTGCCGCCGGAAGAGCCGCTGTCAGGATCCCTTCTCTACGTGAAGAGCGGGAATATCTGGATCCAGAACGGTGACAAGGCCACGCAGGTCACCTCGACGGGTCACGACACGATGGCCTCGTTCTCGCCCGACGGCCAGTGGATCTACTACATCCACACCGACGACCAGATCAACCTGTTCCCCAACAACGGCAACCCGCGCCGTTACGAGATGGCCATCCCGTACCTCATGCGGGTAAAGGCGGACGGCAGCGGCAAGCCTCAAACGCTCGCGAGTGGCAAGTATCGCGACGGCCGGTACTGGTTCTTCTACTGGATGCGGCAGCCCGTCATCGCCCCGAACGGCCGTACGGTCGCGCTCCTGTCGGACGGGCCGAACGCGCTGCGCAGCGACGTCGTCCTCCAATTCTTCGACGTCAAGAGCCGACGGCTCTCGAACCCGCAGCTGCCCGAGACGAGCCCGCTGGGCCACCAGGATCCGACGTGGCGACCGGACGGCAAGTACCTTCTCTACGTCCGCAACGGCCGTGATGGATCTCGGGGGACGCCGGTGATCATGCGCTACGAGCCGGCCCGTAACCGCACGACGACGCTCAGTGGGCCGGGCTACTCGACGCCGGCGTATTCGCGCAATGGCCGCTATGTGGCGGCGACCTCGACCGACAGCTTTGGTACCGACATCGTCATCCTCAACGGCGGCAACGGCTCAGAGTTGCTGCGCGTCACGAACGACGGCCGATCGTGGGCGCCGGTCTGGTCGCCGAAGGGCGACGCTATCGCCTTCCTCCACCTCGAGGACAGCATCGTCGATCTGCGGCTGGTCCACCTAGACGGTCCGTCCGGTCGCTGGACTGTGGGCAAGGTCGAAGACCTGACCCAGAACGCTGGGCTCGACAGCGAATCGCGGCCGGGCTGGTTCGTGCCGGCTGATCAGCTCCCAGCACTGCCGTCGCCTGCGGGATCGGCGCCGGAGTCTTCGGCTCCGGGCGGCTCATCGTCGACTGCCCACTGATCGATCCGATCCGGTTCGGCCGATGACGGAGGGTTATCTCGAGCGGCTCGGGACGCGGTCTGGCTCGGTGGGCAGCGTTCTGTGCCTCGGTCTCGATCCTGATCCCGCGGCCCTGCCCGACGGCTTCTCGCCGGACGTCACGGGTGTCGAGACGTTCGCGAGGATGGTTCTCGAGGCCGCCGTCCCTTACGCCGCCGCGGTCAAACCGAATCTCGCGTTCTTCGAGGCCTTCGGCTCCGCCGGTCTGGCGGCCCTTGAGCGCCTGCGCGCCGTGATCCCCGGCGACGTCCCCGTGGTCATCGATGCAAAGCGCGGCGACATCACGTCCACGGCCGCCCGTCAGGCGGTTGCCCTGTACGACGCGCTCGGGGCCGACGCGGTCACGGTGAATCCCTATCTCGGCGAGGATTCAGTCGCGCCACTCCTCGAACGGCTCGATCGGTTCGCGTACGTCCTTTGCCGCACATCGAACCCCGGCGCCGCCGAGTTCCAGAGCCTCATCGTGGCCGAGGATCCGGACCTCGCGGCGCCTGCCGAGCCGCTCTGGGCTCGTGTTGCGAGACGGCTCAGCAGCTGGGGTCCAGGCAAGACCGTCGGTCTGGTCGTTGCGGCCACGACACCCGACGAGCTGGCCGCGGTGCGCGACATCGCGCCGGATCTCGCGTTCCTTGTCCCGGGTGTCGGGGCGCAGGGCGGTGAAATCGAACCGGTCCTCGCCCATGGTCCGGCAACGAGCGGTGAGGCCGCCGACCAGCCGGGCAGGGGACTCCTCGCGAACGTCACGCGGGGCATTTTCCGGGCGGCGACAGAGCCAGCTGCGGCCGGTTCATCCTCGGACCCGGCGCAGCGTCTGGCCGCCGCCGCAGCCGAGTGGGCGCGACGACTGCCTGTGCTACCCTAGCCGCCGCCCGTCAAGAGGAGGAGCTCTCACCGCCGATGCCTACTCCCGGACCGCTCGAGCTCGTCATCATCCTGGTGATCGCGCTCCTGATCCTCGGTCCCGGCAAGCTGCCGGATGTCGGCGCGGCGCTCGGCAAGAGCATCCGCGAGTTCCGCAAGGCCTCGTCCGACATTTCGGAGGCGACGCGGATCGACACGTCGCCGCTGCCACCGAATCAGCTCTCCGACCAGGCGACACCGAACGCGACGCCGGCCCAGACCGCCCCCGCCGCGCAGCCGCCGACTGAGACTCCCGCGGCGTCAGCGTCAACGACCGAGCAGACGACCGAGTCGAAGTCCTAGGGCGCCAAGCGCCCGATGGCCGAGGCCACGAACGCCGGCACACCGGTGTCGGAGACCGAACCCGCCACTGCTCCGCCGCCCGTCGCTATCCCGGCTCCTCAAGCGACCCCACCGGCGCCCTCGACGCCGCCCGCCGAAGCCGGCGTCATGTCGCTCGTCGAGCACCTCACCGAGCTGCGCTCGCGGCTCATCAAGTCGGCGCTCGCCGTCGCGGTCGGCTCCGTGGTCGGGTTCTATTTCTCGACGCCGATCATTGCCGCTCTAGCCGCCCCAGCCGGCGGCAAGCTCCAGAACCTCGCGCCGGGTGACGCGTTCTTCATCGTCGTCCGGGTCTCGGTCGTCGTCGGCATCGTCCTGGCAATGCCCGTCCTGCTGTACCAGATCTGGGCGTTCGTCGCGCCCGGCCTGACGCTCCAGGAACGGCGCACGATCCGACCCTGGATCCCGCTCGCGCTCTTGTTCTTCGCCCTCGGCGTCGGTGTCGCCTATTTCGTCCTGCCCTACGCGATGGGATTCCTCCTGAGCTTCGGAACGGGCGTCTTCGTCAACGAGCTCGCCGCGGCGCCGTACTTCAACTTCATCACCACGCTGTTTCTCGCGTTCGGGATCACGATGGAGTTCCCGATCCTGCTGTTCGGGCTGTCCCGGGTCGGCATCCTGACGTCGGACCGGCTCCGCACTGCCCGCCGCTACGTATTCCTCGGGATCTTCATCTTCGCGACGATCGCCACGCCGGGCGGCGATCTGGTCAGCCCGACGGTCCTCGCAGGTGTCATGTACCTACTCTTCGAGCTGTCCATCGTTGCGATCCGCAGGAGCGGCCGCTGAGCTTCGTGACGACTCCGGCACCCCCGAGCAGCCTGTGACTCGGGCTTAGACTGCGACCATGGCCACCGCCGAGCCCCTGCCTGACCACGAACGCGCCGTCGCCGGGACCGTCGAGGACGCCGAGCAGCACGTCGTCATCCTGAGCGGGCTGTCCGGTGGCGGGAAGACGGCCGCGGCGAAGCTCTTCGAGGATCTCGGCTACACAGTCGTCGACAACATGCCGGGCGAGCTCCTGCCCGAGCTGGCCGACCTCGTGTCAGTCGATCGGGACCGTTTCGCGAGGGTCGCCATCGTCGTCGACATCCGCGCCGGCGATGCGGTCCTCGCCTTCTCGGCGATGCGCGGTGCGCTCGAGGGACGGGGGATACGGCCCCATGTCTTCTTCCTCGAGGCCCGCGACGATGTCCTCATCCGGCGCTTCTCCGAAACGCGCCACCGCCACCCGCTTGCCGACCAGAAGGGCATCGCCAGCTCCATTGCGAAGGAGCGACGCCTCCTGACCCCGCTGCGGACCGAGGCGGACGTGGTCATCGACACCTCGGACCTCTCACTGCGCGAGCTCCGCGAGAAGCTGTTCACCCACCTGACCGACGTCCGCGATGTCGACGCGATCGCCGTCCAGCTCATCAGCTTTGGCTACAAGTACGGCGTGCCCCTCGAATCCGACCTCGTCTTCGACGTGCGCTTCATGCAGAACCCGTACTACGTCGACGAGCTCCGGCACCAGTCCGGCCTGACGGATCCTGTTCGGGAGTACGTCCTCGGTCAGTCGATCGCTACGCGCTTCCTCAACTCGGTCGAGGAGTTCCTCGAGTTCGCGATCCCGGCCTACGTCAGCGAGGGCAAGACCCGGCTGACAATCGGAATCGGCTGTACGGGCGGCTACCACCGTTCGATCGTCATCGCTGAGGAGCTCGCGACCTGGCTGCGAGAGCATGGCTTTGGGCCGGTGTCGGTGTTCCATCGGGAGCTCGACCGGGAATGAGCGCCGAGAGCCTGCGGGGACGAGGCGCATGAACTTGCGTCGCTGGCTGACACCCGGCATCGGCATCAAGCGCTGGCTGCTCGTCATCTTCGCGGGGCTGCTCCTCCTCGCGCTCGGTGTCGCACACGTCATCCGCCAGGTGACACGCGATCTGCAACCAGGCGGTCCGGCACAGGTCCTGGTCGACGTCGTGACGCTCCAGTTCCTGCCCTATCCGCTGCGCGGCCTGGTCGTCGGCATGCTCGGAGTCACCCTCGCGATCGTCGGCGCCGTGCGGATCATCCGCGTGCTGATGGACCCATTTCGGCCCACCGACGGCGACCAGCCACTCGTCGAGGTCATCTACCAGAAGCGCTTCCTCGCCCGCGGGCCGCGGGTCGTCGCGATCGGCGGGGGCACGGGTCTCTCCACGCTGCTGCGCGGTCTCAAGGAGGTCACGAGCAACCTGACGGCGGTCGTGACGGTCGCCGACGATGGCGGGTCATCGGGCGTCCTTCGAAGCGAGCTCGGCATCCCACCGGTCGGCGATATCAGGAACTGCATCGCGGCCCTGGCCGACGCGGAGCCGCTGATGAGCGAGCTCCTCCAGTACCGGTTCCCGGATCCCGACGGCGAGCCGATCGCGACCGCGGAACTGGACGCCGACCACGGCGTTCGGCCCGAGAAGGGCGGCCTGACCGGCCATGCGGTCGGCAACCTGATCATCGCCGCGCTGACCGCGATCGAGGACGGCGACTTCGAGGAGGGCGTGCGCCAGATGAACCGCGTCCTGGCGGTTCGAGGCCGGGTGCTGCCCGTTTCGCCGACGCCGCTGACGCTCCATGCGCACCTCCAGGATGGTTCGGAGGTCGTTGGCCAGTCGGTGATCGCCCGCGCCGAGGGGATCGAGCGGATCTGGATCTCGCCCGGCGACGTCGTCGCGTCCGAGGACGCCCTCGCGGCGATCGCCAACGCCGAGCTCATCGTGTTGGGCCCGGGCAGCCTGTACACGAGCCTGCTGCCGAGCCTGCTCGTCCCGGAGGTCAGGGAGGCTGTCGTGACTTCGCCGGCGGTCCGGATCTTCGTCTGCAACGTCGCCACCCAGCCCGGTGAGACACAGGGCTACGACCTGGCGGCGCATATCGATGCGCTGGTCGCGCATACGCAGCCTGGGATTGTCGACGCCGTTCTGGCCAACAACGACTTTGACGCCCGGGTACCGGCAGCCTGGCGGGCGGAGGCTGTCCGTCTGCGCTGGCCGCCTTCGACGACCGAGGTCCCGCGGCTCATCCTCGACGAGCTCGTCGACCCGGAGAACGCGCATCATCACGACCCGGCTCGGCTGGCGGCGTCGCTGCTCCGGCTGCTCGACGGCGAACGGACGCGGCGTCGAGCCGGCGTCGCTCGAACCGCCTGAATGGGTCGCGCCGAACGGGACCTCGTCGCGGCGCTGCGCGCGGAGCTGGCCGCGATCGATCCATCGCGGCCGTGCGACAGGGCTGCGGAATCAGCCGGGCTGGGGGATGCGCTTGCCAGCCGTCACTCGACGGTTGCCCGGTTGCTCGTCCGGCTGCGACGCGACGCCGCCGGCGAGGCACTGCCACCGCCGTTCGACTGGGATCGTGCCGCCGAGCATTGTCGTCTTGCCTGGCTACGAGGGCGCTTCCTTGCGCGGGGCTCGCTCAGCGTCGCCGGTGGTCGGACGCATCTCGAGTTCGTCGTGGACGAAGCCGAGGCGCCGGTGCTCGCGGCTCGTCTCGCCCGGGTAGGCCTGCCGGCCTCGTGGCGCGTCCGTCGTGGCAAGGGCGTCGTGACCTGGAAGAGCGTCGACAGGGTAGGGACGTTCCTGCGGCGGATCGGGGCGGGTTCGGCCCTGCTGGAGCTCGAGGCACGCCAGGTATCCCGTGCACTGCGCGGCGAGCTGAACCGGCTCCTCAACGCCGAGTCGGCCAACCTCCAACGGGCCGTCAATGCTGCCGGCCGCCAGCTGGCGGCGATCAGCGCCCTCGAGGCAGAGGGTCGCCTACGATCCCAGCCGTACGTCGTTCGGCTCGTCGCCGACGCGCGACGCGAGACGCCCGAGGCGACGCTGACCGAGCTTGCCGATCGGCTGGCGATCAACCGCTCGGCCGTCCAGCGCGCCCTCGAGCGCATCGAGTTGCTTGTCCTGAACGGCGAAGGCGGCGAGTCCACGAGCTCTGTCATGATCGGCCGATGAGGCCCGTCATCATCGCTGCCAATTGGAAGATGCATACCTCCCCCTCCGACGCGGGCGAGCTCGCCCGAACGATCGCGGCCAGGACCCGCGAGCCACACGTGGTCCGGGTCATCTGCCCGCCATTCCTCTGCCTCGCCGCAGTCGGCGAGGCGCTGGCAGCATCGGACCCGGAGGTGGCGATCGGTGCCCAGAACGTTCATCACGAGCTGGCCGGGGCATATACCGGCGAGGTCAGCGCCCCGATGCTCGAGGGTCTCGCAACCTGGGTGATCCTTGGTCACAGCGAGCGCCGCCGCGACGCGGGCGAAACCGACGAGCTCATCGGCCGGAAGCTCGGCCGGGCCCTCAGCGCCGGCCTGCGGCCGATCGTCTGCGTCGGCGAGCAGCTCCAGGATCGCGAGGCCGGCCGTGCCGACGCCGTCGTCAGAAACCAGATCGAAGGGATCTTCCGCGCGCTCGAGGCAGGCAATGAGGCGCGCTCGACAGTCGTCATCGCGTACGAGCCTGTGTGGGCGATCGGCACGGGACGGAACGCGAGTGGCGCCGATGCCGCGGCAATGACCGGAGTCATCCGCGCCGGGCTTGCGGCTCAGGGCTTCGTTGCGGAGGCGGAGGACGTGCCCGTTCTGTACGGCGGCAGCGTCACGAGCGCGAACATCGGCGAGTTCCTCGGAGAGCCGTCGATCGACGGCGCCCTCGTCGGCGGCGCGTCGCTCAAGCCCGACGAGATGGCCGGCATCGTCGCGCGGGCGGCGATCACCGCGGCGGCCCGCCTCGGCCAGCCGGCAGCCAGGTGACGGATCCCCGCCCACGACCGATCGTCCTCGTCGTCCTCGATGGGTTTGGCATCGGTCGCGATCCACGTAAAGATGCCATCGCGGCCGCAGACATGCCAGTCTGGCGCGGTCTCCTGGCGCGCTGGCCGCACGCGATCCTGCGGGCCTCGGAAGACGCTGTCGGACTCCCGGCGGGCCAGATGGGCAACTCGGAGGTTGGGCACCTGAACCTGGGCGCGGGCCGGCCGGTGCTGCAGGACCTGCCCCGCATCGATGCGGCAATCGCCGATGGCTCCTTCTTCGAAAGGCCGGCGCTCGTCGAGGCCTGCCGGCGAGCGGTCGTCAGTGGTCTTCTCCACGTGGTGAGCCTGATCGGGCCGGGTGGCGTCCACGCCAACGACCGGCATCTCGTCGCGATCTGCGAGCTCGCGGCCCGGGAAGGTGTCCCGAACGTCGCGATCCACGCCCTGCTCGACGGTCGCGACACGCCGCCCCGCTCGGCGCTGGGGTTTGTCGCCGATCTCGAACCGCGGCTCGCCGCGGCTCATCCGGGGGCCCGTATCGCCTCCGTCGGTGGACGGTACTTCGCGATGGATCGGGACAGGCGTTGGGATCGAACCGAGCGCGGCTACGACGCGATCGTTCACGCCGAGGGCCTCCACGCGGCCAATGCCGAAGAGGCCATCGAGGCCGCCTACGCACGCGGAGAAAACGACGAGTTCGTCCAGCCGACCGTCATCGACGGCGTCCACGATGTCGTCGGCGACGGTGACCCGCTCGTCCACGCCAATTTCCGGGCCGATCGGGCCCGCCAGCTGACACAGGCACTGGCGCTCGACGACTTCGATGGCTTCGACCGGACGTCGCCCTCCGGCCGGCCGGCTCCCAAGTCGCTGTTCGTCGTCACGATGACCGAATACGAGGCCGGCCTGCCCGTCGCGGTCGCCTTCCCGCCGGAGGTCGTGCCGTCACTCGCCGAAGCCTTCTCGGCAGCTGGCTGGAGACAGTTCCACGTCGCCGAGACAGAGAAGTACGCGCACGTCACGTACTTCTTCAACGGCGGCCGCGAGGCGCCCTTTGCCGGAGAGGAGCGGCTCCTCGTCCCGAGCCAGAAGGTCGCGACGTACGACCTCGCGCCCGAGATGAGCGCACCCGGCGTGACTGATGGCCTCGTCGAGGCGATCGAGTCAGGGACGTACGACTTCATCGTTGCCAACTACGCGAACCCGGATATGGTCGGCCACACCGGTATCTGGGACGCGACAGTTCAGGCGCTCGAAACGATCGATCACTGCCTGGGGCGGGTCGTGGCAGCGGTTCAGGCCGCGGAGGATGCCGATCCGGCCGGTCGCGGCGCGGCGCTGATCGTCACTGCCGACCATGGCAACGCTGACGACCTTCGTGACGACGGGGGGAATCCGGTCACGGCCCATTCCATGAACCCGGTTCCGGTCGTCGCCGTCGGGCGGCAACTGGTCGGACGCAACCTCCATGACGGCGTCCTGGCCGACGTCGCGCCGACGATCCTCGAGCTCGCGCGGCTGCCACACTGGCCGGGCATGACCGGCACCAGCCTGCTGGATGGGCCCGACCCTGTGCTACCATCCCCGGCCGTATCCCAGGAGGTTCGTCGGAGTTGAACCCGTTTCTGGCCGCCGGCCAGATCATCGTCAGCATCGCGCTGGTCGTCGCGATCCTGCTCCAGGCACGGGGGACGGGCCTGTCGAGCACGTTCGGCGGCGATTCGGCGGTGTATCGAAGCCGGCGCGGCATCGAGCGACGCCTGTGGCAGTTCACGATCGTCCTGCTCATCCTGTTCGCGCTGTTCTCGCTCGTCTCGTTCGCCTTCGCGCCGACGACCACGACCTGACCGCCGCCGCATGGCGGCCCGCTGAGATCGAGAGCCATTGACCCGGATTGACCGCGCCGTGGTCGGCGCCCTTGTCATCGTGTTCCTCGCGCTGACGGTCGCGATCGGTGCCACGAATCCGCTGCCCGTTTCCCAGCCCCAAACAGGTGGCGAGCAATCGCCCCTGCCGTCTTCGCCGAACACCGGCGGCACGCGAGCCTACCGCGAGGGCGTCCTCGGTCACGCGACGTCGGTCAGCCCCTTGACGGCCCGCACCCGGGCGGATCGAGACCTTGTTGGTCTCGTGTTCAGTGGCCTCGTGGCGCTCGGGCCGGACAGGACCCTCGTTCCCGGGTTGGCGAAGACATGGACGTCGGACAGGGCGGGCAAGACGTGGGTCTTCCATCTCGGCGACAAGAAGTGGCACGACGGCGTGCCGGTCACGGCCGCGGACATCGTCTTCACCGTCCACACGATCCAGGACCCTGACTACACCGGGCCTGCAGTCGGCTCATGGACGGACGTGACGGCAGAGGCCGTCGACCAGCGAACAGTCCGATTCAAGCTGGCGTCACCGATGAGTGGCTTCCTGCAGGCCGCGACCCTGCCAATTGTTCCGGCCCATCTGCTGGAGGATGTGCCCATCAGCGATCTCGCCGACGATCCGTTCGGGCAGGCGCCTGTCGGCACGGGACCGTATCGGCTCGTGAGCCTCGACAATGAGGAGGCAATCCTGACGCCGGCAAACGCCTCGACCGATCCGTCTGCCAACCCGAGCCCGTCGCCGGATGCTGCGGGCACGATCCCGTTGCCCGGCATCGAGATCCACTTCTTCGACGACACGATGAGCCTCGCTCGAGCGTACGAGTCGGGCGTGCTCGATGCGGTCGCGGGCCTGCCCGCAAGCGAGGCAAACCGGCTCGCCGGTTTGCCG
>Ga0081539_10004083_pt1 | contig 16686 bp, 12 predicted proteins | sample TabmetS4T2R2_FD_71023 | JGI IMG/M metagenome (GOLD analysis project Ga0081539, IMG submission 71023) | Tabebuia heterophylla rhizosphere microbial communities from the University of Puerto Rico - S4T2R2 | ecosystem: Host-associated > Plants > Roots > Rhizosphere ...
GAAGGCCGGCGCGTATCCTGGAGATCGGCAGCGGCCTCTCGACGGTCGTGCTCGGGGCCTACGCCGTGCGGCACGGTGCCGCGGTGACCAGCCTGGAGCACGCCTGGAATTACTATCGACGGACCCAGCAGGCGCTGGCCTACTTCGGCATGGACACGACGGTGAAGCTGAAGCTGGCGCCGCTCCGCTCCAAACGGTTCGAGAGCAGCGGACGTCGAGCGCCGTGGTACGACACACCGCTCGACGGGGAATTCGACTTCGTGTTCGTGGACGGCCCGCCAAAGGCCAAGGGGCGCAACGCCGTCCTCTTGGCGATCGCCGGGCACTTGGCCGACGGCTGGGAGCTGTGGCTCGACGACGCCTACCGGCACCACGAGCGGAACTGCCTGCGCCGTTGGCAGCGGGAACTTCCGAAAGGGCTCTTCCGCGTCGATCGCCGTGATGTCGATGGCAAGGGTCTCCTCGTGCTCAGCGACGCCAGCCGAGGTGATGACGTCACGGCGCAGCTGCCACGGCGGCCGCAGCTCGGCCGCAGCCTGGGGATCGCCCTGACCGTCAACGGCGATTCCACCTGGCCGCGCCGCGTCGAGCGTTGCCTCGGTCGCGACCTCCTCTCGAGCAGCCTGGTGGTGGCCACGGCGGCGGCGGACGGTCCGGCCGACCTACAGGCCGGGTTCGTCGACCGGTGGGTATCGTGCGACGCCGAAGCCTTCAACTGGTTTGCCAGCCAGGCGGAGATCCGGTATGTCCTGCGCCTGGATGACCACTGGCGGCACGCCACGGTGGATGAGACCTGGTTCCCGCGGGCCCTGAAGCTCCTCGACGAGCGATCGGACGTCGAGCTGGTCTCCCTCCGGCACCGGATCGACACCGATGACCACCGCGACCCGGACGAGGCGGAGCGAGGGTTCGTCGAGCTGGGCGAGGCGGCGTTCCCCGACGGGCCGGGCCTGTTCCGGGCGACCGCAATGTCCAAGCTCGTGCCGACGGACCCTGGCCGTGAACGATGCCCTCCCTGGAGGAAGCGCCGGCCCGAACCGCCCGCCGGGATCGCGGTTCAGCTGTTCCCTGGCGTGTTCCGGCGCATGGGCGACAACGGGCGGCCGAGCGCCGCCACCCGACCTCCGGCGCCTGGCCGCTGAAGGTCTCGACCAGCCCGCCAACGTCGTCTCGCGCAGCTCCAGGAAGGCGTCGCTGGTGCCCGACCCCGCCGGCGCGGGCGGACGTGCATCATGGGAGCGCGGGTCCCCGAAGCCCGGCCTGCGAGGAGGTGCTGCCCGCGTGAGGATCGAGTCCTCGGTGACCTCGGTGTCGTGGATCCCGAGGGAGGCGATCGAAGGCATGGTCAAGCTGCCCTTCGAGCTGGGCGTGGCCCACTACGACCTGCCCCCGCCCGACCACCTCGACGACCTCGACGGCCTGCTCGCCGCCAGCGCCATCCGGTTCGCCAACGACCTGCGGGCCTTCATCGAGGTCGACGGCGACGGGCGGATCACCGGCCACGGGCACCTCGGCCGCGGGCACATGGGGCACACCCGCATGCGGCTGGCCGGGCTCGGCCTCACCTTCATGGGGGTCAGCTTCCCCGACCTGCGGGGTGAGCCCGAGGTCGGCGACGGCCAGGTCCGGTTCACCCAGACCGCCGGGGGCCGGCCGGGCATGCCGTCGCCCCGGCGGGTCCGGCGGCGGCCCTATGTCCAGGTCAGCGGGCCGGTGGTCTGGTCGACCCTGGCCCTGACCATCCGGGCCGACGCCACCGCGACCTTCGAGGTCGTCGGGGCCAGCTCGTTCCCCCGGCACTGGATCTACGGCCACGACGGCACCCTGGCCGCCAAGACCGGCCTGATCGACTTCGCCACCTGGTACCGGGAGTCGTTCGGGGAGAAGAACCCCTGGGGCGACGAGGAGTCACCGGCCGTGGTCACCGCCGTCGAGACCGAGCTGGAGCGGCAGCTGTCGGCGATCATCGTCGGCTCCGACCCGCCGTTCCGGCGCCTGGCCGCCGGCCAGGCCCTGGTCACCCAGGGCGACCCCGGCGACGAGCTGTTCCTGCTCTTCGACGGGGTCCTGGCCGTGGAGCAGGACGGCCAGCAGGTGACCGAGGTCGGCCCCGGGGCCATCCTGGGCGAGATGGCGGTGCTGGAAGGGGGCCGCCGCACGGCCACCCTGCGGGCCGTGACCCGCTGCCGGGTGGCGGCCGTGCCCGGCGACCGCGTCGACCGGGCGGCCCTGGCCGAGCTGGCTCGGGGCCGCAGCCGGGCGGGCTGAGCGGACGCCAATGCTGACCTGCGTGAACTGCGGCGAGCAGAACCCGGAGCGGGCCCGCTTCTGCCTCAACTGCGGGGCCTCGCTGGCCGCCGAGCCCCGCCGCGGGGCCCGCAAGGTGGTCACGGTCGTGGTCTGCGACGTCAGCGGCTCCACCGCCCTCGGGGAGCGGCTCGACCCGGAGTCGCTCAGCCGGGTCATGGCCCGCTACTTCGAGCGCACCCGGTCGGTCCTGGAGCGCCACCACGGGCTGGTCCAGAAGTTCATCGGCGACGCCGTGGTCGCCACCTTCGGCGTCCCGGTGGTCCGCGAGGACGACGCCCTGCGGGCGGTACGGGCGGCCGCGGCCATGCAGGACGCCGTCGCCGAGCTCGACACCGACGGGACGCCGGCGATCGAGGTCCGCATCGGGGTCGCCACCGGCGAGGTCATGGTCGAGGAGGCGGGCGGCGACCCGCTGGTCATCGGCGACGCCGTGAACCTGGCCACCCGGCTCCAGGCGGCCGCCGGCCCGGGCGAGGTCCTGCTCGACCACCGCACCTGGCACCTGGCCCGCGACGCCCTGGTGGCGGCCCCGGTGGACGGGATCGAGGGGGTCAGGGGCCGGGCCTGGCGGCTGGTCGACGTCTCACCCGACGCCCTCGGCCACGCCCGCCGCTCGGACAGCCCCCTGGTCGGGCGGCTGGCCGAGCTGCAGCTGTTCGACTGGGTGTTCCAGCGGGCGGTGCGGACCTCCACCTGCCACCTGCTGACCGTGCTCGGCCCGGCCGGGGTGGGCAAGTCGCGGCTGGTCGCGGCCGCCCTTGACGCCCTCGACGACGCCGCCACCGTGCTGTCCGGGCAGTGCTCCCCGGACGCCGAGGGGAGCAGCTTCTGGCCGGTGGCCGAGATCGTCCGCCGGGCGGCCGAGATCAAGGCCGCCGACTCCCCCGAGCAGGCCGAGGCCAAGCTGGAGGAGCTGCTCGAGCATCAGGACGGGGAGAAGGTGGCCGACCGGCTGGGGCGGCTCATCGGGCTGCGGCCGGCCCCGGTGACCTCGGAGGACGCGGTCTGGGCGGTGCGGCGGTTCCTGGAGGTGCTGGCCGACCGGCACCCGCTGGTGGTGGTGATCGACGACCTCCACTGGGCCCAGCCGGCCCTGCTCGACCTCGTCGAGCAGGTCGTCGCCCTGGCCAGGGAGGCCCGGCTGCTGGTGGTGGCCGTGGCCCGCCCCGAGCTGCTGGAGCAGCGGCCGGGCTGGTCGGGCGGGCGCCTGAACGCCAGCACCATGCTGCTGGAGCCGCTGGCCGCCGAGGAGTCGGCGATCCTGCTCGAGCACCTGGCCGGCGAGGCCGCCCTGCCCGCCGACGCCACCGACCGCATCACCAGGACGGCCGAGGGCAACCCGCTGTTCCTGGAGGAGCTGCTGGCCATGCTGATCGAGGAGGGCCGGCTGCGCCGCGACGGCGGCCGCTGGGTGGCCAACGACCTGGCCGCGGCCAGCACCCCCCCGACCATCCAGGCCCTGCTGGCCGCCCGCCTGGACCGCCTGGCGGGGGAGGAGCGGGCCCTGCTCGACCGGGCGTCGGTGATGGGCCAGGCCTTCGACCGGGCGGCCGTGCACGCCCTTACCCCCGAGCCAGCCAGGGCCGAGGCCGACGCCCATCTGCTGTCCCTGGTCCGCAAGGAGCTGCTGCGTCCCGCCCCGGCTCCCCTGGGCGGCCGCGACGGCTTCCAGTTCCGGCACCAGCTGGTCCGCGACGCCGCCTACCACTCGCTGCCCAAGCAGACCCGGGCCGAGCTGCACGAGCGCTACGCCGCCTGGCTGGCCGACGCCTACGCCGGCCGGGGTGGCGAGGTCGCCGAGGTGCTCGGCTGGCACCTGGAGCGGGCCTACCGGTTCCTGACCGAGCTCGGCCCGGTCGACACCCGCGGCCGCCAGGTCGCCGCCGCGGCCGCCGCCCAGCTGGCCGCGGCCGGGCACACCGCCACCGGCCGCGGCGACCTGCCGGCCGCCGCAAACCTGCTGGAGCGGGCCATCGCCCTGCTCGGGCCGGGCGACCGGGACCGGCTCCAGCTGCTGACCGACCTCGGGGAGGTCCTGGTCCTCAGCTTCGAGACCGACCGGGCCCAGCGGGTCCTGGACGAGGCCCTGGCCGGGGCCGAGCGGGCCGGCGACCAGGGGCTGGCCGCCCACGCCACCCTGGGCATGCTGGAGATGCGGCTGGACTCGCCCGACCGTGGCCCCGACCGCTACCGGGTCGACGTCCAGCAGGTGCTCTCGCTCCTCGAGGACCTCGGCGACGAGCAGGGCCAGGCCCGGGCCTGGCGGCTGCTGGGGCTGGACAGCTACCTGCGCTGCCAGATCGGCCGGGCCGAGGACGAGTTCCTGCGGGCCGTTGCGCACGCAGCAGCGGCCGGCGACCAGCGGGTCGAGGCCGGCAACCTCTACCTCCTGGTCCAGGCGGCCTACTGGGGCCCGACCCCGGTCGCCGAGGGGATCCGCCGCTGCACCGAGATCCGCGAGCGGGCCGAGGGCAGCTACCGGGTCGAGATGGCCGCCCTCCACACCCTGGCCGCCTTGCTGGCCATGGCCGGCGACGTCGCCCAGGCCCGGGAGCTGGGCACCGACGCCGCCCAGATCGCCGGCAAGCTCGGTCCCAGCCGGTTCGCGGCCATCTGCAGCCAGTTCCTCGGTCAGGTCGAGCTGCTGGCGGGCGACCCGGCGGCGGCCGAGCGGTGGCTGCGCTGGGGCGGGGGCATCCTGGAGCGGATGGGGGAGCGGGGCCTGCGGGCCGAGATGACGGCCAACCTGGCCCGGGCCCTGGCCGCCCAGGGCCGCGACGACGAGGCCATCGAGCAGGCCACCCTCAGCGGCGAGCTGGCCGTCCGCGACGACCTCTACGCCCAGGTCGAGCGGCGCGGCCCCCTGGCCGCGGTGCTGGCCCGGCGGGGCCAGCTGGAGGAGGCCGAGCGGATGGCCGCCGAGGCCGTCCAGCTCGGCGCCGACAGCGACATGCTCGGGATGCAGGCCGCCGCCCTGCTCGACCTGGCCGGGGTGCTGCGCCTGGCCGGCCGGCGGGCCGAGGTGGCCCCGCTGGCCCGCCGGGCGCTGGAGCTGGCCGAGCGCAAGGGCCACACGGTCGCCGCCGCCCAGGCCATGGAGCTGCTCGATGCCTGACAACGGCGCGGCCGAAGGCAGCTCGCTGGTGGCCGATCTGGGCCGGTCAGGCGGCCGCAGCTCGGAGGAGATGCCGGCGCCGCTCCGGCGCGACGTGCGGCTGCTCGGCCGGCTGCTCGGGCAGGTCCTGGAGGAGGCCGGCGGGCCGTCCCTTCTGGCCGACGTGGAGCGGCTGCGGCGGGCGACCATCGCCCTGCGCACGGCCGACGGCGGCCGCCGCCAGGCCAGGGCCCAGGTGGCCGAGCTGGTGGCCGGCTTCGACCTGGACCGGGCCGAGCTGGTCGCCCGCGCCTTCACCGTCTACTTCCAGCTGGTCAACCTGGCCGAGGAGCAGCACCGCGTCCGGACCCTGCGCGAGCGCCACCAGCACGGCGGACCGGTGCGCGAGTCGTTCGCGGCCGCCGTGACCGAGGTGAAGGAGTCGGCCGGCACCGACGGCCTCGCCGCCCTGCTGGAGCGGCTCGAGGTGGCCCCGGTGCTCACCGCCCACCCGACCGAGGCAAGGCGCCGGGCCGTGGTCGACGCCCTGCGCCGCATCGCCGTCGAGCTGCTCCGCCTGGACGCCCCCCGGCTGCCTGGCGACGACGAGGCCACCATCGTCCGCCGGCTGCTGGAGGAGATCACCGGCCTCTGGCACACCGCCCAGCTGCGACGAGACCGGCCGAGCCCCCTTGACGAGGTCCGCTCGGTCATGGCCGTGTTCGACGCCACCCTGTTCCGGCTGGTTCCGGCCACCTACCGCGCCCTCGAGCAGGCCCTGGCCGGCGACGCCGCCGGGACCGGGCCGCCGCCGTTCCGGCCCTACCTGCGCTGGGGGAGCTGGGTCGGCGGCGACCGCGACGGCAACCCGAACGTGACCGCCGAGACCACCCGGGCGGCCATGGCCATCCAGGCCGACCACGTCCTGCGCGGCCTGGAGGCGGTGACCAGACGGGTCGGCCACGCCCTGACCGTCTCGGCCGCGTCCACCCCACCGTCGCCCGAGCTGGTCGCCTCCCTGGAGCACGACCGGGCCGCCTTTCCCAGGCGGGCCGCGGCCATCGCCAAGCGCTGGCCCGACGAGCCGTACCTCCAGAAGCTGCTGCTGGCGGCCGAGCGGCTGGGCGTCACCCGGGCCGCCCTGGTCGGCGGCCGGGACGGCCGCGCACCGGCTGGGTATCGGGATCCCGGCGAGTTCCTGGACGACGTCCGGCTGGTCCAGGCGTCGCTGGCCGCCGCCGGGGCGCCCCGGCTGGCCTACGGCGAGCTCCAGCACCTGGCCTGGCAGGCCGAGACGTTCGGGTTCCACCTGGCGTCGCTGGAGGTCCGCCAGCACGCGGCCGTGCACGCCGAGGCCCTGGGCATGCTGGCGCCATGGGCGGTGGGTGACGCCGCCGCCCTGGACCGGCTGGCCACCGACGGGTGGGGCCCGGACACCCCCAGCGACCCCGGGGACCCCGCCCGGGAGGTGCTCGACACCCTGCGGGTCATGGCCGAGCTCCAGGCCCGCTACGGTGCCGAGGCCTGCCGGCGGTACGTGGTCAGCTTCAGCCGCTCGGCCGCCGACCTGGCGGCGGTCCGGGCCCTGGCCCGACTGGCCGTTCCCGACGGCTCGCTGGAGTTGGACGTGGTGCCGCTGTTCGAGTCCCGGGCCGACCTCGAGCGGGCCTCCGACGTGCTCGAGGAGTTCCTTTCCCTGTCCGGGGCGGCGGCCTGGCTGGAGCGGCGGGGCCGGCGCCTGGAGGTCATGCTCGGCTACTCCGACTCGGCCAAGGACGCCGGGTTCCTGGCCGCCAACCTGGCCCTGTACCGGGCCCAGGGCACCCTGGCCGCCTGGGCGGCCCGCCGCGGCATCGACCTGGTGCTCTTCCACGGCCGCGGGGGGGCGCTCGGCCGCGGCGGCGGCCCGGCCGGGCGGGCGGTGCGCGGCCAGGCCCCCGGGTCGGTGGCCGGGCACTTCAAGGTCACCGAGCAGGGCGAGGTCATCTACGCCCGCTACGGCAACCTGGCCATCGGCCACCGTCACCTGGAGCAGGTCACCAACGCCGTCCTCGGCGCATCGACCCCCTGCGCCCAGGAGGCGGTGGCCGCCGCCGAGGCCCGCTACCTGGCGACCGCCACCGAGATGGCCACCGCCGCCGAGGCGGCCTGGCGGGGGCTGGTGGAGCGTGAGGGCTTCGCCGAGTTCTTCGCCCGGGTGACCCCGATCGACGAGCTCGGCCTGTTGCAGATCGGCTCCCGCCCGACCCGGCGGGCCGGCGCCGGCGGGGCCGGCGGGGCCGCCGACCTGGTCGACCTGCGGGCCATCCCATGGGTGTTCGCCTGGAGCCAGAACCGCTGCAACCTGCCCGGCTGGTACGGGCTCGGCACCGGCCTGGAGGTGGTCGCCCACCGGCGCGGCGGCCTTGAGCTGCTGCGCGAGATGTACGGGCAGTGGCCGTTCTTCCGCTCGCTGATCGAGAACGCCGAGATGAGCCTGGCCAAGGCCGACCCCCTGGTGGCCGAGTCCTACCTGGAGCTGGGCGGGCGGCCCGACCTGGTCGCGGCCATCCGCGAGGAGTTCCGCCGCACCCGGGCGCTGGTCACCGGGACCACCGGCGCCGGCCGGCTGCTCGGCCACCGGCCGGTGCTGCGCCAGGCCGTTGAGCTGCGCAACCCCTATGTCGACGCGCTGTCGTTCCTCCAGGTCCGGTTCCTCACCGACCTGCGCAACGGCCTCTCCGGGGACGAGGCGGCCCGGGCCGCCGGGCTGGTGCTGCTCACCGTCAACGGCGTGGCCGCCGGGCTCCAGAACACCGGCTGAGGCGATGGCGGTGGGCGGCCTGCCAGGCGCGTTCCAGGCCCGCATGCGCGAGCTGCTCGGGGACGAGGCGCCGGCCTTCCTCGATGCCCTGCGGCGACCGGCGGAGCGGGCCGTTCGGGCCAACCCGCTCAAGGTCGACCCGGCGGAGCTGCCGGCCCTGCTCGGGATCGACCCCGACCCGGTGCCGTGGTGCCGGGAGGCCTTGTTCCTGCCCGAGGGGGCCCGGGCCGGGGACACCGTGGCCCACGCCGCCGGGCTGTTCTACGTGCAGGAGCCGTCGGCCATGGCCGTGGGCGAGGCCCTGGACGCCCGTCCGGGCCAGTGGGTCCTCGACCTGGCCGCCGCCCCCGGGGGCAAGACCACGCTCATCGCCGGCCGGCTCGGCGCCGAAGGCGTGGTGGTGGCCAACGAGCTCCAGCGCTCCCGGGTCCAGGCCCTGGCCGACAACCTGGACCGCTGGGGCTCCTGGCGGACGGCCGTCGCCACCGAGACCGTGGCCCGGCTGGCCGACCGGCTCCCGGGGATGTTCGACCGGGTCCTGCTGGACGCCCCCTGCTCGGGCGAGGGCCTGTTCCGCCGCAGCCCGGCCGCCGCCGCGCAGTGGCGCCCCGGCCACGTCCGCGGCAGCGCCGACCGCCAGCATGGCCTGCTCGCCGACGCCGCCCGCCTGGCCCGTCCGGGCGGGGTCGTCGTCTACTCGACGTGCACGTTCGCCCCCGAGGAGAACGAGCAGCAGATCGCCGGGTTCCTGGCCGGCCACCCCGGCTGGGAGCTGGCGGAGATCCCCCGGCACGACGGCTTCGCCTCCGGCCGCCCCGACTGGGCCCCCGGCGGCCCCCCCGACCTGGCCCGGGCGGTCCGCCTCTGGCCCCACCAGCTACGGGGCGAGGGCCACTTCATCGCCAAGCTGATCCGCCCGGGGGCGCCGGCGGGTGGGAGCGGGCGGGAGGAACCCGGGGAATCCGGGGAATCCGGCGCACGCCGGAACCCGCCCCGCCGGATCGTGGGGTCCCGGTCGGTGCTCGAGGGGTGGCGGGAGTTTGCGGCCGACGCCCTTTCGGGGGAGGTGGCGGGGGTGACCGTGGTCGGGGAGCGGGTGTACGGCGTGCCCGACCCGGAGCTGGCGGCGGCCGGGGTGCGGATGGTGCGGCCGGGACTGCTGCTGGGGCGGCAACGGCCGGGGCGGTTCGAGCCGGCGCATGCGCTGGGCATGGCCATCGACCCGGGGGTGGCAAGGCGGGTTCGCGCGCTGGACGATCGGGAGGCGGCGGCCTGGCTCCGGGGAGAGACGCTGGAGGACCGGGGGCCGGGTGGGTGGACGCTGGTGGTGTGGGACCGGTGGCCGTTGGGGTGGGCGCGGGGGGCCGGGGGGACGCTCAAGAACCACTACCCGAAGGGGCTGCGTACGATGAGAGCTGCCCATGCGTGAGATCCGGGAGGCGGAGCGGTGAGCAGCCAGGCGCCCCATGCCGAGGTCGCGGCGCGGCTCGGGCGTGCCCAGCTGCGGTACACGGCCGGGCGGCGGACCCTGGTCGAGCTGCTGCATCAGGCCGGACGGCCGCTGGAGATCGTGGAGCTGGCCGACGGGCCGGCCCGGCTGCCGGTGAGCTCGATCTACCGCAACCTGGTCGTGCTCGAGCAGGCCGGGGCCGTCACCCGCTACCCCGGGGCCGGGGGCGGGCACGCCCGCTATGAGCTCTCCGAGGAGCTGGTCGGCCACCACCATCACCTGGTGTGCAGCAACTGCGGGCGGATCGAGGACGACCCCGTCCCGCCCGAGGTCGACGCCGCCCTGGCCTCGCTGCTGGACGCGGTGTCCGCCCGCACCGGGTTCACCGTCACCGATCACCGCCTGGAGCTGCGCGGCCTCTGCAAGCGCTGCGGCTGAGCGATTCGGTTATGAGAATCATTGCCAAAAGCGGTACGATGGTGGGCACCGGGTCGCGGGGCCGCGGGGCCGGCAGGGGGACGGAGCGGAAGCGAGGGTGGCGTGGGCCGACGACGGAACCTGGCGGTGGCCGTCGTGCTGGCGGCGGCCCTGCTGGTGGGCGGGTGCGGGAAGCCGGCCGGGCCCTGGCGTGCGCAGGCTGACGGGCCGCGGGTGGTGGCCACCACCACCCAGGTGGCCGACATGGCCGCCGTCATCGGGGCCGACCGGATCGACCTGGTCCGCCTGCTCAAGCCGGGGATCGAGGCCCACGACTACGAGCCGTCCCCGGCCGACGTCCAGGCCATCGCCACCGCCCAGCTGGTGGTCGAGAACGGCGTCGGCCTGGAGAGCTGGCTGCACGACACCATCGAGAGCTCCGGCTACGACGGCCCGGTGGTCGACGCCAGCCAGGGGGTTCGGCTGCGTGAGATCACCGGCGAGCCCGACCCCCACATCTGGCAGAACCCCCGCAACGCCATGGTCATGGCGGCCAACATCGAGCGCGGCCTGGCCACGGTCGACCCCGGATCGGCCCGCTTCTACGAGGCCAACCTGGCCGGCTACCTCGAGGACCTGTGGGCCCTCGATGCCTGGGTGGAACGGCAGACGGTCGGCCTGGCCAACCGCAAGGTGGTCACCAACCACGACGCCTTCGGCTACTACCTGGACCGCTACCACCTGCAGCTGGTCGGCTCGGTCATCCCCAGCTTCGACAGCTCGGCCGAGCTGTCGGGCCGCGACATCCGCGACCTGGTGGCCAAGATCAAGGCCACCGGCGTCAAGGCCGTCTTCTCCGAGACCTCCCTGCCGCCGCGGGCGGCCGAGACCATCGCCCGCGAGGCCGGGGTCAAGGTGGTGACCGGCGAGGATGCCCTCTACGGCGACTCCCTCGGCCCACCCGGCTCCGACGGCGACAGCTACGTCCGGATGATCCGCCACAACACCCTGACGATCGTGCGCAACCTCGGTGGAGCCGATGGAACCTGACCTCGTCCTCGTCCTGCGGCGGGCCACCGTCGCCTACGAGCGTGACCCGGTCGTCGAGGGTGTCGACGGCGAGGTTGTGGACGGCCAGTCGGTCGCGCTCATCGGCCCCAACGGGGCCGGCAAGTCGACCCTGATCCGGGCCATCCTCGGCCTGGTCTCGCTCACCTCGGGGACGATCGAGGTGCTGGGCCGGCCGCCGCCGGCGGCCCGGCGCCAGGTCGCCTACGTGCCCCAGGCCGACACCCTCGATCCCGAGTTCCCGGTCTCGGCCCTCCAGGTGGTGCTGATGGGCCGCTACCCGCGGGTTGGCTGGCTGCGGCGGCCTGGGGCGGCCGACCGCCAGGCCGCCCAGCGGGCCCTGGCCGAGGTCGGGCTGGCCGAGCGGGCTCCGGCCCGGTTCGGGACCCTGTCCGGCGGCCAGCGCCAGCGGGTCCTGCTGGCCCGTGCGATCGCCCAGGAGCCGCGGCTGCTGCTGCTGGACGAGCCCTTCAACGGGGTCGACGCCCTCTCCCAGGACCTGCTGCTGGCCGCCCTCGGCCGGCTGCGGGCGGCCGGGGCGGCGGTGGTCATGGCCACCCACGACCTCGGCCTGGCCCACCTCGCCTGCGACGAGGTCTGCCTGCTCAACCGCCACCAGATCGGCTTCGGCCCGATCGGCACGACCCTCACCCCCGAGCTGCTGCGGGCCACCTACGGTGGCCAGGCCCTCCAGCTCCGCGGCGACGGGGTCATCGTGGCAAGGCCGTGAACCTGCGGAGGGGTCCGGGGAACCCCAAGGGGGTGCCCCGGTGAATCTCTTTTCGCCGTTCACCCTCCCGTACATGCAGCGGGCCCTGCTCGAGGTGCTGGTGCTCGGCGCCCTCGCCGGGGCCGTGGGGGTGCTGGTGGTGCTGCGCCGCCTCGCCTTCGTGGGCGACGCCCTCACCCACACGGTGTTCCCCGGCATCGTCATCGCCCACCTCCTCGGCCGCTCCCTGCTGGCCGGGGCGCTGGCCTTCGGGGTGCTGACGGCCGTGCTGCTGACCACCCTGGGCAGCCACCGCCGGGTGGGCGACGACGCCGCCCTGGCCATCCTCCTGACCGCGTTCTTCTCGATCGGGGTGGTGCTGATCTCCCGGACCCGCGGGTTCACGGCCGACCTGAGCGTGTTCCTGTTCGGCCGGGTCCTGGCCGTCGACCGCACCGACCTCGCCCAGACCCTGGTCGTGGCAGCCGTCGCCGCCCTTGTCCTCGGCCTGCTGCACAAGGAGCTGGTGCTGCGGGCGTTCGATCCCGAGGCGACCGCCGCCATGGGATACCGCACCCATGTCCTGGACCTGGTCCTCAACCTGCTCATCGCCCTGGTCGTGGTGGCCGCGGTCGAGGCCGTGGGCACGGTCCTGGTGATCGCCCTGATCGTGGTCCCGGCGGCCGCGGCCCGGCTGCTGACCGACCGGGTGGCGGCCATGACCGTCCTGGCCTGCCTGCTCGGCGCCGCCGGAGGCTGGCTGGGGCTGGCCGTCAGCTTCGAGGTCTCGGTCGACCATGACCTCCGGCTGGCCGCCGGGGCGACCATCGTGGTCGTCCTGGTCGGTCTGTTCCTGGCCGCCGCCGCTGTGAGTCCCCTGCGCCGACGGCTTGCCCGATGAGTTTCTTCGACGCGTTCGGGGACAGCTTCGCCCGCCGGGCCCTGCTCGAGGCGGTGATGGTCGGCGGCCTCTGCGGGGCCGTCGGAGTCCACGTGCTGCTGCGTCGCCTCCCCTTCTTCACGATGGCCCTTGGCCACGCCACCTTCCCCGGGGTCGTCCTGGCCGCCCTGGCCGGGATCAGCCTGTTCGCCGGGGCGGCCGCCTTCGGGGCGGTGATCGTGGTGGTGGTCGCCCTGCTCGGGTCCCGCGAGCGGGTCGACGACACCAGCGCCGTCGGGGTGACCCTGTCGGGAGCGTTCGCCCTGGGGGTCCTGCTGCTGTCGGCCCAGGCCGGGTTCTCCCGCGACCTCACCGCGTACCTGGTCGGCTCCATCATCACCGTGGGCCCGGGCGACCTGGTGACCACCGCCGTGGTCGGCGCGGCCGTGCTGGCCGTCCTGGCCGCGCTCCACAAGGAGCTGGTGCTGGGGGCGTTCGACCGCGGCGGGCTGGCCGCCCTCGGCTACCCGGTGCTGGCCCTGGACGTGGTCCTGTTGCTGGTGATCGAGGCCACCGTGGTCACCTCGATCCCGGCCGTCGGCACCATCCTGGCCGTGGCCCTGATCGTCGCCCCGGCGGCCACGGCCCGCCTCTGGACCGAGCGCCTGCGGGCCACCACGGCCCTGGCCGCGACCCTGGGCGCCCTCAGCGGCGTCATCGGGCTGCTCATCTCCCTGCAGTGGCGGGTCGCCGCCGGGGCCACCATCGTGCTCGTGGCCGCTGCCCAGTTCTCCGTCTCCCTGGTCGTCGCCCCCCGCCACGGCCTGCTGGCGAGGGCTAGGACGACCTCGGCGGCCCCAGGGCCCACTCCGGCCGGCTGAACCCGGCGGCCATGGTCCGGGCCTTGTGCCAGTGGAGGGTGGCGAAGATCTCCTCGCTGATGGCGTCGACCGGGCCGACGGCGTTGATCGGGATCAGGACCCCGCGGCGCTGGTAGTAGTCGACCAGCGGGCGGGTCTGGCTGGCGAACACCTCCAGCCGGTGGCGGATCGTCTCCTCGGTGTCGTCGGAGCGGTGCTGCTCCCTGGCCCGGCCGGCCAGGCGGGCGAACAGCTCCTCCTCCTCGATCTCGAAGTGCAGGGTGAGGTCGAAGGGGATCCCCCGGGACAGCGCCCACCGGTAGGCGGCCTCGGCCTGGGCCAGGGTGCGCGGGTAGCCGTCGAGCACGTACCCGCCCTCCTCGTTGGCCTCGACCATCCGGTCCCGGGTCATCTCGATGACGATGTCGTCGGGCACCAGGTCGCCGCGGTCCATGTACTCCTTGGCCACCTTGCCGAGCTCGGTGCCGTTGGCCACCTGCTCGCGCAGCAGGTCGCCGGTGGCGATCTTGGCCAGGTCGAAGTGGTCGGCGATCCGCACTGCCTGGGTCCCCTTGCCAGCCCCTGGCGGGCCGATCAGCAGCACGCGCATGGCAGCTCCTCCCTTGCGGTCAGTCCGGCCAGTATCTCCCGCAGGTCCCGGGCCGGTGAAGCGGCGACGGTCGTGCCATCATGCCCCGATGGACGGCACCATCGGGGTCGGGCTGATCGGGTACGGGCTGGGCGGGGCGGCGTTCCACGCCCCGCTGGTCGCGGCCGAGCCACGGCTGCGGCTGCAGGCGGTGGTGACCAGCCGGGCCGGGCAGGTCGAGCGGGACCATCCCGGGGCGCGGGTGGTGGGCACGGCCGGGGAGCTGCTGGCCGACCCCGAGGTCGAGCTGGTGGTGGTCGCGGCGCCCAACGCCGTCCACCACCAGCTGGCCGCGGCGGCCCTGCGGGCCGGCCGCCACGTGGTCGTGGACAAGCCGTTCGCGCTCACGGCCGCCGACGCCGACGACCTGATCGCCCTGGCCGCGGCCACCGACCGGCTCCTGAGCGTGTTCCACAACCGGCGCTGGGACGGCGACTTCCTCACCGTCCGGCGGGTGCTGGAAGCGGGGGCGCTTGGGGAGGTGGCCAGCTTCGCCTCGCGCTACGACCGCTTCCGGCCCGCCCCCAAGGGGGGCTGGAAGGAGGCAGCCGGGCCCGGGTCGGGGATCCTCTGGGACCTCGGGCCGCACCTGGTCGACCAGGCGATGCTGCTGTTCGGGCCGCCCCGGACGGTCTGGGCCGACCTCGGCGTCCAGCGGGCCGAGGTCGAGGCGGTCGACGACGTGCACCTGGTGCTCGGCTACGGGCGGCTGCGGGCGGTCCTGCACGCCGGCATGCTGGTCCGCGACCCGGGCCCGCGCTTCGAGGTCCACGGCGACCGCGGGTCGCTGCTCACCTGGGGGCTGGACGAGCCCGAGGTCCGGGCCACCCTCACCACCGAGGTCGCCGGCCTGGAGCAGCGCGGCCGCCTGGAGGGGGCGCCCACCGCCTACGGCAGCTTCTACGCCGTCATGGCCGCGGCCGTCGCCGGCGAGGGCCCGGTCCCGGTCGACCCACTCGACGCCCGGGCCGTGGTCGCGGTCATCGAGCACGCCGAGGCCAGCGCCCGCACGGGCCGGGTGGTCGAGGTCGCCGGGCCGCCCACGGCCGGCTAACCGTCCAGCAACCCGCGCAGGAACCGGGCCGAGGCGGGCAGGGCCTCCTCCGGGGTGCCGCGCAGCCGGCACTCGAAGGTCAGCCAGCCACCGTAGCCGACCTCCCGAAGGGCCTCGAACACGCCCGCGAAGTCCATGTGGCCGGTGCCCGGCTGGAGCCGGTTGGTGTCGTCCACGTGGACGTGCGCGATCCGCGGCCCGGCGTCGCGGATGGCCGCGGCCAGGTCGTCCTCCTCGATGTTCATGTGGAACAGGTCGGCGCAGACCCGCACCGAGGCCGACCCGGTGGCCCGCTCCACGTCCTCGCCAAGGGCGACCGCCTGCTCGAGGCGGTTGACCATGTAGTCCTCGTAGCGGTTGATCGGCTCCACGGCCAGCCACACCCCCTCGGCGGTGGCGTGCCCGGCCAGCTCGGTCAGGGCCTCCAGCAGGACCTTGCGGTCCTCGTCGGGCTGGCGGGGCGGGATGAAGGGGGGCAGCCGCAGACTGAACATGCCCCAGCTGGCCGGGGTCAGCACCCCATCGCCGCCCAGCTCGGCGATGACGCTGAGCTGGGCGCGGAGCTGGGCGACGGCGTCGCGGCGGCGGTCGGCGTCGAAGTCGCCGATGAAGTGGTCGGTCTCGGGGCAGACGGTGGCCATGACCACCCCGGCCCGGACGGCCGCCCGCAGCTCGGGCAGCCGGGCGGCGAAGTGGCCGCCGCCGCGGGCCCGCAGCTCGATGCCGTCGAACCCGGCCCCGGTGGCGAACTCCCACCGCTCCTCCAGGCTGTCGCCCGGCAGCAGCTGCTCCTGGCAGGAAAGCTTCATGAGCCGCGACTCCCTCTGGACGTAGGCTGAGCAACCCTACCCTCGAAAGGAGCTCGCTCCCCGATGCCCCGCACCCTCGTGCTCGAAGGCCCCCGCCAGCTGCACCTCGCCGAGCAGCCGGCTCGCCCCCTGCGCCCGGGCGAGATCCGGCTGCGGGCCCTGCTCAGCGGCATCAGCCACGGCACCGAGCTCAGCCTGTACCGCGGCACCTCGGCCTTCACCGACAAGATGTTCGACCGCGGGCTGCGGGCCTTCGTGGAGCCGCCGGCCGGCAGCGCCGCCACCTACCCGGTCACCCTCGGCTACGAGATGGTCGGGGAGGTCACCGAGGTCGCCCCCGACGTGCACGAGGTCGCGGTCGGCGACCTGGTCCACACCGGCACCCCCCACCAGGAGGAGACGGTGCTGGACCTGGCCGCCTCCCTGCGGGCCACCTACCCGCTGGTGCCGCTGCCGACCGCCGAGCGGCCCGAGCGGGCCCTGTTCATCAGCCTGTCCGCGGTCGCCCTGCAGGCCGTCCACGACGCCGAGATGAAGCTCGGGGACGCGGTCAGCGTGCACGGGCTCGGCACCATCGGCCTGC
>Ga0081539_10004084_pt1 | contig 16685 bp, 11 predicted proteins | sample TabmetS4T2R2_FD_71023 | JGI IMG/M metagenome (GOLD analysis project Ga0081539, IMG submission 71023) | Tabebuia heterophylla rhizosphere microbial communities from the University of Puerto Rico - S4T2R2 | ecosystem: Host-associated > Plants > Roots > Rhizosphere ...
AGCCGAGCACCACGAGGGCGCCGGAGCCGGCGAGGTCGCCGCTGCGGAACGCGCGGCCGCACCGGTGGGGGCCGAGCCGCTGCGACCACGGGTCGCTCAGGTCGGGGCTCAGCCAGCGGACGTGGATCGGCTGCACGCTGGCCGTGACGCCCTCGGCCCGGAACCGGGCGACGAGCTCGTCGGGTGCGGCCTCGATGTGCTCGATCCGGTGCCGGACCCCCCGGCCGGGCAGGCGCGCGTACGTGTCGAGCGCCTCGCGCACCGCGCGGTCCCCGATCGCGTGGGTCGCGATCCGGAAGCCCTCGTCGTGGAACCGGCGGATCCGCCGGTCGAAGTGCCCCAGGTCCGGCCAGTTCGGCTCGAGGCCCTGGCCGTGGGTGTCCTGCTCCTCCAGCCAGGCGGTCCCGGTGTCGATGACGCCGTCGAGCATGAACTTCACGCCGTCCGCCTGCCACTGCCGGCCGGTGCGGCCGCGCGCGGCGACGATCTCGGCGACCTCGTCGTCCCCGGTCGTCGGGTAGACGAAGTGGTGCACCAGGACGCGCAGCCCGAGGTCGCCCTCGTCCTCCAGCGCGGCGAGGTCGTCGAGCGTCTGCGGCGACCCGTCCATCTGGTGGATCGCGGTGATGCCGACGCGGTTCTGCGCCTCGATCGCCTCCCGGTACCACCGGCGGCGCTGCGCGGCGCCGGCGACCGGGACGTGGTCCTTCACCAGGCGCATGGCGGGCATCTCGTTGAGCTCGCCGGTGGGGCCGTCGTCGTCGCAGGCGACGATCGCGCCGGACCCGAAGTCGACGGGCCCGGTGACGCCGGCGACGCGCAGCGCGTGGGCGTTGACGAAGGCGGTGTGCACGTCGAGCGAGATCAGGAGCATCGGACCGTCGCCCGCGGCGTCGTCCAGCAGCGAGTGGTGGGACCGAGCGCCCTCGAACGCCGCGTACTCCACCGCGAAGCCCTGGATCCAGGCACCGGGGCCGAGCCGCTCCCGCTCCGCCCGGATCCGCCGGCGCAGCTCCGCCAGGGACGACACCCGGTCGAAGTTGACCCCCTGCCCGGTCTCGGCACCCTGGAAGAGGTGCTGGTGGCCGTCGACCAGGCCGGGCGTGACCGTCAGTCCCGAGCCGTCGATCACCTGCGTCGCCCCGTCGCACAGTTCCCGGACGTCGTCGGCGTCTCCGACGCCGACGATCCGGCCGTCGCTCCAGGCGACGGCGTCGGCGACCGCGGCGCCGGCGTCCTGCGTGCGCACCCTCGCGCCGAACACGGCGAACCGAGCAGCCATGGCCTCCTCCACCCCCGTCGCCGGCGCAAGCGGGACGGGGCGCCGACTCTAAGCCCTGTCACCGAACCTCCGCCAGAGGCAATGTCAGGACCGTTGACAATGGCTCTGACCCGCTGTTTCACTCCTCACACCCCACCGCGCCCAGTCCCGACGGCTGCCGGGGACGTTCGACGCTGAGGCAGGTGTCATGACCCGACCGCCGCTGCTCCCCGGTCGTCGCCGTCCGGCGGCCCATCCATGAGCGCGCTGCGCTTCGTCGCCGGACGGCTCGCCGGGCTGGTCGCCACGCTGCTGATCGTCAGCTTCCTGGTGTACGGCGCGCTGTTCCTCGCGCCGGGCTCGCCGATCGCCTACCTCACCCGGGGCCGGACGACGTCGCCGCAGGACGTCGCCGCGATCCAGGCGCAGTACCACCTCGACAAGCCCTTCCTCGTCCAGTACTGGCTGTGGCTGAAGGGTGCGCTGCACGGCGACCTGGGGCGCTCGATCATCTACCGCCAGGACGTCACGGGGCTGCTCGGCGAGCGCGCGGTCAACACCTGCTTCCTGGTGGTCGCGGCGGCCGCCGTCATCCTCGTCGTCGGGCTCCCGCTCGGCGTCCTCGCCGGACTGCGGCCCGGCTGGCTGGACCGGGGCATCCTGCTCGGCGCGACCGGGGCGATGGCGGTGCCGGCGTTCGTCGCGGCCGTCGTCCTGGTCTCGGTCTTCGCCGTGCAGCTCCGGTGGTTCCCGGTCTTCGGCCAGGGCCAGGGGCTCGGCCCCCGGATCCACCACCTGATCCTGCCCGCGGCCGCGCTCGCGCTCTCGTTCGGTGCCTACGTCGCCCGCCTCACCCGGGCGGCGGTGCGCGCGGAGCTGGCCAGCGAGCACGTGCAGACCGCGGAGAGCCGGGGCATCCCGCGCGCGGCCCTGGTCAGGCGCCACGTCCTGCGGAACGCGTCGATCCCGATCGTCACCGTCTCCGGGCTGACCGTCGGCGGCCTCATCGCCGGTGCCGTCGTCGTCGAGCAGGCGTTCCAGCTCAACGGGCTGGGCAGCTACCTCATCGCGGCCGTGGGCCAGAAGGACTTCCCGGTGGTGCAGGCGATCACGCTGCTCTTCGTGACGGCGTTCGTCGTGATCAACACTCTGGTGGACCTCAGCTACGTCCGGCTCGACCCCCGGCTGCGGCAGGGGGCGAACCGATGACGCTGTCGGCCGCCGCCGTCCCCGACGCGCCCGCGGCAGCGACCGGGTCGCGGGCGCGGCGCTCCGGCCGCTGGTTCTCCCGGCTGGGCGTCGGCGGCTGGGTCGCCGTCGCCGTCCTCGCCGCCGTGCTCCTCACCGCACTGCTCGGACCGTTGTTCGTCACCACGGATCCCAACAGCGTCAACCTGTCCTACGCCTACGTCGGGCCGATCCCGGGCCACCCGCTGGGCTTCGACGGCCAGGGCCGCGACCTGTTCGCCCGGCTGCTCCACGGCGCCCGGACGGCGCTGATCGGGCCGGCGATCGTCGTCGCGGTCTCGACCGTCCTCGGCGCGGCCGTCGCCCTGGTCGCGGCCTGGGTCGGTGGCGCCGTCGACGCCGTCGTCGCCCGCGTCACCGACGCCATGTTCGCCTTTCCCGGGCTGCTCCTCGCGCTGCTCGCGGTGAGCCTCTTCAGCCCCGGCGTCGTCGTGGCCGCGGTGGCGCTGTCGATCTCCTACACGCCGTACACGGCCCGCATCGTGCGCAGTGCCGCGCTCAAGGAGCGGTCGCTGCCGTACGTCGCGGCGCTCGACGTCCAGGGCTTCGGCGCCGGCCGGATCGTCGTCCGGCACATCCTGCCGAACATCCTGGTCACCGTCGTCGCGGTGGCCACGCTCTCGTTCGGGTACGCCCTCATCGACCTCGCCGCGCTGTCGTTCACCGGCCTCGGCGTCCAGCCGCCGCAGTCGGACTGGGGCGTGATGGTCGCCGAGGGCGTCACCGGCATCATCGCGGGCTACCCGCAGGAGTCCCTCTTCGCGGGCGGCCTGATCGTCGTCACGGTCGGCGCCGTCAACTTCCTCGGCGACCGGATCGAGGGCGCGTCCGGGGACCCGAGATGACGGCCCTGCTCCAGGTCGAGGGCCTGCGCGTGCACCTGCCGGTGGAGGGACGCCCGCGCCGGGTGCTGCACGACGTCTCGTTCGAGGTCGCCGCCGGCGAGGCCCTCGGCGTCGTGGGCGAGTCCGGCAGCGGCAAGTCGATGACCGCGCGGGCGATCGGCCGGCTCCTGCCGGCCGGCGCCCGGGCCGAGGGCGTCGTGCGGTTCGCGGGCGAGGACGTGCTGCGCCTCGGCGGCCAGGCGCTGCGCCGCTACCGCTCCGGCGGCGTCGCCATGATCTTCCAGGACCCCCGGGCCCACATCAACCCGGTCCGCTCCGTCGGGGACTTCCTCACCGAGGGCCTGCGCACCCACCAGCGGCTCGGCCGCGCGGACGCGACGCGGCGTGCCGTCGAGCTGCTGGCGGACGTCGGCATCGAGGACGGCGCGCACCGGATGGGGCAGTACCCGCACGAGCTGTCCGGCGGCCTCCTGCAGCGCGTGATGATCGCGGCCGCGCTGGCGGCCGCGCCGCGGATGCTGCTGGCCGACGAGCCCACCACCGCGCTGGACGTCACCACGCAGAGCGAGGTGATGGCGATCCTCGACCGCCTGCGCCGCGAGCACGGGATGGCCATGGTCTTCATCACGCACGACCTCGAGCTGGCCGGCGCGGTCTGCGACCGGACCGCCGTCATGTACGCCGGATCGATCGTCGAGCAGAACGCCTCGGCACGGCTGCACTCGCACCCGCTGCACCCCTACACCCAGGGCCTGGTCCGGGCCCGGCCCGACATCGCGGCCACCACCCGCCTGGTCGCGATCCCCGGCCAGCCGCTGTCCGCGTACGAGGCCGGCGACGGCTGCGCGTTCGCCGCGAGGTGCGGCTACCGGACCGATCCCTGCACGACCCAGGTCCCGCCGCTGCGGCCGTGGGGCGGCGGCTGGACCAGCTGCCTGCGCGTGGCGGAGATCGCCGACCGGCTCGCCCCCGGCGTCGAGGAGGCCAGCCATGGCTGACCGGGGCGGGCCGGACGACACCTCCGGCGTCGTCGTCACCGCGCTGCGCAAGGAGTTCCACCGCCGCGGCGCCGGTCCCCTGACCGCGGTGGACGACGTGTCCTTCGAGCTGCCGACCGGCGGGTCGCTCGCCGTCGTCGGTGAGTCCGGGTCGGGCAAGACGACGGTCGCCAAGATGATCGTCGGCCTCGAGACCCCGACGTCCGGCACCATCGCGGTGGGCGGGCGGGACCGGAGCCGCCGGGCCGGCTCGCGGGCGGAGCGCCGGGCCCGCGGGCGCGAGATCCAGATCGTCTTCCAGGATCCGTACACCTCCCTGGACCGCCGGCAGACCGCCGAGGACTGTCTCGCTGAGGTCCTCCGCTTCCACTTCGGGCTGCGGGGCGCCCGGCTGGCCGAGCGGGTCGCGGAGCTCGGCGGGATGGTCGGTCTCGACGGGCGGATGCTGCGCTCCCGCCCCCGCGCCCTCTCCGGCGGCCAGCGGCAGCGGGTCGCGATCGCCCGGGCGCTGGCGGCCGAGCCGTCGGTGCTGATCCTCGACGAGAGCGTCGCCGCGCTCGACGTCTCCATCCAGGCTCAGGTGCTCAACCTGCTCGCCGACATCCGCTCCGCGACGGGCGTCTCCTACCTCTTCATCAGCCACGACCTGGCCGCGGTGCGTCAGGTGACGGACGCCGCCGTCGTCATGCACCGCGGCAAGGTCGTCGAGGCCGGGCCCGTCGACCGCGTGCTCGACGAACCGCGGGCCGAGTACACGCGCCTGCTGCGCGCGAGCGTCCCGCGGCCGGGATGGCGTCCGCTCACCCGCGCCGAACGCCTGGCCCGTCTCCGACAGACAGAGCAGAACAGGAGCCTCCCGTGACGATCCTCCGCCGACACCGTGTCCTGGCCTGTGCCGCCGTGCTGCTGCCCCTCGTCGCCGGCTGCTCCGGCAAGACGGCCCCCGGCGACTCGGGCGCCACGTCGCCGGGCCGGACGTCGCCCGGCTCGACTCTCGTGGTGACGACGCCGCCCGGCACCAAGGAGATCGACTCGGTGACCTGGAACAACTGGGAGGGCGAGCCGTTCACCGTCAGCCCGTTCCAGTCCGCGGACTACAAGGAGAACACCGTCGACGCGAACATGTGCGAGACGCTCCTCGCGGCGAAGCCGGACTTCACCATCGGCCCCAACCTCGCCACGAAGTGGTCCAGCCCCGACCCGAAGACCTGGGTCTTCGACCTGCGCCCGGACGTGACGTTCTGGGACGGCTCGCCGATGACCGCCGAGGACGTGGCGTTCTCGATGAACGTCAACCGGACCGATCCGACGTCCTTCTACAACTACCTCTACGCCCGGGTGGACTCGGTGGCGGTCAGCGGCCCGAACCAGGTGACCGTCAAGCTCAGGTCGCCGGACTATCTGTTCCCCCAGGAGCTGTCCGACTACGCCGGCGTGGTGGTGCAGAAGAAGTTCTACGAGAGCGCGGGCAAGGGCTTCGGCACGCCGGACACCGGGGTCATGTGCACCGGCCCGTTCGAGTTCTCCTCCTGGACCAAGGGCGACAACGTCACGCTGACCCGCTACGACGGCTACTGGGACAAGTCCCGGATGCCCAAGGTGAAGCGGCTGAAGTTCACCTTCCTGGTGGACGAGGCGAGCATCGTCAACGCCATCCTGTCCGGGCAGATCGACGGTGCCTACGACCCGCCGGCCAGCGCGGTGAACCAGCTCACGGCGGCGTCCACGGTCGGCAAGCTGTACTTCGGCCCCCACACCTCGAACCTCACCTACGTGCAGGCGACGAAGGGCGGGCTCTTCGCCAGCCCCGAGGTCCGCAAGGCACTCAACCGCGCCATCGACTGGAACGGCCTCGCCGGCACGGTCTACTCCGGGACGGCGGTCCGGCTGAAGGGCCTGATGCCGCCGAGCACGTTCACCTCCGGGAAGGACGAGCTCCAGACGACGTACGACGCCCTGCCGGACCCCGGCTCGGGCGACGTCGAGGGAGCCAAGAAGCTCCTCGCCGACTCGGGCGCGGACCTGGGCAAGCCGTTCGTGATCGCGGTCCCCGCGGTGGCCAGCTCCCTGGCGCTCGGGAACGCGGTCGTCGACGGCGCCCGGCGGATCGGCCTCAAGGGGTCGGTCAAGGCCGTCCCCCAGGGCGAGTACACCAACTACCTGTACGACCCCAAGACCCGCGCCGGCGTCGACCTGCTCTTCACGGACTTCTGGCCGAACATCCCGGACCCGTTGGACTGGCTGGGAATCACGGCCGTGACCGGCGGGTCGTTCAACCAGTCCGGCTACTCCGGCATCGACGCCGACTACGCGACGGCGGTGGCCACCGAGGACGACGGGCAGCGCGCCGCCCTGGTCGCGCAGATGATGACCAGGCTGACGAACGAGATGGCCCCCATGGCTCCCGGGATCAGCCACTCCAGCCGGCTCTGGATGAACAACAGGATCAGCGGTGCGCCGGCCTCGTTCTCGTACGTGTACTACCCCTGGGCGGCGTCGATCGGTGGCACCGCCTGACACCACCACCACCGGCCCCGCCCCCGGACCCCTGAGACACTGCCCGTGCCCCGATCACGCCCCTGGCGCGACCGGGCACGGGCGTGCCTCGCCCTCGAATCCGGATGAAAGGGTCGTCTTGGCGAGCAACACGACACGTCGGCGGAAGGCGGCGTCGAGGCCGCGTGCCACGCTGTCCCCCGAGCGGATCCTGGCGGCCGCGATGCAGCTCGCCCTGGACTCGCCGGAGCCGCTGTCGCTGTCCCGCCTCGGCACAGCGCTCGACGCGGACCCGACCGCGGTGTACCGGCACTTCCACAGCCGGGACGACCTGCTGCGCGCGATGGCGGACGCCGTCCACGAGGAGGTCGACGCCGAGCTGGACAGGATCCCCGGCGACGCCCCCTGGCGCGAGGCCCTGGAGCGCCAGATGTGGACGATCCGGCGATGCTTCCTGCGGTACCCCGCGCTCGCGCGCGAGTACTGTCACCGGGTCTCCGGCGGCGTGCACGAGGCGCGTGGCGTCCGGAAGTTCGCCGACGTCCTGCTCCGGGAGGGACTCGCACCCGCGGAGGCCGTCTCGGTCACCCGCGCGGCCGCGGTGCTCGTGTTCGGCTCGGTCTCGATGGACGCGGGCTTCGTCCTGCTCCCCGAGACGGCCCAGCGGGAGGAGCTCGGCCGCCTCGTCGGCGTCTACCGCCCGATCTCACCGGAGTGGGCGCTGACGGTGGACGTGGACGACGTCGTCGCCGACCTCGACACGCAGTTCACCCTGGCGCTCGAGCTCCTGCTGGACGGGATCGGCCTGCGCCTGGCGCGACTCCGCGAAGGGCGTTCGCCACGAGGGCGTCGGCGTACGCCCTCGTGACCCGCCCGGTGCCGGCGAGGAGCCGGAAGTAGCGGGCGCCCCACAAACTGGTCGACGAGGATCTGCACGTCGACGTCGCCGCGGATCTCGCAGCGACGCCCCGGGCCTGGCGGCCGCGGTGCAGATGGAACGTAACGGCCGATTCGGACATCGGCCCAGGCAGTCCACCGGCGACTCACCGGCACCCTCCGGCGAACCGGGTGTCGCGCGATGCGCCAAGGGCTGTGCGAATCCGGATCGGTATGCGACATACTACTGTCCGTGTTTGGGTGGGGAGCGGCTGGTTCGGGCGCTGGGGCGGTGGCCTTTGCGGATCGTTGACGCCCTGCCGTGGTGGTCCCAGGGGGACGCGCCCCCATCCCCGGGTCCCAGCGTCGATCCGCCGTCGCGTGAGGACTTCCGGCTCCTCGGCGAGGATCTCAAGGACGAGATGCTGAAGGTGACGCTGGAGGAGTTCCGGCTCACCGAGATGCGCTTCGAGACCGACTCCCGGCTCGGCCGGGAGCTGCTGTTCCTGCTGTCGAACCCGGAGTGGGTACGCCGGACGACGGAGACGATCGACATCACGCGCGTCGCGGCGGCGTCGACGACGATCGAGGTGGACGCCGACCCTGGGTACGTCGTCCACGAGGCGCTCGACCCGGACCAGGGCCCGCTGTGGCTCCCGCTGGTCGCGCTTCCCCCGGAGATGCGGTCGTTCGACGGGAGGGTGCTGCCGGAGGAACGCGACCGCCGGCACCGGCCGCTGCTCAACCGCCGGCCGCTGCTGCCGGACCTGCCGGTCAACATCCAGGTGACCGACGCGAGCGGGCACCGGGTCGCGGAGCTGCCGCAGGCCGAGGTGCGCCGTCAGCTCGCGGCCGCGCTGGCCGAGACGCTGGTGGCGCGGATCAACCACCGCGCGGAGGAGAACGCCGCCGGCGCCACCGGTGGCACGGGCGTCGCGGGCGGCGCGCGCGGCGCGGGTGGCAACGGCGCCGGCGTGGTCCTCGGCCGCGAGCACCAGGTGCTCATGGCCGCGGCCATCGCGCAGATCATCGCCGTGATCCCGGGCCGGGACACGTCGGGCCGGCTGCCGAAGTCGGAGTGGGCGAAGGTCGTGGAGGCGAGCCGCAGCAACCGGCTCGAGCACCTGCAGCGCGTGCTGTTCGACGCGCTCACCGACGAGATCGACCGGATCGGCGGCGAGGACAGGCGCCACCCGATGTGGCTCCCGTCGGCGCTGCTCTCGCGCGAGGCGCAGATCGTGCACGCCGTCCGCGGGATCATGATCGTCGTGGTGCCGGTGTCGCCGACCGAGCCGGCCACGTTCACGGTGACGATGCCCTCGCGGCGGCTGGGCCGCCGTCCTCACGTGTTCGGGCACCGGTCGATGATCGACCTGCGGATCGCGCTGCTGGTGCCGGGTGTGCACGCGGACCGCGTGATCAAGGTGCTGGTGCCCGACGGCGTGCAGGTGCCGGCCCGCCGCTCGGGCACGCTGCGGGTGGACGCGCAGATCACCGTCGCCGCGCCGCAACAGTTCGAGCAGCTCTGCCAGCTCGCCGACCGGCTGGTCGGCACCGGCGACGGCGGCCCGGGCGGCGCCGGCGCGGAGGACTCGCGGTGGGTGCGCAAGCAGCTCGCCGAGCTCGCCGTCGTCAAGCTGGACGCCGTCATCCAGGCGCTGCGGCACCACTACGACGTCGTGCAGGGCACGAAGGCGACCGCGGCGCTGGTGGACGCGCTCTGGCGGATCCGCGACCCGTTCGACGACCTGGCCCGCGCCGACGAGGACGAGCAGCCGGCGCCGGACGCCCTGCGGGAGCAGTGGGCGGAGCTGCGGCCGCTGCTGGTGGACCTGAAGTACCTGCGGCGCCGGCTCGAGCGCAACACCGCGAGCCCCGGCTCGGTGCGGTTCCTGGCGCACGCCGTCGAGGAGTTCACGCTGCGCGCCGACCCGGTCGAGGCGCACGTCGACATCGCGGTCGCGCCGTCCGACCCGCCCGTGCTCGACACCGCGGCCGTGGTCAACCTGCTCAACCTCCTGCTGCTGACCGGCATCACGCTCGGGCTGTGGCTGCAGCGCACCGGCGGCGACCCGTCGACCCGCGCGCAGGTGCTGTCCGCGCTGCTCGCGATCTTCCCGACGATCCAGGCGGCCCGCGTCACACGCCCCGACCCGGGACTCCTCAACGGGCTCCTGCAGGTGCCGCACTTCTGGCTCGGGCTGTGGACGGCGGTGCCCGGCGTCGTGCTCGCCGCGCTGCTCGCGTTCCTCGAGAGCGGCTGGGGCGCAGTCTGGTCCGGAGTGGCCTGCGTGATCCTGCAGCTCAGCGTCCAGGTGCGGATCTGGCGGCACCAGTTCCCGCCCTGGTACCGCTGGGATCCCGGGATCCACCTGTTCACCGAGCACGCGCCCGACCACGTCGGCCTCAACGCCGTCCGCACCGCCTGGTGCCGGTCGCTGACCAACGAGGCGCTGCTGCTGGGGCGGACGGCGTTCCCGTACGTCGTCGTCGACGACGAGCACAGCGACGGCCTGCTCGCGCTGCTCAGCGAGGCGCAGGGCGGTCGGCCGCGGCTGTCGCCGTCGGTCGAGCGCCTGGACCGGCAGACGCCGCGCAGCCACCCGCGCGACGTCCGCGAGCTCGTGACCGGCGAGCCGACGCCGTCGGTGAACCTGCTCGCACTGTTCATGGCCACCACCACGCAGCAGAGCGCGATGTTCCTGGTGTTCCGCGACGAGCCGCCCGGGCTCGAGCAGTCCGGCGGGCCGGACGGCACCCGGATCGTCCAGCGCGTGCCCCTCACCCGCGGCCGGCTCGTGCCGCTGGAGCCGCCGACCTGGGTGCTCGACGTCATGGTCGGCATCGAGCGGCGTGCGGCCGACATCCTGACCGTGGGCACGAACCCGCTCTCCGTCGTCTCGGACGCCACCTACTCGGCCGGCTTCTCGATCCTCAACGTGCGGCTGCCGGCGCCGCCGCCGCCGCAGGACACGGAGAATCGGATCTGGCTGCGGCTGCGGATCGGCGTCCCGCACCGGCCCGGCGAGTCGCTGGACCGGCTCGCGGGCTTCCTGCACGTCGTCGGGGCGCTCAAGGAGCAGGACGGCGTCACCGTGCACCTGCGCGAGGTGCCGCCGATGCCGACCCTCGACGCGACCCAGACCGCGCCCGAGGACTCGTTCGACGAGCTGCCCGGCAAGCCCGGGCTGCTCGCCTCGACGAGCCAGCTCGTCACTGACACGCAGGTCGACATCGTCAGCAACGGCGCCCACGGCGCCGAGTGGCGGCTGCTGCCGGTCTGCGCGCCGGCCCGGGTGGGGCTGATGTCGCGGCTGTTCAGCGCCCTGCAGGAGCACGACGCCGAGATCGTGATCGCGGCTGCCGTCTCCGGCGTCTTCAACGGGATCTCGGTCATCTTCCTGCTCTGCCGGGCGCCCGCCGACGCCACGGGCTCCGCCCGCGCGATGGCCGGCCACGTCGCGGAGCGGCTCGAGGCCTCGGACCACGCGATCGTCCCGACGACGAAGGCCCGCCGGCACGTCCGGCTCTCCGCGCCGCGGCGTCCCCGCGCGCTGCTCAAGGTCCAGTTCCGCACCCCGGACCGGCCCGGCGCCGTCCAGCACCTGCTCATCGAGTTGCGGGTGCGCCTCTGCGAGGCGGTCGGCGACAACAACCTCGAGGCGCTCGACGTCCTCTACGCCCTCACGCCCGTCGTCGACGGCCACGCCCTCAGCGGCCGGCTCCTGCTCGGCCTCCCGCACCACCCCAGCGGCGCGGAGAAGGAGTGGGAGAACCTGCAGTGGCAGGAGATCGGGCGCATCGTCTCCCGCGGTCTGGCGGCCGGCGCCGACGCCGCCGACGGCGCCGCGCCGTCGCCGGCCACGCGTGCCAGCTACGACCGGACCATGCAGCTCAACGACGACACCGTCGTCACGCTCGACCTCGTGCGCACGGCGGTCGCCCAGGCCGCGCACCTCGGGCCGGTGACGGTCGACCTGCGGCACACCCCCGCCACCGGCGAGCGCCCAGCCCCGGCGTAGCCCGGGGGTACCGCTAGCCCGCGCTTCTTGTGAGCACGGTGTGGCACCGGTCTCAATAGGTGAGCCCGATGCCACACCGTGCTCATAAGCGTCGCCGAGGCGGGTCCGGCGTCCGGAGGCGGAGGACGGCGTAGTGGGCGGGGAGCTGTTGCAGCGGGCCGCCGCGCTCGAGCGGCACGCCGTACATGGACGTGGGTCCGCTCGCGAGGACGCACCACGCGGTGGCGGGGAAGTACCGGGCCAGCTCGGGCGCGCCGAAGTGCGACGGCGGCCGGACGCCCGCGGCGACGAGGCGACGTACGCCGTCCGGCAGCGAGGTCGGCGTCACGCCCTGGAGCTGCAGGAACTCGAGGGGGTCGACGCGGACGTCGCTCTCGCAAAGGTGGACGGTGCCGCGCGTGCCGACCAGGGTGCGGAGCGTGGCGACGAGCGCGGGCCGGTGGGCGGCGTCCGTCTGGTGGAGGACGCCGCGGAGGTGGACGTTGGCGTCGCCGAGCTCGTCGTGGAGCCGCTGCCCGAGGCCGGGCTCGGTGGCGTCGGCGACGCGGAACTCAACGTTGGGGACGCCGTCCGACTCGTCGGCGGCGCGACGGACGGCCGACTCGGCGGCGTCGAGGCCGACGACGCGGGGCGCGTACGCGGCGAGCGCGCGGGCCTGGCGACCGTTGCCGCAGCCGACGTCGACGATCGGGAGGCTCATGTCCGCGTGGACGCGGAGGCGGCCGACGGTGGCGTCGAGCTCTGCGCGGACGTCGGCGTCCCAGATCACCTGGCCGTGCGGGCCGGTGCGCCCGATCTCGGACCAGTAGCGCTCCCACGCCAGGCGCTGGTCGCGGGGAGCGCGGAGCGAGTGCCGGAGCACGAGCGGGAGCAGGAGGTACTTGCGGAAGGACACGGCGCGCTCCCTTCGTGCGGTTTGTCAGTTTCCGGGAATTTGGTGTCGGCGGCTATCAGGGTTGGTCAAGTTGCTTGACTTGTTCGGTGAGCGGTGTGGTTCACGTCGCCGGCGACGCCGCCCCGCGCGCGAGCGAGATGCGGTCCGGATCGGGGACGCGCCGTTCGAGGCGGGGCCGGGTGACACGATCGTGGTGCCGGCCGACACCGACTTCGCGCTGGGCGCCGCGGGCGACGAGGCACTGACGGCGCTGTGCGTGCTGCCCGCCGGCGGCCAGGCGCGCCTGGCGGGCATGGAGCCGTTCACACCACCCTGGGCGCTGTGACTCTCGCGGCGCCGACGGGCGGGTCCCGCTGGCGCGCCTGCTGAACGTGGCTTTCGTCGGGCTGATCGAGTCGCTGCACGCCCGGCTGGCGGAGCGCGGCTGGCCGGGGATGCGTCCGGCGTACGGGTACGTCCTGGTCACGGCGCGGTCGTCGGAGGCGTGCCGGGTGACGGACCTGGCGGGGTGCTGGGCGTGACCAAGCAGGCGGCGTCGCAGGTCGTGGACGCGATGGAGGGGGCTGGGCTACGTGCGCCGGGAGCCGGACCCGGCGGACGCGAGGGCGCGGATCGTCGTCGTCACGGAGCGGGGCCGGCGGCTGCTCGCCGTCGTCGAGGACGTGTACCGGGAGCGGGAGGGGGAGTGGGCCGAGGTGATCGGCGTGGAGGCCGTGGAGCGCATCCGGTCCGACCGACCTGCTCGCCGTCGTGAGCACGCAACCACTCGCTAGGCTCGCCGCGACGGGGCGGTAGCTCAACAGGTTAGAGCAGCGGACTCATAATCCGTCGGTCGCGGGTTCGAACCCCGCCCGCCCTACGCAGGTCAGGGCCAGGTTCGTTCTCTGTTCCGCATCAAATCTGGTGCGAGTCGGGTTTGGTGTGCGGCGATCAGACCTGCTGCGGCACCCTGCATCTCTAGCGTGGCGTGGCGGATTTTCAAGGTGAGCTTTAGGCAATCGGGGTCTCGCCTGCGACCTGACGCGATCATTGCGCGAGTCGGCTGGCTGAGGGACCGGACGTCACCGGGGCGGGAGAGGATTCGGTGCCCGACGCTCGCGCGTGGCCTGCGTCGCTGCAGGTCAGCACAGCGTTCGAACCTGAGTCGTCTGTCCGGCCGAGGTCCACTCCTGCACCACCACGACCTGCGACCCGTTGGGCCGCGCAGGGACGAATTCCAGGGGCGACGGAGTAGCGCCGCGCGACTCGTCGGGGACGGGGCCCTCGTAGACCGCGATGGGAAGGTGCTCCGGCACGGTGCCGAGCTCGTCGAGTTCCAGCGCCTCGCGAAGGTTCTCGCGCCTGTTACTCCGTCGCGCCTCGTCGCACCCGCGCTGGCAACGCGCTGGTGACGTCGACGTCCTTGCACGGGGCGACGTGTTCGTCACTCCCGCTCTTGCGGGTCGACGGCGAGGTCATGGCCGTTCGGGGCGAGCTGCGCCGGTGCCGAAGCTCTCGACGGACGGCGTCGCCGGGTCGATCGACGGACGCCCGCGTGTCGGCCGCGCGAGTGCGGCCGCTCACCCGCGATTTCGGCTGGGTTTGACCGCGCGGTGCGCTGAATCCGTTGCCCGCCGCCGCTGGGCAGGGTTACATTCGCCCTTTCAGGGCCAATGGAGCCCCTGCCCCGGAAGGAGCGCTATGCGCCGTTTGCCGGTTCTCACAGCTCTTCTCGGGATGGTTGCCGCGACGTCGCTGGCAGGCCTCCCAGGCGCGGCGGCCGCTCCAGCCGCTTCGGCCGGCAAGACCCAGGTCGTCGACGTGCGGACGCCGACGCGAGCCGACCGCGAGCGCCTGCAGCAGCTGGATCTCGACCTGACCGAGCACGGGGACGCCGACTCGCTCGAGGTGGTGCTCTACGGCGACGCCGACGCCCGCCGGCTTCGCGACGCGGGGTTCACCTGGGACGTCCGGATCGCCGACCTCGCGGAGCGCGAGGCGGCCAACCGCCGCGCCGACGCCCTGTACGCCGCCGCGACGGCGGTCAGCCCGCTGCCGTCCGGGCGCGACAGCTACCGCAGGCTCCCCGACTACGATCGCGAGCTGGCCGAGCTGGCCGCGGCCTACCCCGCGCTGGCGCGCGGGATCACCCTGAACCACCGGTCGTGGGAGGGGCGCCTCGTCCGCGGCATCGAGATCACCAAGAACGTCAACGCCCGCGACGGCAAGCCGATCTTCCTGATGATGGGTGCCCACCACGCGCGCGAGTGGCCGTCGTCCGAGCACACCATCGAGTTCGCGTACGACCTGCTGCGCAACTACGGCAGTGACGCCCGCACCACCCGGCTGGTCGACGCCACGCGAACGATCATCGTGCCCGTGGTCAACCCCGACGGGTTCAACGTGTCCCGGGAGGCGCGCCCCGGCCCGGCCGTCCAGGACTTCTCGGCGCTCGACTTCGAGATGAAGCGCAAGAACTGCCGCGACGCCGTGAACAGGTGCGACCAGCAGACGCGCCTCTCCGGTGTGGACCCCAACCGCAACTACGGCGGGCTGTGGGGCGGCCCGGGCGCCAGCCCGAACCTGCTCAGCGACACCTACCGCGGTCCCGGGCCGTTCTCGGAGCCCGAGGTGGAGAACATCCGCGAGCTCGTCGCGTCGCGGCAGGTGGTCTCGCTGATCACGAACCACACCTACTCCAACCTCATCCTCCGCCCGCCGGGCGTCCTCGACTACGGCTTCCCGCTGGAGGAGCCGCAGCTGGCCGCGCTCGGTGCGCAGATGGCGTCGCGCAACGGCTACGCCAACATCCCCGGGTTCGGGCTCTACGACACGACTGGGACCACCGAGGACTGGAGCTTCTGGAGCGCCGGTGGTGTCGGGTACACGTTCGAGATCGGCCCCAGCGAGTTCCACCCGGCGTACGAGACGGGCGTGGTCGCCGAGTACCTGGGCCTGGCACCGGCCGCGGGAGCAGGCAAGGGCGGGAACCGTGCGGCGTTCTACGACATGCTCGAGGCGACCGCCGGGACTGCGCTGCACTCCGTGCTGACCGGCTCCGCGCCGTCGGGCTCCACGCTGAGCCTGTACAAGACCTTCGAGACCTACACGTCACCGGTCTGCCAGGACGTGTTCTGCTCGGTGGTGAACCCGCCGCTGCACTTCACGGACGTCCTGACCAGCGAGATGGTGACGTCCGGCAAGACCTTCTCGTGGCACGTCAACCCGTCGACCCGGCCGGCCACGGCGGGCCGCTTCGGGCGGGATCCCGTCGCGCCGGCCCAGGCGACGATCCCGATGTTCAACGACCCGACCGTCGTGCCCGAGGAGAACGTCTACTACCCCAGTCCCGCGCCGCGGCTCACGGTCCCGTACGAGACCTTCGACTTCACCGTGAACGGACCGCCGGCAGCCGACAACGGCCGCTTCACGGTCCACATCGAATGGGCCGATCCCGCCAACGACTGGGACCTGTACGTCCTCGACGACACCGGCGCCATCGTGGCCCAGTCGGCCGCGTTCGGGGACACGACCGAGGACGCCTCGCTGGTGGACCCGCCGGCCGGCACGTACACCGCCGTGATCGTGAACTACGACCAGGTGACACGCCAGCTCGACGACTGGAGCGGCGAGGTGCGCTTCGCTTCTCCGACGCCCACCACGATCGGCCCGAAGGAGGCCTGGACCTTCGAGTGCCGGACCGGCGGCACGGTCGTGAGCCGCGACGTCGTCGTGGATCGTGGCCAGACCCTCGACCTCGGCAACGCGTGCAAGCCCGCCAAGTAGTGACCTGAGAGGGGTTCCATCAAGGATGCGGCGTTCAGCGGCCTCTCGCCGCTGAACGCCGCATCGCTGGGCGGCGCCTGACGGCGAAGGTGCGCCTATGCTCCCGGCCGGGAAGTCCTCCGAGCGGACGGGCAGTGGCATGGCGGACGAGGCGCGGCCTCGGGTCAACCGGGGCAGGATCGAGCACGTCGTGGTGCTCATGCTGGAGAACCGGTCGTTCGACCACCTGCTCGGCTACCTCGAGCACCCGGCCCCGGCCTATCCGCGGCTGGACCGCCT
>Ga0081539_10004085_pt1 | contig 16683 bp, 11 predicted proteins | sample TabmetS4T2R2_FD_71023 | JGI IMG/M metagenome (GOLD analysis project Ga0081539, IMG submission 71023) | Tabebuia heterophylla rhizosphere microbial communities from the University of Puerto Rico - S4T2R2 | ecosystem: Host-associated > Plants > Roots > Rhizosphere ...
TTCCCAAATCGTCAGCATTTCGTCGTCGGTGCGCTGGTAAACGCCCGCATAGTTGCCGTCGCCAAGCTGCTCGCGCACGCCTTTCGGGGTTTGTATCCGCAGCTTCGCCAGATCAATCGGAGACTTTTGCTCGTCAGGCATCGTCACGGCTTTGAGCCGCGTCCAGGGGAAATTCTCCATCCATGAAGCGTGAGATGCGACTGGATCAACCGACAAGACTTTTTCCCAGGTCTGCGGCGCGTTCCACCAATTATGAAACTTGACTTTGCAGTCGGTATGGTCTGCCATCCACTCACCTACATAGCTTTGCGCTGGGGTGTTGCCACCGTGACCGTTGACGATCAGGATGCGGCGAAAGCCCTGCCCGGTGAGACCATCGAGGATATCCTGAATCAGGCGCAGGTAAGTTTCGACGCGGATGCTGATGCTACCCGGATACGCGCGAAAGTACGGCGTAATCCCGTAATTGACCACCGGGAACACCGGAATTCCAAGCGGTTCGGCAGCAGCGATGCTGACCTGCTCGGCGAGGATATTGTCCGTACACAGGCTCAGGTAGGCGTGCTGCTCGGTGCTCCCCAGCGGCAGTACGCAGCGGTCATCCTGCTGAAGATAGGCTTCAACCTGCTGCCAGTTCATATCTTTAATCTGCACCATGCAACTCCCAACCTTCACTGAACGAACAAGCAGGCTCAACATGACCGATTTTTTGCCTATTTTAACGCGCCAAACTAACCGACACAGCCGCGTTTCCGCTCCATTCAGTTTGGTTATTAAAATCTTCATTGCACACTTGTTCATTTGCAGGCATAATAAATTTTGCAAGGCTTTAGAAACGAGAGGATTAGGAAGATGCGAACGGGTTTACAGAAAACTATTTATTTACTCTTGCTAGTCGCTTTATTCGGGTTGGCGCTGCCTGCCAGCGCGCAGGATGAACTGGAAGACGCCGAAATCGAAAATGATGAAGGCGGTGTCACCGCCATTCAGGGCGAAATCAGCTTCACCAATCCAACGGTCGCCACCTACGGCTCGGAGCCAGAGGTTTTCCTCGGCAATATGGGCGCGATGTTCACCGACAGCTTCGAGTTTTCGACTGAATATCTCGACCCCGCCGATGCGCAGGTTTTGGGGCGCATCGAGACGCCGATCACCGACCCGCCCGCCGCCTTTGAAATCCTGCTGCCGGTTGACCCGAACGCCAGGCTCTACGACGTGGACAACGACGACGATGAAGATACCGGCATTGGATTATTCAGCGCCAACTTCACCTTCAACGTGGTCGGCGACCCCTTCGTGGACAACCGCGAGCTGATCTTCTACCGCTCCTATGAAATGAGCTTAGACTACGAAAACCTCTACGATGTGGTTGGCGGCAAAGTGCTGGTCTGGTCGCCCGATGACGAGCAGGGTTTCCCCTCCGGCTATGGCGAAGATGGTGCGATCTTCACCGATGACGATCCGATTGTCCGCATCCCGGCAGGCTGGACGATGGTTGATCTGGACGACGATCCGTTCGTCTTTGACCGCTCGCACATCGTGGATATGGACATCATCGAGTCCTCCGGCGAAGAAACGCCCGATTTCTCCGATCAGGGTTACGCCGAAGCGTTTACTTCGTTGATCGAACTCATGCGCGACCGCTACGCTTTCACCGAGTTCCACGAAGTGGACTGGGATGCGCTACTCGAAGAATACCTCCCGCTGTTCGAGCAGGCGGACGATGATGAAGACCCGATTGCCTACCAGCTTGCCTTGCAGCAGTTCGTCGAAAATGCTATTCCCGACGGGCACATCGGCATCAACAGCGCGCCCTACCTGAATACACTTGGGCTTGACCCGGACATCGCAGGTGGGCTGGGTATCGCCATCCGCGAACTAGATGACGGGCGTGTGATCGTCAATTTCCTGCTCGAAGACAGCCCGGCGGATGAAGCAGGCATCGAGATGCGCGCCGAGATTCTCGAAATTAACGGGATGCCGATTGATGAGGCAATAGAGGCGGAGCCGGGGCTGAACCCGCCCTACGGCAGCATGGTGCTCAAGCGGCTGGATCAACTGCGCGGCGTGACGCGCTTTCCGGTCGGCGAAGATGTGGAAGTCACCTTCCAGAACCCCGGCGACGATGAGCCGCAAACTGTCACCATGACTACGATTGAAGAAAGTGAAAGCCGCATCTTCTCGCGCGGGGCGATCTACGGCACCAATACCGGCTCCGAACTGCCGCTTGAATACGAAATCCTGCCGGAAGGCTATGGCTACATTGCTATCTACAGCTTCAGCGACGACAACCGCCTGACGCTCCTTCTGTGGGAGCGCGCGTTAGCAACGATGAACAACTTCGGCGTACCCGGCATCATCATCGACATGCGCTACAACGGCGGCGGCTCGCCGGATATTTCGAACCCCATGCTCGGCTACTTCTTTGACGAGCCGACCTACGCGGGCACATCGGCACAGTACTTCCCGGATATTGACGACTTCGCCTTCGACCCACTGTATGACACGGTGATCGAGCCAGCCGCTCCCGAACTGCGTTATCATGGTCAAATCGCCGTGCTGGTTTCGCCCGGCTGCGCCAGCAACTGCGAATTCTTCAGCTACGACCTGAACCTCAGCCCCAACACCACCATCATCGGACAGTATCCTTCCGGCGGTTACGGTGGTGGTGTGGATTACGTCTTCCTGCCGGAAGATGTGACCATGCAGTTCACGGTTGGACGCGCGGTGGGCGTCGATAATGAAATCCATATTGAATCGACCGGCGTGGAGCCGGAAATCCGCGTTCCGGTGGATGAAGAAACGCTCTTCAGTGAGGGCGACCCGGTGCTGGAAGCAGCCATCGCCTTCCTGAACGAAGCGACCGCGACCCAGGTTGAAGATGCGGGCGAAATCGCACTTGGCGACAGTATCGAGGGCGAATTGGCAGTCAACGCTCGCGCACGCTACAGCTTCACCGCTGAGGAAGATACGGTGATCGACATCAGCCTGACCGATGAAGAAGGCGTGCTCGATACGGTGCTGCGCGTCTACAGCGCGGATGATGAACTGGTCATCGAAAATGACGATGCCGACCCCGGCGTAGTTATCAACTCCACTATCGAAGGTCTAGAAGTCGCTGAAGGCGAGACCATCATTATCGAAGTAGCAACCTACGACGATGCCAGCGAAGGCGCGTACACGCTGACGGTTCAAGAAGCGGCGTAAACCTGCAGTTTCTCCACTTCCCATCCATAAACAAACCCGCTCGTTTTGAGCGGGTTTGTCTTTCTCTCCAGCCGTTTTTTCCGTCTTGCTAGCCACCCACAAGCAACTCTGCACAGGACGAAGACGGCGTGACGTATTCGCCCGTCACCCAGCCCGAAGTGCCGTCATAGCTGACACTGTACCAACCATCTTCGGTTACGCCGTCTGCATTGACTGTTGTGCCAAATGGAATCGAGAGTAGTACGGTGCTGCCTTCCTGCGTCGGCTGATCGCGCAGGTTCAGGTTGTAGTTGACGACCAACACACAGGTCGCACTGTTTGCGTCACCTGTGTCCGAGTCATTTGTCGTTTCCGTAGCACTGCCCTCCTCGGCTGCAACGGGGGTCTCAGTTGCCACTGGCGTCGGTGTCGCCGTCGGGAAGACGATCCGTGTAGGACGAATGACAGGTTCAGTCGCCTCCAGCGGTTCAGCAGTCGCCGTTGGCTCAGGCGCACTTTGCGACTCACGCACAGATGTGCTTTCACTTGTCTCTGGCTCTGGCGTTACCTCAGCGTTGGGGGCGCTGGTTTCATCACTGGTTTGCTCAGGTGTTGCTTCAGGCGTCGCTTCTGCATTCGGTGGAGCAAATCCATCTCCGGGCGTCACACCCTGTGCGCCATCCGGCGGCGCGCCACCACCAGTTCCGCGCCCGCTAAACTGCGGCATCTCCCCACTCAGCAGCATGGGCAGCAAAAACTGCTGCGCCTGTCCCAGTTCGCCCTGCACCAGTTGAGTTGCAATCGCGGTTGTATCGCTCCCTAAGCGGCTGAGCATTTGCCCACCCATCCCGCTCGCCGCCGTCATCTCGTCGAGAGCAGCGGCAATCGCTTCTACAACTGCGTCCAGGTCGCCATTGTTCGCTGCGACCAAATCGGCAATCGTGCTGCCCCCCTCAATTTGTGCAGTGATTTCGTCGGCGGTAAGCCCGGTCTGCTCGGTCATGACCTGCGCTACCTCGGTCTGTTCGGCGGCTTCAGTTTCCGATTCGACACTGGGCGTCGCCTGAGCTGTATCTTCCAGCGTGGTGCTGCGGCGCTCGGCAACGTTGACCAGACTATTATCGACGCTGGCGTTCTGGCTACTCTCCTGCTCGGCTGCGGCAATCTCAGTACTCGCTGTCGAAGCGGTCAGCAGCGGAGCGGCAAACATGGCAAGCGCGAAGACGATGCTCAAGCCAATGCCGAGCATCCCGTAGGAGCGCCCCGCATCGCGCGCTTTATTGCGCCGTTCGATCAGCAAAATGAGCAGGCTGGCGACAAAAAGGATCACCGCGATGATCGGCAGACGGGTGAGGACGCGCGCCTGAATCGTGGTGGAAGCCGTCAGGTAGGCTGCTAGGGGCACGCCCAGCGCGACCAACGCCAGCAGCCCCGCGAAGATGCCTTGCTGTTTGTGCCGCAGAGCCTGCACCAGCGCGAACACGACGTAGAGCAGCGCCAGAAACGGTGCGAAAGAAAGCAGAAGTTGGAGAATCATGTGTACCTCGATTTACTCGTATACTACTCGTAGCGCAGGGCGTCAATCGGGTTGAGCCGTGCCGCCCTGGATGCTGGATAAACGCCGAAGAAAATGCCAATCGCAGCCGAAATCCCAGCCGCGAGCAGCACATTGGAAAACTGGACGGCGACCGTCAAGCCATCGACCAGACTGCTGACCAGCGCGCTGCCCGCCGCCGCAATCGCAACGCCAACCGCGCCGCCGATCAGCGTGAGCACCACCGCTTGAATCAGAAAGAGCAGGATGATGTCCGAATTCTGCGCCCCAGTCGCCTTCCGCAGCCCGATTTCGCGCGTGCGCTCGGTGATCGTCACCAGCATGATGTTCATCACGTTGATGCCGCCGACCAGCAGCGAAATGCCCGCCACGATGCCGAGAAAGAGCGTCAACACTTGAATCGTGCTGGTGAGCGACTCGACAATCGTGGAGACGGAAAAGATGTTGAAGTTGTCCGTATCAGTCGCCGTCAGATCGCGTTCCTCGCGCAGCACCGTCGTCAGTCGTTCCTGCACAGTGTCCATTTCGTTCACATCCGCCACTTTGACGAGGATGGTATTGACCGTGCTTTCGCCCGTCGTGGTCCGCGCGTTGTTCAGGCGCGCCTTGAACGCCGTGATCGGCAGCACGACAATGTCGTCCTGCATCCCGTTTTCCTTCAGTATGCCGACCACCTGAAACAGCACATCCGAAACGCGAATGGTCTTGCCTAGCGGGTCCCCCGTACCAAACAGGTTTTCGGCGGTGGTCGTGCCGATCACGGTGACCTGCGCGCTGCTGTCATATTCCTCCTGCGTGAAGAAGCGCCCGCTTTCAATGCTGCGCCCTTCAATGGCTTCGTAGTCGGTCGTGACGCCGCTGGTGCTCACGGTGAACGAGTTGTCTTCATAGATGATGGCGTAGTTGCCGCTGGTTTGCGGCATGACCAGTTCAACGCCCGGCAGTCGCTCCGGGTCTTTGAGCGCCTCCGCCAGTTCCATCGTCAGTGCATCGACGCGCCCGTTGGTTGGCGTCGCGGAAATACGCAGCGTATTCGTGCCCAGGCTCTCAAACTGCTGAGTGATGTAATCCTGCACGCCCTGCCCCAGGGAAAGCAGCAGCACGACGGCGGCAATCCCAATCGTGATGCCCAGCACCGTGAGGAAAGCGCGCAGTTTGTTGGTGGCGAGTTCGAGCAGCGATAAGCGCAGGTTATCAGCAACTGGAGTCAGCATTATTCAAACCTCAAGGCTTGGATCGGGTGCATGTTGGCAGCACGGCTGGCAGGGTACATGCCGGAGATGATCCCGATTAGGCTGCTAATCCCCGTCGCCAGCAGCGCGGATTCTGGTGTCAGCGCAATCGCAAACTGCGGCACAATTCCCCCCGCAATCACCAGAATCACCGCACCCAACAAAATGCCGACCAGCCCGCCCACCAGCGCGAGCAGGATGCTTTCGAGCAGGAATTGGCTTAAAATCGTGCCGGGCTGTGCGCCAACCGCCTTCCGCAAACCGATCTCGCGCGTGCGTTCCGTCACTGAAACCAGCATGATATTCATCACCCCAATCCCGCCCACCAGCAGCGAAATCCCCGCCACTGCGCTCAGGAACAGCGTCACCAAACTCAGCGACGACGAGAGCGTATCCAGCGTTGAAGCGGCGCTGTTCACGGTGAAGTCGGCGGCGTTCGCATTGGTAATGCCGTGCGCCCGCAGCAGGTAGGCTTCCACCTCATCCGTCGCCGCTTGAATATCCACCGACTCGGTCGAAATCGCCTTCGCCTGAATCGTGCTGACGCGGAAGCCCTTGCCCGCCACGCGCACGTTTGCCAGCCGGGTTTGCGCCGTCGTCAGCGGGATCAGGATGGTTTGCTGGCTAAAGCCGCTAGTTGACCGTTCCTCCATCACGCCGATCACGGTGAACACTTGCCCGTTGATCAGGATCGTCTGCCCCACCGGGTTCGCCGTGCCGAACAAATCCTCGGCGGTATCCTGGTCGAGCAGCACCACGCGCGCGCTGTTGTCAAGCTGCTGCTGGGTGATGAACGACGCGCCGTCCGCCGGGTTCCACTCGTTCAGTTCGGCATAATTGGCAGACACACCCACAATCGATGAGCGGGACGTGTTCACGCCGTTCGAGACCGTCCCCTGCACACTGTACGACCATGTCACCATTGCAACATGCGACGCGGCAGCGGCGATCCCCTCAGCGTCCGCCGTCGTCAATGGCTGCGTGCCTGCCGCAGTATTGCGCCCGCGCGTGGCGGTGATCGTCAGTATGTCCGCGCCCAAGCTTTCAAACTGGCTGGTGATATAGGCTTGCAGGCTTCCGCCCAGACTCATCAGGCTCACGACCGACGCCACGCCGATCATGATGCCGAGCGTGGTCAGCAGCACGCGCAGGCGGTTACTCGCCAGCGCATCAAGGGCGACGCGAAAAGTTTCAATCAGGTTCATGGCGGCGTCCTCAATTGTATTCCTCGGCTTTGCCGCCGTAGTAAGCATCGTCGAACACCGTCGCCAGTTCTTCCGCTTCCGACGGGCGTTCTGCTGTTTCCGCATCAAGCGGTGCTGCGATAGGCTGGTCAGCAATAATCAAGCCGTCGCGGAGCATGATCACGCGGTTGGTGTGCCGAGCGATCCAGGGGTCATGCGTGACGAATACTGTCGTGATCCCCTGCTCCCGGTTCAGCTTCTGGAAAATCTGCATCACTTCCTTGCCGCTGCGGGTATCCAGGTTGCCGGTTGGCTCGTCCGCGAGGATCAGCGACGGCTCATTGACCAGCGCCCGCGCAATCGCCACGCGCTGCTGCTGACCGCCGGAAAGCTCGCTCGGCATGTGGTCCAATCTGTTCCCCAGCCCAACCGACTCCAGGGCGGCTTTGGCTTTCTGCGAACGCCCGCCCACTCCGGCGTACAGCAGCGGGAGTTCGACTTGACGCAGCGCCGAGGTACGCTTGAGCAGGTTGAAGTTCTGGAACACGAAGCCGATCTTCTTGTTGCGGATGCGCGCCAGTTCGCGTTCGCTCAGCTTCGCTACATCGATTCCGTCGAGGCAGTACGTCCCGGTTGTCGGCTGGTCAAGCGCGCCGAGGATATTCATCAGCGTGCTCTTGCCAGAGCCGGAAGGACCCATGATCGAGACGAACTCCCCGCGCTCGATCTTCATGTCGATGCCCTTCAGCACCTGTAGCTCAATATCCCCCAGGTGATAGGTCTTGGTGATGCCCTGAATATCGATCACCGTGCTGGTTTCAGGCTGCTGTTTGCCGTTGAGCGTCATGGTCTTGCGCCTCCGCCGTTGAAATTGCCGCCACCCTGAAAACCGGCAGGCGGAGCACCCCCGCCACCTTGTAAACCACGACCAAGCAGCCCCAGCCCTGCCCCCTGCTGTGTGGTTGTGCTGGACGTGCCGCTGGAGAGGATCACCAGCGTTTGCCCCACGCTGACGCCGCTGGTGATCACGCTTTCTCTGTCGGTTTGTGCGCCCAGCGTCACCGGAACATCGGTATAAGTTCCTGTCGCGGTCTGCACCTTCACGGTCGATTGCCCGGTAGTCGCATCGGTGGTGATGAAGCGGTTCGGCACGACGATCACGTTATCGATCTCATTCAATACCACGTTGGCGACGGCAGTCATCCCCGGTCGCACCTGCGCGTCGGTTGGGTTGAGCGTCACTTCGACGTTATACGTCACCAAATCCTCGTCATCCGCCGGAGCCAGCCCGATTTCAGTCACCGTGCCCGTCAGAGTAGCATCCAGCGCGTCTGCGGTGACGTTCGCCCTCTGCCCGACCGCAAGCTGCGCGATGTCCTTTTCGTCCACCGAGAGCGTTATCGTGTAGCTACTTGTGTCGATGAGCGTGATTTCCCCGTCAGTTGAAGGCATTTCGCCCACCGCAACGTCTACCGAAGCGACCACCCCGTCAAATGGGGCAACCAGTACTGCGTCGTCGCGCTGCTGCTCGACAATGCTCAGCGCCAACTGCGCCGTTTCCAGGTCGATTTCCGCCTGCCGCAGGTCGGTTTCGCTCGCTCCTGCCATCAGGTCGTCCATGTTCGCCTGCGCGCTCATCAACGATGCGTTTGCCGACGCCAACTGGCTCTGATCCGGTCCATTGTTGACCGTTTCCTGATAAGAGAGCTGGCTGCTGGTCACATTGTTCTCAGACGCAGCCAAACTGGTTTGCGCCTGAATATCAGTCGCGTAATTGCCTGGGTTGCGCTGATTGCTCTGGCTGATGCCCTGGCTCAACTGCGCCTGCCACAACGAATTCTTCGCCAATTCCTCGTTCAGCCGCGCGATTTCAATGTCCGTGTCGTTCGACCCGGTCTGCGAGGCGGAACTCAGCGACGCTGTTGCTGAGTCGATGCTCAACTGCGCTTGCTCAATGTCGAGGTCGCTGGGTGGTGCTTGCAGCGCTTCAAGCGCCTGCTGCGCCGCCAGCACGTCCAGTTCCGCGCTGGCGATCTCGGCATCAATCGAGGTCGTATCGACCCGCGCCAGCACATCCCCAGCCTGAACCACATCGCCCTGCGCCACCGGCACTTCGGTCACCGGGGCGGAAAGCCCGAATGAGAGCACCGATTCATCACTGGATGCCAGCGAGCCGGTCGCATTCAGCGTTTGCGTCAGTGTGCCCATCTCCACGCTGGTCGTCTCGACTGGGATGAGGATTGGCGTGGACTCCGGCACCAGGTTCGCCTGCGAGCGCGCCATCGTCAAGCCGAACAGCGCCACCCCGACCACCAGGATCGGCATCAGAATCATTCGGGTGATGCTCCGCAGTCGGATCGACTTGAAGCGGCTGGTCAGCCACCAGATCAGGATGATGCTGCCCAAGCCAATGATGACGATGCCCGCAATCGTTGGAAGACTGGTTTCGATCATGCTGCGCTCCCGGTTTCCAGTACGACTTCACCCGTCATGCCTAGCCGCACACTCTCTTCGATGTTTTCAAGCCTCACTTGCACCGGATAGGTCACGATGCCGTCGCTGCTCGTTTCGCTCAGCCAGCCGATGTCCGCAACCGTCCCCGAAATCGTGATCCCGGTCAGCGCATCAAGCTGAATCGTCGCCTCTTGCCCTACCATAACTCGCCCAATGTCCAGTTCGTTGATGGGCACGGTCATTTGCAACTGCGAAAGGTCGGAAATTTCCATCACGGCACTCGTGATCCCCGTAGCGTCGCCAGAGGCGATGTTCACGGCAGTGATCGTGCCGGAACGCGGCGCGACCAATTGCGTCTGTTCCAGCGCCGTATGTGCCGACTCAAGCGACGCCTGCGCGCGGTCAATCGTGAGCTGTGCGCTGTCGATTTCTTCCTGAGTCGGTCCCGCCTGAAGCTGTTCCAGTTCCAACTGCGCCTGCTGAATGCGAATCGAAGCCGACCAGAGCGCGCTGCTGTCCGGGGTTTGTTCTTCTTCAGCTTGCAGCCGCGCGATTTCCAGATTAAATGTCGCCTCGCCGATCTTGGCTTCCTGCAAGGCGATTTCTTCTTCCGAGCCGTTCATGAAGCTGCGCTCGACTTGCAGGCTGTTCAACTGTGCTTCCAACTGCTCGATTTTCAACTGCGTCTGCTGAAGCTGCTCGCCTGTAACAACGTTCGCTGCCTCGCCGTAGGCTGCCTGTGCGCTGGCGACCTCTGCCTCCGCCACCGCGATTTCGCTCTCCGTCGGCGGTGCCAGCAGGTCGTCCCTCGCAAGTTGGGCGCTTTCCAATCGCAGCACCGCCTGGTTGTAGTTGTTCCAGGCGCTTTCGCTGTCCAAGTCTGCCAGCACTTCCCCAGCCTCGACATAGTCGCCAACGGCAGTGTAAACGCCTTCTACCGTGCCGGAAGTTTGGAAGTACAGTGAGACGACTTCATTCGCCTCAACCGAGCCGAGCGCCGAAATTTCGGCGCTGGCGGCTGCCTCTTCCGTAGCAAAATCCTCCGGCAGCGTGACCCCTTCTGGCAGTTCAAATCCTTCAGATGGGGTAAACCCTTCCGGCGGCGTGAGGCCTTCTGGTGGCGTATCTGGAAAATCCTGCTGATCATCCTGCACGGCTGTCGAATTGTCGCCCGACGTTGTATTGATATTGCCTACAACCAGAGGAATTGAGGCAACCATTGCAATGGCTATAAGTAAGATTGAACGCTTGACCGTCATAGAAAGTCCTCACGAGCTATTCCAGCTAGCATTGTGCCCGCCGCCTATGAACATCTCATGGGGCACTTGTGGGGAAAGTGTAAAATCGTTTCACAATTCACAAGTTCTCCACAATCGCCCTCTATAATGGAGAAAAATGAGTGAACCACTGAGGCATATAATGCGGAGCAATACCTCGTGACCAGCATCCTCGTCGTCGATGACAACAAAGAGACCGTGCGTGCCATGCGCGTCTACCTTGAACGGGACGGATTTGAAGTCTTCAGCGCCGCTGACGGGAACAGTGCGCTGCACGTCATCCAACGGGAGCAGCCTGATCTGGTCGTGCTCGACCTTATGCTGCCGGACATCAACGGCATGGAAATCACGCGGGCGCTGCGGAGAGACCAGCGGCTGCGCCATATCCCCATCATCATGCTCACCGCGCGTGTGGAAGACGAAGATCGTATTTCCGGGCTGGAAATCGGTGCGGACGATTACATCACCAAGCCATTCAACCCCCGTGAAGTCGTCGCTCGCGTGCGTTCGGTGCTGCGCCGCAGCCGAGGCGACGAAGTAGACCGCGCGCTCAGTTACGAAGGGTTGCGCCTCGATCCATCGCGGCGGCAGCTTATGCTCAACGGGCAGGTCATCGACCTGACGCGGATTGAATTCGATTTGATGAACGCGCTCATGAGCAGCCCGGAACACGTTTTCACGCGCGGCGAACTGATCGAGACCGCGCTCAACTACGACTACGAAGGGATGGAACGGTCGCTCGATACGCACATCAAGAACCTGCGCCGCAAAATCGAAGCCGACCCGAAAAGCCCGCAGTACATCCAAACCGTCTACAGCATCGGTTATCGGCTGGGAGGCAAGTAGAAGATGAATCGTCTCTGGGTTCGGCTTAGTTTAGCCTTCAGCGCCGTTGTCTTTGTCAGCATCGCGGCGCTGGCGCTCATCAGTGTGGCGATCATCCGAGAATACGCGGCGGAGATGGAACGAGCGCGCGACGCTGGAGCAGAAAGCCCTCGCATCGAGGCGCTCGCACCGGACGAAGTAACGGATTCCAATGCCGAGAATATCGTGCCGATTGTCGTCAATGGAGCAACAGTTGGCTACCTGGACGGAAGTCGCAGCATTTTTCCGCCACCGCCGGGACCACTGCGTATGCTCGGTTGGGAGCATTTCCTGCTGCTCATCGCCATTGTGGGTGGCGTCATCGGCATCCTGTTCGGCACGCTTATGAGCCGCACGCTGGTCTCCCCGCTGAACGCACTGGTGAAAACGGCGAACGCGATTGGTGCGGGCAAGTGGGAAAGCCGCGTGACCGTCAAAGGCACGACCGAAACACGCTCACTGGCGCAGTCCTTCAATACAATGGTCGATCAACTTCAACGCAACGAAACCCTGCGCCGCAATCTGGTGGCAGATATTGCCCACGAACTCCGCACGCCCATCACTGCCTTGCAAGCCAATATCTATGCCATCCTCGACGACGCCTATCCCATGACTAAAGAGGAAATTGCCGGGTTGTACGAGCAAACCCGCATGTTGAGCCGCCTCGTGCAGGATTTGCACGAGCTTTCGCAAGCCGAATCTGGGCAGCTTGCGCTCGACCGCCACGCCACGCATTTAGGCGTAAGCCTCGCAGAGATGATCGCGCCGTTTCGCTCGGTTGCCGAAAGCAAAAACATCCGGTTGGAGGTTGATATTCCCGTGCAGCTTCCGCCCGTCTTTGTCGATCAAGAGCGCATCAACCAGGTGATGCACAACCTGCTCAGCAACGCCCTGCGCCACACGCCTTCGGGCGGCACCATCCATATCCTCGCCTCCGCCCCCGACGATAAGCTCCAGATCGAAGTGCAGGATACGGGCGAGGGCATCGCGCCGGAGCACCTGCCGAACGTGTTTGAACGCTTCTACCGCGTCGATTACGCACGCAGCCGCAAAATGGGCGGTATGGGCCTAGGCTTAGCCATCACCAAAGCTATCATCGAGGCGCATAACGGAAAAATCAGTCTTGCCAGCACCGGTGTCCCCGGCGAAGGCACGACCTTCCTCATCCAGCTTCCACTCATGCGGGACACCGCAACCTAGCACGTTGTATAGAGTGGTTCTAGTGGTGCAGGCGCGTTTCCATATACTCGTAGGCATACCCTTTGAATAGATTTTCTACATAAAGGCTTTGCATATGAATTGGGACTCGCTTTTTGCTGCCCGCACCCACCAGATGAAACGCTCCACCGTCCGCGAAATCCTCAAGCTGACTGCCAAGCCGGAAGTGATTTCCTTCGCAGGCGGGTTGCCCGCTCCCGAACTTTTCCCGGTTGAACGCATCCGCGAGGCAACCGACACCGTGCTTGCCGAGCGTGGGCAGGAGATGCTGCAATACAGTACCTCCGAAGGGATGCCTGAACTGCGCGCGTTGATCGCCAGGCGGCTTTCGGCAGGCGAATTACAAATCCACCCGGATAATATCCTAATCACCAGCGGTTCGCAGCAGGCGGTGGATATGCTTGCGCGCATTTTCCTAGACGAAGGCGACCGCGTGATCGTTGAAAATCCCACTTACGTCGGCATGATGACCTCCTGGCGTCCATTCAACCTGAACTTCTCGGCAATTCCAACCGACGACAACGGCATGATTGTCGATGAACTGGAACCGCTGCTGCGCGAGAACCCCAAGCTGATGTATGCCATTCCCACCTTCCAGAATCCACAGGGAACGACTCTGAGCCGCGAACGGCGGGCGAAGCTGGCAGAAATCCTCGTGCAATACAACCTCCCGTTCGTCGAGGATGACCCCTATGGCGAGCTGCGCTACAGCGGCGATCCTGTCCCCAGTGTGCTGCAAATGGAAGCAGCGCATCGCGGCGCGAAAACACTGGACGGCAGCGTGATCTACTGCGGCACCTTCTCGAAAATTCTGACGCCGGGCTTGCGTATCGGCTGGGTAGCGGCGGCGTTCCTCGTAATCGACAAGCTCGTGCAGGTCAAGCAGGCGACTGATCTGCACACCAGCACCTTCAATCAGTTCGTCTCCTACGAAGTCGCGCGCGATGATGCATTTCTGAACGAGCATATCACCCAACTGCGCGAAGTCTACCGCCAGCGGCGTGATTTGATGCTGAAGACGATGGATGAGCACTTCCCGCAGGAAGTGCGATGGACGCGCCCCCAAGGCGGCTTATTTCTCATGGTGACCCTGCCCGAACCCCTGAACGCGCGCGCGGTGCTGAAGCAGGCGCTCGCGCACGACGTGGCATTCGTCCCGTGCGACGACTTCTTCATCGGCGACACGGGGCATAACACCTTCCGCCTCAACTACAGTAACGCTCGCCCAGAACGCATCGTGGAAGGGATTAAGCGGCTCGGCACGGTGCTGAAAGAAACAATTCGGCAACCGAACTAACGTAACGGTTCGTCTCGTCTGAAGCACTCAACTGTCATTTCTCGCTAGAAAGGCTGGTCGTAGGCTTGTGCAACCAGCCTATTTTGTTTTACACACATCCAAATTATGCTTCGCGTGCGAAAATAGTTCTGGAAAGCACATCTTCGCCACAATACCTACTGAATCGTTTCGTTCGGCGCGAAAGCGCGGAATATTATTTCAAGATTTTGACAGATTCGTTAGGATACCTTAGACTAACCCTCAATCAATCTATTGTTGCAAGAACCATTCAGCACCATTTTAAGCGCGTCCTTTACGCTGGCGCATCTGTATCGATCTAATGAAGGAGAAAGAAATGTTTAAACGTGTTTTAGGTCTCGCTCTCACGGTTGTGTTTTTCGTCGCAGCAACCGGCGCGGTGAGCGCGCAGGACGAAGTCACGCTTGGACCGATCACGCAAGCCGTGATGGATCGCGGCGAATTGATCTGCGGTGCGAACACTGGTCTCGCTGGCTTTGCAACCGTCGATGATGCAGGTGAATGGCAGGGCTTCGATGTTGACATTTGCCGCGCCGTCGCCGCCGCAATTCTGGGCGACTCGACCGCCGTTTCCTTCCGCCCGCTGCAAGCGCCTGAACGTCAAGCAGCACTCCAGAGCGGTGAAATCGACCTCATGTCCCGTAACACCACCATGACGCTCAGCCGTGACGCGGTCTGGGGTGCCACCTTTGCCCCGGTCACCTTCTACGACGGTCAGGGCTTCGCCGTGACTTCCGCCAGCGGCATTACCACGCTTGAAGAACTCGAAGGTCTCTCGATTTGCGTCCAGAGTGGTACGACCACCGAACTGAACCTGGCGGATGCGTTCTCCAGCCGGGGCTTGACCTATACGCCAATCGTCTTCACCGAGGCCGCTGCGACCTGGGACACGTTCGTTCAGGGCGGTTGCGATGCCTTCACAACCGATAAGAGCGGTATCGTCGCTTACGTTGGCTCCTCGCCTGATCCCAGCCTCTACACCATCCTTGACGTGACCATCAGCAAGGAACCGCTTGCTCCGCTCAGCCCACAGTCCGACGAGCAGTTCGCAGACATTGTCCGCTGGACGATTTACGGGCTGATTCAGGCGGAAGAGTACGGCATCACCAGCGAAAACGTTGGGGATTTCGTCACAAGCGAAGTGCCGGAAATCCAACGTTTCCTCGGTCAGGGCGATAATGCCATTGGCTCACTCTTTGGCATCCCGAACGACTTCATGGTCACCGTGATCACGCAGGTCGGCAACTACGGCGAAATCTTCGACCGCAATCTCGGTCCAGATACCCCCTTCAATCTCGGTCGTGGCGTCAACGACCTGTGGACGAACGGCGGTCTCATGTACGCGCCTCCTTTCCGTTGATCGGTTCGGCTTTCTCGTAAGCACTTTCGTAGAGACATGGCAAATGCCATGTCTCTACATTCTAGGGCAATGCATGATCACGACCGACAAAGCACCTTCCCGTGCTGTGGTTTCCAGGTTTGGAGTAGCAAGAGCGCATGTCAGCCGTTTCTCCCCCAAATGAACAACCTCCTGGCACTCGTCTAATCCCCGCTTTCCTGCGGGACGTGCGCGTCTTGCAAATTATTGGTCAAATTGTTTTTGCTATCCTCTTGCTCCTGATTGCATCTTCCATCTGGAATTCAATCCTCGGAACCCTGCAATCCAGGAATCTCACGCCTACAACTGGCTTTCTGGCGAACCGCTCCGGCTTCGACATCAGTGAGCGCCCCGAATGGTATAGCTCGAACAGCACCTATGGCGATGCCTTCCGCGTCGGTGTCCAAAACTCACTGCGGATCATCGGTGTTGGGCTGGTGCTGACGACCATCCTGGGCATTCTCGGCGGTATCTTTCTGCTTAGCAGCAACTGGCTCATCCGAACGATCACGCGAGCAGTCGTCGAAATCTTACGCAATACACCGCTACTGGTACAGTTGATCGGCTGGTATTTCATTGTCATCCTGTCGCTGCCTCTCTTTCAGGAGCCGCTGACCATTCCGCAGGAAGGAATTCAGCCGATTGCGCTGCGGCTGGCAATCTATCTTGTGGCGATTGCAATCGCATGGTTGGGGCTTCGGCGTGAACAGCCAACCTCGCCGCGCCGCATCCTCATCTGGAACGGGCTGGCAGCAGGGATTATCGCGCTCGAAATTGCGTTCCGGCTTGGCGCTTCCGATCCCAGCCTGTATGGCAGCAGGCGGCTCGATAATATAGGCTTTCTTATTTATTTGGTGATTAGCGTTGGGGCAATCCTTGCTGCCCGCTATTACGCGCCCATCGCCATGCGCTGGCGGCTGCTGGGGCTGACAGTTGGGCAATTCATCGGCGTGCTTCTCTTTTATTTTGGCATTATTCCGAATAGTTCATTATTTCGCGTCGAAGTCTACCCGGCACTGA
>Ga0081539_10004086_pt1 | contig 16682 bp, 15 predicted proteins | sample TabmetS4T2R2_FD_71023 | JGI IMG/M metagenome (GOLD analysis project Ga0081539, IMG submission 71023) | Tabebuia heterophylla rhizosphere microbial communities from the University of Puerto Rico - S4T2R2 | ecosystem: Host-associated > Plants > Roots > Rhizosphere ...
CCGTGTCAGTGTCGGACGTGCGCGGTCAAACGCGCGTCACATGATTCGCGCTGTCCAGGGGGGTTCGTTCAGAGGTCCCCATTCGTCATTCGGGCTTCGTCATTGATTCGTTATTCTGGTTTTGGTCATTCGGGTTTCGCTCCAGTGGAGCGCCGCGCCTTGGCCTTCGCCCCCGCGCCGCACTATCATTCCCCAGCCGTGATCGACACCCAACAACTCCCCGACATGTTCCTCACGACCCAGCTCAAGAAGGTCGTGAACTGGGCCCGACGCAGCTCGCTGTGGCCGATGCCGTTCGCGACGGCGTGCTGCGGGATCGAGCTGATGGCCACCGCGTCTTCGCGTTACGACCTCGCGCGCTTCGGCGCCGAGGCGATGCGGTTCTCACCGCGGCAGTCGGACCTGATGATCGTCGCCGGACGGGTGACGATCAAAATGATGCCGGTGCTCCAGCACATCTACCAGCAGATGACCGAGCCCAAGTGGGTGATCAGCATGGGCGCCTGCGCCTCGACGGGCGGCGTGTTCGACGCGTACGCGACCGTGCAGGGCGTCGACCAGTTCATGCCCGTGGACGTCTACGTCCCCGGCTGCCCGCCGCGCCCCGAGACGCTGATCGAAGGGATCATGGCCATCCAGCGGATCATCGACAACGACGGCCTTCCGCCGAAGGGTCAACGAAGGCCGCTCCAGATCGCAGTGCAACCCGACTACAAGCCCGCGCCGCAACCGGTGGGCGTGCCTATCACGGTCGGTGGTCGTCAAATGTGAATGCCTACCGATCGCGCGATGAGCGTCGCTCTCGCACGGCCGCTGGACCGCCACGAGAACCTTTCGACCTCGCGAAAACGCAAGCGGCGGTCCGGCGGCATCCTCCGTCGAACACTTTGCGGAATCGGCAACCCCCTCTATCACAACCCTTGAATCGCGCTCTGCACGATTCCCGCGCGTTGTACGTGCGGTGTCGCGGTGCTCCGCCACGCTTGCGAATGTGCAACCGTACCAGCCGTGCGCACGAACTGCACCGCCCGCGCGGGTGTGAACCGCCTCACCTCGGCCTGCGCCAGCCGCGGCGCGTCGCCGAGCTCGAATTGTGAGAACGCGTCGCGCGAGGCGAAATGAAACCGCGCCTCCACCACCCAGGCGGAATCGTCTAGACGAATGACCTCCGCATCCGTCGCGCCGGCGGCCAATACCGCGTCAACATGTTCATCTTTGAGCCAATCGATGTACTCGTCCGCGACCGAACGGTCTTCGAACGTTGCCGTGATCGTGTAGGTCACAAGGGCCATGGCACAGCCTCCGTGTCTGGCGGATAACGTTTCGGAACGGCGCCTGAAGCGCGCAGAATTCGACCAGTGATGCGTGCGTGCAACCGCGATACCGTCGCGTCACCTGCGCCGCGGCCATGTTGTCGCGATATACTGCGCGGCCCTCATGAATGAACTGGCGGATGAACTGTCCCGCGTCATCGACGCGCACTGCGACGCCGACGTTGAGACGCTGATGAGATGGTCGGCGATCAACTCCGGCACGACCAACCTCGACGGTTTGAAGCGGATGAGCGAGGCGATCGTGGACGCGTTCGCACCGCTGGGCGTGACGCCCGAGTGGCTCGAACTTCCGCCGGCCGAGTCGATCGACGAGCGCGGCAACCTGGTGCGGTCCGAGCTGGGACGCGGGATCCACTTCGTGAAGCGGCCGGACGCGCCGCGGCAGGTATTTCTCTGCATTCACTACGATACAGTATTTGACGCGCAGCATCCGTTTCAGGTGCCGCAACGTATCGACGCGAACACCATCAACGGCCCGGGCGCGTGTGATGCGAAGGGCGGGCTGGTCGTGATGCTCGCGGCGCTGCGGGCGATCGAAGTCTGTTCGGTCGCTAAGCCGCGAGCGGCGGAACCAATTGGCTGGGAAGTGTACCTGAACCCCGACGAGGAGATCGGCTCACCGGGGTCGGCGGCGTTCTTCCGCGAAGCGGGCGAGCGTCACGACGTCGCGCTGCTGTTCGAACCGGCGCTGGCCGACGGGTCGCTCGTCGGGTCGCGCAAGGGCTCGGGCGAGTTCACGGTCGTCGTGCACGGCCGGGCGGCGCACGCGGGACGGGACTTCCATGCCGGGCGCAGCGCGACCGTTGCGCTCGCGGAAGTCATCTCAAGATTCGACGCGCTCAACCGCGAGCTTGGCGCCAGCGCGGGTGACGTCACCGTCAACTGCGGCAAGATCGATGGCGGCGGCGCAGTGAACATCGTGCCGGACTTGGCGATCGGACGCTTCAACGTTCGCGTCGGGACGATCGACGAGATGCGGCGCGTGGAAGAATCGATGCGAGCGATCGTGCGCGAGGTCGAAGGGTCGCGCGAGGGAATTCGGATCGAGCTGCACGGCTCGTTCGCGTCGCCGCCGAAGGTGGTGGACGAGCGGTCGCAACGGCTGTTTGACCTGGCGCTCGATTGCGGCCGCGATCTCGGGATGAACCTCTCGTTCAAGCCAAGCGGCGGCACGTGCGACGGGAACAAACTTTCGGCCGCAGGGCTGGCAGTGCTCGATTCGCTCGGGGTCGAGGGTGGGGAGATTCACTCGGATCGCGAGTTCGTCCGCATCGATTCGATCGCGCGGCGCGCGAAGTTGACAGCGCTGATCTTGGCGCGCCTTGCCGAGGCAACGTTGTAGAGCGGCCGTCCCGGCCGCCGCGAACCAATGCGGTCGAGACGACCGCTCTACAGAAATGCCCGGCGCCCGCGCATAATCCCCCGCCATGGTCTTCATCCGACCGGTGACCGCTGCCGACGTGGACCCGCTGCTCGAACTCGCGGGCCTCGCTGGCGTCGGGCTCACGACGCTGCCGAAGGACCGCGACCTGCTGAAGAAGCGAATCGCGCGCTCGGCCCGTGACTTCGAGCGCACGCCAGAAAGACCCGCCGGCGAGTCGTACTTGTTCGTGATGGAAGACCCCGAAACGAACAAGGTCGTCGGCGCCTGCGGCATCGTCTCGAAAGTCGGCGGCTTCCAGCCGTTCTACGACTACCGCATCCAGACCGCGCTGTTCGAGAGCAAGCAGATCAACGTCCGCAAGGAAGTGCCGATGCTCACGCTCCACGAGGAGCACGACGGCCCGTGCGAGATCGGATCGCTGTTCCTTCACCCCGCATGGCGCAAGGACGGGAACGGAAGACTGCTCCAGCTCGTGCGGTTCCTGTTCATCGCGGAACACACGGACTGGTTCGAGGACACGGTGGTCAGCGAGATCCGCGGCGTCACGGACTCCAACGGCCAGTCGCCGTTCTGGGACGCGATCGGCCGGCACTTCTTCGGGATCGACTTTGCGGAAGCGGACCGGCTCAGCGTCGTGAACAAGAAGTTCATCGCCGACCTGATGCCGGATCACCCGATCTACATCCCGCTGCTGCCGAAGGGCGCGCAGGACGTGATCGGCCAGCCGCACCCCGAGAGCAAGCCCGCGGTGAAGAACCTGACGGCCGAAGGATTCCAGTACGCGAACATGGTGGACATCTTCGACGCCGGTCCGGTCTTGAGCGCCAAGCGTGACGAGATCCGCACGGTGCGCGAGAGCCGCAAGGGCACGGTGGCCGCGATCGTCCGCGACGGCGTGGAGTCGAGCACGCACATCCTGTGCAACGCGCACGGCGACGCGAACTTCCGCGCCTGCAAGGGCCCGATCGACACGAGCGCGGCGGCCGACGGCGTGACGATTAATGCATCGATGGCAAAAGCATTGAAGGTGACGGTGGGCGATCCGGTGCGGTACGTCGTGATGCAGGCGCCCGGAGCGTCGCCGCCGAGCCGATCGGTCGTGCCATGAGCGAGTTTTCCTCGATCAACCCCGCGACGGGCGAAGCCGTCTGGTCCGGACGCGCCGCGACGGGTGAGGACGTCGATCGCGCCGTCCGCGCGGCGCGCGACGCATTTCCGATCTGGTCATCTACGTCGATCGCGCGTCGCGTCGACCACCTCAACGCGTTCGCCGACGGTCTGAAGAAGCGGCGCGCTGACCTGTCCGAGGTGATTTCGCGGGAAACCGGCAAACCACGGTGGGAATCGAACACCGAAATCGATTCGATGATCAACAAGGTCGCGATCTCGATCGACGCGATCACGAAGCGCCGCGGCGACACCGTGAGCGAGAACGCGGCGACCGGCGTCACGACGGCCACTCGCTACAAGCCGCACGGCGTCGTCGCGGTGCTCGGGCCGTTCAACTTCCCCGGGCACCTTCCCAACGGTCACATCGTTCCCGCGCTGCTGGCTGGAAACACGGTCGTCTTCAAGCCGTCCGAGCTCGCGCCAGGCGTCGCGCAGTTGACGTTCGACATCTGGACCGAAGCCGGCGGTTTACCGCCGGGTGTGCTGTCCATCGTGCAGGGTGGTAAGGAGACGGGCGCCGCGCTCGTGAATCACCCCGACGTTGACGGCGTCTTCTTCACCGGCAGCTTCACCGTTGGCCGCGCGATCAACCGGGCGCTCGCGGATCGTCCCGGGAGAATCGCCGCGCTGGAGATGGGCGGCAACAACCCGCTGGTCGTGTGGGACGTGAGCGACCTGGACGCGGCCGCGTATTGGACGGTCCAAAGCGCGTTCATCACCGCCGGGCAACGGTGCAGTTGTGCGCGGCGGCTGATCGTGCCGGACGACGAGCGAGGCGATGCGATCCTCGACCGTCTGGTCGCGACGACCAAGCGCATCGTCGTCGGCCCGCACACGCAGACGCCCGAGCCGTTCATGGGCCCGGTCATCAACGACGCGGCCGCGGATCGGTTGCTCGCTGCGCAACAGGACCTGATCTCGCGCGGCGGACGCGCGCTACTGGAGATGCGTTCGGTCGGACCGCGACGCGCGATGTTGTTGCCCGGGATCATCGACGTGACGCCGATCGGAGATCGAGCGAACGACGACTGCGAGCACTTCGGCCCGCTGCTTCAACTGATCCGCGTGAAGGACTTCGGCGCCGCGATCGCCGAGGCAAACGCGACGCGTTTCGGACTCGCGGCCGGGTTGTTCAGCGACGACCGCGCGCTGTACGAGAGGTTCTTCGCCCGCTCGCGCGCGGGCGTCGTGAACTGGAACCGGCCGCTGACCGGCGCCAGCAGCGCGCTGCCGTTCGGCGGCATTGGTGACAGCGGCAATCACCGGCCGAGCGCGTACTTCGCCGCGGATTACTGTTCCTATCCGGTCACGTCGATGGAAACACCGAAGCTCAGTCTCCCGGCGCAGTTGTCGCCCGGAATCCAGAAAGTTGAGCCACGGATGAACACGGATGAACACGGATGAGGCAAAGCGGATGCCCTGTTTTCATCCGTGTTCATCCGTGTTCATCTGTGGCTAAAAATGTCTTCCGCATTCGAGTTCAACTTCGACGGCCTCGTCGGCCCGACGCACAACTACGCGGGGCTGAGCTACGGCAACGTCGCGTCGATGAAGAACAAGCTCGCCGTCTCGAACCCGCGGGCGGCGGCGCTCCAGGGCATCGCGAAGATGAAGCTCGTCGCGGACCTGGGCGTGAAGCAGGCGGTCCTCCCGCCGCACGAGCGGCCGCACGTGCCGACGTTGCGACGACTCGGGTTCGACGGATCGGATGCGGACGTGCTCTCGAACGTGCGCCGCACCGATCCGGCGCTTCTGGCCGCGGCGTGCAGCGCCAGCAGCATGTGGGCGGCCAACGCGGCGACGGTGTCGCCGTCGCCCGACACGGAAGACGGCAAGGTCCACTTCACGCCCGCGAACCTGATCAGCCAGTTTCACCGTTCGATCGAAGCGCCGACGACGGCGCGCGTGCTGAAAGCGATCTTCCCGGAAGACGCCGGATGCTTCGTGCATCACCCGCCGCTGCCGAGCGCATCGCACTTCGCCGACGAAGGCGCCGCGAATCACACGAGACTGTGTTCAAGCTACGGTGATCCGGGCCTGGAGATCTTCGTCTACGGCCGCCGCGCGTTTGATGCGAACGACGTGCTGCCCAAGAAGTTCCCGGCGCGGCAGACGTACGAGGCGTGCGCCGCTATCGCGCGCAACCACAAGCTCCGGCCGGACCGTGTGCTGTTCCTCAAGCAGAACCCGGATGCGATCGACGCGGGGGCGTTCCATAATGACGTGGTGGCGGTGGGAAATCGCAGCCGCATGCTGTGGCACCACCTTGCGTACGTTGACCAAGATGATGCTCACACGAAGATCGCACAAATGTGCCCGCACGAAGACGGGCTCTACATTTCGACGCACGAGATGCCGCTCGATGATGCGGTCGCGGCATACGTGTTCAACAGCCAGTTCGTCACGCTCCCAAACGGTAAGGGCGCGCTGATCGCGCCAGCCGAAAGCCGTGATGTTGCGACCGTGCAGCGCTACATCGAGTCTGCGATGGACGAAGACGATCCGATCTCCGAAGTCCACTACGCCGACGTCCGCCAATCCATGCAGAACGGCGGCGGGCCTGCGTGTCTACGCCTTCGCGTCGTGTTGACCGAAGACGAAATCGCGAAGACCAACCCCGGCGTGATCTGGAGCGAATCGCTCCACGCGCGGCTGGTCGAGTGGGTGAACAGGCATTATCGTGAAGAGCTGCGCGCGGAGGACCTTGCGGACCCGAAGCTGTTGGACGAAAGCCGCGCGGCGCTGGACGAATTGACGGGAATCCTCGGGTTGGGGTCGATCTACGAGTTTCAAGTCGCGCGACCCGATGTTTGACTGCCGCTTGCGGCGTCGCGGATCGAGAACGCCGGCTCGCTGCATTTGCGACGCCGCAAGCGGCGGGCATCGAGGTTGTCACCGTTTCCCCCCACTTCTACAATCGCGCCCACGATGTCCGATCCCGGCGCGTCATGGACGATCAAGCGTCTGCTCGAGTGGACCGTCCCGTTCTTCACGCGCAAGGAAGTCGATTCGCCGCGGCTGAGCACCGAGCTCCTGCTGAGCCACGTCCTGAACGCCCCTCGCATCAAGCTTTACACGGACTACGAGCGGCCGTTGAGCGAGCCGGACTTGGTGAAGTTCCGCGAACTCGTGCGCCGGGCCAGCGAGCAGGAACCGATCGCGTACCTCACCGGCAAGGCACATTTCTTCAACCTCGAGTTCGACGTGACGCGCGACGTGCTGATCCCGCGACCGGACACGGAGACGCTCGTCGAGAACGTGCTCCAGCTCGCGCGCAATACCGCCGGCTTCGAGGCGCCGCGCGTGCTGGACCTGTGCACCGGCAGCGGCTGCGTCGCGGCCGCGGTCGCGCATCACCTCAAGACCGCGGTCGTCGTCGCGACGGATATCAGCGCCAAGGCGGTCGCGGTCGCGAAGCGGAACGTCGAGAAGTTGGGATTGTCCGAACGCGTGAGCGTCGAGACCGGCGACCTCTTCGAGCCCGTGTCGCGGCTGCCCGACCCGCGGCCGTTCGACCTGATCGTGGCGAATCCTCCCTACATCGCGACGAACAAGATCGAGACGCTGGACCGCTCGGTACGCGAGTACGAGCCGATCGGCGCGCTGGACGGCGGGATCGACGGGCTCGTGCTGCACCGGCGGATCCTGAGCGAAGCGCCGCCGCGCCTCCGCGCGGGCGGGCGCGTGTATCTTGAGATCGCGTTCGATCAGGGGGATGCCGCGCGCGAGATCGCGATGGGGCACGAGGGGGACTTCGATGACGCGCGCGTGCTGCGCGACCACGCGGGGAACGATCGGGTGCTGACGTTGCGGCGCAAGACGGAGTGAGCGCCTCGGGCAAAGCCCACGGCCGGGCCGTGGGCTTCGGGAGCGCCGCGTCGCGCCTATCGCATCAGATCTTTAAGAGTGGTCCCCGCGAACAACTCGCGCAAGCTGCTGGACGCTTCCTTGCGCCATCGCTTCAGGTGCGGGTGCTCGCGCGCGACACGGCCGCGCAGCAACCCGTCACCGAGAAAGGCGACCTCGTCGATCGGGCCCTCGATGGCTTCGACGATGTCGAGCAAGTTCACGCGCGCCGCGGGCTTAGCAAGCCGGAACCCGCCACCGCGGCCGCGCTCGGAGACGACCAACCGCGCGCGGGTGAGGCGCTGAAGGACCTTGCGGAGGTACTCGACGGGGATGCCGGTGGCCTGCGAGATCTGATCCGCGCGGGCGCAGGCGGGTTCGGTCGCGCCGTTGCGTCCGTTCGCGTGTTTCGCGATACCGTTCCCGCGCGTGGAATCAGCGCGGTGAGTTTTGTGCCGGCCGTTGCCTGCGATTCGAGTATTTCCAATCGGTACATCCCGCGCGGCAGAGGCACGCTGCGCGATGTCCATCATCGCGAGCATGCCGTACGCCGTTGCACGACCCAGGCGCATGGTCACCCGTCACTTCACGTCGCTGAGTTGTCCGTTCCTTCCCTCATCATGTGCCGATCGCGCCGGAAACTCCCCGAACCGCAGACCGGGGATGCACCGACGTGTCGCGTTACCCACGACTCTCATATAACGCTTGGATGACGATCCGGCAAAGTCGCCAAGTTGACGCGGCTTCGCCCTCTCCCTGCCAGGGAGAGGGGTCAGTAAAACACGCTTCGGGCACGATGTCGCGGGCGCGCTTTGTAGAAGGGTTCGCCGCCGCGGTGCCAGAGGAGGTAATCGACCTGTGCGGCCGTGACCGATCGTCCGGCGGCGAGGAGTTCGGACACGATCAGCTCGCAGACGTGCACCGCACCGGCGCGCAACTCGATTTCCTCTGGCGAGTTCGGACCGATGAGTTGCTCCGAATCGATCCGCGCGGCAAGTGCCGGATCGTATTGAAGCACTCCGTCCACCCGCAGCACGTGCGGCACCAAGTTGTCAGCGAAGATCGTCAACCGATCCAAGTCGCGAAACTCACCGAGCCCGCGCCCGTTCATCGCGATGCTTAAATCCGCGGCCGTGAGCTGGGCCCGCTTGAAGAACGGCACCTCCAAATCGGGTGCGTAGCGCTGCACATCGCGGAAGAACGGCATGCGCGAGAGCGTTCGCGCGAGTCGCTCGGCCGAATGGTCGCAGGAGCGGATGAGGTTCGCCGCCTCGCCGCCAAAATCGTTAAGTAGTAGCCGACCTAGATCGTTGAGCGCCTGCGCGAACAATCCCATCAACTCATCAATCGGACCATCGTCCGGAGATTGCTGAAACATCTGCCGACAGCGGTCGGCGGTCAGATTGCATAGCTCTGGCGCGCCGATCGGGCCGCCGCGACGTTGGAACTCTTCCATGAGACAGGTCGCGACGGTGTAGTAGCCACTCTTACCCGGTCGCTTGCGAAGGTTGGGGAAGTAGCCGCTGCCGAAGTTGATCGTGTCGAGCGTGACGAAGAACGCGGCGGTGATTTCCGGTCGCAGCGCGTCGATGTAGTGGCTGGCGGGATCGATCGTCGGCTTGGCGAGCTTCTCCAGCGGCAGGCCGAGCGCATAGCGACGAATGACGTCAGGCGGCGCGAGCCGAACGTGCTTGGCGCGGCGCATCACTTCAGCGGCGCCTGCGCGAATCTGGTCGAACAACGATGGTTGCATGGCGAAGCTGACCTTCGCCAGATCAAGGGGAGTCTGTCAATGGGCCGCGCTGTCGGCGACGCCGAGCGCGTCGCGCGCGTGAAGGCGGGAGACGGGCACGCGGATGCTGGATTTCACGTGAACGATCGGGCGCTGCCGCGCCCAAATCAGCAGAACGGGTAAGAGCGGTAGGAAGAGCACCGAAAGCCAGCCAAGGCGGGCGATCGTCTGGGCGCTCGGATGATTCCGCTTCCGCGCGACGCGCCCGGGGATAGAAGCAACCCAAGCCAACACGGCGAGCAAGCACAACCCGCCGATAAGCGATGCGACGGGGACGACGTAATCGAGAAACCGTTCGAAGCTGGGGTCCATGGCGGTACAACCTCAACACATCTGGTGGCCACGGGCGGGGAACAACTTCCATGCGGCGATCGCACTACTCCTGGCAGATGGCCGGATCGTAAGTAGGGTCATGGGGCCGTGTGAATCGCAAAACGTGATCCGCACGCAGATTGGGGGAATCCCCGACGCGCCAATCCGGCCTTAACACAAGAAAAACCTGCGGAATCGGGTTGCTCCTAACGCCGCGTTCACACGGGGAGGGAATTGTTTGGTCCAGCGTCATGCAGGCCAGTTCACCAATCCGAGTGCGCCGACGAGCTTTCACGCTCGTCGAGCTGTTGGTCGTCATCGGAATCATCACGATTCTGGCCGGGATGTTCCTGCCGTCGCTGGTGCGCAGCCGGCGGGCGGCGAAGGCGGCGCTGTGCATGAACAACCTGCGGCAGTTGGGGGCGTTCTACTACCTCTACGCCGACCAAAATCGCGACCTGATCCCGCTGGGCACATCGGCCCTGCTTCCCGATTTCCCCGATTATTACACCGCCTGGGACAACTTCGTCTGGCGCGAAGGCGCGCCGGGACCCGCCGGCGGACCGTTCCTTCTCGCAAGGCTGCTGAAGCCGGGGTCGGCGAGGATCTTCTACTGCCCGTTAGAGGAGAAAGAGTCGTTCCAATGGGAGCAGTTCGAGCACAGCTTTGAACGCATCGCGCTGAACGAATCAGTGAGCATCCGATCAAGCTACGCCGCGCGTCCGGGTCGACACGTGTGGACGACGTCGGCCGGGGCCAAGTCGGTCGAGTATCCCAAGCCGATGCCCAAGCTCGTCAAGCAGCGCCGTTACGCGCTGATGGCCGAGTACCCGCAGTCCGCGCCGTTCGCGCACGGCGGGGAAGGCGCGGCCCCGGTCGTCCACGCGCTCTACGCCGACAGCTCGGTCCGGCCGGTACCGGTGAAGCACTTCGGCGACGCGCTGGAGGAATACATCCGCCGCTCGCTCCCGCTGGGTCCGGGCATGAACCCGGGCAGCAACGCCAAGTGCTTCGACGAGTCGACTGAAACCGCCGACACGATTTGGCAGAAGATCGATCGGTACTGACTTTTCACATGACGAGAGATGAGATGAAACGACCAAGGGCATTCACGCTCGTCGAGCTACTCGTCGTGATCGGCATCATCGGCATCCTGGCCGCGTTGCTGCTGCCCGCGGTCATGCGCGCCCGCCGCGCGGGCAAGGCCACCGAGTGCATGAACAACCTCCGCCAGCTCGGCAATTACGTGCTCATGTACGCGCAGCGGAACAACGACTACCTGCCGATCATGGGAAACTCCGTCCACTGCGGCACGCGCCCCGAGAACGTGTGGCGAACCGATTGGAACGATTACATGGCCGTGGAGGGCGCGCCGCACGAGGCGCTGGGGCCGCTGGTGGTGGACGGCACGATCGACCAGGGGAACGGCAAGCTGCTCTATTGCCCGACCGACGCGCGCGAGACGTTCAATTGGGACGTGATGAAGTCACACCTTCCGCCCAAGGGTGAGATGCTCTTGCACGGCACGTTCAAGATCAGCTACTCGGTCCGGCCGATCAAGAAGTTCTGGATCTGGGCCTCCCCGTGCCCGCCGGCGCCGACGATCATCTACCCCTCCATCCTCCCGAAGCTGGACAAAATGCTGAACAAGGCCTTGATGGCCGAGGCGCCGGAGCGGCCGCCCTACAACCATGGGACGGATTCGGACCCGCGGATCCACGCGCTGTTCTACGACGGCGCGGTGCGGCTGGTGTCGGCGAAGTCGTGCCTGAACCTGCCGAAAGACGTGGAGAAGCCGTGGTTTGAGGTATTTGACGACCTCCGCGTCTCGGACAAGGAGAACGGGACGGGAATGCCGGTGTGGGAGTTACTCGACAAGCAGTGACCCTACTCTCGCAGAAACTGCGCTGCATTCGGGCGAACGCTCGGTACAATCGCCGCCAAGATGTGGCTGAGGGGCCAATGCATCCCGTGCGCTCTGGTTCTCGGGCTGTTCGTCAGCGGCGTCGTAGCGTCGCCGCCGGGAACGGGCTGGCGGAAGGTCTGGCAGGACGGGTTCGACGGGCCGGGGCTGGATCTCTCGAAATGGTCGGCCGACTACCCGTGGGGCGGCGTGCTGGATCACCAGGCGTTCATGGCCCCCGAGCAGGTGGGCATCGGCGACGGAAAGCTCACGCTCACCGCCGTCCGCAAGCATCACCCCGACGCCCCGCCGTTCTTCATCAACGACGGCGAGAAGCTACCGCTGGACTTCACCTCCGGAGCCGTTCACACCAAGGGTAAGTTCAGCACGAACGGCGGCTACGTCGAGGCGCGCATCCGCGTGCCCGCCACCGTCGGCACCTGGCCGGCCTTCTGGATGCTCCCGGCAGACGGCGGTTGGCCGCCGGAAATCGACATCATGGAACTGCCCGTCGCGCGCTCGGCCGACGTGCGGCGCACGCATTTCACGTATCACTACGGCGCCGACGCCGCCAACGAACAGTCGATCGGCGGGCAGTGGGTCGGGCCGAACTTCTCGTCCGGATACCACACGTTCGGCATGACCTGGAGCCGCACCTCGGCGTCGTGGTACGTCGACGACCAACTCGTGCGGCGGATCAGCAACCCCGCGTTCGCGCAGGCGCAGGAGAAGATGTACATCCTGCTGAACCTGGGCGTGGGCGGCTGGCCCGGCACGCCACCGGCCGACGCGGTGTTCCCGGCGACGATGCGCGTCGATTGGGTGCGCGTGTACCGCTACGACGGCACATCTTCCGGCAACGCGCACGCGTTCGCGACGGTGCCCGAACCACACTCCATTTCGATGCTCGCGGTCGCACTTGCCGGCTGCCTGTCGGGCCGACGTCGCGCGCGAGGATGAAATCCATCGGAAAATCCGGTGAATTCCGCGCCGTGGGCATTGAATCCCCCCATTTTTTGGATATTTTCTGGCGCGCCTGAACGAAAAAGCCTTGATCGGCCGATCATTTGGGCACGCGTCCACGCGGAGGCGGGTGGGACCGTTCATCCGGTGGGATTCATTTGGCGGGCGATTTCCGGTGCAGACCCACCGGCGCCCACGTGTGTTTGGCTCCACGCATCGCATCGGCGGGAACTCCTCGAAACATCGCCCGTGCGCCCACCGCACGGCTTTCGGAACGGATTCCCGCGAAAGGAGATTGTCGCCATGGCAGCGAAGGCAATGACCAAGTCCGAGATCGCCGCTCACCTCGCCGAGAAGGTCGGCATCACCAAGAAGCAGGTCAACATGCTTCTGGAAGCCCAGGCCGACCTGGCCTACAAGCAGGCCAAGAACCAGTTCCCGATCCCCGGCGTGGGCAAGCTCGTGCTGGTCGAGCGTCCGGCCCGCCAGATGGTCATGCAGTTCGGCGAGAAGAAGGGCCAGACCATCACGGTTCCGAAGAAGAAGGTCCTCAAGTTCCGCATCGCCAAGGCCGCCAAGGACGCGGTCCTGGGCGCGAAGAAGTAAGCTGCTGAACTTCGCAGAGCGTTCAAGACCCGGGCCGCGGCGACTCACCCTCGCCGCGGCCCGGTTGCGTTTGTGGGAGAATTTACTCGGTGGTCGATCCGCGCCACCAGCCCACGCCGAGCGGATAAACTCCAGTCCCGGCAATCGTTGGCTACGTTCGCAACCATCATCATTGCCGGCTTGACATGGTTCACCCTAATTTGAGACACTCCGCAGGCCAGTCTATGGGGCATAGACGATCCGTTTCAGACGCTGCCGCCCATCATCTCCTCGGACGTGTGCGCGCGGCAAACGATGTTGGAGTGTGGAGTTATGCTGCGTGACGAGCTTGTCATCCGTCGGGTGTCGCGTTCAATCCGTCGTGCCAATCGAATTGGGGTCATCGAGTCACTGGAGCGGCGCACCCTCCTGGCGGCGGCTGTCGCGACTGTGACCACCCGAGTCGCCGCACCGGTCCTGCGCTTGCTCACCGACATCACCCGCCTGCCGACGAAGACCGCCCGCTCACTCGACGCGGCCGGCGCGGACTTGTACACGCCGGCCAACACGCTTGCGCGGGCCGCGAACGGCGCGACGGCTTCCGTGAAGGCGAGCGCGGCCGCCGCGTTCACATTAGACTTGGCCGGGATCAAGCAGACGCTGGCTACCGCGCCGCTGGAGTTCACCAAGGCGGCGAAAAGTCCGCTGACGTTTGCGCTGCCCGCGCCGGACGGCGCGTTCGCGCGATTCAAGGTCGTCGAAGCGCCGATCGTGGAACCGGGCTTGGCCAAGCAACTTCCCGGCGTGAAGACGTTCCGAGGGCAGGGCATCGATGACCCGACGGCGGCCATCCGGTTGGACTACACGCCGCTCGGCTTCCACGCGCAGGTGCTCTCGCCGAACGGCGCGTACTACGTCGATCCGTACTACCTGAACGACGTCAATGGCACGTACGTCAGCTACTTCAAGCGCGACGCGATCAAGCAGGGTTCGTTCACGTGCAGCGCGCAGGAGGAGGCGGAGGAGGAGGATGCACCCGTCCGACAGCTCTCGCTCGACGCGTCGCCGTACGGCTCGCAACTGCGGACGTTCCGCGCCGCGGTCGCGGCCAACCGGTTCTACACCAACGCCGTCGGCGGCGGCACGCAAGCCGGTGGGCAGGCGGCCGTCGTCACCGCGATGAACCGGGTCGACGGAGTCTACGAGTCCGAGCTCGCGGTCCGCATGGTGCTCGTCGCCAACAACATGAACGTGATCTACACGAACACCAACGGCGACCCGTACAGCAACGACGGCAACGCGATCGACCAGAACACCCCCAACCTCAATTCCGTTATCGGCACGGCCAACTACGACATCGGCCACGTGTTCACGACCGGCTCGGGCGGCGTGGCGTACCTCGGAGTGGTCGGCAACTCCAGCTTCAAGGGCGGCGGCACGACAGGGCTGTCCAGCCCGGTCGGCGACGCGTTCTACATCGACTACGTCGCCCACGAGATGGGGCACCAGTTCAACGCCAACCACACGTTCAACGTCTCCAGCACCCAGCGCAGCGCGTCGCACGCTTACGAGCCGGGCAGCGGCTCGTCGATCATGGCGTACGCGGGGCTGTTCGGCGCCAACGACATCCAGCCGCACAGCGACCCCTACTTCCATTCCGACAGCATCGACGCGATTCGAGCGTTCCTGACCAGCTCGATCCCGAGCGTCGGCACGACGACCGCGACCGGCAACAACGCGCCGAGCGTTCCGGCGCAGGCGAACTACTCGATCCCGACCGGCACCCCGTTCGCGCTCACCGCGTCGGGCGCTTCCGATCCGGACAACGACGCGATCACCTACGACTGGCAGGAGCGCGAGCTCGGCCCGGCGCTGGCGCTCAACGGCGCCGACAACGGCACGAGCCCGCTCAACCGCGAGATCGTCCCGACGGCCAGCCCGACCCGCTACTTGCCACAGCTCAGCAGCATCCTCTCTTCGGTCGTCAACAACCAGACGAACAACTCGTCGGGCCGACCCGTCGAACGCCTGCCGGCCGTGGCGCGGACGAACAGCTATAGCTGGCGCGTGCTCGTGCGCGACAACCGCTCGGGCGGCGGCGGCGTCGCCAGCGCGGACGTCACGCTCAACGTCGTCAACACCGGCGCATCGTTCCTCGTCACGTCGCCCAACACCGCGGTCTCCTGGACCGCCGGCACCACACCGAACGTCACCTGGAACGTCGCGGGAACGACGGGCAACGGCATCAACGTCGCAACGGTAAGGATCCTGCTCTCGACCGACGGCGGAAACACGTTCCCGATCGTTCTCGCCGACAACGTCGATAACGACGGCTCGCAGCAGATCACCGTCCCGGCCATCAACACCAACCAGGCGCGCATCAAGGTCGAGGCGATCGGCAACATCTTCTTCGACATCTCCAACAGCAACTTCCAGATCGTCACGCCCAACGGCGTCTGGACGGGCCTGGGCGACGGCGTGCACTGGAGCGACCCGGCCAACTGGTCCAACAACTTCGTCCCCACGTCCAGCACCAACGTCAGCATCAACGTCGCCGCGAACCCGACGATCGAGGTGGACGGCGACCAGTTCGCGTTCTCGATCACCAGCGCCGAAGCGCTGAACATCACCGGGTCGCTCACGGTCGACGCGGCCGCCACGCTGAACGCGCCGGTCACGCTCTCGGGCGGCACGATCGACGGGGACGGCGCGTACACCTTCAACAACGCGATGAACTGGACCGGCGGCTCGATCGCCGGCGCGGGCCAGTTCACGATTGCCAGCGCCGGCTCGTTCAACGTCTCCGGCGCCGCGGGCACGCGCACGATCGACCGGCCGTTCACGCTCAACGGACCCGGCTCCGTCGCCGCCGGAGGCGACAAGCTGCTCCGGCTCAACAACACGCTCACGATCGGCGCGTCTGGGCAGCTCGATTTGAACGACAACGACATGCTGATCGACTACAGCGGCACGACGCCGCTGCCCGCAGTGCAGGGCTACCTCAACGCCGCCCGCAACGGCGGCAACTGGCTCGGCACGACCGGCATCACCTCGAGCACCGCCAAGAACAACGCCGCCAACAACACGACGCTGGGCGCAATCGAGTCGAGCGACTACGCGTTCGCGACGTTCGACGGCGTGGCGCCGCCGGTCGAGAGCGTGCTCGTCAAGTACACGTATTACGGCGACGCGAACTTCAGCGGCACCGTGAGCTTCGATGACTACGTGAAGATCGACACCGGCTTCAACACCGGCCTGACCGGTTGGGCGAACGGCGATTTCAATGGAAGTGGCGCCGTGAACTTCGACGACTACGTCCTGATCGACACGACTTTCAACACGCAAGGCGCGCCGCTGTAATCGGTTCGCAACCCTCACGCCGGGGCTGAGCGG
>Ga0081539_10004087_pt1 | contig 16680 bp, 19 predicted proteins | sample TabmetS4T2R2_FD_71023 | JGI IMG/M metagenome (GOLD analysis project Ga0081539, IMG submission 71023) | Tabebuia heterophylla rhizosphere microbial communities from the University of Puerto Rico - S4T2R2 | ecosystem: Host-associated > Plants > Roots > Rhizosphere ...
CTGGGCGACATGGGCGCCGACGTGATCCGCGTCGACCGCACCAAGGCGCATGTCATGGATCGCCTGGCCGACCCGAAGTTCGCCGTGCACAACAGGAGCCGCCGCTCGGTCTCCGTCGACCTGCAGAAGAAGGAAGGCGTGGAAGTCGTGCTGCGCCTGATCGAGAAGGCCGACGGCATCACCGAACCGTTCCGCCCCGGCGTCGCCGAGCGCCTTGGCCTGGGGCCCGACGTCTGCCTCGCGCGCAACCCCAGGCTGGTCTATGGCCGCATGACCGGCTGGGGCCAGGAAGGCCCGCTCGCCAAGGCGGCCGGGCATGACATCAACTACATCGCGCTCACCGGCGCGCTGCATGCGATCGGCGTCAAGGACAAGCCGACACCGCCGCTCAACCTTGTCGGCGATTTCGGCGGCGGCGGCATGCTTTTGGCCTTCGGCATGGTCTGTGGTCTTTTGGAGGCGCAGCGCTCGGGCAAGGGCCAGGTGATCGACGCCGCCATGGTCGATGGCGCGGCCCTGCTGCTGGGCGGCATCTATGGCATGGCAGGCGCTGGTCTATGGAACGACAGCGACCGCGAGACCAACATGCTCGACGGCGGCGCGCACTTCTACGGCACCTACGAGACCAAGGACGGCAAGTTCGTCTGCATCGGCTCGATCGAGCCGCAGTTCTACGCCGAGCTGCTGCAGAAGACCGGGCTCGAGGGCGAGAGCCTGCCGGCGCAGATGGACCGCAAGGCGTGGGCCCAGCTCAAGAGCCGGCTGGCCGGCATCTTCCGCACCAAGACGCGCGATGAGTGGTGCGCGATCATGGAAGGCAGCGACATCTGCTTCGCGCCTGTGCTCACCATGAAGGAGGCCTCGCAGCATCCGCACGCCAAGGCGCGCGGCGCCTATGTCGACGTCTCGGGCTTCCCGCAGCCCGCCCCCGCGCCGCGCTTCTCGCGCACCAAGGAGAGCATCAAGGGCCCGGCCGCCAAGCGCGGCCAGCACACCGACGAGGTGCTGAGCCAGCGCGGCTTCTCGGCCAAGGAAATCGGCGACCTGAAGGCGGCGGGGGTGGTGGGGCCACAGTGATGATTGTCATCCCGAGCGCAGCGAGGGATCCTTCCTGCAACTTGAAAGGTCCCTCGGGCTTCGGCCTCGGGATGACATCACCATGATCCGCGCCTTCGAACTGGCGGTGCAGCAGCTTGGCGATCCCAAGCTGCGCGTCTTCATCTGGTGGTCGCTGCTGCTCAGCCTCGTGCTTCAGGTCGGCATCGCCGTGCTGGCGTGGTGGGGGCTGAAATCCTTCGCCACCTTCGAATGGAAGTGGGTCAACGAGGCCATCATCTGGGCGAGCGGCGCGGGCGTGATCGTGCTGGCGCTGATGCTGTTTCCGGCAAGCTTCGGCATCGTGATCTCGATCTTTTTGGAGTACATCGCCGACGTCGTCGAAGCCCGCCACTATCCGCAGCTCGGCAAGGCGCGCGGCATCCCGGTCTGGACCGGGATCTGGACGGGCGTGGTGTTCCTGGTGGCCGTGGTGGCGCTGAACCTCGTGATGCTGCCGCTCTATATCGCGGCGATCTTCATCGCCGGCCTGGGCGCGGTCCTGTTCTACGCCGTCAACGGCTGGCTGACCGGGCGCATGTATTACGAGCTGGTGGCGCTGCGCCGGCTCGACCCGGCCGAGGTCAGGGCGTGGCGGCGCGCCAATTCGGGCGTGCTGTGGCTGACCGGCATCGTCATCGTGTTCCTGGGCACCATCCCGATCCTGAACCTGATCGTGCCGGTGCTGGGCGTGGCGGCCATGGTGCATGTGGCACAAACGCTCAAGCCGCCCAGCCTGCCCGGCCGGCCCTTTAATCCACCGGCGCCGCCGCGCTAAACTCGCCCCATGAAATGGGGATTCGGGGGCTTCGCTGCTCTTCTGCTCGTGACGGGCTGCGTCAGCAATTCCAGCCCGCCGCAATATTCACTGGCTGGCGGCGAAAAGGGCGTGTTCAGCTCGCGCAATGCCGGCTCGCCGATTTCGCTCGACCGCATCAAGGGCCTCGATGAGAGCCAGCTGGTCGCCCTGCTGGGCACCGGTGCGCTGGACCGCAAGGACGATCCGGCGCGCGCGCTGCGCTACCAGTCGGATGCCTGCGTCCTCTTCGTCTATCTCTATCGCAAGGGCGGCACGGCCTGGCAGGCCGAGTTCGCCGACGCCTACGACCTTCACCTGCGGCCGCTGCCCGTCGATCAGTGCGCGGGATCGGTCGCCGCGCAGAAGAAGCGCGTCGCCTGACCTAGTGGCAACCGAGACACGTGAGCGGCACGCGCGCTGACGGGTTGCCGCGGCGCTGGGCAGCGTTCTTGGCATAGGCGGTGCCGGGCAATTCGCTGGTCATGCGATCGAGGAAGACATCGGCCTTGGCGGTCTCGCCCAACATCAGCCAGCCGTCGGCCAGCGCGCCCAGAATCTCGCCGCGCCCGTGTTCGCTGAGCTTGTCCCAACGCGGCTGGCTCGCCTGCAGCACGAACTCGAAGTCGCCGACGGCAATCCGCGTCAACCGGTCGGCTTCGGCGCGATTGGCCCGGAGCAGGCCGCGCGCAAAGGGCATCAGGCCCGACGCCCGCGGCACGCGCACGGCGATGTCGTTGGGCGCCAGCGCCACGGCGCGCTCCATGTCGGTCAGCCCATCGGCGAAGAGCTTCTGGCCGCCGGCAAAGTCGCCACGCTGGAAGGCCTGACCCGCCATGAACAACCGGCCGTCGCCGCGCCAGACCAGCGCCTCGGCGTGGTCGGGCTCGCGCGCCAGCGTGTCGGCGATCAGCTTCATGGCGCGGTCGAAGGCCACGGTGTCGCCGTCCATGCCGGCGAACATGTCCTCGCGCACCCTGAAGTCGAAGCGCTGCTGGGCGAGCGCGGCCAAGCTCATGGTGAAGACCAGCAACAGCAGGACAATCGCGCGCATGGCTAGATTCTCGCGACGGCCGGGCGATAGGCACGCAGCAGCAGGTTGGCCAACCAGCCCACGCCGATGCCGGTGACTGCACCGCCGACGCTGCCCGACAGGACGATCCAGAACGGCTCGGCGCGAAGATGCGGCATGACGCCGGACAGGACGCCGAGCGTGTAGCGCACGACGAAGATCGATATGCCGAAGCCCAGCGCGAACCAACCGCCGGCCACTTCCAGCCGGCCATCTTCGGGTCGCAGACGAACTTTTCGGCGCGACCCGATCGCCCAGCCCAGCGGCAGCGCGGCCAGCAGCGCCATCGCCCAGCCGGCGATAGCAAGGCCCGGTTGCAGCGATTGTGCGATGCCGGCCAGCGACGTCGCGAGGCCGACCAGCGGCAGGATGGCGAGCCGCGCCGGCGGCATGACGCGCGGTCGAAGGCCGCGCCAGCCCAGCCACAGCACGAACAGCATGAACGGCCAGACCCACAGCGGGGTGTTCACGACGATCTGGTAGGCAAAGGTCATGGCCCACCATCGCCGGTGCCATCGCGCAGAACCATCGCGGTTGCGCGGAAAGGCTGGCGTTTTTCGCGAACTGCCGGGATCATCGTTTCACGATGCGCGAAACGCCCTATGTCCGCTCGATCCCCCGTCAGCTTCCCTGGGTCCTGGGCCTCGCCGTCGTCATGGCGGTGACCGGGCCGTTCGGGCTTTACGATATGGCCAGCCTCGGGGTGCGCCTGGTCTATTTCGGGACGACCGGCGTGCTGATCTGGCTGCAGGTGCTGGCCTTTGCGATGCTCCTGGCGCAAGTCGAGGCGTTCCAGAGCTGGTCGATCGCAGCACGCATGGCGATCGCGGGAGTGCTGGCGGCCATACCGGGAACCGTCGAGATCATCATTCTGCTCAACTGGCTGCTGTTTCCCGTGCCGTTCCGCGTGTTCCTGCAGATCTACCCGCAGACAGCCTTCCTGACCGCCACCATCGCCGTGATGATCGGCCTGTTCATCGACCAGCGCCTGCGCAGCAACGCCGACAGCGAGCTGGCCCGCGTCGCGGCGCTGCCGGCGGCTGACATGCCTGCCGACACCAAGCCCGACTTCTTCCGCCGCGTGCCGCCCGCCCTCGGCCGCGATCTTCTGGCCCTGGAGATGGAGGACCATTACCTCCGCATCCACACCGCGCTCGGCAGCGACCTCATCCTGCTGCGCCTGCGCGACGCCTTGGCTGAGCTGGGACCCTCGCGCGGCCGGCAGGTCCATCGCTCGTGGTGGGTCGCCGAAGGCGCGGTGGCCTCGGCCGAGCGCGACGCGCGCCGGCCGATGCTGGTGCTGCGCAACGGGCTGCGCGTTCCGGTCAGCAAGACCTTCCGCGACCAGGTCAAGCAGGCGGGCTGGCTTGGCTGAGGTGCGCATCGCCCTTCTGGGCGCCGGCAGCATGGGGGCCGTGCACGCCGCCGCCTATGCCAACATGCCGGACGTCTCCGTGGTCGGCGTGTTCTCGCGCGATGCAGCGCGCGCCGCCGCCGTGGCCGCCATCTGCAGGGCCGAGCCCTGCACCGACGCCGCCCGGTTGATCCGACGCGCCGACATCGACGCCATCGACGTCTGCCTGCCGAGCGAGAACCATCATGACGTCGTTGTTCCGGCGCTCGAGGCGGGCAAGCATGTGTTCTGCGAAAGCCCGCTGGCGCTCGACCTCAAGCAGGCTGAGCGCATGCGCGACGCCGCGCGTCGGGCAGGTCGGCTGCTGCAGGTCGGCCTGCTCATGCGCTCGATAGGCGACTACGCGCACGTCGAGGCGGTGGCGCGGTCGGGCGAACACGGACGGCTGCTCAGCGTCACCACTTGGCGGCTCGGTTCCTATCTGCATGCCGAGGCGCCCGATCACAAGGCGCACTACGGCGATCCATCGACCGAGCTAATGACCTTCGACTTCGATTTCGTCCTCTGGCTGATGGGCCCGCCGCAATCCCTGTCGGCCAGCGCCGCGCGCCTGCCGGACGGACGGCCGGGCGAGATCTCCGCCGTGCTGACATATCGCCAAGGCCGTCATGCAACCGTCATCGCGAGTGGCCTGATGCCACCCGCCTCGCCCTTCACCGTGGGCTTCCGCGCCTTGTTCGAACGCGCGGCCTTCGAGCATCTGACGACCTTCAGCGGCGGTCCGCCGAAGTCGAGCTTCACCGTCGCCATCGGCATGACGCCCGCTCGTCCCGTGCCGGTGGCCAATCGCAATCCCTACGAGGTCGAGCTGCAGCGTTTCGTCGACTGCGTGCGCGGCCGCGCCAATCCGGCGTTGCTCGACGTCGATCGGGCCATCGAGGCATTGCGCCTGTCACTGGCCACGACCGAAAGCATCACGAGCGCGTGAGGCTGGTCATCCGGAGCGCGATCTCCCCGCGTCTAACAAAGGACGCTTCAGGAGAGGAGGAGATCGATGGCTTCCAGGAAGAGACTTGGATATCTCGTCGGCGTGTCGCTGCTGGCGCTGGCCACCAGTGCGGCGACCGCCAAGGCTGCGACCCTGGTCGGCCTCACCGCCGACAACAAGCTGGTCAAGATCGACACCGCCACCATGGCGGCCTCGGCGCCAATGGCGATCTCGGGCGCCGACCAGGTCGTCGGCATCGACGTGCGGCCGGCCGACGGGAAACTTTACGGCCTGACGGCAGGCGGCCAGCTCGTCGTCATCGACCACATGAGCGGCAAGGCGACCCCCGGCAGCATGCTGTCGCAGAAGGTGACGCTCGGCCCGCGCCCGGTCGTCGACTTCAACCCGGCGGCCGACCGGCTGCGCGTCATCGCCGCCGACGGCCAGAGCCTGCGCATCAATGTCGACGACGGCGCCACCACGGTCGACAAGCCGCTGAACTATGATGCGGCCGACGCCAACAACGGGAAGAAGCCCATGATCGCGGCCGGCGCCTATACGAATTCGTCGAAAGGCGCCAAGAGCACCGAGCTGTTCCATGTCGACGGCAGCACCGGCGCGCTGGTGCTGCAGAGCCCGCCCAACGACGGCGTGCTGAAGACGCGCGGCGCGGTCGGCGTGCCCAATCTGGCCGATGCCGTCATGGACATCGACAATGAGGCCGAGGGCAAGAACACCGCCTACCTGATCGCCGGTGGCACGCTCTATACGATCGATCTCGCGACCGGGAAGGCCACGCAGGTCGGCGCGGTGAAGGGAATGAACGGCAGGCTTCTGGACATCGCCGTCTGGAAGTAGCTACTTCCCGGCGCGATCCTCGCGCCACAAATCGAGCTTCTCCTGCACCGGACGGTCGGAGAAGGAGAACAGCACCGCGTCCTGATCGGCGCGGTGCTCGACCTTGGCCCAGCTCGGCACGACGAAGTGGTCGCGCTTCTTCCAGCGGAAGGTCTCGGTCCCGATCACGCTCTCGCCCGTGCCTTCGACCACGGAGAACACCGTGCCGTCGGTGCAGCGATAGGGTGAGGTCCTGAAACCCTTGGGCAGAAGCTGCATGAAGGTGCCCATGGTGGCGATCGGCGCACCGCCGCTCGCCGGGTTGACGTAGCGCAGCTTGTAGCCGTGGCAGGGATCGGGCGGACCGGCCTTGGCCAGGCCCGCCAGCGCCTCGCGCGTGCGCGCGTAGGGATAGTTGAAGATCGGCGAGGTTTGCCGTGCGGGCTTCCAATCGACCGGCAGAAGGCCGCTGGCGTATTTCGCATCCGACGTGCCCTCGGGCGCGGTGACGACCTGCTCGTCGCTTTCGCCGTTCTCGGCGAAGCCCGCGTTGAACATCGCCACCAGGGGGATGTCGAGGCCATCGAGCCAGACCATCGGCTCCTTCGACTCGTTGCCGTGGTCGTGCCAGGTCCAGGTCGGCGTGATGACGAAATCGCCCTCGCGCATGACCGTGCGCTCGCCGTCGACCGCGGTGTAGGCGCCCTCGCCTTCGACGATGAAGCGCAGCGCCGATTGCGTATGGCGATGGGCGGGCGCCACCTCGCCCGGCAGGATGAGCTGCAAGCCGGCGTAGAGCGTGGGCGTGATGCAAGAGCTGCCCTGCATCGCCGGGTTCTCGAGGATCAGCACGCGCCGCACCGCTTCCTTGGCGGTGATCAGCGAGCCCGACTCCATGAGGTACGGCCGCACTTTGTCGTAGGCCCAGTGGGCCGCCTGATACTTGGGCGCGGGCTGCGGCGGCACCAGCTGGTGCATCGACTCCCACAACGGCGCCATCGACAGGCCACCGATGCGCTCGTAGAAGTCGCGGCGCGCATTGTTGCGGGTGGCCCGATGAGCAGTGGGCTGGCTCATGGCGTCACTCCGCCGCGGCGCGCATTGAGGGAACGAGCCGGGCCGCGGCGCGCGAACGGCAGGCGGCGGCGAAGGCGTTGAACAGCTTCATCGACACCGGGTTCTCGAGAGCGCGGTACTCGGGATGCCACTGCAGCGCCAGCGCGAAGGCCGGCGCATCGGGAACACTGAAAGCCTCGACTTGGCCGTCCTCGGCGACGGCTTCGAGACGCGCACGCGGCGCCAAGCGATCGACGCCCTGGGCGTGCAGCGAGTTCACCCGCACGCGGCGCTCGCCCAGCAGGCGATGCAGCAGGCCGCCGTCGACGATCTCGATGTCGTGCGCCGGGCCGTAGTTGAGGTCGGTGTCGGGCGACCTCGGCGAGCGATGGTCCCAGCGGCCTTCGACCTCGTGCACGAGCTGGTGCAGCGTGCCGCCCAACGCCACGTTGACCTCCTGCGCACCGCGGCAGATCGCGAACAACGGCACGCCGCGACCGAGGCAATGACGGATCAAGGGCAGCGTGGTGGCGTCACGGGCCGGGTCGTGTTCGGTGCCGTGCCGGCTCTGCTCGCCGCCATAGTGGTGGGGCTCGACATTCGACGGGCTGCCGGTCAGCAGGACGCCATCCAGCGAATCGAGGAGGCGGTCGAGGGTATCGGTCATGGCCGCCGCATCCTTGCCGAGCTGCGGGCCGATCGCCGGGATCAGCACGGGCAGGGCGCCGACGGCATCGACTGCCGCGCCGACATACTTGTCGCCTACCGTGTGATGCCAGCCGCCGCGGCCGTTTTCCTTGAGGCAGGCGGTGACTCCCACGAGGGGGCGCAGAGAAAAGCGATCCATATCCCTTGCCGAAGCGTGCAAAAAACTGCCGGCTATTCTCTTATTTGGCCCGGGGCTTTGCAAATGGCAGGCTGCCGCGCCCGACCGCGGCTTGTGCAGTGCAGCCCTGCGTGGTACCGCCCGCCCGCAACAGAGAAAGTAGCCCATGACCGACGCCCCTCCTCCGCCGCAGAACCCGCAGGCCCCGCAGGGTGCCAACCCCCAGCAGGCGCCGAACGCGCCGCTGATCATGCACGGCCAATACATCAAGGACCTGAGCTTCGAGAACCCGCGCGCGCCGCAGAGCCTCATCGAGCAGACCCAGCCGCAGCTCTCGCTCAACGTCCAGGTCACCAACCGCCAGTTCGACGCCAAGACCTTCGAGGTCGCCCTGTCGATCGAGGCCAACGCCAAGACGCCCAAGGACGAGCCGCTGTTCATGCTCGAGCTGGTCTATGCCGGCACGGTGAGCATCGGCGAGGTGCCGCAAGAGGCCTATGGCCCGCTGCTGTTCATCGAGACGCCGCGGCTGCTCTTCCCGTTCGCCCGCGCCGTCGTCGCCAATGCCACGCGCGAGGCGGGTTTCCCGCCGCTCAACATCGCCCCGGTCGATTTCGTGGCGCTCTATCGCCAGCAGCTCGAAGCCAACGGCGGCAAGATCCCGGGCGTCGCCGGCGGCCCGGTCGGGCACGCCTAGGCCGCTTTAAGCCACAGCGGATCGCTGATCTGTTTCAAGAACTCGGCGTGCGCGGCGAGCTCAGCCGCGCTCGGCGCATGCGGCCGTGGCGGACGCACCGGCAGGTTGCTGACGACCAGGGCGGCCGCCGTGCCGCCTTCGACTTCCGCCGCCAGGCCGAGAACCCGCTGGCGACCGCCGCTCAGCTCGAGATAGACCTCGGCCAGAAGCTCCGAATCGAGCAGGGCGCCGTGCTTGACGCGGTTGGAGTTGTCGACGCTGAAGCGCTCGCATAGCGCATCAAGGCTGACGCGCTGGCCGGGGAACTTGCGGCGCGCGACCGAGACCGTGTCGACATAGGCGTTGGTGAGCTTGGCTTTGCCGACGCGCTCGAGCTCGGCATTCAGAAAGCCGATGTCGAACTGTGCGTTGTGGATCACGAGCTGCGCGTCGCCGATGAATTCCAGGAACTCCTCGACCTTGTCGGCGAACAGAGGCTTGTCGGCCAGGAACTCGTCGCTGAGGCCGTGAATGTCCTGCGCCCCGGCCGGCATGATCATCTCCGGGTTGAAGTAGGCGTGGAACGTCTTGCCGGTAGCGACGGTGTTCACAAGCTCGATGCAGCCGACCTCGACCACGCGATGACCGGCCAGCGGATCAAGGCCGGTGGTCTCGGTGTCGAGAACGATTTCGCGCATGGACTCTTTGTAGCTTACTTCCGGCGCGCGCGCGCAAGCTGGGCTGTGAATCGTTCCCGCCAGGGATTGGACGGCCAGAAGCGGCCGCGACGCTTCTTCAGCTTGGCGATCGCTTTGGCCAACGCCAGGCGCGTCGGCGCCAGGCCAAGGCCTGTCGGAATGACGATGGTGGCCTGGCGCCGCTTCAGTGCGTCCGGCACCTGCTGGCGCAGGATCCCCAAAAACCTCTCGGCCGACATGCCGGGCCGGGCCATGACGCGATGGCGTTGCAGGAAGGCCGGCGCGCTCACCACCAGAGTGGCATCGACGCGTCGTTCGCCGGCGCCTTCGAACAGCAGCGGGATGTCGAGCACGACCAGCTTCTCGCCGCGCCGCGCGGCGCGCTTCAGGAAGGCGCGTTGGCGCTGGCCGACCAGGGGATGGACGATGGCCTCGAGCTTGCGCAGCGCTTCCTTGTTGCCGAACACGCGCGCACCCAGCGCCTGGCGGTCGAGCACGCCGTCCTTCACCACGCCGGGAAATGCCGCCTCGATCGCCGGCAATGCCACGCCACCCTTGGCCTGGATGGCGTGGACGTTGGCGTCGGCGTCATAGACCGGCACGCCCATCTGCCGCAGCATCTTGGCTGCGGTCGATTTGCCCATACCGATCGATCCGGTGAGGCCGACGATCATCATCCGTTGGGCATCATCGAACGCTGACCGTCAGCTTGCGATCAGGGCACCAGGACGGTCTGGCCGGTGGTCTTGCGCGATTCGAGATCGATGTGCGCCTGCGCCGCCTCGCCCAGCGGATAGCGCTGGTCGATGGCAATCTTGACCTTGCCGCTCTTGACCATCTTGAACAGCGACTTGGCGCTGGCCTCGAGATCCTTGCGGGTCGCGGTGTAGTTGCCGAGGCTCGGTCGCGTCAGGTAAAGCGAGCCCTTGGCCGTGAGGAGCCCCGGAGGCTGCGGCGGCACGGCGCCCGAAGCATTGCCGAACGAGACCATCAGGCCGCGCGGCTGCAGGCTGTCGAGCGAAGCGTTCCAGGTGTCCTTGCCGACGCCGTCGAACACCACGGGGACGCCCTTGCCCTTGGTGATCTCCTTCACCTGGGCGACGACGTCTTCCTTGCTGTAGTCGATCACCCACTTGTATCCGTTCTTCTTGGCAAGCGCGGCCTTCTCGGGCGACGATACGGTGCCGATCGCCTTGTAGCCGCGCGCCTTCGCCCACTGGCCGAACAGCAGGCCGACGCCACCGGCGGCGGCATGGAACAGCACGATGTCGCCCTTCTTGAGCCACGGCTTGGCGGTGCGGTCGACCAGGTACTCCGTGGTCATGCCCTTCAGCATGATGGCCGCGGCCTGATCGTCGCTCACGCCCTTGGGCACATGCACGAGCTGCTCGACGCCCATCACGCGCTCCTGGCAGTAGGCGCCCAGCACGCCGCAATAGGCGACGCGATCGCCCTTCTTGAAGCCGCGGGTCTTCGGCCCGACCTCGACGATCACGCCCGCCGCCTCGCGGCCGACGGCGTTGGGCAGCGGCGTCTGGTAGAGGCCCGAGCGCGTATAGACGTCGATGAAGTTGAGGCCGATCGCGGTGTGCTTGATCCTCACTTGGCCGGGCCCCGGCGAGCCGACCTCGACGTCCTCGAGCTGCATCTTCTCCGGCCCGCCATTCTCATGCATCAGGATGGATTTCGGCATTTTCAGCTCCCCGTCGTTGCAAATCAGGAACGCCCGTCGATCAAGGGCGTCAAGTATAGTGGCGGCCCAAGGAGAGTCGATGCGAAGACGCGAAGTCATCCTGGCTGCAACCACGGCGCTGGCCGCACCGTCGATCGTGCGCGCCCAGGAAATCCTCAAAAGCAGCAAGGCCAATTACCGGCTGGTGACTTTGGCCCGGGACCTCGAACAGCCATGGTCCATTGCCTTCCTGCCCGACGGCCGGATCCTGGTGACCGAGCGGCCGGGCCGGCTGCGCCTTTTCGCCAACGGCCGGCTGGAGCGCGCGCCGCTGGGTGGTGTGCCCAAGGTCTATGCCCGCAGCCAGGGAGGACTTTTGGACATCTGCCTGCATCCGCAATTCGCGACCAACCGGGTGCTCTACCTGTCCTACTCGGGCGAAGGGCCTGGCGGCGCGGCAACCACGGTGGCGCGCGCCGAGCTGGGCGACGGCGCCTTGCGCTCCGTCACCACCATCTTCCGGGCCCTGCCGACGGCCGGTGGCGGCCTGCATTTCGGTTCGCGCATCGCCTTCGACCGGGCCGGCCTCATGTATGTCACCACGGGCGAGCGCTATCAGATGCAGCGTGCGCAAGATCTCAACGACCTCGCCGGCAAGGTCGTGCGGCTGAAAGACGACGGCTCGGTACCGGCGGACAACCCCTTCGTCGGCCAGCCCAATGCGCGGCCGGAGATCTTCACCTGGGGGCATCGCAATCCGCAGGGGCTCGCCATGCACCCCGAGACCGGCCGCATGTGGGAGGTCGAGCACGGCCCGCGCGGCGGCGACGAGCTCAACCTCCTGAAAGCCGGTGCCAACTACGGCTGGCCGCGCGCCACCCACGGCATCGACTACAGCGGCGCCGTCATCAGCCAGCACAAGAGCCTGCCTGGGATGGAAGACCCGGTGCGTGCCTGGGTGCCGTCGATCTCGCCGTGTGGACTCTGCTTCTATACCAGCGACAAGTTCCCCGGCTGGAAGGGCTCGGTCTTCACCGGTGCGCTGTCGAACGATGCGCTGTTCCGCATCGAGCTCGACGGCGAACGCTATCGCGGCGAGGAACGGTTGCTCGTCGGCCAGCTTCCCTATATCCGCGACGTGCGCCAGGGGCCCGACGGGCTCCTGTACCTCGTCACCCACGCAGACGCCGGCGGCTTGTTCCGCATAGAGCCCGCCTGACCCCAGACTGATGCTGATCCTCGCTTCCGCCAGCCCGTCCCGCCGCCAGATGCTTCTGAACGCCGGCCTCGATTTTGCGATCGAGCCGTCGGGCGTCGACGAGGACGAGGTGAAGCGGAGCCTTTTGGGCGAACGCGCCTCGGCGCAGGACATCGCGACCACGCTCGCCGAGATGAAGGCGCTGCGTGTCTCGACGCGGCGGCCCGGCGCCTTCGTGATCGGCGCGGATTCAACGCTCGCCTGCGAGGGCAAGCTTTTTGACAAGCCCGCCACGCTTGGCGCTGCGCGCGAGCAGCTCAAGGCTCTCGGCGGCCGCACGCACGAGCTGGTCTCGTCGGTCGTCGTGGCCAAGAACGGCGCGCGGCTGTGGCACGCGACGGAGACCGGCCGGCTGACCATGCGGCCCTTCACCGACTCCTTCCTCGACGCCTATCTCGCGCGCGCGGGCGAGGCGGTCTGCGCCTCGGTCGGCGCCTACCAGCTCGAGGGGCTGGGGGCGCATCTCTTCTCCCGCATCGACGGCGACTATTTCACCGTGCTCGGCTTGCCGCTGCTGCCTCTCCTGGCATTCCTGGCGGAGCACGGCATCGGCCTGGAGAAAACGGCATGAGCCCCTACGAGACCCTTTTGCGCGAAGCCGATGGCCGGCCCTTCGCCGCTATCGTCGGCTGGCCTGTCGAGCATTCGCGCTCGCCGGCGCTGCACGGCTTCTGGCTGAAGCAGCACCGCATCGCCGGGCACTATGGCCGCCTGCCGGTCGAGCCCAAGCGTGCCGCGCTGGAAGAGCTCATCGCCTTCTTGAGGCGCACGCCCAATGCCCGCGGCTGCAATCTCACCCTGCCGCACAAGATCGACATCATGCCGCTGCTCGATCGCATCGATCCGCTGGCCAAGCACATCGGCGCAGTGAACACGGTGATCAAGCAGCCCGACGGCACGCTTGAAGGCCGCAACAGCGACGGGTTCGGCTTTCTCGAAGCCCTCAAGCAGGGCGCGCCGGGCTGGCAGGCGGCGGCGGGGCCGGCGGTGGTGCTGGGCGCGGGCGGTGCGGCCCGCGCGGTCGTCGCCACGCTCGTGGGCGCTGGCGTTCCCGAGCTGCGCCTGGTCAACCGCACGCAGAAGAACGCGATCGATCTCGGCGTCGCCTTCACGCCCAACGATGGCCGGCGCATCGCCGTCGAGCGCTGGGACGAGCGCGACGCCGCGCTCGACGGCGCGACCTTGCTGGTGAACACGACGTCGCTCGGCATGAAGGGCCAGCCGTCGCTGGAGATCGATGTTGGCCGCCTGCCCGCCACCGCCGTCGTCGACGACATCGTCTATGTGCCGCTGGAAACCAGGCTGCTGGCGACTGCGCGGGCGCGCGGCCAGCGCTGCATCGACGGCCTCGATATGCTGCTGCATCAAGGCCGGCTGGGCTTCGAGGCGTGGTTCGGCCAGAAGGTGGCCGTCAGTCCCGAACAGCGGCGCGCCGTCGCCGCAGACTTGGGCGCCTAGGTCGACTTGGCGAGCGCCGCGGCCTTCTCCGCCAGCGTCGCCGCCTCCAGCAACCAGCGACGCCGCTCGTCCTCGGAGCTGGTGGCCACGACGCCGAACAGCGAGCGCACGACCTCGCCAACCCCGCAATAACGCAGGATGCAGTCACGCCACATGCGCTCCAGCGGATCGCCGAACGCCTCGCGTTCGCGGTCCAGCGGGGTGTTGCCGGTGTTGATGACCAGCGCCACCTTGGTGGCAAGCAGGCCGACCGGAACGTCGCCCTGGTCGCTACCTTTGATGAAGCCGTAGGCGGCGTCCTGGGCGAAGACGCGGTCGATCCAGCCCTTCATGATGGCCGGGGGCGCGCCCCAGCAGTTGGGATGGACGATGCCCAGAAGATCGCTGTCGCGCAGTTCGGCGATGTGCCGGCGGACCAGCGGATCGGCCGTCGCCTGGCCGCGCGCCTCGGCGGCGGTCAGGCGGGGATCGAAGCCTTCCTCGACCAGGTCGTGGAAGCGGACCTCGCCGCCCGCCGCCGACCACGTCTCCCGGATCCTGTCCGCGATGGCGCGGCAGAAGCTTCCGGGAGCAGGATGGCCGACGACGACCAGCGCTTTCATGAACCGCTACTGGTTCATCGAGCTGAAGAAGTCCTGGTTGGTCTTGGCCGTGCGCAGCTTGTCGAGCAGGAACTCGATGGCATCGACCGCGCCCATCGGCATGAGGATGCGACGCAGCACCCACATCTTCGAGAGCGTGGCACGATCGACCAGCAGCTCCTCCTTGCGGGTGCCCGACTTGGTGATGTCGATGGCCGGGAAGGTGCGCTTGTCGGCGACCTTGCGGTCGAGGATGATTTCGGAGTTACCGGTGCCCTTGAACTCCTCGAAGATCACCTCGTCCATGCGGCTGCCGGTGTCGATCAGCGCCGTGGCGATGATGGTGAGCGAGCCGCCTTCCTCGATGTTGCGCGCCGCACCGAAGAAGCGCTTGGGGCGCTGCAGGGCGTTGGCGTCGACACCGCCGGTCAGCACCTTGCCGGAGCTCGGAACCACGGTGTTGTAGGCGCGGCCCAGACGGGTGATCGAATCGAGCAGGATCACCACGTCCTTCTTGTGCTCGACCAGCCGCTTGGCCTTCTCGATCACCATCTCGGCCACGGTGACGTGGCGGCTGGCCGGCTCGTCAAAGGTCGAGCTCACGACCTCGCCCTTCACCGTGCGCTGCATGTCGGTCACTTCCTCGGGGCGCTCGTCGACGAGCAGCACCATGAGGTAGACCTCCGGGTTGTTGGCGGTGATGGCGTGGGCGATGTTCTGCAGCAGCACCGTCTTGCCGGTGCGCGGCGGCGACACGATCAGGGCGCGCTGGCCCTTGCCGATCGGCGCGATGAGGTCGATCACGCGGGTCGAGATGTCGAGCTGCTGTTGCGGCGTCGACGTCGAGGCCTTCTTGGTGAGCGTGCCGGTGCGCCGGCCGGTGCTGACGCGGCCCGACGAGGTCGCCCGCGAGCTCGACTGCTCCTCGGAAATCGTCGGCGCCATGGCGCCGGCGCCCTCCATCTCGAGCTTCAGCTTCTCGTCGGGATAGAGCGGGGTCAGCGAATCGAAGTTGATGCGATGGCGCAACGCGTCGGGATCGTCGAAGTTGATCTTGTTGATCTGCACCATGGCGAAGTAGCGCTCGCCGTCCTTGGGGGCGCGGATCTCGCCCTCGACGGTGTCGCCGGTGCGCAGGCCGAACTTACGGACCTGGGTGGGGCTGACATAGATGTCGTCGGCGCCCGGCAGGTAGTTGGCTTCCATCGAGCGCAGGTAGCCGAAGCCGTCGGGCAGCACCTCGATGGTGCCGGTGCCGAAGATCGCCTGCTCGGCGGCGGCGAGCTTCTGCAGGATGGCGAACATCAGTTCCTGGCGGCGCATCATCGCCGCGCCTTCGACGCCCTGCTCCTCGGCAAAAGCCAGGAGTTCGGGCGGTTTCTTCATCTTGAGGTCTTGGAGGTTCATGGTTCTTCAATAAGGTGGGAGATAACGCACGCGCCAACGCCGCAGGGTGCGGCCGTCTGAAATTGCGCTGTGTCGTTCGGTGTGGACCCCGTCGATCACCGCCGGGGAGGCGGCGCCAGGGGCCCTAGGTGGCGGCTATTTACAGGGACGGCCGCCGCCTGTCAAAGGCCGTCCTGCCCGATATACGCAGCGATCCCGCCGGACATCCCTATGGGCCGCTGGCTGTCGTCAGACGGGCCGATGCTCGGTCCCAGCGCCGGGCGTAACGAACATCAGCCGGCCGGGCGCCGTGACAATGCCGCGATGCCAAGCGCCCTTGGGCACGATGAACGTTTCGCCGGGCTTCATGGTCGCGCGCTGCTCGCCGCCGTCGGTCTCGAGCACGATGATCATCTCGCCCGACAAGAGCGTGAGGATCTCGTCGCCGGCGGGATGGCGCTCCCAGTGATCCCAGTCCCTGCTCTGGTCGCTGCTGCCCATCAGGCGGCCCTGGCCGAGGTCATGGCGCTGGGCGATGCCGGCCCAGAACTTCGCGCCGCCTTCCATGGCGAGCGCGCTCTCGTCGGGGCGCAGGTGGATGTAGGTGCTGTCGAGCGTGAAAGCCGGGTTCATGGCTCCTCCTCCGCAAGCATCTCAGCATAGCGGAAAATCTCGGTGTGGTCCGCCGAGCCGCCGAGCTTGCCGTTGGCGTCGGCCCAGTAGGCCACCGCCTGTCTAAGACCGGGCATGTTGAGCTGCAGGTGCTGCGCCACCTCACCTGCGGTGCGCAGGTCCTTGGCCATCAGGCCGGTGGTGAAGCCGGCGGCGAAGTTGCGCGGCACGACGAACTGGCGACCCTTCACTTCGGTGGCGTTGCTCTTGCCTGTCGAGCTGTTGAACACGTCGACCATGGTGCCGGGATCGAGC
>Ga0081539_10004088_pt1 | contig 16676 bp, 13 predicted proteins | sample TabmetS4T2R2_FD_71023 | JGI IMG/M metagenome (GOLD analysis project Ga0081539, IMG submission 71023) | Tabebuia heterophylla rhizosphere microbial communities from the University of Puerto Rico - S4T2R2 | ecosystem: Host-associated > Plants > Roots > Rhizosphere ...
CACTTTAGTTGCGTACGACTGGCCGGGAAAGGTGCGCGAGCTGGAGTCGGCGATCGAGTATGCGGTGCTGCACGCGCGCGGGCATGAGATCGTTCCCGAAGATTTGCCGGCGAAGCTACAGTCGGACCAGGTGCGCTCGTCGGCGCGTTCGCCGCTGTCGGCGCTGTTTGAAGACTTACCGGCGCTGGACGAGCTCGAACGGCGTTACCTGCTTTACGTGCTCGAAGTCGCGGGCGGCAACCGCACCCGCGCCGCCGAAATCCTCGGCATCGATCGCCGCACTCTCTACCGCATGGTCGAACGCTACGGCATCGACGCTAACCGCGAGTAGACGGCCCGTTAATTTCGGTCCATACTCTCGGGCCGATGGCTGAACTGAATTCAACGAGTCGCGTCAACCGTATGGACCGTGCGTGGGCAATTCTGTTTGCACGCCTGGTCCTCGGCCTCATCTTTTTCATGGCCGGAGTGATGAAAGTCTTTCAGCTTGGGCCACTCAACCACGCGCGCAAATACTTCCTGCCGTTTGCCGATACTTTCCTGCCGGTTTGGTCGCTTTGGGCGATGGGCGTGATCATTCCGTTCGTCGAACTCATCGCGGGCGCGATGGTGATTGTCGGACTGCGCGTTCGCGACGCGCTCGTAGCGTTGGGATTCGTCCTCGCGGTCGTTACCTTCGGCCACTTACTGCACGAACCGCTCTACGAATTCCACACGCACGTGATCCCGCGCCTGGCGCTGGTGCTGTTCATCTTTTTACTGCCGCGCCAAGACGATCTCTTTTCGTTAGACCACCTCATCGCACGCCGGACACGCTGATCCTAGGGCACGATTTTGAAATCTACCCACTGTGAGGCGACGCCGTTCTTATCTCCCGCCAGCAGGTCGATTACGATCAACTGCAGCACGTATTCGCCGGGCGTCATATCAGCCCCAAGCTTAATCGCGCTGGTGGCGGAAAGGCGGCTAATGTCCGGCGGATTATTCAGGGTGAAGCGCTGCGGTCTGCCGGTGAAAACAGGTTGGCCTTCGCGAAAAACTCTGACTTGTGTTTGCAGTTGCGGCTGGCCCGTAACCGGGTCCAAATGCGCATTGTAGATGACAAAGCTGTACTGCATGTTTTCTCCCTGCCGAAACTGACGAACCGCAGCACTGTTTGCCGGATCGGAATTGCTGAGATCAGCGGGCGCCGAGACGCCCAGCAGGATGCCGGAGATCTGGAGCCGGTGTTTTTTCAGATCCGGCACCTCGACGAACTGACTCGACGAACCCACTCGTTCGGAAGCCTGATCTCGCAAGGCAACGCGCAGTTGGTAAGCGCCTGGCTTTTTGATCGGCACCGTCAGCATGTAAACAAATCCTGCTTTGAGCACTCGCCGGTATGCCTCACCGCGCACTCGCAAGCGATCTACGCGGCTGACTTCATCGACAGTTTTGCCGTCCTCACCGAAAGTCACCGCCACCACGTCAAACTGCGTCTGGTGCCAGTCGTCTGGTTCATCTGTAAAGGTGAGAGCGCCGGCATCAACATGCAGCAGCGAACGCATAAATGAGCCTTCTTTGGCCTCGTTGGCAAACAGCGACGTAAGCCGAACGGGAACGCCGGCGGCGGCAAATGGAGAAATGAGTGCGTGCAAGATCTGTTCGCGTGCGTCTGCGGCTGCGGGTCTCGCGCGATCATCACTAGCCGCGCCATAAAAGCCGTTACGCATACGCACATTGAACTGGCCCGGACGCAATACCTTCAATGACAGATGATGAAATGTCAGGCGGCCTGTCTTGCGATCGAAAGTCGTTTGGTCGGGCCGATAACCAATCAGGTAATAACCCCGCTCAGCAATTATCTTCTTGATGCTGCGCGACAAGTCGTTTGAATTATGAATTGCCAGACCGCCGGTCTCGTCTGCCAGGTAGTCCAGACCTGACTGCAAGTCGAACGCATCATTGCTTCGATCGCGTAAAGCCTGTTCGACTTGATCCGGTGTCCTGGCGCCGGATGGATTGGCGGCATCGGCGAGGTTGTCTTCCGCACGCAATGAAGACCGTGCTTGTAGACCCGATGCATTGATGGTGTGGATTACTACCGAGGCGCGGCTCGCTTCATCAATTAGTTGTTGTAGTCTTTGCAACGTCCGGTCGTTCCTGCTGGTGCGGCTCAGCGGTTCACGATCCATCAATTTGAACCCGTCAGAGATCAACAAAATCGACTTACGACCAGGTAGATCACTCAAACCTCTGACGACGTAGCTAATTGCTCCGAGAGTGCCGACAGCAAATAAGTCGGAACGAAACTCTTCCAACTCTTTGTTCTTCGCATCAATGTCGGCGCCGAACCTGCCGGGGGTCGGCGGCTGAATCGCCGCAAAGGCGCCCACGTCACTGCGACCTCCGGGATACCACTTTATATGATCGATGGCTGCGTAAAGCTGTCGCTTGTCTGACGTGAACTGCTGCAGCGCACCCATGCCGCCACTCGTTCGGATGATTGCGACGAGATCGCCCGGCTGCATCTGCTCGTCCACGAACTGTTTCAAGGCGCGCCGCACAAAGTGAGTGCTCTGAAATGAGAGTCCGAGATCGTCAACTACGAGCGCAATCGTTCGCCGGACGTCTTCCGGGGGTAATCGGTCTGGAGGCACACCGGGCATTTTGTCATCGCGAACAACAGGCTTCGGCGCGGACGTGGTGTCCGGGGCTATGTAAGAAAAGTGTGTAATCTTCTGCGAGCGATTGTTCTCGAATAACTGTAATTCCTCAGGCTTGAGATCGGTGACGGGTTTGCCGTTCTTGTCGGTGATCACTGCATCAATCTGGACGAGGTTCGTGGTAATGCGTACGACATCTCCCTCGGCCGGTTTTTGACTCGAAGATGAAACTGGCTGCTGCCCGGATGAAGCGGACCCCAGCAACAACACACCGACGACAAGTCTGAGCCACCGCTGGTTTTTCATGAGTATCGGTTCCCGAATCATTTGCTGCTACTTATAATCGATGAAACGTTTGGAGTCACTCGACTACGTTGGTCGCAGAACAGCGTGTGGCGCGCGAGATCTTATTTGTTTTGGACGAGGAATGATTAGCGGCGATGCGGAATCTTTGTATGGCGAGGGCGTGATGGTGTATTCCGAGGCGTGATGCCTGCACTGCGACAATGTATAACGCGAATCGGCTGAGTACACGCGTCACGCGCCGAGTTGCACGCGTCATGCCTCGAGTTTCAGTGCTCACCGCTGCGTTGCACGCGTCACGCGCCGCGTTGCACACACGTCACGCGCCGAGCTGCAGTAATCACTGCGGCGTTCCACGCGTCACGCGCTGAGTTTCAGTGTTCGCTGCTGCGTTGCACGCGTCACGCGCCGCGTTGCGCACGTCACGCGTCGCGTTTCAGTGATCACCGCTGCGTTGCACGCGTCACGCGCTGAGTTGCGCACGTCAACGCGCCGAGCTGCAGTAACGACTGCCGCGTTGCATACGTCAATTGCGAGTTCTGGTTGTTTCAGTTACGGAAGGTGTTGTTCGGTACGCCAGAACACCAAAAAAGATCCGCGATGCGCAAGTATCGCTGAGCTGAACACAAACCCGCTTAACTACGTCGCTCGAACAACAGCGTGTCGCGCCAGACGCCGTTCAGCATTGCGATGCGTTCGCGACGGCCTACTTCACGAAAGCCACAGCGTCGATGCAACGCCACGCTCGCGACGTTTTCGGGAAAGATCGAGGCTTGCAGCGTCCAGATCCCGTTTCGCTCGGACTCATTTATCAACGCTTCAAGCAACACGCGACCGATTCCCTGCCCTCGCGCGCTCTCCGCGACGTACACCGTCAACTCGGCAACGCCGCGATACACGTGTCGCTTCGAAACCGGACTCAAAGCCGCCCAACCTAAAATTTGTTCATCATCGCGCTTCTCGCCGTCGCGCAGCACGAGCCGCGCAAACGGCAGATGCGCGTCATCCCACTGCTCCCAACTCGGCGCTTCAGTCTCGAATGTCGCCTGACCGGTGCGAATCCCTCCAAGATAGATCACGCGCACCTGCTCCCAGTCGCTAGCCCGCATCTGATCGATAACGTAATTCATAGTTAACCTTAGTGCCGCATTGAAATATCCCCGTCTTTACTCAACGACTCCGCGCCAAAGAACACTTGCTTCACGTCCGGATGCTGCGACTGAATCGCCGTCACCAACCGCCGAATTCCTTGTCGCATCTCCCCCACGGAAAGCTCACTGTCGAAACTCAACTCGATCGTCAACAACACTTCGTGCGGACCAAGATACATCGTGTGTAGATGCTTGACGCGTTCGACCGCCTCATCCGCCACGACCAGCGCGCGAATCGATTTCAGCGATTGCGAATCCAGCCCTTCGCCAATCAACAGACCTTTGCTCTCATACACCATCAACACCGCCACGCCACACAACAGCAGGCCAATCAAGACTGACGCGACGCCGTCGAGATAAGGAAGTCCGAATACCCTGCCGAAAAATATACCGAGAAACGCGAAGACCAACCCGAGCAATGCAGCCGAATCTTCCAGCAACACGGTGAAGCTCGTCGGGTCTTTCGTTTCGTGGATCGTTTGCAGCACGCCACGCCTGCCGCGCTCAGCGGCAAAAGCTTTCCAGCCAAACAGCCACGTTGTTCCCTCAAACGCGGCGGCGATACCGAGCGTCGCGTAACTCCAGACGGGATGCTCGGTCCGAGCCGGGTGCAGGATGTGCAGGATGCCTTCGTAGGTCGACATCCCGCCGCCGACGGCGAAGACCAAAACGCCGACCACGAGCGTCCAGAAGTAAAGCTCGTGCCCGTGTCCAAACGGATGGTCCGAATCAGGCGGCTTACGACTCTTGCGTACACCGAGCAAGATCAACAAGCCGTTGCCCGTGTCGACCACCGAATGGATCGCCTCCGACAACATCGCCGCACTGCCGGTAAATGCCGCCGCGACAAACTTCGTGATCGCGATCGCGATATTTCCGGCGACAGCGGCGTAGATGGCGAGTTGTGATTCTGAGTTCCGGGCCGTCATTGCCAGTTCTTTTCGTCTCGTTTAGGCTTACCACATCATGGCGACAAACACACAGTCAAATGCAATGCCGACTCGTGTCCTCGGGCATACGGGGGTTGAAGTTTCACTCGTCGGCTTGGGTGGTTGGCATCTCGGATTCAATTACATCGACGAGGATTTGAGCACGCGCATCATCCGCACCGCCATCGATAACGGCATCAACTTCATGGACAACTGCTGGGACTACAACGATGGCGCGAGCGAAAAACGCATGGGCAAGGCGCTGAAAGACGGGTATCGCGACCGTGTGTTTCTGATGACGAAGATCGACGGCCGCACCAAAAAGGACGCCGCCAAACAACTCGACGAATCGCTCGCGCGCCTGCAAGTGGATCACATCGACCTGGTCCAGCACCACGAGATCCTGCGTTACGAAGATCCGCACCGCATCTTCGACGAAGACGGCGCAAACGCCGCGTTAATCGAGGCGCGCGACGCCGGCAAGATCCGGTTCATCGGTTTCACCGGTCACAAGGATCCGCACATCCATCTCTACATGCTCGAAGTGGCGAAGCAAAACGGGTTTCAGTTTGACGCCGTGCAAATGCCACTCAACGTCATGGATGCGCATTTCCGCAGTTTTGAAAAACTGGTCCTGCCGGAGCTGTTGCAAGACAACATTGGCGTGCTGGCGATGAAGACACTCGCGAATGGGACCATCCTGGAGTCTAAAACCGTGACGGCGACCGAGTGTCTCCAGTATGCTATGAACCTACCGGTTTCGGTTGTGATCACGGGCTGCGAAAGCATGAAAGATCTCGAACAGGCGCTCGCGGCCGCGCGCAGTTTCAAACCGCTGAGCGATGACGAGGTCAACAAGCTGCTCGCTAAAACTGCGCAAGCCGCGTCGCGCGGTGAGTATGAGCTCTTCAAGACGACATCGGTGTACGACGGCACCGCAGCACATCCCGAGTGGCTCGGCGAAGAACCGCCCAAGGTCCAACGCGTAATGCAAACGAGTTGAGTTCATGGTGATGAAGCGAAACACCAAACACTGGTTCTCACTGTTGGGGATCGTGTTTGTGTTGAGCTTCGCCGCTCAATGTCTGTCTCAGGAAACAAAGCCGAAAAGCCAGCAAGGCGCCAAGACGGAAAAAGGCGCTGAAACAACAAAGAAAGCCGCGCCAAAAGCTTCACCCGACCTGATCGAATGGAAGATGCTGCTCGATCAGCTCGCGGTTGAAGCGCGCACACTCGACACCGACGACGATCCGAACTTGCTGCTGGCGGAAGTTGCCGACGCCTACTGGCGCTTCGATCGGAAACGATCCCAAACTCTCTTTCGCGACGCTTTTGAGCGCGCCTCGTCCACGCCAGGCTCGCAGGAAAGCATGCGAAACATACTGGCGCTGGTCGCGAAGCGCGATCGAGCGCTCGTGCTACTGCTTACCAAGCAACTGAGCGAATCTCACAACAACGAGAAGCCGGATGTGTTCCGCGTCGCGCGCGAGTTAATGGATACCGATCAAGCGCTCGCCATCGAGATGGCGCAAACCTCCGCCTCGCTCGGGCCGTCGATGGGCGGCTTATTTTTTCTGTTCAAGTTAGTCGAGAAAGATCCCGCGGCCGCCGACCAACTGTACGACGCTTACTTGAAACAACTCTCCGCTCGCGGTAATCCGCCACTCAGCTCCGTGTTGTGGTTGGCTGGTTATCCGTTCGGCTACGGCGAGGCGTGGGGCGGCTCCAATAATCCGCTCGAGTTTAACGGCTTCGGCGCCTTACGACGCGAGAAGCTGCGTCCGAATCCAACGCTCGCGAGGGCATATCTGCAACTCGCGTTTGCGAGTGTCACCGACACGTTGCGCGAAGCCGCGGCCACTTCCGATCCGAACGCCAGAGACGAGTTGTACGGCCTGGCGCTGTTTGCAACGGCGTATCTATTTCCCGAAATCCGCAATTACCTGCCCGCCGCCGAAGGCGTCTGGTCCGGTCTTTATCGCCAGGCACTCACCGCCACCAGTGAACCACGCAAAGCTGCCATCGAAGCGCGTCTGCAAAAGTTTATGGAGATGAGAGCGCGCGGGATGAAGTCGGCGGAAGACAACGTGGCGGCTGAGGCGAGCAATAAGTCAGACGAAATCAGCAAACAACCTGATGGCTGCAAGCGAGACCGCGCGCGTGCCGAATTGGCGCTCAATGTCGCGTATACGAAAAAATTTGCTGAAGCGCGACAGCTCGCAGACCAGATCGAGAACACTTCGCTGCGCGACAACGTGTTCGAGTTTCTCAACTACAACGTCGCGGACGCGGCGCTGGAAGCGGGCAATCTGCTCGAGGCATCAGCACTCGCCGAGAAAGTGACCGCGAAGAATGAGCGCGCTTTGCTGCTGGTGAAGATTGCCGGCGTCTCAATTCAAAAAGGAGACAAGTCAGGCGCGCTGGATCTGTTGAATCGGGCGCGGTCGTTGGTCAGCGACGCCGAGCCCGAATTGCAGATCGACGTCCTGCTCGGCGTGGCGAATATTTACGTGCGTTTCGATCCGCTTGAAGCGGTGATGGTCCTGCGCGACGGAATCAAGGCAATCAACCGCGCGAAGAACCCAAAGATCGAACCGTTCTCCGTTTTCCGGCAAGTACACCTCAGTTGTCCCGGCGAACTGTCGTATTACGCGTCGAGTGAGACCGCCGACACCTCAGACCTTTTTGAAACGCTCGCGGCCATCGCGAAGTCCAGCGTGCAGGGCCAGGAAGCGCTGCTGATAGCGTCGGAACTCGAAAACAAAGCGACGCGTTTAAGAGCGCAACTGTCGATCGTCAAAGCAGTCGTCAAAGACAAGTGAAACGGCGATGGCCGGAACAAACCGTCGGTCCGTACCCCCGTTATGAATTACGAACTTCGACCGCCGAGCGAATTTGCCCTGATCGACCGAGAATCAGAGCGGCAGTCGAATGGCGAGCCAAATCGCTCGCAGTTGTTGCTCGAGTTTAATAACGCACTCGTCTCACAATTCGATCTCGAATCGTTACTCAAAGCCATCTTCGAACAGATCAAACGAGTGTTCCGGCAAGCAGCAGCCGCCACCATCGCGCTGCACGATCCGAAAACAAACGAACTTCGCATCCACTTACTCCACTCTGACGATCCCGAACTCTTTCGCAAAGGGATGCTGCTGCCGCTTCACGACACGCCGAGCGGTTTGGCGTTTAGGTCGCGGCAAACGGTAGTGATTCACAAGCTCTCGTTTGAAGATTTCCCGTCGCCAATGATCGAGCGTGCGCTTCGTGACGGCATCAGGTCGGCGTGCAGTGTGCCGCTAATCTCTCACGGCCAGGTTGTCGGAACGATGAGTGTGGCGGCCGAAAAAGAAAATGCCTTCTCGCCCGCGGACGTGGCCTTGCTGAGCCAGGTCGGGCAGCAAATCGCGATGCCGATCGAGAACGCGCTCAACTTCCACCTCGCGCGCAAGGAAAGCGATCGCAGCCAATTATTGCAGGAAGTGGGCCAGGCGATCGTCTCCACGCTCAACCTGCGGGAGTTGTTCAAGACCGTCGCGCAGTGCCTGCAACGCTTCATCAAACACGACGCTGCCAGCGTGGTCCTGTTCGACCAGGAAAAAAAGGAACTGCACATCCACATGCTCGATCGCGCCCCCGCCGGCACACTCGACGAAGGAGCGATTTTGCCGTTGGACGGAACGCCGCCCGGACTCTGCATCAAGACCCGCAAACCAGTGCGGCGCGATCGCATCGACCTCGAAGAATTCTATTCGCCGCAAATGAAAAATGCCTACGACGCCGGGCTGCGTTGCGGTTGTTCGGTGCCGCTGATCGCGCACGACCAGGTGTTGGGCACCATCAACATCGGCGCGTTTTACGAATCGGCGTTCACCGATGCTGACGTCGAACTACTCGAACAGATCGCCAAGCCGGTCGCGGTCGCGATCGAAAACGCGCTCAACCTGCAACGAGCCGAGCGCGAGCGCGATCGTTTTCAATTGATGCTGGAGATCAATAACGCCGTCGTCTCGCACCTCGACCTGCAAGAGCTGGTCAAAACGATCTCCAGGAGCTTGCGCGACATCATGCCGCACGACGCGGCGGGCATCGCGCTGTACGAGCCGGAACACGATCACCTGCGCGAGTACACGAATGTTTTCTACACGGATCTACAGGCGTTTCGCGTCGGCGATACGATACCGCTCGAAGGGACGCCGGCCGGACAAGTGTTCACGACCGGTAAACCGTTATTAGTCAAACGGCCGAATCCCGAGCAGTATCCGGCCGATCGTTATTCGCAACTGCCGCTCGAGGGCAGTCCGAAATCTGCCTGTCTGGTGTTGCTCAGCACGCACGGACGAAAGCTCGGCATCGCCGGCGTCAGCAGCACGAAACCCGACAACTTCACCGAGAAAGATCTCGAGCTGTTTGCACACATCTCCGATCAGATCGCGATCGCGGTCGAGAACAGTTTGAACTACGAGCAGGCAAACAGAGCGCGAGTGCGTGCGCAGATGCTGCTTGAAATCAACAACGCGATCACGACCAATCTCGATCTCCACGAGCTGATTCAGGCCACCTCCGCCTGTTTGCGCGACTACTTCAATCATGATTTCGCCGGCGTGGCGTTGTACGACGACGAAACAGCCCAGTTGTCGGTCTTCTCGATCGACCTGGCGCAACCCGACAAGTATTTGATCGCTGGCAAGCCTTTTCCGCACGAGGGTACGTTGACGGGATTGGCATTCAACTCACGCCAGCCGGTGATTCGCAACCGTTTTGATCCCGACGAGTCGACCTGGTCGCAGTCGCGCAAGTTTTTTGAAGAACACGGACTGCGAGCGATGGCTTTCATCCCGATGATCTGGGGCGAGCGCGCCGTTGGCGTGCTGAATCTTGGCTGCCGGCGTGAGGATGCTTTCAGTGACTCTGACGTTGAATTGCTCACGCACATCGCCGGGCAGGTCGCGATTGCCTTCCAAAACAGTCTGAACTTTCAGCGGGCCAAGAAAGCGCAGGAACGCACGCAGACGCTGCTCGAGGCAACCAACGCGATCACGACGACGCTCGACTTGCGTGATCTGCTGCGCACGACTTCCTCGTGCCTGCGCGCATATTTCAATCACGACGTGACCGGGCTCGCGCTGTACGACGAAAGCACGAACAAGCTCCTGGTCCACGCGATCGATCGCAACGACAACAGCCGCTTCGCGGCGGAAGGCACTGCTTTCCCGATCGACGACAGTCCGTTGTCAAACGCTTTTACGACCGGGAAACCGGTGCTGGAGTGGCGACTCGATCGCGACAAGTATCGTGGCGAGTCGATGCGCGCGGCGTATGAAGCGGGTTGGCGCTCGGGCGCCTGCATACCGTTGATTGCGCACGATCGAAAGCTGGGCGTGCTCGGCCTGGCGAGTTCGCGCGAAGACGCGTTCAGCCAGATCGATGCTGATCTTTTGGTGAACATCGCCGACCAGGTCGCGCTCGCGGTGGAAAACGCGTTGCAGTATCACCAGATCGAATCGTTGAAAAACAAGCTGGCCAGCGAGAAGGGATATCTGGAAGAAGAGATCAAGACGCAATACAACTTCGCCGAAATCGTGGGCCAGAGTCACGCGCTGCAACAAGTCCTGCAGCAAGTCGAAACCGTGGCGCCGACGAATTCGACGGTTTTGCTGATTGGCGAAACGGGCACGGGCAAAGAGTTGATCGCGCGCGCGATTCACAATCTCAGCTCACGAAACGAACGCACGCTCGTGAAACTCAACTGCGCCGCGATTCCGACCGGTTTGCTCGAGAGCGAATTGTTTGGGCACGAAAAGGGGGCGTTCACCGGCGCGGTCGCGTCGCGCGTCGGCCGCTTCGAGCTGGCGCACCAGGGAACGTTGCTGCTCGATGAAATCGGAGAGATTCCGCTCGACCTGCAACCGAAACTCTTGCGCGTCTTGCAGGAACATGAATTCGAACGTCTCGGCAGCTCACGCACTATCAAGACTGACGCCCGGCTCATTGCCGCGACGAACTGCGATCTGGCCCAGATGGTGCAGCAAAAAACGTTTCGCAGCGATCTCTTTTACCGGCTCAACGTTTTCCCGATCATGATCCCGCCGCTGCGCGAACGCACCGGTGACATTCCGCTGCTCGTCGGTTACTTCGCCCAAAAACACGCGGCGCGCATGAACAAACACATCAGGACTGTGCCTCAGGCGACGATGGAAACGTTGTGCCGGTATCACTGGCCCGGCAACGTGCGCGAGCTGGAAAACTTTATCGAGCGTTCGGTGATTCTTTCTCGGGGCGCGGAGTTGGATTCGCCGTTGGCGGAACTGCAACCGGCAGCCGTTGCGGCGGTCGCCGGCGGTGACGGAAAAGGATCACCTGGTAAGCCCACGCTCACGACGATGGAAGACATGGAACGCAGCTACATCGAAGAGGTGCTGCGTCACGCGAACGGCATGATCGCCGGCAAAGGCGGAGCCGCGGAGATCCTCGGCATGCCGAGTTCCACCTTGCGTAGTCGCATGAAGAAACTCGGCATCAAGTAATCGCGCGGCGGTTACACTGGATTGCGATCGTCAACAGCCTGGGTTACACGTGTCATTACAGGCGTCCCAGAGCAGAAAGCACTTGTCGACGCAACTGGGCGCGCCATGACAGTTGTCCAAACAACGTTGCAGATTCGGATCACAGGCGCTGCAACAGGCGGTTGCTCTCGCACCCTGGTTTAGACTCAAAACAATCAAGGTTGCTATCAGCATTGTGAGCACAAGCAGTCTGCGCCATGCTTTTTTCGCGCTCGGTGTAAACATAATTCCTCTCTTTCCCTAATCTCGAATTCGTCGGCAACCGAAAGGCGGAAGGACCCCGCCAACCTCCAAATGTTCTTCGAAGCTATAATTGCGATAGCACCTCGGCCTCCTTGTCTACGGGTAGCTTGCCCACCCAGACGCCCGCGACTTCGCCTTTTTCATTAACTAAAATCAAAGTCGGCGTGCCACTCACACTGAGCGAAGCAAGGGAAGCTTGCCGGACATCATTTATGGGAATCGCTAGCGTGCGGAGGTAATCCTTACTCTCAGTTGGAAGCTGCGGCAACACGGCGACCACTTTGACTCCCTTGCTATCAGCGGTTTGAACAAGACGCTGATAAAACTGCGCGCTCTCAGAACAGAAGCGACATCCCACCTGAAGCGCGACCAGTAGAGTTTTGCCGTTTTTTGTCCACTCGACTCCAGGCAGCGAAACTTTGCTACCTGTAGCTACAGTTTGGGAGGGTTGAGTAGAACCTGGGAAGAAGTATCGCTGCACCAGCACTGCGCCGATCATGATCGCAACCAGGATGATGGCGACATTCGCTATTAATTCGACCTTCTTGTGAAGAGCGCCCACTGCGTAAAGTCCTGGCTCGTCTCGAATCAGTTAAAAACGATTTCAAGCTCGCTGGGTTCGGGAGGTTCTTGGGCTGGGAGTGTGGCGAAGAATATGCCCGATGTTTTGCCGTGTCAAGTCATCGAATTGACTACTGAAAATCTACTCCAAAAGCTATTCGTTGCCTCATATAACAATCTACTCAAAAAAGTAGACACTGCCGTCCGTTGAAATCAGCACGCCCGAGCCCGGCGAACTGACGAACATCGTCTGCGGCGTGGTCAACAGGTTCTTCTCAACTGTCTTGACGACGACGACCGACGCATCCACTTGCCGCACGACGTCGCGCAGTTGCTGCGCATCCGTGCCGGCTGCGACAAGCAGTGAGATGATGATTAGAAGTAGCGGCGAAGTAAGTTTATTCATGATCGTGTCCTTACTACGGTTTTGTCTGCTGCTGCGGGGCGGAGCCCCGCCTCGCATCCGGCGGCAAAGCCGGTGCGGATCTCACATCCGGCGGGCCGCAGTTTCGCCACGAGGACGTTCGTGATCGAAATTCTCCGTTACGATCACGACTTCACCGTCGTCGTACGCGATCCGCGAAGTCGCCAGGTAAGTCGGTCCACCCTGCGGCAGATCGCGAAACTCCGAAACGATGCGCACCGGCTTTTTGTCGAATGATGTTTGAATCTCAACGCGGCGCTGTTTCCGCGAGCTCGCATCGAGCCACACCGTCATGGAGTCGCCGTTGCTCAACACGTCGCGGCCTTCGGCCCGAATCAGCTTCTGTTCGCCGCTCATGCCAGGAGTAACAGTTGCCGTGGCCATGAACCGCTGCATCTGGTCCGGCGGCAGGTTGCCGTACGCCCGCGCCAACTCGCCCAACTGCTGCACCGTTTCCTTAAACTCCTTGTACTTCTTTTCAGCAATCGCTTTGCGCAAGCCGAACTTCGGCAGATCCGGTTCGGGCGTCTTCGAAATCGGTGTCGTTTGCATCTGGCCATTGCTGTCGAAACGCACCAGCGCCACTTGCACGCTCTTCGTCTCGCCTTTGCGCTGCACTTCCGTGCGCAGCTTCCATTGATATTGTCGCAACGCAGCGGTGTTTGCCTGCGCCGCGGCGGCCATGTTCGATTGTTTTGTTTGGGCCGGCGTGGCCGGGGCGCTCAAGCCGATCAGCGCCCCCAGTCCGACACCCAGCAGCAAGGTTTTCATTTCTCCATCACCTCCGCTTAGTTTTTGCCCGCCTGGTTCTTCTTGAACTTCTGCACCAGCTTTGTCACCGCCTTCCTGACGTCGTTGTTCAGGTTCTTCGGATTGATCGTGCCCGTCGCGTAGCCGCGCCAAACTTCCTGTTGCGTCTTGGCATCGACGAAGACCACGATGAGCGTTCCTTCAGTAACCTGTTCGACGTCGATCGTGCCGCGACGCTGAAACCAGCCGTAACGATTGTCCTGGATGTCCAACGCCTGCTTGGTCGTGACGACGTAACCGATCAGAAAATCCGGTTGCCCGCTTTCGGTGAAACCATTGGCGCCGAGCTGCGCATTCAACGCGTCGTGAATGCGGCGATCGTTGATGGGACTGGCAGCCAGCGGGTCCTTCGGTCCGCGTTCCTGCTGGATGAAGCTGTAACTGCGGAGCTTCGCCAACGGAAAGTTGTGGTCGTAATCAGTCTGGATCGACTGTGACATGGCCGCGGGGCCGCTCAGCAGGAGCAGCAGGCCGCAGGCGAATAAGTTAAGAACAAGTTTCATGATGATTCTCCTTCAGAGATTGGGTCAGTAGGGGTTTAATGGATCGCCTCGGCCGCTGATCGCGCCTGCGGGCGTCCGATGGCAGTGGTGAAATAATTCGTTAGTTCAGCCAACGGCTCTTCCGCAGAGACAAAGCCGATGTAGTTGTCCGGTCTTAACAGGACACTAAAAGGTTTGTTGTTGCCGAAGATCTCCGCGACTTCTTCGGTCAAATCGAAAGCGTGGCAATCGAGCACCTCGCCAAACTTCGTTTGGATCTCCTCTCTCTCGCCGGCAGCATCACCAAACGTGACCAGGTGGAACTTCGGCGCCTTCAACCATTCGTAAACGCCTTTGCCGTCCACCAGGAAATACGGCATCCGATCGCCGGCTTTGATTTCAAACTCGTCGCTGGTCTCCGCCGCCAACGAACGATCGCGATAGCTGATTCCCGTCTGCGAAATCAACGGGAAGATGAACTGGTTGACTGATTCCAAACCGACCGCAAAGCTCGCGACGCGCGGGAAGATGAACCGGCGCGTGAACGACAGCAGCCAGGCCGGATCCATCAACAGATCGAACATGCGATCCGTTGTTTCCAGCAGCCGCTTCGCGACGCCGCCCCGTTCTTCGTTGTAACTGTCGAGAATCTTCGCGTCGGCTTCGCCGCGCAGAACGGCCGCCAGCTTCCACGCGAGGTTGTAACCATCCTGAATGCCGGTGTTCATTCCCTGCGCCCCCACGGGGGAATGAATGTGCGCGGCATCGCCCGCCAGGAAGCAGCGGCCGGAGCTGAATTGATTGACGCGTCGCGAATGGACCTTGTAGGTCGAGAACCAATTTACTTTGTAGATATCGAGCTCGAGCTGCGTGTCTTCTAAAATCTGCCGCTCGATCTCGTCGTACAGGATCTCGTCCGGTTCCTTGTCGTGGCCTTCGGGGAAGACGCCCACGATGCGGTAGCGATCGTCACCCTTCATCGGAAAGAAAGCCGTGGAACTGTCCCGCGCGACGCACGACGTAAGCATGTCATGCGGGAATTCCCATTTGAGGTTCACGTCCGCCACATAAAACAATCTCTCAAACGTGCTGCCTTCAAACTTCAATCCCAAACCGGTGCGAACCGAACTCTTCGAACCGTCGCAAGCGACGAGATACTTCGCCTGCACCACCGTCTCCTCGCCGGCGGCATTGATGATCGTGCCCGTCACGCCGCTCTCGTCCTGCGAAAAATCAGACATGGTCGTTTCCCAGCGAACGTCGCGGTCGTGGGCCTTAATAAATTCATAAAGCAGGTGTTCGTGTTTGCCCTGTTCGACGATCAGCAAGTACGGATAAGGACTCATGCCTTCTCCGAGTTTTGTGAGCGGCACTTCCGCGCGAGCCTCGCCGCCTTCCAGCAGGCGCACTCGCCTCGTAATCAGTCCTTCATTAATCAATGCCTCGGCAAGATCGATCTGCTGGTAAATCTCCAGCGTGCGCGCCTGCACACCGATGGCTTTCGAAAAAGGCGTGGTGCCTTCTTTCTTGTCGATGATGACGAAGTCGATGCCGTGCCTGATTAGTTGGCACGCGATGGCGAGACCGGTTGGGCCGGCGCCGACGATCAATACCTCTGTTTTCATAGTGGCTGTCATGTAGTTAATCCTCCGTTGGCGACGGGCTAGTGCAAGCAGTGGGCCAATCGGCGTTTGCTGTAGTTCGCGAGCGATCGCGTTATTTCGCTTCCGCGACGACGCGACATTTAGCGTCCGACGCGATATTTAGCGTCGAAACCAGAAGTCCTTCGCGTCGCGCAAAATCCTTCTGAAACCTCAACAAAACTCACTTCTCCTCGCAGTAACAACAACTTAGCTCGACTCACGCGACGCGCACGCCGCGTTGGCCTCGCCCTTGCACAAGGAGGCGCGAAAGGAATTAACGATGACGACACGGATCACAAGAGTTGAAGGTGAAAGGGCGAGCGAGATGGTTCTCAAACTCGAAGGAGTGCTGACGGTCGCCGACGCGAAACTGCTGGAAGAGATTTGCGACGACCTGCGGCGGGAACTTGATTACGCAATAACGATCGACATGTCCGGAGTGAATTTTCTCGGCAGCCAGAGCGCGGAAATCCTGCGTCGCTTGAAAACAACGCCTGGCTTGTCCATCGAAGGGGCGCACTTATTCGTGCAGCAAATACTTGAAGCGACCGAGGATGGTAATCACCATGAATAGAACGATTTTTCTCATACTCGTAATCATCGTCGGCACGGTTACCGACGTGATGTGCCAGGAAACGCGTCCCGCGACGGGCGAAATCCTGTCGCTGGAAAAAGCGATCGACATCGCGCTGACGAACAATCGCGAAGCGAAAAACGCGCGGCTCGAAATCGAGAAGTCAGGCGACAAACTCGATGCTTATCGCACGCGCCGCTTGCCGCAGTTCAAGCTCAGCTCGCAGCTTTCGCAGCCGCTGAGCTCGTTCGATACCACTTTTGAAAAAGGCGTGTTCGGCACGTATCCCGGCATCGGCCCGATACCGAACGAAGACACGGTAATCAAGTCGTCGACAAACACGACCGG
>Ga0081539_10004089_pt1 | contig 16668 bp, 9 predicted proteins | sample TabmetS4T2R2_FD_71023 | JGI IMG/M metagenome (GOLD analysis project Ga0081539, IMG submission 71023) | Tabebuia heterophylla rhizosphere microbial communities from the University of Puerto Rico - S4T2R2 | ecosystem: Host-associated > Plants > Roots > Rhizosphere ...
TCTTTCCTGACGATTACCTGCACATCGGCGGCGACGAGAACGAAGGCAAGCAATGGGACCGCAACCCCGCGATCCAGGCTTATATGAAGCAGAAAGGGATCAAAGACAACCACGCGCTGCAGGCTTACTTCAACACGCGGCTGCTGAAGATTCTTCAGAAGCACAAGAAGAAGATGATCGGCTGGGACGAGATACTGCAACCCGAGCTGCCGAAAGACGTCGTGATTCACTCGTGGCGTGGCACCGCCGCGCTTGCCGAAGCCGCGCGCAAAGGTTACGACGGCATACTCTCGAACGGTTACTACATCGACCTGATTCAACCCGCGTCGCAACACTACGTTCCCGATCCGCTTCCGGCTGACAGCACTTTGACGCCTGAAGAAGCGAAACACGTGCTCGGCGGCGAGGCGACGATGTGGGCCGAGTGGGTGACGCCGGAAACAATCGACTCGCGCATCTGGCCGCGCACCGCAGTGATTGCGGAAAGACTTTGGTCACCGCGAACAGTGACTGACGTTCCCGACATGTATCGACGGCTCGCAGTCATCAGTCTCCAGCTGGAAGAGCTCGGTCTGACGCACAAGAAAAACCAGGAGATGATGTTGCGGCGGCTCGTGCGCAACGATGACGTTGGTCCATTACGCACGCTCGTCTCGGTTATCGAGCCGGTGAAGGAATACCGGCGCTACCAGCAACGGCCGCAGACGATGCTCAGCCCGTTGACGGGCGTGATTGATGCGACGTTGCCGGATAGTGAGACGGGCCGGAAGTTTCAGTTTATGGTGTCGGAGTTTCTCAATGATGGTCCACGTTTTCAGTTGTATCGCGCGGAGCTGAGCCAGATGCTGGCGGACTGGCAAACTGCGGGCGCGTCACTCAATCCCATGATCGATCGTTCGCCGGCGCTGAAAGAGATCAAGCCGCTCGCGCAAAATCTCTCGCAACTCGGCGCGACGGGTTTGGAGGCGCTGACTTATCTAAAACTCGGAATACCGCCGCCAAGAGACTGGCGCGAGCAGAGCTTGGCGAAGGTCGAGGAGGCGACGAAGCCGTACGGCGCGCTCGAGTTCGTGGTGATTGGCGGGGTCAAACAATTGGTGAACGCCGCCGCGGAAGTTAAACGTTGACAGGATGGACAGGATGTTTACAAGATTTACATGTTCATCCGGGAAACATCTTGTAAATCCTGTCTAACAAATGATCGTACTCTTATTGCTGTTTAGTTGCCTCTCGTGTCATGAGAAACAAGGCACATATGTATCGACCGCTCATCACTTAACATCACGCGAAGCAAGCGCAACCTCGATCCTCGGGAGCTTCGCTCCCGGCAAAAACATCCTCGCCACACAACGCGAGCTACAGTATCGAATGGAAGCTCGCAACGACGGCTTTTTCCAGGTCGGTGTGCTCGGCACGCCGCCTGACACGATCTCACTAGCCGAACGCTTCGACATCGTCATCGGTTCAGGACGCAAGGGACAAACGTATCTTTACTGGGACAAAAACGATCAGCTCTTTCAACTGCCTGTTTCCTACTGGACCGAGGTTGCGAGTTGGGTTAACAGTCCCGGCTACGGCGACAGGTCTATCGATTTCAGCAGGCCTGTCGCTCCGCGTTGTCTCGAATGTCATGCCTCATCGTTCGAGGTAGTGACGAACTCCGGAGTCGCGAATAGCTATCGTAGAACTGATTACGTACTCGGCGTCTCGTGCGAGCGTTGTCATGGGCCAGGCAAACAACACGCTGAGCTCAATGCTCCGGGAGCTCCAAAACCTACGGATCAGGCAATCGTTAACCCGGCGAAGCTGCCACGTGATCGACAACTCGCGTTGTGCTCTCTCTGTCATGGCGGAATAGGCGTGGCGAAGGCGCCGGCGTTCTCTTTCAAAGCGGGTGACGCGCTCGAAGATTTCCTGAAGCTCGAAATTCCAAAAGAAGATGAACCACTCGATGTGCACGGCAGCCAGGTGGCTTTGCTTGAGCGCAGCAAGTGCTTCAAGTCGTCGTCAATGACTTGTTCGACATGTCATGACGTACATCTGAAGCAACGTGACGTGACAGATTTTTCCGAGCGCTGCCTTGCGTGTCACAAGGTTGAAAGCTGTGGCTTGTTTCCGAAGCGCGGACGCGCAATTGTTGGGAAGTGCGTTGACTGTCACCTGCCGAATCAAACCTCAAACGTGATCTTCTCGACACACGACGGCGTCCGTATCCGGCCGAAGGTCCGCAACCACTGGATCAAGATCTATTAGCCACAAAAGGCACCAAAAGCACAAATGAGTTAAGGATTCAGTGCTTTTGGTGCCTTCTATCTTGGTACCGGTTCGTTGGGTTTGGCGATGCGAATCCAGTGATCTGTAAACGAAGCGTGCATGCCCGGCAGCTCGACTTTCGGCATGTGACACGTCGTGCATTTGTTCGTACTGACCGGACAAGCCGCCGCACTGCGACGCTCAGTCTTCGCTTCCTTCGCTGTCGCTACGTGACACGCCAAACACTTCGCATCGTAGTACGCCGTATCCTTCTTCAGATGGTCGTGCGGGTTGTGACACGCGAGACAACTCACGCGCGGATCGTTCGTGTTGTGCCCGCGGCTATTGAACATCCGGTACGGCTGGAAGCGGATGTTGTTGATCCCCGACTGGCCGGGCAAGAGCATCGCCTGCTCGAAACTCGTGTGACATGTGCCGCAGAACGATTGCGAAAGCTCATGCGCCCCGAGTCCGCCCGGATTGAAGATCTGCGGCTCATCAAGCTTCTTCTCCTTCATCGCCACCAGATGCTTCTCACCTGGTCCATGACACGCTTCGCATTCAATACCCGGGCGCAAGCGATCGAGCTTCAACTCCAAACCGTTAACAGCACCGGTCGTGTGACAACCGAAGCACTGTTGCGGCTCCTCGCCGACAATCGCTCGTCCCAATGCGTCATCGATTGATGCGGGCACTGTTGTCCGGTGACCGATCGTGAAGTCGAGCTCGCGCAGTTTTTGAAAATAGCTGACGCGCGTCTCGTAAAGCACATCGTTGTGTCGAAAAACGTAAGTCTGGCCGATGTGGCCCTGACCGAAGCAATACAGGATCGGCTTCGAAACGCTGTTTGTGCCGTCGGAGACTTTGTAAGTAACATTCTTTCCTTCGCGTGCGAGCTCGTAAGTGTAGTTGCCGTTCTTGAAGGTGAGGCGACCGCGAGCAGTCAGGATCTTGCAATCAGGCGCGGCCTCCAGTGCCTGGGCCATCGGCGTGTTTAGCTGCGCCGCTTCGCGCGGGTGACAATCGACACATGCTTTGTTGCCGGTAAACTTGATGCCACGCGTGTCTGCGTTCGGACGCCACTCGGAGAAAAACGTGTCTGACTGCGCGCGGGCGAGCAAAACCAGGCCACAGATTACACAGATGATCGGAACGATTTTCTTGATCATTTTTTGAGCAGGCCTGACCCTTCGAGAACTTTTACGTAGCTGTTCAGAGGGAGGTTCGTGAGTTTATCAACCTTGCCGCTGGGCCAGCGTATCTCCACGAAATCGATCTTCGTCGCACTGCCGAGACCGAGGATCTCACGAGGATCGTGCGACGAGAGATAACTGCCGCCACCTGTCTTCAGACGCGCGCGTTTCAACGCACCTGCCTGCCACGTGATCATCGCGCCAACCGCGGCGGGGTTACTCTTCGTCGCGATCAACTGAAGGCCGATCCAGTTGTTGCGATTGCCGCCGTTGTTTCTCAGCAGCAGCGGTGGCTCGCCGTTGTTTGAAGTGAGCACGTCTGCATCACCGTCGTTGTCAAAATCACCGAGCGCCATGCCGCGACCTGAAAACATCTTGCTGAAGACCGGACCGGCGCTCGCGCTCACGTCTTTAAATGCGCGGCCCGTGTTCTCAAACAACAGCAACGGCTCCTTGTGCCTGACGCGTGCCACGCGCGTCTCGATCATGTCGTCGGGATGGCCGTTGACGAGAAACAGATCCGGATCGCCATCGTTGTCGTAATCAAAAAACTTCAGGCCCCAGCCGCTCAGCAGTTGCGTCGACGGAGCGATCTCGCCGGGCTGATCGGTGAAGATCAACTCCTTGTCGTTGTGATAAAGACTGAAGAACTCCTGATCGATGTTCGCGACAAAGAGATCCTGCCAGCCATCGCCGTCGAAGTCAGCAGCGTCAACACCCATGCCCGAGCGCGGTCGACCGGCTTCGCCGTATGCCACGCCAGCCGCAAGGCCGATCTCCTCAAACTTTCCGCCACCTTTGTTGAGGAAGAGAAAGTTAGGCATCGTGTCGTTCGCGACGAAGAGATCCATCAACCCGTCGTTGTTTACGTCAGTCGCGACGGCGCCGAAAGATTTACCGGGCGAACCGGCGATGCCTGATTCGCGACTGACGTCCTGAAAAGTGCCGTCGCCGTTGTTGTGAAAGAGCCGCGACGGCTGCGGCTTGAAGAGTTTTGGGACACAGTAGTAACGACGCTGGAGCGTCGGGTCAGTGCAAAGCGGTGCCTGTGATTTGTCGTAAAAGACAAAGCTCGAGACGAAGAGATCGAGCTTTGCGTCGTTGTCGTAATCAAACCAGGTGGCACAGGTGGACCAGCCGGGCGCAGTGACGCCCGCTTTATCCGTGACGTCAGTGAACGTGCCGTTGCCGTTGTTGCGATAGAGAATGTTCGCACCGTAGTTTGTGATGTAGAGATCCACATTGCCATCGCCGTCGTAGTCGGCGGCGGCGGCGCCCATGCCGAACCTTCCGCCTGCGACGCCAGACTTGTCAGTTACATCAGTGAACGTGCCGTCATGATTGTTGCGGTAGAGCGCGTTTTTCAGAGGCGCCGCGGGAGTGAAGAAATCCGATGGACCACTGTTGACGAGATAGATGTCCATCCAGCCGTCGTTGTCGTAATCGAGAAAGGCACAGCCTGCGCCGACTGTTTCGGGAAGTTGACGATTAGGGGAATGAGCGTTGTCGTGTTTCCAGGTGATTTTGCTCGTCGCAGGTGAGACTTCTTCGAAGGTCGGTTTTTCTGGTGCGAAAACCAGCAGCAAGCTCAGGAAGAACAGGTTTGTAACACGGATGAACACGGATTGATTACGGATTGGATTTTGGAGGCAAGACGACGACGCCGCTGTTTGAGGCGCCTTTGGATTTGAGTTGTTCGATGATCTTCATTTCTTCCTGGGCGCGCGCGGGTTCCTTGATGCGCGCATACAATAACGCGAGGTTGTAGTGCGCAGTGGGCTCGTCGGGGTCGAGCTTTACCGCGGTCTCGAGCTCCTGGCGGGCGCGGACGTAATTCTTGAGTCGCATGTAACTCGAGCCGAGTGCGATGCGCGCGTGCGCGTACGAGGGAAGTTGTCGCACTGCTTTTTCAAACAACAGGATTGCCCGAGCGTCGTCGTTCTGCTCCTGTGCAACGAGGCCGAGATAGTAGAAGACTTCCGGAATTGCGGCGCCGGGTCGCGCACTCTTCTCCAGCCACGTGCGCGCTTCAGCGTATTTCTTTTGATTGAGCAGCACGTAGCCGAGATGTAATTCGCCCTGTGCGTTGTTTGGTTGCAATTCGAGCAAGCGCCGGAAGAGTTTTTCTGCTTCAAATAGATCGCCCTTGCGCAGCCACGCGATGCCGAGCGCGAGCAGATACGACGGCTCTTTCGGTTGTAACTCAACTGATCGTTCGAGGGACAACTTCGCTTCATCGAACATTCCCACACGCATCGCTTCCAGCCCAAACTTGTAAAGAAACTCAGGGGATTGCGAATCAGCCGTAAGCGTGGCGACGCGGTTCAGGTAGATCGAGGCTTCGCGTGTCTCACCTTTCGCACGTGAGATCTGCGCAAGACCAAACAACGCGCCCGCGTTATCGAGCTTGCCATCGAGCGCCGCGAGGTAATTCGCTTCAGCGTTTTGCAGATCGTTCTTTGCGAGATATGCGTCGCCCAACATCACTTTCGCTTGCGTATTATCAGGCTCGACCGCGAGCACTTCCTTGAGCTGCACGATCGCTTTGTCAGGCGCGCGCTTGAGCTGGTAGAGATAAACGAGATTCATGCGTGCGCCGGTGAAGGTCTTGTCATTGCGAACGGCGCGAAGAAACAACGTCTCAGCTTCCGTCAACCGACCCTGCTTCGCACGCACGCTTCCCATAAGATTGAGGGCCACCGGCAAGTCAGGCGAGAGCCGCAACACCGCCGTGAGTTCTTTTTCCGCTTCAGCAAGTCGATTGTTCTGGATCAGCGTGGCGATCTGTTCAAAGACCTGCACAATATCGCGCTGCTGACCGAACGTAGTTGCCACAAAAAAGATGCACAGAAGCAAAAATGCCTTATGTACCTTTTTGCGGCTGTTTGATGAATTCTTTCTCATCGACCTTGCCCTGGCCTTCTTTGATCGTGACGATCCTGTTCACACCCACATTTGAAATCTTATCCACAGTGCCGCTGGGCCAACGCACCTGAATCGAATCGACCTTCGCGCGTTTCTCGAGACCGAAGTGCAGCCGCAGATCACTCTGCGATATGTAGCTGTCGCCACTGCGCACCTGATCCGTTTGCGTCAGATCACCGGCGACGACTGTCACGCGCGCGCCGATGCCGCTACGATTACTCTTCACACCGATCGTTTTGATCAGAATCGAGTTGCCCGTGTTACCACCATCGTTGCGTAACAGTTGCGGTGGCCCATCGAGATCCGCGATCAACAGATCGACGTCGCCGTCATTATCGATGTCGCCAAACGCAACCCCGCGGCTCACGCGATTCTCAGTCAGGACTGTGCCAAACTCGGCTGACACTTCACTGAACGTCGAGTCGCGATTGTTCCGGTGCAGCAGTCGCGGCTGTCGATAACCCGGCAGTTGCGGATAGACGTGCCCGTTCACGACAAACAGATCGACCCAGCCATCGTTATCGTAATCAAAAAACTTCGTACCCCAGCCGACGTGCGGCAGGCTCACGGCTGCCACCTTCGCCGCGTATGCAAGATCGGTAAACGAGTTCTTGCCGTCGTTATGGTAAAGCGTGTTGTATTCGTCGGCGAAGTTTGTGATGAAGATATCGAGCTTGCCGTCGTGATCGTAGTCGCCCGCGGTCACGCCCATGCTGCCCTGCTCGCTCCCATTCTCGTTGACCGCCGTGCCCGCACTGAACCCGATCTCCTCGAACGTGCCGTCGCCCTTGTTGCGATAATGAAAGTTCGGCGTCGAGTCGTTGGCGACGAAGATATCGATCAGGCCGTCGTCATCGAAGTCGCCGGTGAGAACGCCGAGGCCGTAATACCCATTCTCGTCCTGCACGCCTGCTTGTTTTGAGACGTCAGTGAAAGTGCCGTCGCCGTTGTTGCGAAAGAGCGAATCGCCCGCGCCTTTCAAACCTCTCGGACCACACTGCACCGGAATCGATTTGTACTGGCAGGTCTTGCCCGCGCCGAACTCCGGCAGGTTGTTGATGTCGAAGTCGACGTAGTTGGTGACGAAGAGATCGAGATCCCCGTCGTTGTCGTAATCGAGAAAGGCAGCCCCCGTGGTCCAACGCGGATCGTTGACGCCGGCTTTCGCAGTCACATCGCTGAAGGTGCCGTTGCCGTTGTTTTTCAGAAGGTGATCCGGTCCGAGACACGTGACGTAGAGATCTTCGAAGCCATCGTTGTTGTAGTCGCCGACGGCGACGCCCATGCCCCAGCCGATATCGCTCACGCCGGCTTTTTCGCCGACCTCCGTGAACTTGCCGTTCCCTTCGTTGCGATAGAGCTCGCTCTTCGTTTTACCTTTCGACTTCACGAGATCGACGGTGAGGGAGTTGACGAGGTAGATATCGAGATCGCCGTCGTTATCGTAGTCAAACATCGCGACACCGCCGCTCATCGATTCAACGATGTACTTTTTCTCGGGTGACGCGACGTGCTTGAAAGTGATGCCGGCTTGCGTGGTGATGTCGGTGAAAGCGATTTTAGAGGCTTGAGGGTTGGATGGCGTGAGGAAGACGCTAAAAATCAATAATGTTGCCAGCGGTATTAATAGCCTCATAAATAATGGACAGGATTACACGATTTACAGAATTGACAGGATATTAATTCGCCTTCGCGCGCGCCTTATCTTTCAGCTCTTTCGACATCTCGAGTTGCTTCTCGCCTTCAGCTTTGCGCCCGGCGGCGATGTACGCACGACCGAGTTGATAATGAACGTGCGCCTGATCGGGTTGCAGGCGCGCAGCGATCTCGAGATTCTCGACGCTGCCCTTCACGTCGCCTTTCTGTAGCAACGCTTTGCCAAGCTCGTAACGCGCATCGGCGAAGTCAGGGCGCTCACGAACAATCTCCTGCATCAACTTGATCCCGCGCTCCGTCTCCTGTTGGGCGAGGACGACGAAGGCAAGATGATACCGCGTTTGAAAGTCGCCCGGATTCAACGACAGCTCCTGCTGAAACTCGCGTGCCGCATCCGGAAACTTTCCAGCTTTCAGGTGAATGAGTCCCATGTAGAAGTGGGCCAACCTGATCTTGTCATCGAGCGCGAGCGCCGCCCGCAACTCGTCGAGGGCCTTATCTACTTCACCGCGCTCGTAATGCGCCTGGCTAAACAGGATGTGCAGTTGCGGACTGTTTCCGCCCACCGCCACCATCTGCTCGATCACGCGATTCGCAGCTTCGAGCTTTCCATCCTTGATCAATGAGAGCGCGAGCGGATAGTGCAGCGCCGCATCCTGCGATTTCACGGCGACGACGTCAGTCAACAACGCCGAGGCTTTCGCGTAGTCGTTCGTCATGAAGTAACTGAGCCCGAGTAGCTGTTTGATCGCGATGTTCGCAGGATTGATCTTCAGCTCGTTTTCGAGAGCAGGGATCGCTTCCTTGTACGACTCAGACTTGTAGTATGCGAGTCCGAGGTTGTAGTTGAGACCTTCCTGGCTCGGGTTCCACTTCGCCGCGAGTGCAAACTGCGCCGCAGCTTCGCGGAAATCCTTCTGCTCCGCACGAAGCAGACCGATGCTGTTGTGACCCGCCGCCACGACTTTCGAATAGTAAGTCTCTTCAGCTTTCAGTTTCTCGAGCTTGCCTGGATCGAGATCGCTGGAATCGGCAATCACGCCTTCAGCTTTCACTAACTCCGACTTGCCTGACTGCTCCGGCAAGTTGCTGCCATTGAGAAAAGCTCCGACCTTCTTCTCGTCGAGCTTGAATCCTTTCGACTTGAGATCGGCAGAGATCTGTAACTCCTTCTGGCCTTCGTCAGTACGTCCCACTTTGATCAACGACTGTCCGAGCCGGTAATGCGCCGTGGTCACCTGGTAATCGTTGTGCGCGAGTGAAGGTGTGAGCGTGATTGATTTCTGCAAGACCTCGACTGCTTCCTTGTGCATGCCGGCGCCCTGGTAAGCCTGGCCGAGATGAAAATACGGATCGGGATTGTTTGGCTGCTTGTGCGTCGCCTTTTCGAGTAACGCGATCGCGGGCTCCCATTTCCGTTCCATGATGTAAAGGATGCCGAGATAAAAGTTTGCGAAGTACTCCTCGGGATTAGCGGCAAGCTCGATCTTGAACTCTTCCATCGCGTCCGGAATCCGCGCGGCGCCGTCCTTATATAAGTACGTGAGGCCAAGGTAGTAATGAACACGCGGAAAACGCGAGTCGAGCGCGATCGCCTTCTTGAACTCTTCAATCGATTCCGCCAGGAAACCAGTCTCGCGATATGCACGCCCGATCAGCACACGCAACGCCGGACGATTACCCAAGCGATCCGCCATTTGCTCGTAGAGTTGTCGTGCTTTAGCGACGTCCTTTTGTTTCAGAAAGCAAAGACCGAGCGTGTACTCGGCGTCGTAATCGCCCGGTGTCAGCTTTAACGTTTGCTCGAGCTCACGAGCGGCTTTTTCAAACTCACCCATCATGAAATAAGTCTTGCCGAGCATGTGATGTGCTATCGAGTTTTGTGGCTCGGCAGCGAGCACGCGCTGGAGCGGCTCGATGCCTTTCGCGAATTGCCCGAGATGAAATTGAGCAATCGAGAGATCGATTAACGCCGCGTTTGAGTTGGGTCGCATGGCGTTGCCGGATTCGAATGCGGCAACTGAGGATTCGTATTTACCCTGTGCGGAGTAGATCTTACCGAGTATTTTGTAAGCCTGGGCAAGTATGACTTTGAACTCCGTCTCCGCAGCAGCGTAATTGCCGGCGCGATGCGCGGCATTCGCTGCTTCGTAGTGCTTACGAAAGAGATCGCTTTGCGCCTGGGCCAAGAAGACCCACGAAGACACAAAGAGCACTAGCGCCAAGGGCGCGAGATATGAAAGCCAGGCGCGACGCGCTGTGCTTCGCGCCAAGGGCGCGAGATATGAAAGCCAGGCGCGACGCGCTGTGCTTCGCGCCAAGGGCGCGAGATATGAAAGCCAGGGGCGACGCGCTGTGCTTCGCGCCAAGGGCGCGAGATATGAAAGCCAGGGGCAAGCGCGTAGCGAAGCGGAGCGCGTCGCCCCTGGTAAACAACAATTAAAAATTCCAGCCCTGAAAGGGCGTAATATCCCGGCGTATTTCGGCCTTTCAGGCCTCAAATCTCGTTGGTTTATTTTCACCAGGGGCGACGTGCTTCGCACTTGCCCCTGGCTTTCATATCTCGCGCCGTTGGCGCGAAGCAGAGCGCGTCGCCCTTGGCTTTTATATCGCGTATATCGCGCCCCGTTGGCGCTCTGTTTGGACTTTTTCAGGCAGAGCACTCCAAAACCTATTAACGTTTCGCGTTTGTATTTGTTTGTGGCCGAAAAGCCTTACGGCAAAACAGACGAAGGCTGAGTGAAATCACTCAGCACTTCGTCAGGGTTTTCGATCAGTGGGGAGTATATCAGAAGGTGAATTTGATACCGAGTTGAATCTCCCGGGACGCTTGCGTAGAGGTCAACTGTCCAAACGTAGAGTTTCGTAGATCCACGTCATACCCAACAAAGTTGGGATGGTTGAAGACATTGAAGAATTCCGCGCGGAACTGGACCCCGTAACGCTCCTTGAACCTCCAATTCTTCGACGTCGAGAAGTCGACGTTCGTGATCGGTCTGCCGCGCACAGAGCCTTTACCCAACGTGCCGATCCGGCCAGGCGGAGGCGTCGCGAACGCCGCCCGATTCAGGTGCAGCGTGTTATCGCTCGACTCAATATAGATGGGCGCTCCGGTGTAGTCCGGACGTTGTCCGACTCCACTGGCAACACCCAGATTATTCGCACCGGTAGTCAACTCGATCGGAGTCGCCCCGAAGTACGAAGCGATTGCGTTCACCTGCCAATTGCCGAGCACAAGCTCCGCTCCCTTGCCCCAACTGCGGAGCGAAGGCAGGGTGTACACCACATTACCCACGGCCGTGTGACGACGATCGAGATCCGCATCGCCCCTGTCACTGCGGTAGTTGAAAGGATCGCTCGTCGTGTTAGTAAACGAAGTCAGCGCGACGTCTGAGATCGCATGGCTCCAGGTGTACTGGGCCTGGAACGCGAGGCGAGTGCTGAAGCGGCTATTGAGCCACAACTGCATCGCATGATAGGTCGAATTACCAGTCGATTCGTCAGTGGTGATGTTACCAACACCTCGGAGCACACGATTGTCGGCAATCAACTGTCCATTATCCTGCGTCGTTATTCCCAGTGCAGATCGCGCAATCTGAAGTCTCGCATCCCTATTGCTGCCGTCGCAGGCGCTGCCGCGGCAAGCCTGGTTGGCAGGGATGTCGTTATGGTTCACATTGCGCCGCCAGATGTGCAGGCCATGGTTACCGATATACGAAGCATCGAGCGTGGTGTTTTTCAAAAGCTGATGCGAAACGGTCAGGTTCCACTGGTAGCTCTCAGGCGGCCTGAAGTTCGGATCGATGGCATTGAAACCGGCGTTCGGGTTTACACCGGCAACGTTGGTCCGCAGGCCTGGATTGATCGTGTCGAGACTGCGGCACGTCGGACAGTTGGCGAGGGTGGTGCCGGCGCCGTTCCAACCTGAGCCCGCACTCACTGTCGTGGTCCAGGGCGGGTTACCCGTTAGACGGAGCAGATCTTCGATAACATTCGAACGGCTCATGTAGCGTCCGAAACCGAGCCTGACTGCCGTCTTTCCAGTTCCCCAGATGTCCCATGCCAGACCGACACGAGGCTGCCATCCCTGCTTAAAAGTCCTGACTGTTGACCTGGGCAATCCCATCTGGACCGCTTCATCAGCCGTTACGAGACCGGTGTTGAAGTCGACTCCGTTGTAAAGTGCAGGGAAGAAGTTGGAGATGCGATTGTCTTTTTCCCAGGCCGTCGGGAATTGTGAATAACGCAGACCTAAAGTAAGAGTCACGCGCGGGTGCACCTTCCAGGTGTCGTTTGCGTAAAACTCCCAGTCGCGCCAGCGGCCTTCTGCGATTTCCGTGTTTTGGATCTCGGTGTAGTTCACGAGCACAGTGTCGCGGAGGAGCAGGTCGGCAATACAGTGACCGGTCTGTAGACCGCAGCCCTGAATCGTTAGCTGCTGGTTACCACCGCCGGCGCCGCCCCCTGGCTCATCTTTGAAGTTGTGACTAAAGAGACCACCGAACTTCCACTCGTGCGATCCCTTAACGAGCGAGAAATCGTCTTTCCAGATATAGAGATCTTCACGATTGGCCCAGGGAGCCTGGTGCCAGATGTTGGCGTAACCACCTGCGCCCCAGAAAAGCGACGGAATAGCGCCGCCGATGCTGCCGTCCGCGTGCGGGAACACTGTCGGGATCTTGGCAGCGATCTCATCCTGCAGCGCCTGTGTTTCCGGCGAAGTGGTGATGATGATGTCGTTGCCCGCGATCGAAAACTGAAATTCGTTGACGGCCTTCGACGTAAGCGTATTCGTCAACTTAACTGCGAACGCGTGGCTGGGCTGACTCCAGTCAGACGCGAGCGTCGGATACGGCGCGTCACCCCAGAAGTTGCCGGAGGCTGCAAGGTGCGTCCACTTCTCGTTGATGTAACGCACCATCAGGTTTGTTTTGTCGTTGATCGTGACGTCGCCGCGAATCTGATCCTGACGCGTGTTGATCGGCTGGAGCTGCGACGTTGCCCAGTCACCAACGCGCGGTCCGGTCGGATCCGGGAAGAGCTTCATGAGTGCCAATCCGGCCGGGCTCAGCAGGTTCTGCGGAATGCGGTTGTTCGGGAAACATCCTGAGGTATTCGATGCGGTGCAGACACCACCGGGAACGTGCGGCCGATCTCCGGTTAGTGGACCACTGAAATCGCCTGTCTTCTCGGCAGCAGTGGGCACCTGTGCTGTAAGCACCTGGCCACGGCGTTCACGTCGCCACTCCTCCGCCCAGTAGAAGAACACTCGGTTCTTAATGATTGGACCACTGAAGGTGCCGCCGAAATTGTTGTACTTCAACTTCGGCTTCGGCTGGCCGGAGCGGTTCAGAAAAAGGTTGTTCGCATTCAATGCGTCGCCACGGTAAAACTCGAAAGCGGTGCCGTGAAACTCATTGGTGCCACCCTTGGTGATCAGGTTGACGACTCCGCCCTGGGCCTGACCAAACTCTGCACTGAAGCTATTGCGCTCGACACGAAACTCCTGAATCGAATCGATTGCCGGAAACACGAGCAGCGTGCGGTTTGAGCCGACGTCCATGTTGTTGACGCCATCAACCGTCCATAAGTTGGTGTTTGACTGGTTGCCGTTGACGGACATGTCAACGCCCGCGTTCAATCCTGTTCCTCGAGCCGTAAAGGCGCCCCCCGCGCCTGCCTGCGTGACTGGAGAAACACCGGGCACCATCAAAGCGAGTTGCGCGTAGTTGCGGCCGTTGAGAGGCAGCTCTTTGACCTGCTTCTCCTGGATCAGACTGCTGACCTCGCCGCTGCGCACCTCGACCGTCGCCTGATCGGTCGTGACGGTGACTGTTTCCGTTACCTGGCCCACCTGCACGTCGAGATTCACAGTCTTGTTCTCGTTAACGTGAAGCTCGACGCCGGTGGTGATGGTCTTTTTGAATCCGGTCGGCGCGGTGCTGATGGTGTAAGTACTGACAGGTAAGCTGGTTGCGGTGTAGAAGCCATCTTCCGTAGCCCTGACGGTACGGGAAACGCCGGTTTTCTCATCGGTGATTGTGACCTCCGCTTTAGGCACCGCGGCGCCTTGCGGGTCTCTTACCGTGCCGGTGATGTTTCCGCTAGTGCTCGACTGGGCGTGCACGCCGACAAGCAGACCAATACTCAGCAGGAGTAGAGACGCCTGCACCCAAGACCTGATCGACATACAACACCTCCTCAGCTTTCCTGAAATCAAATCAAGAATTCATCAACTGCCCGCGGCCCGTAGAGGCTGAATCGTTAGTTAAGTTGTCTGAGTGTTACTTTGTTGCAGTGGCTATCAAAAGTTTTTAATACCAATCGGAATTCTTGTCAAGAAATATTTGAGGCGGGCATCAGTAATTTTTAAGCGTGGACTTTGTTCGGAGAGCCAACAAATCATGAACGTTTCGGGTGCTATTAATGGACCGATACAACTGTAGGGGTGGCACTCCGTGGCCACCCGTGCGTGGATTCCACACACGGGTGGCCACGGAGGGCCACCCCTACAGTTGTACCGTTACTATGTGACCGACACGGAGGCGAATTTGCTCGCGAGGACGAGGCTGAGGGCGCCCATGAGGGTGGGCTCTGGACCAAGCGTAGAAGCGATAATGTGAGTCGACGGCAGGCCGCGACAGATCGTCGCCTCAACCGTGTTCTTGATGTCTGACGAGATGACAGGCCACGCACGCACGATTGGACCACCAACGATCACGGCTTCAGGCGCGAGACCACGGATCAAGTTCGCAATGCCGATGCCGAGATAATAAGCCGTCTCTTTCAACGCCGTACGAGCAGCACCTTCACTGCTCAACGCCAGATCGATCAGCTCACCAAAATTTACATTCCCACCACCATTACGCCCACCCGATAAATTTACAAACCGCGCGAGTGCTGAACGTTCAGACGCAAACGCTTCCCAACACTCACGACTGCCAGACGCGCAAGCGACCGGCGCGCCCTGCCCAATCGTCATGTGCCCAAACTCACCAGCCGCGCCGTTCTCACCACGATAAACCTGCCCGTCGAAAACGATCCCCGTACCAACACCGCCTTCAACCAGCACGAGAATGAAGTCGCGCACCGCGCGAATCTCCGGCCGTCCAAACCACAACTCAGCCTGTGCCGCCGCATTCGCGTCATTGTCCATTGTCACAGGTAATCCCGTGCCTTCACTGATCTGCCTCGCGAGCGGCAAGTCGCGCCACCCGAAAGTCGGAATGAACAACTCCTTGCCTTCTGGATCGACGAGTCCCGGCAAGCTCACGCCGATGCCTTCAATCGTGCCGTTATTCCGCTTGATGAACTTTCGCGCGCGATCAATGATCTCTTTAGTCGTCTTTTCAGCGTCGGGATTAGTTTCAAACTGTTCCTGGTCCAACACACGACCGGCCAGATCGCTTGTAGCCACGATCGTGCGGTTAGTGCCGAGGTCGACTCCGATAGCGACAGCGTCAGCCGTACGAAGCGACAAAAGGATCGGCGGGCGCCCACCTGTCGACTCGCCGCTCACTTCCTCGATCAGGCCGTCAACGCGCAATTCCTCGACGATCAGGGAAACTGTCGAGCGTTGCAGCGCTGTTTCGTGGGCGATCTCAGCACGTGAAATCGGTCCGCGCTCGCGCACGTAGTTGAGGACGATCTGGCGATTGATGTCGCGGATCGTGTTCGAACGCGCCACATTTGCTTTCTTTAAGTCGATTCGTCGCATACCGCAAAACCGCCGGCGCCGTGCGCCCAAGGAAGGAAGTTAGAAGGAGCGGGGTCAGAATGCAAAAGGGTAATCGATAAGAATAATTAGTACATACGTAACAATCCGTCAACTGCTTTTGTAGAAACAGCGTCGAGCGCCGTCTGTACGGCGACTCTGACCAGCGTTATACTGAGCATCCCACTCAATACACATCGGGAGGTCTGCTATGAATCGCTTGATGACCGCACTAATCCTCCTCCTAATTTGCGCAGCCCCCATGTTTGCTCAAACCAGTTCCTCAGGCGGGCCGCCGCCGGTGACAAGCAGGGTGAACGAGGAACGCGTTCGGCAGCAGGACATGAGTCGTCGTGAATGGCAACTCAGAAACTTCGGAACAGAGCCAAGCGCTCCGAAAGATGATCGACAACTAAAAGCGTTGATGGCGCAGACTGAGGAAGACTTCACGCGCATCCTGACGCTGCACAACGAATTCGCGCGCGCACTCGCTTCCAAGAAAGATCTCAATTACCAGTTTATTTCAGAAGCTACAGGCGAGATTAAGAAGCGTGCGAGCAGGGTTCAGCACTCGTTAGGGCTCCGTCTTTTTGAGGACGACGCGCCGGTCAAAGAGAAGTCAGAGGCTGAGATGAAAGACTCGCTGATAAAGCTCTGTAACGAGATCCGCAGCTTCGTCACGAATCCCGTCATTGAGAATCCGAATACAGTCAACGCCATGGAACTAACGCGCGCTCGCCACGACCTCGAGAGTCTTATTCAACTCAGCGGCCTCATTAAGAAAGACGCCGAAAAGCTGGGTAAGAAGGAATAGGGCGCCTCCTTGGAGTGCGGCGGCCTGGCGCCGCTTTGGTATCGATGATGCGCGATCGATACCAAAGCGGCGCCAGGGCGCCGCCCTCCAAGGAGGCGCCCCCTTCTTTCTGC
>Ga0081539_10004090_pt1 | contig 16666 bp, 16 predicted proteins | sample TabmetS4T2R2_FD_71023 | JGI IMG/M metagenome (GOLD analysis project Ga0081539, IMG submission 71023) | Tabebuia heterophylla rhizosphere microbial communities from the University of Puerto Rico - S4T2R2 | ecosystem: Host-associated > Plants > Roots > Rhizosphere ...
TTGTTATTTAGATTTTAATGCAATGCGCTGCGGGAAGCCGCCGCGACGTCCTTCCCCCTAGGAGAAAGACCGCATGGACCACGAAAACTTGGGCCGCTACTGGGATGAGAACGCCGACATGTGTACGGGAATAGTCCAGGCTGGCTACGGCCACTCCCGCAACGCCGCGGGACGCACCTACGCCATCGAAGTCGGGGATTCCTTCCGCCACGCCGATGGAGGGATCAAGCAGTGGCTCTTCAGCGCGGCCCCGCCGGAAGTTCGGGAGGGATTGCGGCACTTCCGAGTACTCCTGTTCACGAAGACGCTGAGCGAACGGCTGAGCGTCGTGATCTCTGCCGGGTTCGCCATGGAACGCATCGAAGTACCCTGCCCAAGCGACGAAAATTTCAGGGAATAGCCCTCGCTTCAGGATGCGCACGTGGTCGCCCCACTCCCGCACATCCGGGCGCGCAAGCCAGCCTGACGTTCCCGTTCACCTGAATCCGGCGCCCTCCAGCGCTTTGAGGGCCGAGCGGGAGTAGCGGGCCGCATAGTCCGCGCCAGTGTGGGGGGGTAGACTGCGGGACCGCCGGTCCGAGATTTCCTCGGCCTTGATATCGGCGCGGAGGCGTCCCTCTTCGAGGTCTATGCGCAGGGGGTCCCCGTCACGCAGACGGCCGAGCACGCCGACATCCACCACCTCGGGGGTGAAGATGGAAAGCCAGACCCCACCCGCTCCCTCCGGCGTGAGCCCGTCGGTGATTACGGGAAACGCCTGCGTCAGGCCACGCTCGTCCAGGGTGCGCGCCAGCTCGTCCAGCCGAAGCAGCCCCGGTCCGCCTTTCGGCCCGGCGCCGCCGACCACGAGCAGGGAACCTTCCTGCACGCGCTTCTCCTCCAGCGCCCGCACAGCCTGCCCCTCCGACCTGAAGAACCGAACCTCGCCCGAGATCTCCGGCTCACCGGCTGACAGGCACAGTGCCTCAGCCCCGCTGGCCCTTCCCCGCACGAACGTGAGCCTGCTCTTGGACAGCGGGAGAGCTTCTGGCGCGGGAGGGAGGCTCTCCAGCAACCGGCCCTCGACCGTCGGGATGTCGTGGATCGTGTCGCCGAGGGATGAGATCAAGCCTGCCGTCCCGTGCTCTTCGAGCCACCCTGATCCAGGCCCGGCAAGCACCGGCGTTTCGGGGACCAGAACCCGGACCGTCTGCGGAAAACCCGGCGCCCTGGCAGCCTGGGCGATGGCGGCGAGGTGAACGATGGTCTCCGGTCCGCAGCCAGCGGAGACGCCGGTCCGCAGCGCGTTGGCCAGCGAAAACTCGGCGGCCAGCTCCCGGATGCGCGGCTTGCCGTTCTCCCCTATCTCCACCACGGTCGAGGCTGGATCCGCGGCGAGCGGCGAGAGCCCGAGCCCCGCGAGCGCCATGGACAGGCTCGAATCGGGATCTGGTACGGCGACCGTCGGTAGGTTCATGCGGGCCGCCGCCACGACCAACCCGGCGAGGTCTGCGGGCTCATCGGCCTGTATCAGGAACGCGTCGAAATCCTCGGCCCCGCACGAAATCTGCGCCAAATCCGCCACCCACTCGCGGGCAAGCGCAACACCGCCAGCCGGACGTTCCGGTGGCAGGGCAAACGTTACCGGCTCCCCGCCCGCTTCGCGGACAGCGTCGGGGAGGTGTGATTCGCCGGCGGTCAGTACGCCGACGCGCGGCTCCGGCACGTTCTAGGAACCGAGCTTCTGGAGCAGCATCTCACGCACCCGGCCCCCGTCAGCGTTGCCCCTGGTGGCCTTCATGACCTGGCCAATGAGGACGCCGACGACCTTCTGGTCCCCGGATCTGATGCGCTCCGCCTCGTCCGGGTTCGCGGCGATCACCTCCTCGACCACGCCCGAGAGCTCGTCGCCCCCGACGGATGCAAGACCCTCGCGTTCGACGACCACCGAGGGTGATTCGCCCGTCTGGAAAACGATCCCGAGCACATCCCTCGCGGCAGAGCGGGAGATGGCGCCGTCCTTGACCAGCCGGATCAACTCGGCCAGATGCTCCGGGCTTGCCCCGGAGTCGGGGATCTCGGTGCCAGATTCGTTGGAGAGGTTACGCAGATCACCCGAGATCCAGTTCGCCGCCTGCTTGGGGTCCGCTTCGGCGGCGACGGCCTCGTAGTACGAGGCGAGCTCCCTGTCCGCCGTCAACACGCCCGCGTCGTATGGCGAGAGCCCGTACTGCTCGACGAAGCGCCGGCGCATCTCGTCCGGTAGCTCCGGCATACGCTCCTCGATCCCGCGTACCCACTCTTCGGAGAGCTGCAGCGGCATCAGGTCCGGCTCGGGGAAGTAACGGTAGTCGTGGGCGTACTCTTTGCTGCGGAGCTCGTGTACCTCGTCGGTTTCCGGGTCGTAGTGGAGGGTGGTCTGCTCGACCCTGCCGCCGTTCTCCAGTATCGCGCGCTGGCGCTCCAGCTCGCGGGCGAGGCCACGCTCCACGTAGCGGAAGGAGTTCATGTTCTTCAGCTCGGTTTTCACGCCGAATGAGCCGTCGGGGTTGCGGATGGAGACGTTGGCATCGCAGCGGAGCTGGCCTTTCTCCATGTCCGCCTCCGAGACGCCGATGGCGCGCATGATCTCCTTGAGGTGGTTGGCCGTCGCCCGCGCGGCCTCCGGCGATGGGATGTCAGGCTCGGTGACGATCTCCATCAAAGGCGTCCCCCCGCGGTTGAAGTCCACCAGCGAACCGACGGAGCCGTGCATCCTCCCTGATTCACCGACGTGGACGTTCTTGGCGGCGTCTTCCTCCAGGTGCAACCGCGTTATTCCGACGCGGACCGTCTCGTCCCCGACCGGCACGTCCAGGTATCCGCCGGTGCAGATAGGCTCGTCGAACTGGCTGATCTGATACCCCTTCGGCAGGTCTGGATAGAAGTAGTTCTTGCGGGCGAATACCGCATGCTCCGCCACGTCGCAGTTGAGGGCGCGTCCGGCCATGACGCCGAGTTCGATGGCCTTCTCGTTTATAACGGGGAGCGTTCCGGGATGGCCCAGGCAGACCGGGCAGGTGTGCGTGTTCGGCTCGTCGCCATACACCACGCGGCATCCGCAGAACATCTTGGTCGTGGTCGCCAGATGGACGTGGAACTCCAGCCCGATCACCGCCTGATACGTGCGCTCTTCCTGTGTCTGCAAGGTAGCCGACCCCCACCGTCGCCAACGCCGTCAACGCCCATATTCTAGCATCACCGGTTGCGCCCAATCCCCGTCGCCATGCCACGGGGGAAGCCAGCCTCACGTCCGCAAAGCACGCGCCGGATACAGAAAAATCCACCCACTTTCGTAACATAGCGCTTATAATGAGTAGTAATCACAAGCACGCTGGCCATGCAAGGAAAGAAGCGCCATGAGCTACACGCAACCGCTACCCACGGCGACCGGACACTGGTGGGCCCTGGCGCTACGCGGCGGCATCGCCATACTCTTCGGCCTGGCCGCGCTTTTGCGTCCCGGCATCGCCCTGGAGGCCCTGATCCTGCTGTTCGGCGCCTACGTTCTGGTAGACGGCGTGTTCTCCATCGTGGGTGTATTCGGGGGTGCCAGGGGAGGCATGCCGCGCTGGCTACTGTTCCTGGAGGGGGTGGCTGGCATCGTGGTCGGCCTGATCGCCTTCGCGATCCCTGGCCTCGCCGCCGTAGTGCTGCTCTACCTGATAGCCGCATGGGCCATCGTAACGGGGGTGGCCGAGATATCCACCGCCATCAGGCTGCGGCGCGAGATCACGGGCGAGTGGGCCCTGATCGTAAGCGGCGTGCTTTCGATTCTCTTCGGCGTGGTGCTCGCGGTCCTTCCGGGCGTTGGCATCCTTTCGCTGGTGTGGCTGGTCGGCATCTACGCCGTGGTCTTCGGGGTCCTGCTGCTGATAACCGCCTTCCGGGTGCGCGCGCTGCACCAGAACGAGGGGGACGCGGGCCGCAGCCGCCGGGTAAACTGAGGACCGGGCCCGGCGTTCCGGCGTTGACTGGGTCATCGGGGTATCGCCGCCCGGTAACGGTAGCCCAAAACCCGCCTGGTGGCGCGGGCGTGCTCAGTATTGTTCGGGGTCTTGCGGATTCCTGTCAAGCTGGCCGGTTGGGACCCGTCGCGGACATAGCCCGGATTCAGACCCTACGGCTTCAAATCGAACCGGAAGCCCGAAACCTCCTCGGTAGCTCGCGCGGCCCGCAGCAGGAGGGGCTCCGTAAAGTGGTTGCTCATCAACTGGACGCCCACGGGCAGGCCATCGCTCAGTCCCCCAGGGACGCTTATGGCGGGTATCCCGGCCAGGCTCGCGGGGACGGCGCAGATATCCTGCAGGTACATCGCCAGCGGGTCGTCGGTCTTCGCCCCGATCTCGAAAGCCACCGATGGCGAGGTCGGAGATATGAGCACGTCGTAGTGCCAGAGCGCGTGCCTGAAGTCCCCGATCATTCGCGTCCTGACCTTCTGGGCCTGGGCGTAGTAGGCGTCATAGTATCCGCTGGATAGCGCGTAGGTGCCGAGCATGATGCGGCGTTTTGCCTCGTCCCCGAAGCCCCTTTCACGGGTCTTGCGGTACATCTCATGCACCCCGTCCGCCTGTTCCCTGAGCCCGTAGCGGACGCCGTCGAAGCGCGCGAGGTTGGAGGAGATCTCCGCCGGCGCGATGATGTAGTACGCCTCAAGCGCGTAGTAGGCGTGCGGCAGGCTCGCCTCCCCCACCTCGGCCCCTGCCGCTTCGAGTTCGTCCACGATCCGCCCGACGACATCGCGCACCCCCAAGTCTATGCGCTCGTCCATAAGTTCCTTCACCACCCCGATCTTCATCCCCGAAACGCCGCCTTCCAGATCGGCCAGGTAGTCAGGGACTTGGGCGGTAGAGGTCGTGGAGTCGAGGGGATCGTGGCCCGCGATGGCCTGCAGGAGCAGGGCGGCGTCTCGCACGTCTCGGGTCATCGGCCCGATGCAGTCGAGGGATGAGCCGAAGGCGATCAGGCCGTATCGCGAAACCCGCCCGTAGGTGGGCTTGAGGCCAACGATGCCGCACAGGGCAGCAGGCTGGCGCACCGAGCCGCCGGTGTCCGTACCGAGCGCCCACCAGCCCTCTCCAGCAGCCACCGCAGCGGCAGATCCACCCGAGGAGCCACCGGGGACGCGGGCGAGATCCCAGGGGTTGCGGGTCGGGCCGTAGGCTGAGTTCTCCGTGGACGAACCCATGGCGAACTCGTCCATGTTCGCCTTGCCTACCATGACCAGGTCTTCGCCGAAGTTCACCAGAGCCGACGCGTCGTAGAGAGGCGTGAAGTCCTCAAGTATCTTCGAGCCGCACGTGGTCCTGACTCCCTTCGTCGAGAGCACGTCCTTGACGACCAGCGGCACGGCTTCCCAGGGCTGGACGCCGCCGTTTCTCAGGCGCACATCGACCCTTCCGGCCCGTTCCAGGGCGACTTCGGGGGTGCGGGTGAGGAGCGCGTTTACGCTGCCTTCGACCTCTTCTACGCGGTTGTTGGCGGTTTCGGCGGCTTCGCTGGCTGAGATTTCCCCCTCTCGGATCTTCTCTGCCAGCGCGGATGCGGTGAGGTCGAGCATCAGTCGATCCTCGGGACGGCGAACATATCGTCCACGGGGTCGGGCGCGGTGGAAAGGGCAATGTCCGGCGCCAGCTCGCCGCGCGGTTCATCCGGGCGCAGGACGTTGGTCAGGTCCAGCGGGTTTGCGGTTGGGGGCACGTCTTCGAGGTCTAGCTCCCGGATCTTCTCTATGCTGTCCAGGATGGCGTCGAGTTGCCCGCCGATGCGGGAGATCTCCTCGTCCGTCAAACCCAGGCGGGCGAGGTTTGCCACGTGACGCACCTGCTCTTCGGATATCATGCTTTTACCTCCGGACTGCGCTTGCGGGTTGTCCTATCTTAGCGTATGTGATCCAGGACCGAACGCGGCTGGAAGGAAGGGAGAGCCTATGATGCCCGAAATATCCCTGACGGGAGTGCTCATCGTCGCGGCCGTCGCGTTCGCGGCGCCGCTCTTGCTAGGCTTTGTCCCTGCCCTGCGACTACCATCCGTGGTCCTGGAGATCGTGGCGGGCATAGTGATCGGTCCCGACGGGCTCGGGATCGCGGAGGTGGACGAGCCTTTGCAAGTGCTCGCCCTGATAGGACTCGCCTTCCTGCTTTTTCTGGCCGGGTTGGAGATTGACCTGGATCGCCTGCTGCACGGCGGGGCGCTACTAAGCTCCGCAACAGGCTTTGCGCTGACCCTGGTGATCGCGGTGGCCGTCTCTCTCGGGCTCGCCGCCGTTGGCCTTATACATGCGCCGTTGCTCGTGGCAATCATGCTGTCGGCCACATCTCTGGGGATCGTGGTTCCGGTGCTCGCGGACGCCGGGCAGAGCAGCTCTCCGCTGGGCCAGCTAATCATCGCCGCCTCCTCGGTCGCCGATTTCGGGGCGGTCATCCTGTTGTCGCTATTCTTCTCCGGTGAAGGGAGCAGCGTTGGCTCCACGTTGCTCCTGATCTGCGCCTTTGTGGTACTGGTCGTCGTCATCGGGTTCGCCCTCCGCGAGGTCGAGCACTCAAGGAGACTGAGTTCGGCCCTGCAAAGGTTGCAGGATACGAGCGCCCAGATCCGGGTTCGCGGCGCCCTGGTGTTCCTGGTCGGCTTCGCCGCCCTCGCCCAGGCCCTCGGGCTCGAGGTCATCCTGGGAGCGTTCATCGCGGGGGCCGTCCTGCGCCTGATTGACCCGGACGTGATGATGACACACCCCTTCTTCCACCAGAAGCTGGAAGCGGTCGGCTTTGGCGTGTTCATCCCGTTCTTCTTCGTCACCAGCGGGATGCTGCTCGACGTGCGTTCTCTATTTTCGAGTGGGGCGGCGCTCGCCCCGGTGCCGGTTTTCCTGCTCGCCCTGATGCTCGTCCGTGGCCTTCCGGCGATCCTGTACAGAGCTCGGGTCGGCAACCGGGGTGTGATCGCAGCGGGGCTGTTACAGGCGACCTCGCTCCCGTTCATCGTCGCCACGACCATGATCGGTATGCAACTCGGGCTGTTGAATGCGGCGACCGGCACGGCCCTCGTCGTGGCCGGGTTGCTTTCGGTTCTGATCTTCCCGATCTGCGCCCTGATGATTCTGAGATCGGACTGACTACCATCCGAAGATGGCCAGGGGGATGTTTCCGGCGACGGTCCAGAACCGGGTTAGGCGTGCCCCGAACAGGCTCGCACCCGGATCGAAATACCGAAACGGTTCAGGCTAATGGCTCTGCCGGTCGGGGGCGTGTCTCCGAGGTCCAGCTCCCGGACCTTCTCGATGCTGTCCAGGATGGCGTCGAGCTGACCGCCGATGCGTGAGATCCCCGTCCATCAATCCAAACCGCGCCAGGTTCGCCACGTGATGCACCCGCTCTTCGGATATTGTTTCTATCATCCCTCCAGCGTCGGAACTTCGTGCCTGACCTATCTTAGCGCGCGACACGTCAGATAAATTCGCCCCACCGTCTGGTCGTGTACAGGAGGGCTAGGTTCCGAGTCGCTCGGGGGAGGTTTCGGCGTCCGTGATGTGCTCCGAGAAAAGGCTGTAGTCCACCAGGATCACCACCACGAGCACCACGATGAGAAGCCCGGCGAGCATCAGCGCCGGCACGAACAGACCCACGATGCCCGCCACGGCGCACGCCAGCACCCCGAGGAGCTTCGACACGTACCACGAGCCCGTCAGCCGGCGGCCGAAGAGGGTCTGGGCGAGCAGATACACCGCTGGGCCCGCCGCCACCGCGGCAGCCTCGTATGACGGCAGGATCGACTTCGGATGGGCTATGACCAGTTCGTCGCCCACGGCTGAGAGGAGGATCCCGCCACGAAGACGACGTGCAGGTACGTGTAGACATCCACCGCGAGCCTGGAACTGTTCTCTGAGACCGCCAGGTAGTGTTCCCCTAGCGTTGCTACGAACGTGAAGTACAGCCACCAGATGGACGCGGCCCCGAGAAAGGCCATTACGAAGGCGATTATCCGCGCCGGGGTGAGTTCCTCGCCCGAAGTCGTAGCCCCGGTGAGGACTATGGACTCGCCGAGCACGAGGATGATGAACAGCCCGAACCGCTCGGCGAAGTGCTCGACGCCGACCGACCAGTCCGAGACGTTTATACGCCTCATGCCCGGGATCCAAAACAGGATCAGCCCTCCCCCGTAGTCCACGGCGAGGGCCGCAAGCCACAGCAGTACGCGAAGCGAATCGTCGGCGAGCGCCCCCGAGATCCAGAACAAGCCCGCGATGCAGAAGTAGATCAGGATCCTCACAGCCCGCTCGCGCTCCAAGGTCCCGCGCTCGGCCGCCGCGAAGGCCAGGAATGAGTGCCTTCCCACCTGGATGGCGACGTAGGGGACAGCGAACAGCAGCGCGTGCGCCCCGAAGGCCTGCGGTATCGCCACCGCCATGAGGAGGCTCGCGCCCATCAAGGAGAGGAGGAGCAGGCGGACCGGGATCGTCTCCGTATCTAGCTCGTTGGTCATCCAGGTCGTAGAACAGCTCCAGGGTGGAAGCCCTCTGGCTCGCCCCGTCCGTCCCGCGCCGCCTCACTCGTTCCATAGGTCCAGTCTAATCGTGTCGCAGGTGGTCTGCGACCCGGTGTATCCGGGCGAGCGTTGCCGCCGGGTTCTACAGGACGGCGAGCAGCTTGGGGGCGACCTGCTTCTTGCGGCTCATCACGCCGGGAAGATCGACCACGCCGTTCTCAGTACGGGCGTCGAAGGCACGCTCTATGACGTGGCACTCGCCGGCGCACAGTAACTCCGTGCCCTGTTCGATGATGTCCGTGACCATCAAGGCGTGGAAGAGATAGCCGTGCCGCTTGCGGTTGTCCTCCAGGGCCTCGACCAGTTCGTCCTTGCGCTCTAGAAGCCCGGTCCCGACGGTCTCCACCTGCGAGATGCAAACCGTCGCGCCGGATGAAGTCTCGTACTCCTTGGCGTCGCGCTCCACGATCTCCTCCGCCGACAGGCTCGACACGTCCGAGGAGGATTCGAACATCTCCATCCCGAACTCCTGGGCATCGAGGTCAAGCAGCTCTTCGAGGAGCTTCACGACCTCGTGGTCACGATCCGTGGTAGTGGGGGAGTTGAGGATCACGGTGTCAGACAGCACCGCCGCGAGGAGCATCTTCGCCGTGGATACTTTCGGCTTCAGGCCCGCTGCCTTGAAACGCTCCACGATGAGAGTTGCGGTGGAGCCGACGGGATCGAAGGTCGCCGGGATGGGGGTTGAGGTTTCGATGCTCCCGAGGTGGTGGTGGTCCAGTATCTCCACGACCTGCGCCTTCTCTACCCCGGCGACGCTCTGCCCGACCTCGGCGTGGTCGACGAGGAGCACCCTGCGGGGGTCGGGGTTTATGAGGTCCGTCCGGGAGATAACGCCGATGGGTTTGTTTTCATCGTCAACGGCGATAGCAGCCCGGTAGTGGACCTCCATCACCTGCTCGGTGATGTCCGTGATGAGCGTCTCCGGCTCCACGGTGAGGGGGTTCTCGCTCATCACCTCCCAGCAGGGTACCGAGAGCTGTATCAGGCGGCTGGTGACGTAGGAGTCCAGGGGAGACAACACGACCGTCGTGCCCTGCTCCCCGGCGAACGCGAGAATATCTTCATCCGGGCGAACACCGTTGGAGACGATGATCACGCCCGCCCCGAGCTCGATGGCCCGGCGCTGGGCCCGCTTGCGGTCCCCGATCACCACGATGTCGCCTGGGTCCATGGACTGGCCCATCGAGTCCAAGCCCATGGAGATCACCCAGAGCTTCCCCGAAGATTCCCTGTCCTCCCCAACCAGAAGCTCGCCTTCGAGCACCTCGACGATGGCCCCGACGGAGACCGGGCTGTCGGCGAACGTCGAAGCCTCCCGCGACTCCCTGACGTACATGCGCGCCAGGTCCCGCTCCGTCACGATGCCCGAGAGCACGCCATCATCATCGACAATAGGAACCTGCCCTATGTTCCTCTGCGCCATCTCGATTCCGACGTTTCGCAACGGATCGTTCCTGTGGGCCGTGACCAGGTCCTCGTGCATCACGTCCTTGACCCGCAGCATGATGTGCGGGAGCAGCGCGGGCTCTTTGGCCCCACTCCGCTCCAGCGCCCACGCGGTCTGGGGATTGACGTTCCCCAGCCGGGCGGAAGCGTAGTGGTTGTCCGGGTCGACCAGGTTCTTGAACTCGGCGTACCCGATGGCCGAGGCTATGGTGTCCGTGTCAGGGTTCCTGTGTCCCGTGACGTAGATGTGGGGCATCTCCCTCTCCTCCTGAAACCTTACCTACTTCGGGCTCATGCCTTGCTCAGGGGCGCTATCTCGGGGACGAACGTCCTCTCCTCCCCGCCGAAACGAACCACGATCCTTCCTCCTCCAGCTTCGACGACCTCCCCCACGCCGAACTTCGCGTGCCTGACACGCTCTCCCGCACGGTACTTGGTGGTTGACGCGGCCCGCTCCATCGTCCCGGAGTTGCTCCGGCGGGGCAAAGCTCCGCCCCATCCCCCACGGCTCGTCCCGGTAAAACCGCCGGGCATCGCCCCGGCCCGGAACTCCTCAGGGATCTCGGAGAGGAAGCGTGATGGCATGCGGAACTCGCGTTCGCCCCAGTTGGAGCGGAGCTTGGAGTAGGTGAGGGCGAGGGTCTTCATGGCGCGTGTGATCCCGACGTAGAAAAGCCTCCGCTCCTCCTCCAGGTTCTGCTCGTCCAACGAGCGGGCGTGCGGGAACGTCCCCTCCTCCATCCCGACCACGAACACGTGCTCGAACTCAAGCCCCTTGGCGTTGTGCAACGTCATCAGGGTGACACGGCCTTCTGTTCCGACCGTATCGGTCTCCGAGTACAGCGCCTGTTCCTGCAAGAAGCCTTCGAGCGTCGGCTCCGGTTCCACCCTCTCGTACTCGCGGGCGGCGTTTATGAGCTCTTCCAGGTTCTCCAGGCGAGACTCGGATTCGATGGTCCGCTCGTTTTCGAGTTCCTTGCGGTAACCAGACTCGTCCAGGACGGCTGAGATCACATCCGTAGGCGCTACCTCCCTCGCCGCCACGCGCCAGCCATCGAAGAGGTCCTTAACGTCCGTGCAAGCCTTCCTCGCCTTGCCGGAGATACCAGCCGCATCCGCCTCCGAGAGCGCATCGTACAGCGTGATGCCGTTCATGCGCGCATGGTCCACCAGCTTCGCCACGGAGGTCGCGCCGAGACCGCGTTTCGGCACGTTGATGATTCGTTCCAGGGATGCGGCGTCTGCGGGGTTGGCGACCACGTTAAGGTAGGCCATGGCGTCTTTGATCTCCGCCCGCTCGTAGAACCGGACGCCGCCAACGATCTGGTACGGCACCCCCTCCCGCACTAGCACGTCCTCCAGCGCCCGGCTCTGGGCATTGGTCCTGTAGAAGACGGAAATATCGCGCGGCGAAGCGCCGGAATCCACCAATCGCTCCACCTCCGAGACCACGAAACGGGCCTCCGCATACTCGTCCGACGCCGTAAACACCCGGATGCGCTCGCCCTCATCCCCCGCAGTCCACAGCTCCTTGTGCTTGCGAGAGGCGTTGTTCGCCACCACGGCGTTCGCCGCGTTCAGTATCGTCTGGGTCGAGCGGTAGTTCTGCTCCAGCTTCACGACCGTCGCCTCGGGATAGTCCCGCTCGAACTCCAGAATGTTGGAGATATCAGCCCCTCTCCAGCTGTAGACTGACTGATCATCGTCTCCAACGACACATAAATTACGATGTTTGGCGGCGAGTACGTTGACGAGGCGGTACTGGGCGTGGTTGGTGTCCTGGTACTCGTCGACGTGGATGTACTTGAAGCGGGTCTGGTAACGGTCGCGTACCTCGGGGAACAGCTCCATGAGGGCGACGGTCTGCATGATGAGGTCGTCGAAGTCCATGGCGTTGTTCTCGTAGAGGCGTTTCTGGTATAAGTCGTAGACCTCGGCCACGTTCTCGGCTATGTAGCCTTCTGTGGCGCGCAGGAAATCCTCCGGGCCGTCGAGGCGGTTCTTGGCTGCCGAGATCTGGGCCTGGAAAGAGCGCGGGTTGAAGCGTTTCGGGTCCTTGCCAAGCTCCACAATGCACCGCTTGACGAGCCGCACCTGATCCGCGCCGTCGTAGATAGTGAACTCGCGCTTGTACCCGAGCTTGTCGGCGTGGACGCGCAGGAGGCGGGCGCAGAAAGCGTGGAACGTCGAGACCCACATCCGACGTGAATCGGGGCCGACGAGGAGGGCGACCCGCTCCTTCATCTCCTGGGCGGCCTTGTTGGTGAAGGTGATGGCGAGGATCTCATCCGGCGCCGCAAGACCTTCATCCAGGATGTGGGCGATGCGATGCGTAAGTACGCGCGTTTTGCCGCTTCCTGCTCCGGCCAGGATCAGGAGCGGCCCCTCGGTCTGCGTGACGGCGTCGAGTTGCGTCGGGTTTAGAGATTCAAGCAACACTGGAAAAATTATAACAGTCGAGGGCCGGATTCCTTCCGGCGACTACCCGGGGCCGAGAAGCTCGGGAAGCTGCCGCAGGTCAGGCAGCTCGTGGTCCGGCTCCGGCACGCCCGCCTTCAGCGGCTCACCACTGCGGTTGATCCAGACGGTCCTTATACCCATCGGCACCGAGCGGGGCAGGTCTACGTCCTGCGAGCGGGCGACGTGCACCGTATCCCTCGCCGTCACCCCCGCCAACTCGAGGGTCCTCTCGAACGGCTTCGCATCCGGCTTGTAAGCACCCACGTCTTCGGCGGTCACGATATACGCGAAAGGGTTGCCGAGCTTCTCGACGGCGGGCGAGATGATGTCGTGCTGGCTGTTGGAGACGACGGCGAGGGAGTATTTCTGGCGCAGCCGGTCGAGGATCTCCGCGCTCTCCGGAAACGGGTCCCACGTCTCCATCGCATTCCCGAAGTCTTCTCCATCACCGGGTTTGACGGGAAGATCGAGATCGCGGAGCGCGGCCTGGAGACTGTCCCGGAGAACGTCCCGGTAGAGTTTGAACGGGCCGGAGATCTCCTGCATCTGACGCTCGTACCAGACCGGATAGAAGGTTTCCAGGTTTACGGTGGGGTCCTTCTCATCCAGCACCCTTTGCAGGTAGGCGTCGATGCCCGCGCCCCAGTCTATGAGCGTTCCGTAGCAATCGAAGGTTACAAGCTTCGGTTCCTGGTCCATCAGTGCCGCCATACGCTTTCTCCTTCTCCCGTTTCCGCGAACGCCGGTGCACCCCGGAAGCTACCATCACCTTCGCAGCCGGTACACCATGACCTCTACGCTCTTGCCCTCCTGCTCCACGGTCATGTCCTCCGCCGATTGCTCGAAACCCAGCTTCTCCATCGCCTCCAGGAACCTTCCCGCGTAGTCGCGCCTGGGATCGGCGAGCAACAAATGTCCATCCCGGGCCAGAAGCTTTGGGATCAGCCCCGTCAGCGGCGCGACGTTCGTCTTGTCATAGAGCACGTCGGCGGCGAGCACGAGGTCGAAGCGTGGGAGACCCTCGTCGTGCGTCCTCCAGTCCAGTTGCAGTGTCTCCAGTTTTTCTCCGAGGTTCGTGTTCGCATTGTACGCGGCGAAGTCGAGCGCCTCGGAGTAGTGATCCGTCGCTAGCACGCTCGCGCCCCGGGAGAGGGCGGCGATGCTCGGTAGCCCCAGGCCGCAGCCAAGCTCCATGACACGTTTGCCTGTTAGATCCAGGTTCGCCACGCGCCGGGCGAGGGCTATGGCGCTCGGCCAGAGATCCGCCCAGTAAGGAAGCCGCTCGTTGCGGTCGAAGTCTTCCTCGTCTATTAGGGCGTCGGCCGCTGCGGGATGCACCATGCGGTAGAGATCGCTTCCGACGAGTACTTCGGATTCGGTGAGGTGTGTCCTGCCGCCGAGATGGGCGCACAGGGATTCCAGGGATGGATCCCCAGCGGATTCGCCCCCTGTCAGCTTACGGATGCCGTCGCTTCGCGGAGGGCGCGATCCTCGCGGTTGTGCCGTTCGCTTTCGGCGAGATCGGCGATGGTGTAGCGGCCGAAGACGCTTTCGAGGGCAATGCGGGCCTCGTCCCAGACCTCGCTGGTGACGCACAGCGGGGCGTCCGTGATGTAGCAGGTACCGCCGGCCGAGCAACGGGCAGGACGGACCTCGCCGTCCAGTATCTCCACGATGTCGAGGACGGTGATCTCCTCCGTCGGCATCGCGAAGCGGTACCCGCCGTGCGCGCCGCGCCGGCTCTCTATGATGCTGGCCCGCCTGAGATCCCCGAAGATCTGCTCCAGAAACCTCTCGGGGATGCGTTGCCGGCGCGCGATCTCGGCCACCCCGAGCGGCGATCCAGGTTCGTTGAGCGCCAGCTCAACCAGCGCCCTGGCCGCGTACTTGCTCTTCTGGGTAAGCCTCATGACGCCCCGATTGTAGCATAGACGCACAGGTTACAAAGGCCGTATTCAGATTTGTTGGTCTTGTTAGACGGGGGATTTCGGCCGCTACTCTTCGCGCAGGTCGCGGTTGATGTATTGCTGCATGGCGCTCTCGATGCGCTCTCCGGTCACCAGGAACACCGTGCGGCCCCCGATGTCCACGCCATGGTCTGCGATACGCTCCAGGTAGTGGACCATCAGGGCGGCCCGCATCCGCCATTCCGGGTCTCCGGCGCTCCCGTCGGAGGGGTTGGCTATGAGGTTCATTGCCTCGGAGTACAGGAGGTCCACCTTGTCGTCGGCGGCCTGGAGATCCTTTGCGCGGTCTATGTCGCGGTCGCGGAAGATGTCGAGCCCCTCGTGGAAGAGCCTCTTCGCGGTCCGGGCCATCTCGACCAGCGTCGCTTCCAGATCCTCGTTCCGTTCGCATTCGGCGGTGTCCACGAGGGCGTGGCAGATGTGCTCGGTTAGGGTGCCGGAGCGGACGAGGTGGTTCGACACGGCCTGTACGGTGTAGAGCAGCCGCAGGTCGCGGGCAACCGGGGCCTGGCGGGCCTGGAGGATCATGCACTCCTCGTCGATCTCCGCTCCGCGCACTTTGTAGGATACGTCCACGCCGAGTTCTTTCTCAGCGAGGGCGGCGTCGCGCTCCTCCATCGCCCGCACCATGTTCTCCAGGGTTCCCTCAACCTCTCCCCCGAAGTCCAGAACCTCCGCCAGCAGCGCGTCTAGCTCTTGCTGGAAGGTCTCCCGCGGCATCTTCCGGTCCTCCCGCTCCCCTAGCCGAACCGGCCAGTGACGTAGTCCTCCGTCTCCTTGCGGTCGGGGTTGGAGAACATCTTCTCCGTCTCGTCGAACTCCCACAGACGGCCAGGATCTCCCATGTTCTCGATGAAGAAGAAGCCCGTGTAGTCCGAGATGCGGGCGGCCTGCTGCATGTTGTGCGTCACGATCACAACGGTGTAGCTCTGCTTGAGCTCCTCCATGGTGTCTTCGATCTTCTGGGTGGACACCGGGTCCAGCGCGCTCGCCGGCTCGTCCATCAAGATGACCTCCGGCTCCACCGCGAGCGTTCGGGCGATGCAAAGGCGCTGCTGCTGGCCACCGGAGAGGTCGTAGCCGCTCTTCTTGAGCTTGTCCTTCACCTCGTCCCACAGGGCGGCCTGTTTCAGGGAGCGCTCGACAAGCTCGTCCATGTCGCCCTTGTAGCCGTTGATCCTGGCCCCCCACGCCACGTTCTCGTAGATGGACTTGGAGAACGGGTTGGGCTTCTGGAAGACCATCCCGACGCGGCGGCGGATGGTCACCGGGTCCGTGTCTTTAGCGTAGATGTCCTGATCCCCGAGGGTCACCTTCCCCTCGGCGTAGGCCCCTGAGATCACCTCGTGCATCCTGTTCAGGCAACGAATGAACGTGCTTTTCCCGCAGCCGGAAGGCCCGATCAGGGCTGTCACCTTGTTCGCCTGAATCTCCATGCTCACGTCCGTCACGGCCTTGAACGTGCCGTAATAGGCGTTCAGGTCCGCAACAGACATGCCCACGACGCCCGCGCCCTCCTTGGAGGCTTTCGCGTCTTGCATTCGGGTGTCTGGAGTGGAACGCATGGCGGGGTTGCTCTCCCTCGACTTCTTCTTGGAATCCACTGGGTCTCTGTTCTCCTCCGGGTCTCCTGGGCTGGGCAGTGCGTCGGCCACGGCTATCTCTGGAACCTGTTACGAAGCACGATGGCTACGGAGTTCGCCAGCAGCAATACGGCCATGATCACGATTATAGCGGCAGCCGCAAGCACCCTGAACTCTTCCTGCGGGCGGCCGATCCAATCGTAAATCTGGATCGGGAGCGCCATGTACCTCTCGAAAGGCCCCGTTGTGTTGTACGTAAGGTACGCTGATGCCCCGACCACCAGCAGCGGCGCGGCCTCCCCGATAGCCCGCGAAAGCGCCAGGATGGTCCCGGTCAGGGCGCCTGGTAGGGCCATCGGGATAAGGTGGCTGCGGATGACCTCCCACTTCGTCGCTCCTAGCGCGTACCCTCCCTCCCGCACCGCATTGGGTATGGACCTGAGCGCCTCCCTGGTGGCGACGATGATGACGGGTAGGATCAGGAGGCTCAAGGTGAGGGCGCCCGTCAATACGCTCTGTCCGCCCGTTATGCCGCCGAGCACGTTGACGAAAATTCCAAGCCCGAGCAGGCCGTAGATCACAGACGGAACCCCGGCGAGGTTGGAGATGTTGATCTCGGTGACCCGGTTGAAGAGCGTGTCCTCGGCA
>Ga0081539_10004091_pt1 | contig 16662 bp, 15 predicted proteins | sample TabmetS4T2R2_FD_71023 | JGI IMG/M metagenome (GOLD analysis project Ga0081539, IMG submission 71023) | Tabebuia heterophylla rhizosphere microbial communities from the University of Puerto Rico - S4T2R2 | ecosystem: Host-associated > Plants > Roots > Rhizosphere ...
GTCCTCGACAGACGGGGGGGGCTCCTTCGTCTGGAGAGTTAAGCCCCTCACACACGCTTACCTTATCAGAGAAGGGCCTCTCGTCCCACGCCAACTTTTACAGGAATTATAGACCATGACCCTGTCCTGCTAGAGGCCAAACTGGCCAGGGCAATATCGGTATTCATTCGCGGCAGGCGTGATGCCCGCGTATGCGCGCGGCGCAGGGCAGGCTATGGGCGGTTGACCCGGCGCAACCTCCGACTCTCCCGTGGTGTAGCACGCGTCCAGAACCTGTCGGTGACACTGTAAAGAGGCGGCCGTACCGGTATCGTGAGCTTGGCCAGAGAGACGCGCACGCGCCCGTGAGACGGCGCTGCGGGGGAGCAAGTGGGTGTGCTGTCACCAGCACTCGTGCAAGAGAGCCACTGCAGCCGGCGCTCGATGTCCTAGTCCAGTGACATACAGATGGCATGATGGCGGAGGACAGCTCGGCGTTCCTCCCGCTTGACACGACCTGGGAAGGCCCGCCACAATAGATTGCGCATGGCATATTCCAACGATAGGTTGACCCGAGTCCCGCGGGCTAACGCCCTCAGGGAGAGGAGCACAGGCATGCACTGCGGAGTGATGGTGACCGGCTACAATCAGGGCGACTGGGACCGCCTGATGCAGGGGGACTACACCCGCCCGCCGACGGTCTCGGACGCCGAGAACATGGATAACACCCTCTCCATGGGCGAGCTGATCGAGCCGCTCGGTTTTGATTCGATCTGGGCCACCGAGCACTACGGTTCAGCCTACTCGATGCAGCCGAACCCCTTGCAATACCTAGCGTATTGGGCTGGACGCACCACCCGGGTCGATATGGGGACGGCGGTGATCGTGGCCCCGTGGTGGAATCCGGTGCGGCTGGCTCACGAGATCTCTATGCTCGACATCTTGTTGAAAGGCCGACGTCTCCACCTGGGGATCGGCCGCGGCATCGCGCCGCATGAGTACGCCTCGCTCGGCTACCCGATCGAGCAGTCGCACAAGTACTTCTACGAGGTGGTCAAGGTCCTCAGGGCCGCTGATGGGGCCGAGCGCTTCACGTTCGACGGCGAGGTCTACAAGATCCCGCCGACCACCATCCGGCCACAGGCCCGCCACAAGGGCGAGCTCACCACGCGGATCAAGGTGGCGTTCACCACCCAGGCCTCAGCTCGCTTGGCAGCTGAGAATGGTCTTGGGCAGATGTTCGTCTCCGGCGCCAACCTCGACGAGATGACCGCGCAGGTGCGACAGTTCAACACGATCCGAGCCGAACTCGGTCTCCCGCCAGACCAGCCTACCACCCTCCTATGGATGTACTGCGCCGAGACCGCCGCGGAAGCCGAAGAGGGGTGGGAGTACTTCCACAATCAACTCATCGCGGCCCAGCGTCACTATTTCGAATGGAATAACCCTGGCTTCATGGGCATCCCCGGCTATGAGGAATACCTCAAGCGCCAGACCGCCGACGTCGGGGTGGCCGATGCGAGTCTTGCAGCGCGCCGCGCGACCCAGCCCATCGGCACCCCCGACGAGATCATTGACAAAATCAAGACGGTACAGTGGGCCATGAGCCTCGAGATGGTCGTACTCCACGCGTTCTACGGCGGGATGCCCCGGGACAAAGCCGCAAAGAGCCTACGCCTCTTTGCCAAGAAGGTGCTCCCCGTGGTCCAAGCCATGCCCACCCCAATCAATCCCGCCTCACTAGGCCGGTAGTGATCTCCAAGCCGATATCTTGATCGGTATGCGGTTGGGGAGCCGATCCGTGCTCTCACCACACCTTCGGACTGCATCGCGGGATTTGGGTTATTGACTGCGCGCCGCGTCAGGCATATAACGTCTGCGTCATCCTGACGCCCTGCGAGCGCCGGTGTGGTGCGGCGGGGTGGCCTGCGCATATACCATATGAGACTAGAGGAAGGAGCGAGACGATGCCGCGATTGCCGATACCGTCCGATACAGAGGCGTTTTCCGAAGAGACGCGCGCCGCTGTGCGCCACATCCTCCAGACGCGTCACAGCATGCCTCCGCCGAGCAGCTACCTCACGTACGCCGGGCAGGCCGGGGCGCTGCTCTCCGATCTCGTCGACTACCTGCGCTACCACACGTCGCTGACCGGGGCGGAGACGGAGCTGGCGATCTGTATCTCGGCACGAGCGTCCAACGCCGACTATATCTGGAACGGGCACATCCGGCTGGGCCAGCAGGCAGGAGTGCGCGAGGAGGCGCTCCACGCCGTCGACACGCACGGGCTGCTGGACGGTCTAACGGCGGACGAGGCGCTGATCATTCGCTTCGGGCGGGAGTTGCTGGAGTCGCCGCAGGTCAGCGACGCCACGTTCAACGCCGTGCGGGCGCGGTACGGCGAGCGGGGCCTGCTGGAACTGACGGCCGTGATGAGCGTGTACACGATGAACGCGGCCATCCTGCGGGTGATGGACCACCAGGCGGCGGCGGACGCGCAGCATTTGACGCCGCGTTAGTGCCCAAGCCCCGCCATTCCGCACCACTCACGTGTCATTGAGTAATTTTGGGTGCCGATACAATCCCTCTGTAGAGGAGGAGACCATGCGACACTCGTACCGCCCTGACATCCCGCCCAAGCCGCAACCAGACCGCACAGGTCTTAGATCACTTGGGTCTGGTCGCAGAGAGGTTTGAAGTACTCGGCATTACTGAAGTCATTGATCGAGCCACGAAGCAAGACCCGGAAATGCGGATTGTGACCGCCGGCCATGCGGTCAAAGCCATGGTGCTCAATGGTCTCGGCTTTCTCCAGCAACAGCTCTATCTGAAGCCCTGAACATGCTGTTCCAGAGCCGGCACCTGCCGATGATCGCCGCCCCTTCCAAGGAGCAGGCTGCTGTACTTACCAGCCGTAAGTCGTCTACAAGTGCTCCAGGAGACAACGAATAAGCAAGCGAAGGAGGGCAGGAGAGAAGAGATAAGCGCAAGACGGTGTCGAAACTGTGTGGGGAATTAGCTTCTGTTTAATGAGCGGACTTTTCATGACACATGGCGACGAGCTGTGCATCAATGGCGGCGAGCCGAGCCGCGTAGCGCTCCTTTATGGCCTCAAAGCAGGCAGGTTGATACTGCTCCAGATAAGAACTAAAAAAGACCCGTATAGAAGTGCTTGACTGATAATTTTCCAGTGCGGTCATATCCCGTTTATACAAGAACCGAAAACCATTGTTTGCCGCTAGCAGTGCGGCGGCTGCCTGTTCTAGGACATCCGGCGCTTCTGACGCTACCTGATCGCGCATGTGATCCAGTTCTCTATCACGAGCGCTTTTGATATCGGCCTTTTGCTGCTCGAGCACCTTTACCTGCTTTTCCTGTACCTGTTTCGCCTGCTGCCTTATCGCAGAAGCCTCGCGTTGCAGCTCGTACACGAATTCCGGATTGGCGTAGTTCTGGCGAATGGCTTGTAGCAAAAAACCCGTGCTGTTTTCGACCTTCCCAGAGACTTGGCGCCGCTTCAAGAGGTGGATTTTCTCACGGATGTACTGGACAAAAGCTACGTCTGCATCCTCACCTGCATCTGAAGGCCGTAGGCTCTCATCAACGTAACCAAAGCCCTGTTGCCAGATCTCCAAGGCGTCTTGCGTGGATAAGCCCGCGTCCCGTAATTCCTTAACGATCACAGGCATATCCTCCAGTTCAGGAAACAACTTCCTTTGCGCGTTGTTTGGCTCAGGGAGCAAGGCGACACGCCGCATTTTGAATTTCAGCGCCAAGACCTTACGACCTTGCCGTTGATAGTCCACGGCCACCTGAAAGTCAGAAACCGTGTTAATTTCATCCACGGCAGGTTTGACGACCTTTTGGTTGAAGTTCATAAAGGCCGGATACATGCTTTCCGTGACCCCCATAAGCTTACGGAAGGCCTCAACCGGGATAAACGGTGTTTCCCCGTACTCGCGGCCCGATCCTAGATAATCCGTACAGAGCTCCCACAAAGCCAGAGAATATTTGCTGGTGAACTGTTTTTGCAGGTTGAGATCGAGGCGAGCGTACATCGCAGGATTATGGAGGCGACGGCGTAGTTCCGGGCTGTACGCATAGGTACACATACCCCGTTTGATTTTTACCTGTGCCAACAACGCCGTAGCCCCCCACTCAGGGGAGCCATCCTTGTCCAAAACATCCCACTCCACAATACAGCGCATCATAGCCCGGGACGCCTCTTTGAGGTACTCCATATCATGACTGCCGTATCCGATGAGCCGGGCCAGATCCTGCAATGAGATAGAATGCTCTTCCTCAGTTTCCAGGGTGTTGTATGCGTGAAACAAAAATGCGTTCCAAGTGCGGCGTTGTAGGAGGGTAATCTGGTTATCTATTTGAATGGCCGCGCTATTTTTAATAACTTCCTGTCTCGTCTCCCGCTTTGGTTTAGCCATACTCTCCCCCCTATGCGGATTGGTCCGACGCACTCAGTGTATAGCTATCATAACCGTATGTCAATTCATTATGGGTATGATCAGGGCGGGTCTTCTCCTGTAAACGGGTATGATGCGCAAACCCTTTGTTTTTCTGCTAGTTATTTCTACATCCTGTAAACGGGTATGATTGCCCTGTATATGGGTATAATTCCTCCTGTAAACGGGTATGATACGCTCTGTAGAAAGCACGAATCTCCTAATAAACTTTGAAATTACAGTCGCTTAGATATTTCCTGTAAATGGGTATGATTGGAGATGGACTGTCCTGTAAACGGGTATGATCCCTCCTGTAAACGGGTATGATCCCTCCTGTAAACGGGTATGATCCCTCCTGTAAACGGGTATGATCCCTCCTGTACATCACTGATTTTGCTGAAGTTGCTGCTCGCCAAAATCTTTAAATAGATCTAAAATTCTTAAAACGACGACAGTGACGCCGTCGTTACCGCCGTGACTTCTTTCCATATTAGAAGAAGGGTGGAAAGCAGGGAAACTTTCCTCACCCCATAAAAAGCTCATCCAGCAGTTGACTGTGTTCTCACGAACCTTTGTATAAAGGATAGGATGTGCCGTGGATAATTGATACTCTTCTCTGAAGCGATTTTCCGGTTCTTATTTCCAGCTCTTATTTTATGTTACTGTTGCTGAGAGAAAAGGCCGCTTTGAGATGGACGCTCCAAATGTACCAAAAATGGAAGGGCATGACTCCCCATTGTCGAAGAAAGGAAGAATGGCTCGTCTGTCTGACCTTCCACTTGTGGCACTGCTTAATCACACCCTGCTACAGGAGACCCACTGGTCGCGTACCCGGTGTCTGCGGATAATGTTTCGAGACCTCTCCGATCCGTCTGCGTCGTGGCACTCAGCCGGTCATCAGTACTCGAAACCTGTTTTCAATCCCTCGTCCAAGCCTCCTGGCCTACATCTGAGCGCACGTCAGCTCTTCTATCCATAATCATCAACTGGCACTGTTTATCAGACCGTCTGCAGCTGCCAAGTTTGAGCGCAAAATACCTACCCGTACACGCCCGCGAAAGAGCGCCGAAAAGCTCTCCTGGAGCGGTGTGACGAATGGGTGAAGGGGGCTGAAGCGGACACTCACCATCCACCCCCGCCTCCACCGGATGATCCCTGGCACCGCCCACACGTCCCGCAGTAAGCGTACCAACCCGTAGCCCTGTAACCGTCGTCGGGTGGAGGGCACCTGACTTAATCATCGCCCGGCCATCGTAGGCGTCGCCCGCGGCCACCGGCGCAAGGTCTGTCAAGGTGATCACCAACACGGTGTACTGATACCCCGTTAGGTCAAAATATTGAAACGCCCTATTTCCCTGATGTTTACGGCCCTATCTGTGATCTCACTTCACCTTGAATTTCAGACCGATATGGCCCATACTGAAACCCAGGTTAGACCTCGTAGCATCGGTGGAGTGAAGTATGAGTTGGAAGAAGCTTCTGGAGTCCGTCTCGGAGTCCCTGAACGACCACCTGCGGCTTCGCAATGACTATCTGATGGCAGAGAATCGCATCTTGCGCCATCAGATGCACGGTCGCCTACAGCTGACTGACAACGAGCGCCAGGAACTTGCTGAGCTTGGTGCCAAGCTGGGTAAGCAGGCCCTGTAAGCAATCGCCACAATTGCCAAGCCTGATACGATCCTCGCCTGGGACCGCAAATTCGCTGACCAGCAGCCTACCACCTCTCAGCCTCCCAAGGGTGTAGGCCGGCCCCGAGTTGACCACGAGATTGAAGCTGTGGTGATCCGTATGGCCCGAGAAAATCGTTCCTGGGGCTATGATCGTATCCAAGGCGCTTTGCAGAACCTGGGCTATAGGATCAGTGATCAGACAGTGGGGAACATCCTCAAGCGGCATAGCATTGCCCCTGCTCCTGAGCGCAAGAAGACGGTGACTTGGCGGGAGTTTGTCCGTATCCATATGGATGTACTGAGAGCTACCGACTTCTGGGCGGGCGAGGTATGATCGTGGTGTGGGCTGGTGATCTCTTGGCTTCTCTGTGTTATTTCCTTCGATCGTTGTAAGAGAAATGCCCTGCTCAGGAGGACCTATCTCCGTCAGCTGTTGATGGGGTTGATCCCATCGTGGTCTCACAAAGGGAGGATTCGCCTCTGGAGATGGAAATACCTGGTCGAGGAGAAGGTGTGGTTACGACTGATTGCGTGTGACGACGGAGTCCGACGGGCCCCCTTTCACGAGGTCATATTCCACGATCGCCAAGAGCCTTTACGCCAAGGCAAGGGTATCGTAGTGTTCCTGCATGCTACGCATCCCCGTCCGATCCGGGATGGACCGATGCAACGTCAGTGTTGGCGCGTTGGGCGATTGGATGACTACGAGCAAGAGGCGGCGTGAGTTTCTGGACCCTAAAGAGTTGAACTGATAGGCGCACCAATGATTGTGAAGAATCGTATTGCAGGCACGCGGATCACCATCTGGGATGTCCTCCACTACCTCGAAGCCGGATGGTCGCGTCCTGACATTGCCGTCACGTTGCATCTGACTGAAGCCCAAGTAGCAGCGGCCGCCGGATATATTGAGGATCACCGCGACGTGCTTCGGATCGTGAGGTGTGGGAGGTATGCCAGCGTGCGCAAGCTGTCCTTGTCACCGCAAACCGTAATGATGAAGGTCCTGCATCGCTCGAATCCACCATCCAGCGACAGAACACACATCAGAGTCTGCCTGTATGCACACTTGCCAATGACCAGCGCGTGTTGCGCGATCGGCCGTATGCTGAAACGGTGGCCGATCGGCTGATAGAAGTATTGTTTGACATTGACAGTTACCGCGGTACTGGCAGGACCTACTTGTCCTAATAAGGCTTGCGACTACCAAGAGCGTAACGCGTTCGGATATTTTGACCATTCGGCATCCGCCCACACCGGCGGCGCATCGCCGAGCGCCCTCGAACAGATCCTTGATCGAAACTGGGATACCGGCCAGCGGCGAGGCGATATAGCCGGCAGCGCGCAGGCGGTCTTGAGCCTCGGCAGCGATCCGCGCGGCGACATCGTAGACCTTGACGAAGACGCGTTTCCCCTCCCCGTCGGGATGAGAAATGCGGCAGAGGCAATCTGCGACCAGCTTCCGGCTGGTCGTACGCCCGGCTGCAAGATCGGCCGCGAGCGCGGCTAAAGTTGGCCTTGCGGCTGGCGGCGTTGCCTTCATCCTCCGGCGCTAAGCGCTGACGCCGCTCGGCAGCCGCCCGCCGCGACCGTGGGGCAGCGTGTGAATTTTCAGTGCGACCGGCTTGCCGAGCCACATCGCGAAATCAGTGTGGTCCGCCACCGCGTCCTCGGTCAGCGGGTGGACGAGGACATCGAGCCCGTCGCGGTGCACCATCAGGTAGGGCACCACATGCTCGAACTGGTCGGGCTTGAAAATGACCAGCACGTTGGCGAGCGGGTGCGGACCGATCGGCGTGTCGCGGAAGGCCTCGATCTCGACCTGGAAATGCTCCCCGAGCGCCGCGCACACCCCTTCGGCAACGGTGCGTGTGCTTGTCGGATCGTAGTAGATGTGGGCGTGATAGCCCAGGTTATTGACGGATTTTGCAGTTTTCTCGGTCATCGGGCTTCGCTCCCTGCTGGCTGATGATGGCTTGCAACAGTTTTGCACAGCGCTCCCTGCGGGAAAAGTCATGCCGCGAGCCGCAGTTTCTCGCGAACCAGATCGGCAACCCTCTCCCCGATCATGATCGTCGCGGCGTTGGTGCTGCTGGAAACCACGGTCGGCATGATCGCGGCGTCGGCAACGCACAGCCCGGCGATCCCGTGAATGCACAGTTCGGGGTCGACAACGGCCATGGCGTCGCGGCTAGGAAGTTTAAAGCAGCGGCTAGGAAGTTTAAAGCACTTTTTGCGCCACCCCACCGGCCCCGCTGCACCCTGGGCGTTGGCGTGCCTACCCTGCGTGCCGCCCCCGCCCGCCGGCGCGCCCTGCAGCCAGGCGGAGCGCGGCGCCGCGCGACTGGGGCTGGGGCTGGACAGACGGCGCAGGAGGGGGTAGGATAGCGCCGCAGGGGTGCCCTGGGGGACGGCCGCGGAACGGGCGGCAAGGCGGGGGCGCAACAACGCCGTCGCATTGAAGGAATATCTCGAAGATCAATGTCGCAGCAAATACTGTGCTGTGAGAGGAAGGAACGCGCCATGAAGAAGCACTTTGGGGTCATTTCCGCCGATGGGCACTGCCGGCTGATGCACCTGCCGTTCGATGTGTGGACCAAACGTCTGCCGAGAAAGCTCCTCGAGAACGGGCCGCGGGTCGTCGAGGGTCCAGACGGCACGCGCCAATGGATCGTCGAGGGACGCGTCTGGAGTGGGGTCGGGTGGGCCGGGGTCGGCCGGGGGCCAGTCAATTGCTATACGCGCGCCGGCCTGCCGGAGGAGCCGGAACCCGGCGTCTTCCGCGCCGCCAATGCCACATACCGATGCGAAGACATGGACCGCGACGGCGTCGACGCCGAGCTCGTCAACGGCCCGTACGAGCAGATATCGGCGATCCGGGACCCGGAGCTGCGTATCGCCTGCGTCCGCGCGGTCAATGATTGGGCGCGCGAGCTCTACGCGGAATCGGACGGCCGGTTTATCATGCTGCTGCCGCTGCCCTGCCAGACGCCCGAGGAGGCTGCGGCCGAGATCCTGCGAGTCGCGGATTTCGGCCTTCCCACCGGCGTCATCTTCGACTGGGTGAACGCTCCCGAGCCGGTCTTGCACCAGATGTGGGAGCCGGTCTGGGCGGCCGCCGCTGAAACAGGACTACCGGTCAACTTCCACGCTAACCCGAGCGGCGGGTCGCGCCAGATGGGGGTCGGCGTCACCACCGCGGCACCGCGCAACCAGGCGCTGATGCGGGTCGCCAACTTCCCGATGGGCGCGATGGGCGAACTGATGAGCGCCGTCGTCTTCTCGGGCATCTGCGACCGCCACCCGGGCGTGCGCTTTGTGCTGGAAGAGGCCGGCGTCGGCTGGGTGCCGTTCCTGTTCTGGCGTTTCGACCGCGAATACGATTTCGGCGGACCGGACAGCCGCGTATTCAAGCCCGATATCGAGCTGTCCGAGAAGCCCACCGAGTTCGTCAAACGGCAGCTCTTCTTCACCTTCGAGGTGGAGGAAGAAGGCGGCTTTCGGCGCGTGCCCGAAATCGGCCTCACGAATTTCCTTTGGGCCAGCGACTTCCCCGGGCTCGACAGCCCGTGGCCGCACTCCAAGGCGATGGGACATGCTCCGGCAGAGGCGGCTCTCGGGAAAGAGGCGCTCCATCAACTGGTCTTCGACAACGCGGTCAACCTGTACAAGATTCCGGTCACACTGCCTCAAGAGCGTGCGCGCACCTAATGCGCAGGAGGTGGTGTGCCAGAGATGGATGTGAGGAGCTCCAGGTGGCTGTCCATCTAAGACAGATATCTGCTCACGTCCAGAGCGGGAACATCACCGACTCCACCGGTTTGGCCGGCGTGGGCGACGTGACGTACCCGAGCATTGCAACACGAGAACGCAGGCAGGATCAGGCCATGCGGCGGTAATGACTGGCTCGTTTTAACCCAGGAAGCGGCTCTCGAACCCGAGCTCCCGATTTGCGGCCGTGTACCTGCACACGGCGGAGAAATACCATGGGTTTACCCCCCGACCGTCACCCCCCTCCCCTCCCCGTGCCTCCAGGCGTGCTGCGACCTGGCGCGGGCTCCGCGGGTACGCCCCCTACCCGCGGAGGCCCAGGAGCAGGAGGGCGGGGGGACCAGGAGCCCCGGTGACGCTGACGGCCCTTATCGCTCTCCCTCTCGGGGTCCGCGGCGTCACCGCAGGAGAGCATACCGCAAATCACCTCCGGGGCAAACTTGCGACAGAACCCTCTGAAACACCTTCACTCGATTTTCATGCGATTTCAACAATTTTCGTGCAAATTTGACAGACGACCCTAGGCATCTGTAGTACCTTCACCCGCTATACACATCAGGATACCTGTGACCCCAACGCGAACACCGAGCAAATCGGTGGTCCTGGGGAAAGGGGGGGTGAAGTATGGCAGTCAGTGCTGTCGGTCCCGTCATGACCGGTGGATTCGAGGAATTCGTCATCAACGATCCAGCCGGTGAAGCCTACACGATTTCTTTTCTCCCTGACAGGAACAATGACGAGCTGCAAAGATCGCGGCAGCAACCTGTATTCTATTACATCCCTGAGTCGGTACGAATTGCACGGAAGGGGGACGTCGGCGATTTCAAATTCCGTCACATCCACTTTGTCGGAGTCTTTGACGAAAACACTGTCGGCGTAGACAAGGGCGAAACGCAAGGCGGGGTTATTGCCTTCTCCACGACGTCACGGTTTCCAACCGCTGTGCTCAAACAGGCCGAAGAGCAGATCCTGCAGAAATTCAGCGGCAAGAATGACAAGTACTGGGGCATTCGGTTGAATGTCGCTCCTGCCATCCGTATCGCTCCCATTGTGAGCAATACTACGGCGGTGTCCAATGTGGTCCCCGGACCTGACGGCCTCGTACCCGGTGAAACGGCGGCGGGCGGCGGTGGCACTGCAGCGACAGGAGGTATCCCGAATCCGGGTGCCGGTGCTGGCACAAGTCCTGGAGGCGGAGCAGCCCCCGGAACCCCTGATGGAGGCCCCAGGTCGCGTGGGGTCATTATGCTTGGCGGGAATCCGTGGGATACGGTCCCGTATGGCCGTGATTTCCGCGCTGGGACGATGCTGAAACCTTGGGCGTGGCGTCTCGACGGCGCAGGTCCAGGCTCGATCACCGGGGGCGAGAATGCATACGCTGGCATCATCGGCCCGCTCCCGAGTGAAATCCTGTGGGCGGCATTCCACGGCGCCTACAGCACGGTGGCGGTGACGCAGAACCTGGTGATGCCGATGTGGAGCCAGTTGATGCGCATCAAGATTACAGGGAATTGGCGGCGCATCTTCGATCATTTCTCCGCGGCCGCAAATGCGCGCTACCTGTGGTTTTCGGCTGATATCAAGGCTGAGTTCAACAGCCTGCGCCTCAATGGCGACATCAAGGTCGAGGTAGACATTGATGGGACAATGCCAGGTGGGCAAGACCTTGAGAAGGCGATCAACCAGCGCATTGACCTTATCGTTCAGCAGTTCACGGAGCAGGCGAAAAAGGTGATCTTCGACCCTCCGATGCCGAACGTTGAGCCGGCCAAAGCCCCGAGCGGTGGCCTCTTTTCCAGTATTTTCGGCGGGGGTGGTGGCCTCGCACTCAAGGCGCGGCACGATCAGACGGCGGTAGATCTCAGGTATGAGGAAACCCGTTACTTCCGGTATTTGCAGCCGCACACCATCAGTTCGAACCTGGAGGGTTTCTACAACGAGATCAAGAAAGATCCAAACGCCGAGAAGAAGTACTTCATGCGCTTGGTGCTCGGTAGCCTCGGCCGCAAGATCACGCGTTTGGTGAAGCCGGTCGTCAACTGGCCTGATAAAGCCGCGGGATGGGCCGGTGAACCGGTCGCGTTCCTGTCCGCACAAGTCGGTTATCCAGGCGAGCAAGGCCAGATTCAGTGGAGCGCGCAAACGTTCCAGAAATCCGATCCCCCGGATACGACTTTCAAGCCGGTCTTTGTCGAACGTCGCAAAGATGAGGTGCAGAATCCGCCGGCAGATTGGGAACCGGACAAGACGTACGTGAAACGCAAGGTGCACATGCTCGAGGCGCCCGGCGAGAACGAGTATCCCTTCATGAAGGTTTACGTCGAGCAGAATGTGCTGGACCTCGATAGCGGTACCAATGGAACACTTACGAATGACAACATCCTGGAAGTCCGCGCCGACGAAATGGGCACATTCGAGCTGGGCCCCATCGCGCTCGCAGCCGAACTGCAGTCCGCCTCCGAGGTTGTCGAAGTTGAATTCCGCTTGAAAGGACGCCGCGCGGATGGCGTTGATCGCATGACTTTGTCATCGCGGTTCCGCTGGAGTTTTGCAGACCAGGAAAACCCTCGTTTCTTAAAAGTCTATACCGGTCAGTCAAACTTCATACCCGCCTATCAGTACCGTGTCCATGTCACCGTCAAGGGGACCATCTTTTCCAAGGGTGAAGCCTGGAGCGGTCCGTGGGTCGAGGGCGCTGGGAACGGGGCACTGATGGTGGATGTGCCGGCCCCCGATAGTCCGGGCGTTGTAAGACGCAGTCTGACGAGCCGTGAGATCGCCTCCGACGTGATGGTCCGCGCCGCTGACGCACCTGTCGGGCAGCCCGCGCCAGAGCCGGGTGTTGGCGCTCCTGGCGCTCCAACGCCGGAACCCGCCCCGGCTCCGGTGGGTGTCGGTGCACCGAGTGCGCCTACGAGTGTCGACGGAGCACCGACTTCGGGCGGAGCCGTTCCGGGTGCACCGCGAGACATCGATTCACACGTTTCCCCGCCACCGCCGCCGCCGTCAGTGCCGCGCACGGCCAAGGACTCTACTGTGGCAGGCTATAGCACTGACCCGATGGCACGGCCGGCTGCGCCCGAGAGCCCCCCTAAAAGCACTCGCGGCAGACAAAGGATGACACCACCTGCGTCCACTGCAGATCCGGGTGAATGGGTGGAGGCACCGCCGGCTTCGAGCGAGACCTCACCACCCAGCAGCACGCCGGGTAGGAGGCAAAGACCGCAAGAGGAAGATGCTGGAAGCTGGGTAGAGGTTCCGGCCGACAGCAACGGTAATTAAACGAATAGAGGTAAGCCATGACGGAACGAAACCCGTCCGGCCCCTCCGGTGTCGCTCAGTGGCAAACGCTCCGGACAGGAGCGGTCCACCAGTGGCCGCCCCTGTCTGTGAGTATGCTCCCTGATGCGTCGGATGGGGGCTTTCACGCAATATTGCACACGCCAGCGTTGTGGCGTGAGTCGTCGGAAGGGCCGGCGTTCTCGCTGACCCTCGTGTTGGAGCGCTCGCCGCTACCCACGGAAACGAACATTACTCCGCTGGTGATCAGCGGTTACGTCGCCTTCGAGGTTACGGCCGCAGTTCCTGTCCCAGTCCGGGAATCACTGGCGACGAGCGGGGGATACAATGTGCGGCCGATCTTCGCACGCGAAGGCTGGATCCGGCTTACGTCCGTCCGGAACGGTACACGTACGACCCTCGACTCTACTACGCTGACCGGTACGTCGTTACGCGCGGCGCTGAGCGCTGCCCTCTACCGCGATGAGGCGCTGGAAATCCTCAGCGCCCTCGATGGCCAAGCATCGTTTAATATGCGACTCGCCTCGGAGATCGCCTTCCGCACATCTACGGCGGACGCAGAGATAATCATCAGTGGGTATTGGGCAGAGGTCTTCGACTTCCTCCAATCTCGCGTGGACGCGCGCAACGAGTTAACACGCGCTGTGCTTGAGAACGCTTTCGGGGAGATGCTCCACTCGGGTATTATCGCGGCCACCGCCAGTGGCCCGCATGGCACATCAGCGGTGGTCCCCCTAGACTCGCCGTCCCTGTTGACAGGGTTCCTGAGGATAGCCGGGCTCGTGCTCTCCCGCACCGCATCAGACACATTCCGATTGCGGCAACGCCCGCATCCCGTCATGCGATTTGAGTATAAGGATACGTCGCCATCGCATTCAATGCGGACAGCAAACCACGACAGTGCACTCGACACGATCTTGGGCGGAGCGCTGGACGCATACGACCGAAACCGTTTTATACATCTGGTCTGTCCTGGGGCAGGCAGCAACGGCTCGTACACTGCTGCACCGCGTAAGATGACGCTTCGCTCAAGCAGGGGCCTCGAGTCGCCGCGTACGCAATTGACCGCGATGGACGGTCCCATCAAATCCATAGCTCTTGCCATGCGCCCCTCTGTGGCAGCCCACTCGGCCGGCTCCCTGGTCACCAGCGATCTTGCGCTGCAACAAGTTTCGGAGGTGCCGGCCTTGCATGCGTCGAAGTACTGGCTGGTCGATGACCTCATTCTCGACAGGCTTGACGACGGCGACAAAGTTCGGGGTCTGCCCGTCGTGGATAATCCCAGCGCGCCCATATGGCGCGACCGTATCGACGGCAAACGCTACTGGTTCGCGCCGGCGTTTACTGTGATACGTCCGGGGCCGAACGTGGACCCGGGTACTAGTCCCTTTCTGTTTACCTATCGCCGGGTCGGTGCTACGGCCGACGGCAAGCCGGCGCTGACAGGGTCGGTTCGGATCACCTTGCACGCTGACCTGAGCGACGTCCAGCGGCGCGCGTTAGCGGCGATGCCTGGCACCAATCCTCTCCCCGTACCGCTGCAGAGGCTCTCGATCGTGTTATCAGTCCCCTATATCGATACACGCGATGGCCAACTGCACCGCACCAGCTATCAGGCTAAAGCCAGCCAAAATGGGAACACCATCACGGCTACGTTTGACCTGATCAATGACTCGGTGCGCCTCGCCTACGGAGCGCTCGCCGTGCCCGGCTTTCAGCGTGAACCAGCGCGCCTCGAGATCACTTATGCGTATGAGGCTTATGTCCCTCTGGAAGTCAGAAAAGTGGATGTGGTCGCCGGCGGCAAGATCGCCATAACACCAATTGCTCAGACGAAGCTCGAGTCATCGAAGCTGCTGGGCCGGCCGCACCTCAACGTTGCAGAGGCATCGCTGGATTACGGTCCGGGCGAGATCCGGCTTCGACGCGAACCGCCCAGATCCCGTGAAGGGCCCGAAGCTCCTGTGGACGACACTAGGCAGTTTCGCGGTCCCGGCATGATGGTGGCTTCCACCGCAGTGCTGAACGCTACCGCGGCTGTATTGCCTGCGACTGTTGCACCGGCCGCAGCCACCATAGCAACGGCTGTAGGGCCGGCTGGGGTGGCGACACAGGTCGCCACTGTCCAGCCAGCTGTAGGACTAGCGCGACCGGAGATCGCGGCATCAGCGGGTCTCGTAGAACTCATCAGGAGAGTACAGTACGCGACACGCACACTGGTCCGGCAGGAGAGTGTTGATACGCTGTTTCCATGCGAACAACTTGGGTCATTGTACCGTCAGGAGAATGACACCGGCACGGAGGCAATCGGATGCGTCGACGCGCTGCGACTCGGGCAAACTGTCGTGCGGCAGTATGCGGAAATGCCAGCGTTGACGAAGCCCGAATATCGCGTCTTTCGATCGCTAGGGCAACCGGGCCGGTTCCTCGTCCTGCCCGCGGCGTACCACATCACGCGTTACTCGCCGTCGGTCACAGGCAAGGCATACCGTCCGGCAGTGGCCGTTTACTCCTCCATTGATGCGACAAATGCCGAGAACAACCGCGTGATCTATCACGCCACATTGCAGCCCGGTATCCCGCCGCACATGCGGCGCGAGCTCCTGGATCGTTTGCGAGCGGAAGCACATGATCCCGTGATCGAGTACCCGACCGAGCTCACTGCCGAGGTTGAATACGCCTGGACAGTAGGGTCGACCATTCATGTGGAGCCCAAGGTGGTGAAAGCTCCTGATTCATTCCAGGTGACGCTGGCAACGGACCTCGCCGGAGCGCTGCTTCTGAAGACCATGGTCCAGACCACAGGCGTCTTCGGCTGCGCTCGTTTTAAGATTCCGGACGGCACTGTATTCGAGACAAACCTGGTGTTTGCATTGAATACGATCACGGGACCGTGGGCCACCGGGCCGGTCGAGATCACTGTGAGCTCGGCGAGGGCCACCGTGCGCAATGCCATTGAGCGCCCGATCGACGTCAGTGAACTCATCGTATATGCCGCGGCGGGGCCGCCCCAACGCATTCCGGTCGAGGTGACCCTCGCGCCCAATGCGACGCGTGCTGTACCCGTCCCGACGACCGTCACGGAGACCTATGCAGTCTGCACGGTGGGAGGCACGGCAGACGACATCGTGGAGACGCGCAGCTTTGTTGAGGACATTCATACAAACGTCGTCTTTATAAACCTGATCAATTTCGGCAATCACGATCTAGCCCAAGTGAAGATTGAAAGCCAGATTAAAGGTGTGCCCGGCGTCAGAGAGGTCCCTATGAGCGGCGACCCTCCACATGGCTCACTGGATTTCCTGTTGCCTTTGACTACCTATCTGGCTAGCCGTGTTCTGCAGTTTCGTGTCACAAAAGCTTTCAACTCCGCCCCCTCTCAGACCAGGTCGTGTACCACCAGCCTGCGGGTAAATACCAGAGGCCTGCCTAACGACTGTCACAAGGGCAAAAAGGCCTAGAAGAGAGGGCCCTCAGGGCCT
>Ga0081539_10004092_pt1 | contig 16648 bp, 14 predicted proteins | sample TabmetS4T2R2_FD_71023 | JGI IMG/M metagenome (GOLD analysis project Ga0081539, IMG submission 71023) | Tabebuia heterophylla rhizosphere microbial communities from the University of Puerto Rico - S4T2R2 | ecosystem: Host-associated > Plants > Roots > Rhizosphere ...
GCGGGGGTCCCGCGGGGGGGGGCCGCGCCCGGTCGGCAAGCTCCTGCTGCACTACACGACCACGCCGGTGATCGAGGTGGGCGCGGACGGGCGGACCGCCAAGGGGGTGTGGCTGATGGCCGGGACCGAGTCCGGCCTGACCGATCCGGATGTGGCGAAGAACGTGCCTGACTGGGTGTTCTCCGGTGGGGAGGTCGACGGCAAGCGGGTGTGGGCGCACTGGGTGTGGTGCAAGTACGGCGTCGACTTCGTCAAGCAGGACGGCGAATGGCGGATCTGGCACTTCCGCTGCTACGAGATCGCCCGCGCGCCGTTCGACCGGGACTGGGTGTCGTTCGCCGCGGACAACCAGGAGAGCCACGACTCGCAGCTGGCGTGGTTCGGTGACGACGGCGTACTGGTGTTCCTGCCGCCCGTCGACGGCCCGGTCGAGACGCACTACGTGCCCTATGCGAACGACCGCGCGCAGACCCTGGACCCGGAGCCGCCGCGGCCGTACCGCGACTTCGAAGACACGTTCAAATAGGGGGACGCGACCATGGCCTGGAGCAAGTGGTCGTACATGGACCATTGGGTGACGGAGACGCCGCAGGGTCCCCAGCCCCCGTCGTTCAACCGCGCCCACATGGACCGGTACGTCAAGCAGTTGTCGGCGCTGGGCTTCCGCGGCTTCGACACGTTCTTCTTCTACCTGCCGATGCTGGCCGGGATGTACGGCTCGGTGCCGGCGTTCGAGCGGTTCCTGCAGGACAACGGCTTCGACAAGATTACCGGGATCTTCTCCGCCTACCCGTACGCGACGCGGTACACGGCGCCGCACGTACGGGAGACGCACGACCGGATCTTCGCCGACTGCGAGGCGACCGTACGCGCCGTGGACGGCTTGTCGGTGGAGAACTTCATCGTCATGCCGTCGACCACCTACTTCCAGGTGGAGCCGGTGACCGAGGAGAAGATCAAGGTCATGGCCGACCTGTGGAACCGGGTGGGCCGGATGACCCTCGAGCACGGGATGAAGACGACCTGCCACTTCGAGTTCTGGGGCGCGATCCGGACCCGGGAGCAGCTCGACCTGTTCTTCTCCCACACCGATCCGGAGCTGGTCTTCTTCTTCTGCGACACCGCGCAGCACACCATCGCCGGCGTGGACCCGGTGCAGATGTTCCGCGACTACCGGGACCGCTGTACCGGCTTCCATTTCAAGGACACCCACACCGTCGACGAGCACGAGGCGTACCGGACGCCGCCGGACCCGGAGCTGATGGCACCGGAGGTGACGCGGTGGTTCTACGAGATGGGCACCGACGGCGGGCTGGTGGACTTCCCGGCGCTGATGCGGGAGATCGTCGCCTCGGGCTACGACGGGTGGCTGACCGTGGAGCATGACAAGGCCGAGCTCGGCGGGGGCAGCTACGCCGAGGCCACCTGCGTCGCGAAGTGGTACATCGACAACGTTCTGGCCGAGGTGTCCCGATGAAGGACACCTTGCGGTGGGCGTACGCCCTCAACCAGTGGAACTTCCGGCTGGACGTCTTCGTCCGGCACTCCGATCAACTGCGGGCCCTCAAGACGCTGTCCGCGTGCGGGTTCGACCACGTCGAGCTGCCGGCCGGGACCGGCCGGTGGGACAACCTCGCCCGGCCCGAGGTCATCCTGCTCAACCACGGCGACCACGCCGGCTTCCTCGACTTCCTCCGCCGGGGCTCGGTACGCGGCGTGTCCAGCGTGTACTGGGATCCGGGCCAGCCGGTGGAGGAAGAAGGATGGGCGTTCCGGTCCACCGCGAACCGCCACGACCACGACGCCATCGTGGAGTCCGCGAAGCCGTTCGTCGAGTTCTGCGCCGGGGTCGGCGCCGAGCAGCTGGTCGTCCGCCCGGTCGGGTCGGCCTGGATGAGCCCGCCGCCGGACGCGCACGGTCTGCGGACCGTCGGGGAGCTCTGGAACCGGGTCGGTGAGCTCGCCGCGGCGGTCGGCGTCGGCTTGGCGCTGCATTACGACTGCCTGGGTGCGGTGCACACCGAGGCCGAGCTGGTCGGGCTGCTCGAGGCCACCGATCCCGCACTGGTGGGTCTCGCCCTGGACACCGCGGAGTTCACCATCGGCGGCATCGACCCGGTGGCGTTCTACCAGCGGCACGCCGGTCGGGTCACCCACGTGCACCTGAAGGACACCCGGTACGCCGACACCGGGCAGGAGTACCGGATGCCCGGTGCGGAGACGACGATGCTGCGCGGCGGGGCCGGCCGGCGGATCGAACGGTGGTTCTTCGAGCTCGGCACCGAGGGCGGCCTCGTGGACGTCAAGGCCTTCGTCGCGGCGCTGCGCTCACGGGCCTACCCCGGCTGGGTGGTGGTGGAGAGCGACCACGGCGGCAACCCGGCCGAGCTGGCGATGCTCAACAGCTGGTACCTGCAGTACGAACTGTCGGTGGCGAAGTCGTGAGCGAGCGGCGGATCAAGTGGAGCTACATGGACCACTGGCGCAGCAACGGCCCGGCCGGGCCGGTCGACCAGTGGCACTCGCACCGCACGATGTCGGCGTTCCTCAAGCAGATCAAGGCCGTCGGCTTCGACGCGATCGACACGTTCGACTTCCGGCTGTGGCAGATGTACGGCGACTACGGCGGGCCGGCGGGATATCAGCAGATGGTCCAGGATCACGGCCTGGAGCGGATCGTGAACACCTTCCACGCCGCCGACTACGACCTGCGCGACTACGCGCCCCACGTCCCGGAGACGCACGAGCGGATCCTGGAGGACTTCCGGGTGACCATGGGGCACTGGTCGGTCATCCAGCTGGACAACATCATCGTGATGCCGGCCACCCTGTACTACGACATGGAGCCGGTCACGGCGGACAAGCTGAAGATCACCGCTGAGCTGTGGAACCAGGTCGGTGAGATCACCGCCGGGTACGGGGTCCGGCTGACCTGCCACCACGAGTTCTTCTGTGGCATCCAGAGCGAGCCGGACATCGACACCTTCTACGCGTATACCGACCCACGGTACGTATCCCTGTTCGTCGACACGGCGCAGCACTGCATCGCCTCGGTCGACCCGGTGGCCCTGTACCGGCGGCACGCACACCGGGTGAGCGGCTTCCACTTCAAGGACACCCGCGACGTCGCCACCGGCGACGACCACCGGCACCGGCCGGACTCGGAGATCATGGCACCGACCACGGGCAAATGGTTCTACGAGATGGGCACCCCGCACGGGCTGGTCGACTTCGAGGCGATGATGACCGCGGTCCGCGACAACGAGTACCGCGGCTGGATCTCGGTCGAGCACGACAAGGCCAACAAGGACGGCGGAGACTTCTCCGAAGCGACCGCGGTGGCGCGGTGGTACGCCGCGAACGTCCTCGAGGAGATCTACCGGTGACCGGCATCCGGTGGGGTTACGCGATCAACCAGTGGAAGCCCCAGTTCGACGACTTCGTCCGCCGCGAACAGCACGAGCGGGCGCTCAAGACGATCTCCATCGCCGGGTTCGAGGGTGTCGAGCTCACGGCCGGTACCGGGCGGTGGGAACCGCTGGGCAACCCGCAGCAGCTCGCCGCGAACTTCGGGTCGTTCGCCGGGTTCCGCGAGTTCCTCGCCGGCTGCGGCGTACCCGCGGTGTCGAGTTTCCACTACGACCCGCAGCAGCGGTCCATGGAGCACCTGACCGGCCCGCTGTCGCCCTTGGCCGAGGCGGACGTCCCGGCCGTCGTCGCCCGGGCGGTCTGGTTCGCCGAGGCCCTGACCCAGCTGGGCGGCTCCGTGCTCGTCGTGCGGGCGGCGCCGTCCGCCGGCGACGATGAGCCACTCGACGACGCCGCGCTGCACCGGCTGGCCGCCTGCTGGCAGACGGTCGGCCGAGCCACGCTGGAACACGGCGTGCGGACCGCGCTGCACGTGGACTTCCTCTCCGCGCTGCGCAGCGGCGACGCCCTCGACCGGCTCCTGGAGCGCACCGAACCCGACCTCGTCGGGCTCGCCCTCGACACCGGTGAGCTCACCGTCGCCGGGATCGACCCGCTGAGCATCGTCGAGCGGCACGGCGATCGCATCCGGTACGTGCGGTTCAAGGACGCGCTCGCCGTCGACGAGGCGGAGGAATACCGCCAACCGCACGCCGAATACGCCGTCCGGCAACGCGGCGGCACGCGCGAGATCCCGCGATGGTTCGGCGAGCCCGGCATCGACGGCGGGCTGGTGGACTTCCCGGCCGTCACCCGCGCACTGCTCGCGGCGCGCTACTCCGGCTGGATCGTGTTCGCAAGCGACCCGAGCCCCCACCCGGCCGCCAGCGCCCTCCTCGGCGGCTACGTGATGCAGCGCGAGCTGCGCCCGATCGCGAACGGAAGGTAGGACCTCATGTACCAGCTGGCTCCGAACATCGAACTGCTCTTCACGGAAGCCGCCCCCGAGGCCGCCGACCGGGTCCGCGCCGCGGCCGCGGCCGGCTTCGACGCGGTCGAGATGTGGGGCACCACGGGCAAGGACGTCGACGCGCTCGCCAAGGCGCTGGCGGACACCGGGGTCGTGCTCACCTCGCTGCTCGCCGAGCCGCGCACCAACTTCACCCTGCCGGGCACCGATCTCACCCCGTTCTTCGACGGGCTGGATCGCGGAATCCAGCACGCCCGGAGGCTGGGCTGCCCGCGGATCGTGCTCGGCTCGGGGATCGGCTTCCCGGGGATGAAGCGCCCGCAGAACCTCGACAAGCTCGTCGCGGTCTTCTCCGAGGCGGTGGAGCGCACGAGGGACTCCGGCGTCAAGCTCGTCCTCGAGCCGGTCAACACGAGGGTCGATCATCCAGGTGCACTGCTCGACCGCACGGCCGACGCCGTCACTGTCGCCCAAGCCGTGGGCTCGGACTCCTTCGGCCTGCTCTACGACATGTACCACTCGATCACCGAGGGCGAGGACCCGGCGACCGAGCTGGCGAACGCCGCCGGCCTCGTCGACTACGTCCAGATCGCCGACGCGCCCGGCCGCGGTGAGCCCGGCAGCGGCAGCGTCGACTGGGCAGAGCGCCTTGCGGTCCTGCGGGCGTCCGGCTACGCCGGTCCCATCGGGCTGGAGTATTTTCCGACCGTCGAGTCCGCGGCCTCGGTGGCCCACATCCGCTCGATCGCGGCGACCGCGTAAGGGCCGCCGGTTCCGTTGTTTCGGCTCGACGCGGAGGATCGGCCGACGAGCGGTAGTTCCTCGCGGCCGGGAATTGTTTCTCACCGTCCGCGCAACAACGGCCGGCTGGGGGTGGGCTGCGCCGCTGCCGTGTTCGGCGCGCCCCGGGCGTCGACCGCCGGGTCCAGGGTGGTAGACGCCCGGTCGATGTTGTGCACCCCGACCGGTGGCGCCTCCAGCCGTTCGGGGTTGTGTGCTGTGGCATGCAGGTGTCCGCGCGTGCGCTGCGGCCGGCACCGCGGTCCGGGCCGTGACGGGTCGATCTGAGCCGGCCGGTCCGGCGGCTGGCGGCCGGCAGCTGGAGGTAGAGGGCTGGAGGCTGGCTGGTCGGGGGGCTGGCAGAGGCGGCCGGTATCCGGGAGACCCGGGCGTCGGCCGCTTCGGGCCGGTGCCGCTGGTGCGAGGGCCGTGCGGCTGGTCGGGGCGGTGGGCCGTGTGCGGCGCGTCCCGGGCAATCCCACTGCCCGTTCTCCGGCCGGACGTGAGTCGATGTTGCGCGCCGGCGAGGAGGCGGCGGCCTGGGGTGGCGCTTCCGCAACCGGTCCGGCTCCAATGCCGTGGGATGCGGGCGCCGGCCGGTGCGCTGTGGCTGGCATCGCGGTCCCGGTCGGCGGTCCCGGCTGACCGGGGTCGGTCCGTCCCGGCCGGTGCGGTGGGTTCGAGGGCTCGTGCGGTTGCTCGGGGGTCGGGTCGGCTGGTCCGGGGGCAGGTGCGACAGGTCCGGGCTTGCGATTGGTCTGGGGCGGTGCGGCTGGTCCGAGCTGGTGTGGCTGATTCCGGCTGGGGCTGGCCGGGGCGCCGGTGCCGCTGGTCGGCGCTGGTGCAGGGCTGATTCCGGCTGATTCCGGCTGGCCGGAGGCTGGTGCGGCTTGGCTGGTGCGGTTGGCCGGGGTCGGTGCGGCTGGTCCCCGGCTGGTGCGGCTGATTCCGGCTGGTTGGCCGATGCGGCTGGTCCGGGCTGGTGCGGCTTGGCTGATGCGGCTGGTCCGGGGCTGGGGGGCCGGTCCGGCTGGTGGCGCGGGTGCCCCTGGCCGAGGGAGGCGCGGCTGGTTCGAGGGTCGGTGCGGGCACTGTCGGGATCCGTTGCGGGAACGCGGGCTGCGGGCGATGGGACCGGCTGTGCGGCTCGGTCGTGCCCGTGTTCCTTGCTCGTGCTCGGAACCGTCGCGGCGGCATTTGCGCGTGCGGCTTGTATCTGACGAAGGCGCTCGGCGTGGCGGCGCTTCAGTCCCCAGGCGCGGTGTCGTTCGTGGATGCGGCGGAACTCGTCGGCTGCGGGAGAATAGCTGCGCGATTTGGTCCGGTCACGCATTTTGGCCAGTTCCGCCGTGGTGAAAAGCTGCAATTGCCGCATGGGATGATTATCTCGAGCCCGGCGGAGATTGTCTCGCCCCGGGATCGGTGTTGATCATGCCATTTTTCCATGGTTGCGCAATCGGTTAGCGCAACGATTTGCGGTCGGCCGAACACCTTGTGCGACGACCAACAGAGTGAAGTGTCATTCGAAGACAACGCCGCGCATACCGGCGAATGGGGATAGATCACGCAACCAGACAATAGCTGGTGGCTGGTGCAACGCTGACACTCACGACCGCCGATGCGCGTTAGGCTGCTCCGACGATCGACACCCGCGGCGGCCGCACCGGCGCCCGAAGCTGCTGCTCGCCGCGCTCGCTGTCGATGAACAAGCAGCGCGGTGAACGCGATCGAGGTACGGGCGCGGCAGAAGCGCGAGAAATGCGGGAAGCGTGAGGGAAGTGCGGGAAGGCGTGAGGAAGGCGTCAGATAAGCGGGGGAAAGTGTGAGGAGAGCGCTTGAAAGTGTGAGGAGAACGCGGGGGAGCGTAAGGAAAGCGCTGGGGAGCGTGAGAGAAGCGTGAGAAAAGAAGGAGAAAGCGTGAGAAAAGCGCTGGAAAAGACGGCCGCGACCCGGATCACAAAGCAGAAAGCAAAGACCAGGCCGCGGCCCATGGACGACGCCTGCCTCGCCGGATCTACCCGGCGAGGGCCTCCGCGATCGACCTCCGGATCAGGTCGTGCTGCCGCCGTACGAGATCGACCGGATCCGCTTCCCCGAGGTCGGCGAACGCGTGCCCCTCCCACTCGCTGGAGAAGAACCCGCTGTACCCGCCACGCACGAACTCCTTGACGATCGTCGGATAATCCAAGGCAGGCTCGTCGCCGTTCTCGTCGATGTCGTAGAACTTGGCATGCACATGCACGATCTGCGGCATGATGTCGGTCCACTCGCGCGGATCGACATGGCCGTGCATGTTGAACGCCAGCCGTGCGAACGAGCCCAGGCTTTGCGGTGCGATGCCGCGCGAGTGCAGGTATTCGACGAACTCGCCGTGCCGCGCGTTGATGTCCGCGTCGGTGGCCCAGATGGCCTGCAGGCGTTCCAGGTCGTGCGGCGCGAGTCCGAGCTTGGCCAGCTTGCGCAGCAGCGTCGGCGACATCCGGCGCATCGTGGAGCTGAAGTCGGCGACGAAGCCGAGGCGGGGTGAGCCGATCTCGGCGTAGAGTTCGCGGATCTCGAGGACCTTGGGGGAGTTCGGGCCGAGCGGCGCGTGGATCTCCCAGCCGAGGGTGAGGTCGAGCTCCTCGGCCAGCGGCATGAGGCGGCGGATGAGTTCCGGCTTGGCGCTCTGGATGCGTACGAGCGGGAAGCCGAGCGCCCGCGCGCTGCGGAACTGCGTGGCGGTGAACTCGTACTCCTCGTCGGGCGTCATATCGCGGTCGCGCCGGCGGCCCATGTCCAGGTTGGCGCCGAACGAGCTGGGCACCAGCCGGTGCCGGTCGAAGGCGTCCCGCCACTGGCCGACGAACTCGCCGGTCACCCGCGGATACGTACGCAGGGTCTGCGAGGCGACGATCTCCACGCCGGGGCCGATCCCGGCGGCCGCCACCGTGTCGAGCAGGCCGTAAAGGTCGAACCGGCCGGCCGCCCACTCGCTGGTCAGCGAGTACAGCGAGAGTCCGAGCTTGATGTCGGTCGCGGTCATCGGCCGGCCTTTCCGTGGGCGACCAGCGTACGGCGGTTGGTCGCGTGGTTCGTGACGTACTTCTGCGGGGCGATCTGCATGTACGGCAGGCGCAGGTCGACGGTCACCTCGACGTCGACCTCCCGGCCCTCGGCGGGCGGCTCGGCGAGCGGGACGACGACCACGAGCCGGTCCTGGATGAACCAGAGCACGTCCCACTGGTCGGCGAGCTCGGCGACGCGGTACGCGCGGTCGCCCAGCTCGATCCGCAGCCGCTCGCTCGCAATCGGGCGCCCGTCGATCGCGACGGCGATGTCGCTGACGCTGGACAACCAGAGGCTGCGGTACCACGGGATGGTGAGGGCGATCGCGAGACCGTCCGGGTGGGTGGTGACGCTGTCCTCGCTCAGCACGGTGTCACCGGTTGCCATCGGAAGCTCCTTCCGTCGCCGGGCTTCGCCGGTCGAACATCGTGCGGACCATCGGCTCCAGCGTGGTGGGCCACCAGTCACCGCCGGGCACCGGTTCGCCGAAACCCTCGGGCAACCCCAGCGTGACCCTGCCGGTGGCCGCCCACTCGGCGCCGCGGGCGAAGAGTCCCCGGAAGGACGGGTGTGAGATCGCTTCCGGCCCGTGCCCGAGCCCGGTGCCGAACACCCGGCCCCGGCCGTACCGGTTGGTCCACGCCACCGCGTGCTCCGCGCCCATCCCGGGCAGCGCGTCCCACACGTACAGTCGGATGTCGGGGATCGGCGCCCGGCGGCTGCAGTGCTCCCGCATGACACCGCCGGCCATCAGCTCGAAGTCGTCCTCCCAGCCGGCACCCATCTGCAGCGAGGCGTGGTAGACGACCACGCCCTTGCCGGCGGCGACGTGATCGTAGAGCGCCTGTTCGGCCCGGGTACCCCAGCGCTGCTCGCTGGCGTGCCCCCACGGCTCGAAGCGGCCGAAGTAGTTGAGCACGACCAGGTCGTACGGCTCGAGCGTCTCCGGCCCGGCCCCGCGGAACTCCTCGGTGATCCGGACGTCGAACAGCCCGGTCGAGCGCAACAGGTCCCGCAGCATCGGCGAGACCGTCCGCCAGTCGTGGTGGATGTCGGTGTGTCCGGTGACGATCAGCGCCTTCAGCTTGGCGTCGCCGCCGAGCTGTCGCTGTCCGATGTCAGGCACTTGCAATCTCCTATTAGGACGTCAGGATGGATCGGCACGGCCGGCCTCCGCAACGGTCAGGGCGGCCGGATCATCGGCGCCGGCGTACTCGAACGAGCGGATCAGCACCTCGCCGCCGGCGCACCAGACGCCGAGAAGGCGCCCGGTCATCCCCCCGGCGACCTCGGTGGCCAGGTAGCGCCCGTCGACCTGGCCGAGCTCGGCGAAGGCGCCCGACTCCACCGTCCCGACCACGACGCGGTCCGGCCCGCGAGCCGTGGAGAACTCGTGGCCCTCGGCGGGGAGCAGGCGGATCTCCCACTCGCCGGCGGTGGCCTCGCGCTCGCCGAGGACGTGCCGGACGTCGCCGATCGCCCACACGGCGCGCACCCGGCCGGCGTCGTACTCCAGGTCCAGCGCGTGCCGGGCGTCGATGCGTACGGACAGGCCGCCCGTTCCCCGTACCTCGAGCCGGGCCCGTACCCGGGCGTACAGGTGCTGCTGGCGCCGGCCGGCGAAGGCCGCGCCGCGCAGCCGGAAGCCGTCGCCGGACCAGGTCAGCACCTCCTCGGGGAACCGGGACGCCGCAACCCACGAGGTCGGGAGCGCGGGCCCGGCCAGAGCCTCGCGGCAGACCGCGTCGGGTGGCGCGGCCGGTTCGAGGTGGCTGCCGATCACCGGCCAACCGTCCACCCACGCTACGCCGTCGGCGAAGGTCTCCCGGCCCAGGACGTGCCACTCGGGGCTGGAGCCGCGGGCCCGCACTCCGTGGTAGACGATGGCCCAGCGGCCGTCCGCCCGTTGCACGAGGTCGGCGTGCCCGGTGTTCTGCACCGGCAGATCCGTACCGCGGTGGGTGAGGATCGGGTTGGCCGGGTTGCTCTCGAACGGCCCGGCGGGGGCCGGCCCGCGGGCGACGGTGACGGAGTGGCCCCGCTCGGTGCCGCCCTCGGCGATCAGCAGGTACCAGTGGTCGCCGACGCGGTAGAGGTGCGGGCCCTCCGGAAACTTCCCGCCGGTGCCGGACCAGAGCCATCGCGGCTCGGTCAGCACCTTGCCGGTGAGCGGGTCGATCGCCGACTGCACGATTCCCGGCCGGCTGGCATAGGTCATCAGGCACGACCCGTCCTCGTCCCATGCCAGGTCGGGGTCGATGCCGACGGCGGACCGAATCCGCACCGGCCCGGACCAGGGTCCGGCGGGATCCTCGGCCGACACCAGGAGCTGGCCGCCGCCGTCCGACCAGTTGGTCGTGATCATCCAGAACCGGCCGTCGTGGTGGCGCAACGTGGGCGCGAAGACGCCGCCGGACGGACCGGCGCCCGAGACGTCCAGTTGCGACGGCCGGTCGAGCACGTTGCCGACCTGCTCCCAGGAGCGCAGGTCGGCCGATCGGAAGATCGGTACGCCCGGTGCGTACTCGAAGCTCGACGTCGCCAGGTAGAAGTCGTCGCCGACCCGGCAGACGCTCGGGTCGGGGTGGAAGCCCGGGATCACCGGCCGCTGCGTCACGGTCGCCGCCCCGCCGCCTCCGGCCGCCCGGCTGTGCCATATCCGGCGCCTGGTCCTTCGGACGGCGCGGAGAACCCTCCGGCGGTCAGGTCGGCGGCCAGCGCGGCGGCCCCGCGAACCGCGATCGCGACGCTGGTCAGCGTCGGGTTGCACGAGTTCGCCGTGGGGATGAGACCGTTGCCGGCGAGCACCAGGCCGGGCACGCCCCAGACCCGGGACGACGGGTCGCAGACGCTGGTCCCGTCGTCGGCCGGGCCCATCCGGACCGTACCCATGTAGTGCAGCGAGCTGCCGGCCGGCATGACCTTGGGCATGCCTTCGACGAACTCGCCGAGCGCCGCCGCGGCGCGGGCCTGATGGCCGCGGGCGCGCTCGATCTCGGCCTCCTCGCGCCCGGTCAGCTCGTACGCGATCCGCACGCCGGGCAGACCGTCCTCGTCGGGCTCGTCGTCGGCGAAGAGGAGGCGGTCCTGCGGCCGGGGCCACTTGCGCACGCCCCAGCCCATGCCGACGTAGCCGGCCGGGTTGTCCCGGTGCGGGCTGCCGGCGGGCAGCGGCACGGGGCAGATCGGGCTGTACATGAGCTGCGCGTGGTAGGGGTGCCGCTCCTCCTCGAAACCGATCGAGATCACCGCGCGGATCGGGTCGACCGGCGTGCCGGTGTCCTCGCGTGCCGGGACGGCGCCGCCGCGCAGCGCGACCACGCCGAACAGCAGCGGGTGCTCGGTCAGGTACCGGCCGAGCGCCGCCGGGCGGATGCCCGAGGCCCACAGCAGCCGCGGGGTGCGGATCGCGTCGGCCGCGACGACGACGGCGTCGGCCCGGACCTCCTCCTCCACGCCGGTCCGCTGGTCGCGCAGCACCGCGCCGGTGACCCGGTCGCCGTCGCGCAGCAACCGCACACACAGCGTCTCGGCCCGCAGCGTGAAGCGGGGATCGTCGAACACGGGTCCGAGGACCACGTCGGTGCCGCTCCAGCGCAGCGTGCCGTCGGATCGCGGGTCGGCGGCGACCGGCAGCGGCCGCACGGCGATGCCGTCCGGGGCGAACTCGGCGCGCACCAGGTCGAGGATCGCCGCCGCCTGCGGCGAGTCGCCGAACGCCGACCGCGTGACGTGCAGCAGCCGCTCGGCCGCGGCGATGTGCTCGTCCCACTCCGCCGGGTCGATGAAACCGATCCGCTCGCTGCCGGCCGGCCGCGGCGTGGCGCACGTCCAGTGGACGCCCTGGCCGCCCACGCAGGTGGCCGCCGCGGCGGCCGGCATCCCGGGAGATCCTTCGGCGGCTCGGCCGATGAGGTGCGTGCCCTGCCGGGCGGTTATGGTGCCCTCGACGACCACGCCGCCGGGGATGCCGGACACGCCGCTCTCGGTGGCTCGTCCCTGGGACGCCAGCCGGGCGGCGGCCTGGGCCTGCGGGTCGGGGATGTTCTTGACGTTCATGCCCGGCGGCGTGGACACGACCGGTCCGGCCTCCACCATCTGCACGGACAGGTCCGGGACGTGTTCGAGCAGCCGCCGGGCGTACGTGGCGCCGGTCGGACCGCTGCCCACGATGAGGACGTTCACGCGTTCGCCTCCTGGGGTAGCAGTGCGGCGGCCAGGGCACGGGCGGAGAGCACCGCGAGCGCCACGGCGGTGAGGGTCGGGTTGCACGCGGTGGCCGTCGGGATGACGTTGTTGCCGCCGACGTAGACGTTCGCCGTGCGCCACACTCGGCCGGTCGGGTCGCAGACGCTGGTGCCGTCGTCGGCCGGCCCCATCCGGGTGGTGCCCTGGTAGTGCAACGAGCTGCCGGCCGGCAGGACGAACGGCTCGCCCAGGGGGCGGCCCAGGGCCTCGGCGGCGGTGCGGAGTTCCCCGATCGCCGTGGCGATCGCCGCCTCGTCGGCCACCGTCAGTGTGTAGTCGATCCGGATCGCCGGCATGCCGTGCTCGTCCGGGGCGTCCTCGTCGAACCACACCCGGTCGCCGGCGGACAGTTCCTTGCGGCAGAACCAGCCGAGCCCGACCACCTGGCCGGGACGGACGGTGACGCCGGGGTCCAGCGGCAAAGGCGACGCGTCCATCTGCATGACCTGGCCGTGGAACGGGCGATCGGCCGCGTACGGCACCCAGGACACGCCGGAGAGGGGGACGATCGCCCCGCCGCCCGGCGCCGTCGCCGCCGAGCGCGGGAGCTCGACCGCGACCGGGGCGCCGGCGGGCACATACTCCTCGTCCAGCAGGGACGCCGCCATCGCCTGGGGCTGGTCGTTCAGATACCGGCCGAGCGCGTCGGTCCGGATGCCGGACGCCCACAGCAGCTGCGGGGTGCGGAAGGCGTCTGCGGCGACGACCACGGCGCTCGCGCCGACACTGCTCCGCCGGCCGGTGGCGGCGTCGACGACCTCGACACCGGTGGCCCGGTCGCCGTCGAGGTGGATCCGCGTCACCAGCGCGCCGGTGCGGAGCGTGACCCGGGGGCGATCCCAGAGGTCACCGGCGATAACCGCCGGACCGGTCCAGTGCAGGGAACCGTCCCCCGCCGCGGTGACCGCCACCGGCATCGGCCCGACCGGACGCCGGCCCGGGCGGTCGAACAGATCCGACAGGACCTTCTGCACCGCCCCGCTCAGCGGTGCCCGGTCGAAGGCGTGCGTCGTGACGGCCAGCAGCTCCTCGGCGCGGGTGAGGGCCTCGTCCAGGACCGCGGGATCGAGGAAGTCGGGGACCTCGTCGTCGCCGGGCCGCGGGCAGGCCGCCGTCCAGTGCGCGCCCATCCCGCCGACGTTCGTGGAGATCGCGGCGTTCGGCATGGCCGGCGTGCCGAGCAGCGCGGTGCCCGGGCGGGCGGGCGTCCCGCCCGGCAGCGGCGGGGACCCGGCGGGCAGCCGGGCGAGGGCGTCGGTGCGCGCACCCGCGTCGGCGATGTTCTTGACGTGCCCGCCGGGGACGTCACCGATCGCCGGGCCGGCCTCGAGCACGAGCAGCCGCAGCTCCGGTGCCCGGTCGGCCAGCTCGCGGGCGACGGCGGTGCCGACGGGGCCGGAACCGACCACCACGACGTCGTACGCCTCGCTCATCGGGACGCCACCGAAGCCTCGAACAGGTCCTTGAGCAGGTCGTGCTGCGCACGGATCTGATCGAACGCGCTGTACCGGTCGCTGTAGGCGTGCGCCTCGTACTCGCTGGAGATGAAACCGGTGTAGCGCTGCTCGCGCAGCACCCGGGCGATCGCCGGGTAGTCGATCGACGGGTCTTCGCCGTCGACGACGCCGTAGAACTTGCCATGGACGTGTACGACGTGCGGGAAGAAGTCGGCCCAGCGCTCGGGCGCCATCCGCCCGTGCATCGTGAAGATCATCTTGAGGTTGCCGGTCTGGGCCGGGGTGGCACCCAGCTCGGCGGCCCGGCGTTCGAGCTCACCGAACTTGGCCATCGTCGGGCCCGGCTCCGCCCAGACGTCCTTGGCCAGCGCGGTCAGCTCCGGCGCGATGCCGGCGGCCCGGTGGGCGTCGTCCACGGCGTCCGGGACGGCCCGCATGCTGGCCGAGAAGTCCGGGATGAACCCGAGCCACGGGGTGTCGAGGCGGGTGAACAGCTCCTTGAGGGCGGCGACCGGCGGGGCGTCGATGGTCAGCGGGGCGTGGATCTCCACGCCGATCTTCACCCCCAGTTCCTCGGCGAGCGGCAGCAGCCGGGACAGGATCGGCGGCCCGGACTCGATGCCGACCCGCACCGCCGGGAAGCCCAGGGCCGCCGCGCCGCGTAGCTGGACGGCGACGTACTCGTACGCCTCGTCGTCGCTCAGCAGCCGGCCGGGATAGAGCCCGAGGTCGAGGTTGACGGCCAGGCAGGAGGGCGTGAGGCCGGACTCTTCGATCAGGCCGCGCACCTCCCGTACGGCGTCGTCGCCGAGGCGGGGCCAGCCGCGCAGGCTCTGGAAGGCGACCATCTCCAGGCCGGGGCCGAGGTCCCGGGCGGCCACCTCGCCGATCAGCGCGCGCAGGTCGCGGCCCGGCTTGCGCTGCTCCAGGGTGAGGCTGAACAGGGTGGTGCCCAGGCGCGGGAGGCCGGGCGCGGTCTCCGTCATGAAGGGCTCCCCACGGTCAGCTTCTTGTCGGTGGAACTCGGCGCCACCAGCGGCACCCGGTCGGGGCCGGTCAGGATGTACGGGATCGACAGGCCAAGTACAAGCTGGACCCGGTGCTCGCGGCCGGGTGCCGTGGCGACCGGCACGTGCAGCACGATCGGATCCGTCGTGAACCAGAACTCGTCGCCCCGCCCGGCCAACTCGCCGAAGACGTACCGCTTGCCGTTGACCGTCGCGGCCAGCGATGCCGGATCGACGGGCGTGCCGTCGACGGTCAGGTCGACCTTCACCAGCGAGGGCAGCGGCAGGGCGCGGTACCAGTGCGAATACACGGCGATGTCGAGGCCGTCCGGGGTGGCGGTGAGCGAGTCCGGCCGCACCACCTGATCGTCCAGGGGTCCCATGGGTCCGCTCCTCTCAGGCCGCGAGGGTGAGCCGCTTGCGGTCGCGGCCGCCTCCGGGCACGGGCATGTACGAGATGCGGAGGCGGACGGCGACCGCGACGTCGTGCTCGCCCGGGGTGAGCGGCTCGTCGGTCTCGAAGGCGAGCGCCGCCCGCTCGCCCATCTCCCAGCGGTCGTCGGTGACCGTCGGCAGCCGGTCGAAGGTGTAGGTGTTGCCGTGCACGGTGAACGTGGTCCGTGACGGCGGGACGGGCCGGCCGTCGAGGACCAGGTCGACGGCCTCCACCATGGACAGCGTCAGGCCGCGGTAGTAGGGCATCCGCACCTCGACGACGCCCCCGGCGCGCCCGTCGTCCCGGCGGCGGAAGCCCTCCTCGCAGACGATGTATTTGTCGAACATCAGGATTCCTCCCCGAGGAGACGGGCGAACATGGCGTGCTGGCGGCGGACCTGCTCGACGCTGTCCACCGGGTAGACGTCCTGGATGTGCCGGTTGCCCTCGTACTCGCTGGACAGGTAGCCGTCGAAGCCGCCCTCCTGCAGGACCGGGACGATCTCGTCGTACGGGATGGAGTATTCGACCTCGTCGTCGGTCATCTCGTAGAACTTGGCCTGGATGTGCCCGATCAGGGGCATGTGCGGGAGCATCGCCTTGGGCTCGGACCAGATGTAGTGGGTCGCCTGCCGGGCGAGCCCGAACTCGACCGGCCCGCCGCCGCGGTAGTTCACGATGTCCGCCAGCGCGTGGGTGTCGCCGTGGTCGTCGTACGTCTGCACGATCAGGTCGACCAGTTCCGGCTTCGCGCCGTCGCGCAGCGCGCGCTCGCTGACCACCCGGGGGAAACGCCGCACGAAGGTGCCCATGTCCGGCATCAGTCCCAGGGCCGGCGACCCGATCCGGTGCATGACCTCCAGGTGCTGCTCGATCCACGGGTGCGAGTAGTGGAACGGCGCGTGCACCTCGAGCAGCAGCCGCACGCCCTGCTCCTCGGCGTACGGCGCCGCGGCCTCCATCACCTCGGGCGGGGTGTTGATGATGGCCCGGATGACCGTGGCGCCCAGGCGCACCGCGATGTCGACGTCCCGGCGGACGGAGGCGACCTGCTCCTCGAGCGTCAACCAGCGGTCCGGGTACAGCTTGGTGTCGAGGAAGAGGTCGGTGGCGACCGGCGTGGTCCCGTACTGCCGCATCCAGCCGAACCAGGTCTCCACGAACTCGTCGGTCAGGTGCGGGTATCCGGGGATCGACTGCTCCGGGATGATCTCGATCCCGCGCGCGCCGATCTGGCCGGCGGCGCGGATGCAGTCCTCCAGGGACAGGGTCCGGAGGAAGTACTCCTCCTGGAA
>Ga0081539_10004093_pt1 | contig 16647 bp, 8 predicted proteins | sample TabmetS4T2R2_FD_71023 | JGI IMG/M metagenome (GOLD analysis project Ga0081539, IMG submission 71023) | Tabebuia heterophylla rhizosphere microbial communities from the University of Puerto Rico - S4T2R2 | ecosystem: Host-associated > Plants > Roots > Rhizosphere ...
AAGCGCGGTAAGCCCAATGACGATGCCGAGAATAGTCAACGCCATGCGGCCTGGGCGCGCAAACATGCCCGCGAGAACTTCCTCAAATAGATCACGTCTTGTGATACCTGACCGCGTAATGACGGGTACATCCGAATTTGGTTCGGCTGTTGGCAAAGCTATCTTCTTTTTTCTTTCTCCATTCGCTATTTCAGAAAGTCGGCCATCAATGATATGGACGCGCCGGCCCGCTCGTTCCGCGACATGTTCATCATGCGTCACAATGATGAGTGTAAGTCCCTGCTTATTCAAATCCTGAAAGAGATCGAGAATATCTGCACCTGATTTCGAATCGAGGTTCCCTGTCGGTTCATCACATAACAATAGACTCGGCTCCCCCATTAAAGCACGGGCAATAGCAACACGCTGTTTTTCTCCACCCGAGAGCTTTGTTGGCAGAAAGTCTACACGGTGACTCAAACCTACTCGCTCCAAGGCAGCCAGCGCGCGTTCTTTTCTTCCCTCAGAAGATTGCTCGCGGTAGACCTCTGCCAGCATAACATTTTCCAATACAGAGCGATGGGGCAGCAAGTGATAGGCCTGAAACACAAATCCAATCAGCCGACTCCGCAGGCCGGCGCGTTCATCATCACTCAAGTTGCCAGCATCAATACCCTCGAAGAAATAACTTCCACTGCTCGGTCGGTCAAGACACCCAATAATATGTAGCAGCGTGGATTTCCCGGCCCCAGATGGACCGGTAATAGCAAGCCATTCACCGCGTTCCAAGCGAAGGTCCACATCGACGAGGGCATGAACCGCTGGTTCGCTTCCGAATTGTCGACTGACCTTGTTCAGCTCAAGAACATAACGTTGAGGTTCTGTCCTCATCATGATCAGGGACCTTTCTCGTACCCAATCACGACGAACTGACCTGGCGTTAGCGTCCCATCGACAGGCCTGACTTCGACGTACCCGTCTGCAGACAGGCCAGGTTCCACCGTAACAAACTCAAAAGTTCCCTCGCTTTCCACTTGCACGCGTGAGGTTCCATCTGCGGCCAGGGATAGCGCACTGATGGGCACAACCAGCACTTCTTCTGTAGTTGATTCAACCGGGATCGTCAGACGCAGAGAAAACCCTTCGAGCTGGGCTTCAGTTTCATCCACCACGGTTTCGAAATAGATATGGAAGCCATCCACGCCATCCGTGCCAGGAGTCTCCGCTACCCTGGAAACGACACCAGTCGCTTTAACCCCAAGGTCAGGTTCGTCAATCGTAACTGGCAATCCGACTTTTATAAGAGGTGCTTCGGTGAGAGGAAGGGAGGAATCGACCAGCAGCTGGTTGTCCGTCAAAGTCACCACTTCACCGCTGGCCGAATCTCCGACATCCACGTTGAGTTGGGAGACACGCACAGGCATAATCGGAATGAATACGATCTCGTCGATTGGCACCTGCGCGCCCACCTTCCGCCTGGCCTTCTCAACTTCGGCAGAGATGAGTTCAACGAGTGACGTGAGTCTTTTCACCTCGCTTTCTGCAGCGTTCCGAGAATCTGGCGGCGCAACCGCAAAAGTGTATTCGGCAGCCGATTTTTGGTTTTTAGCCAATGTCAGTTCATTTTCAAGGGAACGTAGAGCAGCAAGTTGCTCCTCTGTAGGAGCAAAAAATGCATCGAAGCCTGCTGAGGTATACCATTCTGCAACTGCCCTACTGGTGGATTCATCATATATACCGTCCACCTGACCAGGATTGAACCCCAGGCGTTGGAGTGCCTCTTCCAATTGAAGGACATCGTCACCTGTATCTCCCGGCGTGATGTCACGATAGGCAGGAATCTCTCCCTGCATAACGAACACAGGGCGGCCCGAGGCGATGAACAATACATTACCCTCATTCAAAGTATCACCATGTTCTGGTAGCCGGGTGATGATGCCTGGACCAGACTTCAAGGCGGAAGGCATCAGCGAAACAGATTGTGGCGATCCATAGCGGGCGGTGCCTCGCGTCACTACATCGGCAGTAAGGACACGTGTCTCCACGGGAACCAGAATCGGTGAGGGAGTTGGAGGCGAGGTGCGTGCAGCAGCTTCCGCCGGTGATTGGATGTTGGATCCAACGATCCAGCTTGTGATCGCCAGCAGAATCACACCTACAAGCGCAACAGCCAGAATCCTCTTGCGGCGATCCATCGTATCAGCAGCATTATTGCTCGCCTGCAAAAAATCTAATTTGGGCAATTTCATGATGTTAGTCCCCTGGTCTTTTTATTGTTGTGGCCCGGCGTACAACTCTCTTTCAACCTGGTTCGCAACCGGATCCAAATATCTCGATTCACAACTGACAGCCACAGCAGCCAGGGCACGTTCATACGTCTGAAGCTCTGCAAGAGCGGCGCGCGCCTCGGAGGAGAGGCTGTCCAAGGGAAGTCCATCTGTAATCGCATCGAGGCGCTTTCTCAGATCTGGCTCGATCTCCCTTTCGAAGTTATATTCAAACCCTGCTGCGCGGAGGCAATCCGCATATTCCGCGCTGGCAGCGATCATACGTGGATCTTGTTCCACGAGCGCATCGAACGGATTGAGATAGGTCGCGCTGAACGTGTCCGGGCTGAACGTTTGCTCGATTGCCTTGCGTGTGCAGCCGCCTGTTCGGGAAAAATCCTCCGTTTCAAGCGCGACCACAAACGTTGCATCCGGATGCTCACCAAAAAGCGTGTGAGTGTAAGCAACCTGGTCAGCAGGCGAAAGGCTTTGGAAAATGCGTACATTCTGGTCGCCCAACCCAAGTTTGGCCGGAGTCAAAACATCGGAAATCTGAGGGGCAAGTCCGGTATAGAGGGTAGAAATTCCGTATCCATATTCTTGGATGAACCGCCCTTCTCCCATCCCGGGCAGTGACTTATCAGCGACCATTCCCCTACGCACGGTGTTGTAATCAACGGCGATGTATTCAAACCCTGCATCTCTCATGCATTGACTGATAGACGCTTCCACAGCTTCGATGTTGGTCACTAGTTGATCCTTGGTCATACCGAACTCTTCCTTCCCTGGGATGGTTCCCTGGCTCGCCCGCTTCCCACCACAGGCAGCCAGGAGAAGAACAACAATAATCGATAAAGCCAACAAGGCTGGCATGCCACGTTCACGCGGGATAAATTGAGATTTGATTGTTTGTAAAGAAGTGATTGATTTCATAATGTTTTCCTTGGCCTGGCAATATTCGTTCCATCTGATTCATAAGGCAGTGGATCAATGCTCCAACCATAATTTTAGCGGAGAAGCATAAGGAGTGCATAAAATTTTGTTACAGTTTCCAACTGGCTGCTGGTTTCTACATCCTTTTTTTCGGCATCATGGGATTTATTGCACCGCTGGGACTGGTGGCCCGCCGCAAACAACGGACGCGCGCCCTCGAAGAAGCACTGACTCAAGGGACTATTACCCCTCAATTGACCGCGGCACTCAAAGACAGCGTTGTGATTCGATTTCGAACGCTGGAATTTATTACCATGATCGTAATAATTGTCCTGATGGTGATGAAACCGTTCTAATGTTATGCTTGACTCTCATTGTAGTCGCATTATACTCGTGACAACGGGCCGGCTATTTCCACTGTAACCTACGCATTTCGGTGCGGCGATTTAAGAGGAGGTAATACCATGTTCGCAAAGCGTTTCATTTTCATCGTGTCCATCCTATTTTTACTGGTGGCGTGCGCGCCACCTGTCCCGCCTACTACGAATGTACCAGAAGTTACAGCCACGCCGACGATTGCCCCTAATCAAACGTCGACCCCCAAACCTGCCCGTACGCCCCTCCCAACATCCACTCTTATGCCATTAGAGTTACAAAAAGTTGATAAGTTCCGTGATGACTGCACGGACAAGGCCGAGGGATTACCGGAAGATCGACTCAGTGAAGTAGCCTATGTGCCGAGTGGTTTCTGTTTCCATGGGGAGCTGGATTTATTCGAGACGGGTGGGCATGTATACATAGCTCAAGCCGTTCAGAACATGTTTCCCACTGCCCAAGAATCGTTTCGTATCATTGATGTCACAGATGTTGAGCATCCAGTTATCGTTGGGACGTGGAAATGGAATGTGTCCACGTATTCGGCTGACATAAAAACATTCCGTCAAGGTGACCGCTGGTTTCTCGCGCTATCCAGAGACCCTGCCTTGCCAAAACAAGCTGTAGATCCACTATGCAACCTGATTGGCGGAATCGCCATCATCGAGGTGACTGAGCCCAGCGAACCGAGATTAATAAATGTGCTCACAGGAACGAGCACCGGGTCAAGGGCAGAAAAAAAATGGTGTAACTCGCACACGGCAGAAGTACGCCGCGACGCGGACGGCAACGGTGTATACCTGTACGTTTCAGCAATTGATATCTTCGATTTGCGTGTATTGGATATCCGCGATCTAAACCATGTCACGGAAGCTGGACGTTATACACATCCCGATGCCGGCATTTATAACGAACGCAACTGGTTCTTCGTACACGACACAACCATTGTGGGCGACCGGGTGTATGTGTCCCATTGGAAGTCGGGACTCATTATCCTTGACCGACAGTCGTTGGAAGAGGGCAAAAAGGTCACACCACTCAATCCGTTGGATAGCATTACTCCCTGGGGACTAAATATCCATCACGCGTATCCCACAACGGATGAGAATTTTGTATTTGTGGAGGACGAGTTTCCGTCCAAGCAGCCCGAGAGTCGTCTGCGGCTCTATGATATTCGCGACCTACAAAATCCAAAAGAAGTGGCAGCCATCTCACTTCCCGACTCGTGGGGCGCGCCACATAATTTGTTAGTGTCGGGAAATCTGTTGTTCGTGGGCTGGTACCAGGATGGTGTGCGCGTCTATAAATATGACACGAGCGACCCTGAGCATCCCATCGTCGAGCCGTACGCATATAAGGCGGTACGCAAGGAACGCACATTGAATCCCTACAGCCAGATATTTGATGGTATTTGGGGAGTACGGCTGCACGACTGCGAGGTCGCGGGTCAGCCTAAGACCTGTGTCTTCGCCAGCGATATATCGTGGGGATTGCTCATTTTAGCGATGGAACATTGAGTCAGATAATCCACCGTGAAGAACATCCGTTCCCATTTGGGAACGAGTCGGTCTGCAATGGTGTATTGATTAGCAGAAGCGCGGTAACACCTCGTTCCTGCAAGATTTCTGCGTCCTCAGCCGAACAATTAAAGAAGCCATAAATGACGTTTTGTTTCTCTTCATTCCGCCAATCACGATTTCTGTTCATAGCCTCCTCGCTGGTTTCGTTAGTGACAAGTTGCCAGGGAAATTTGAGCGCGTCGCCTCCCCAACCCACGATCGCTCCAGTCACACCGACCATCGCGGCCACGCCGACACTTCACAGCACAGTTACTGCCACACCCATGACAGCTATTCGTGACGCACCGCCAATGCCCGCCACAACCCCATTGCCGCCTGTCGAAGACGAAATTTTACGCCTCTTTGACTATGATCCGCAGCTGCCACTTGATGTTGAAGTGGATTCAGAAATTGACCTGAATGGTTATCGCAGCCACGAAATTACCTATGCCAGCCCGAAAGGCGGACGTGTCCCCGCCACATTACTGGTTCCAACTGATTCTTCAGGTCCCTTTGCTGGCATTCTCCTGATGCATGGATTGCCCGGCGACCGCAGCAATAATGCATTGTTCGCTCGCGGATTGGTCGCAACGGGCGCGGTAGTGTTGATGATCGACGCTCCCTTTGCCCGCCCTGAAAATAGGTCACGGAGCAGTTGGCCGATCACCTTCACCGAAGTAGACCGGCTCGAGCAGATTCAGCTAATGATCGATTTGCGGCGCGGCGTCGATCTGTTAAGTGCGCGCGAGGATGTTGATCCTGAGAGGCTGGCTTACATTGGCTATAGCTATGGGGGTGCCATGGGCGGATTACTGGCCGGCATCGAGCCGCGTATCAAAGCCTTTGGTCTGATGGTAGGAGATGGTGGTCTCGTGTCCCACTTTACGTCCGCCGATGGCACGCTATTCTTTGAACTGGACAGGCTGTCCGATGAACAGAAACAGACCTGGCTCGAGCTCATGAAACCGATCGAGCCGATCCGCTTTGTCGGTCGCGCGGCGCCCTCGCATCTCTTCTTCCAAAATGCCTTGCTCGATCAAGCCGTCGCCCGGGACGATGCACTGGCCTACCAAGCAGCGGGCAGTGAGCCCAAGAAGATTGAGTGGTATGAGTCGGATCACTTCCTGCCTCAGGAGGCATTTCAACATATGGTGGAGTGGTTAGGGACTCAAATTGGTATTGACGTCAGCAAATATGCGGGCTCGTAAAAGAGGGGACTCCAGCCCATCGTACGGACGGGAAGGGGGTCCTATGATTTCTGACCCGTGAGTTCTTCATATTTCATGAAATCGGCTAGGGCTGTTGACTCGCGAGCTTAAAAATTGTATAGTATTGATAATCCAACTCATATAACATCATAGAAAAAGACTGCCTAATTTTCTACTCGTTAGGCATACGTGACGCGGGCATCACAGCACTCCAAGCTAAACGTGAGTCCATTTGGCGTCAACAGATTGATTTGAATTCAGAAAGGAGAAAGAACATGGCTAACGGAGATACCTTTATTATTGGCGTCCCCCAGAAAAACACGGCTACGTCCGCAACTTTGCTGGTTCACAATGGCAGCTCATCTGGCACACAACATACGGCCTTCTGGGTACAGCGCTTCGGCTCGCCGGTATGCAACGCTGCTATCAGAGGTGACAACTTCACTACGCCCGCTGCAGGTGTGCTACCGGCAGGCGTTGTGGGGCATACTACATCATTTGGTGGCATCGGCGTGCTCGGCAGTGTGGGCACTTCGACGAACCTATTCAGTGGGGATTCTGGCGTGATGGGCATTGCCACTTCTTTTGGAGTAATAGGCAGAGCGCTTGGCACGTTAGCACAGGATGAACAGGGCGGCTTTCTATCTGGTGCCGGTGTAATAGGCGAATGCAAGGATGGTATCGGCGTGCGTGGCAGCGCCACGACCGGTTTTGGCATCATCGGTGAAAGCGTCGATAAGGCCGGCGTTACCGGCACGTCTGTCAACGGCCTTGGGATCGAAGCACGCTCCAATAAATCTCATGGGTTGCAGGCCACGTCTCAAAGCGGAGATGGTGTGTTTGGCAATTCTACTAACGCGTTCGGTGTGGAAGGAATCGCTCAACTGGGTCGAGCAGGTGTTCGCGGGCAATCGGACCGTACGATCGGCGTCCTCGGTGAGTCCGAACACGCAGTGGGAGTTAATGGTAAGTCAAAAAATGGAGATGGAGTGGTCGGCGAATCTGATCGGGGCGTCGGTGTAGTAGGTAAGTCGCCGATGAATGCAATTCTCGGCTGGTCAACAGGTAGTGGGTTCTCCGGTGTTATCGGCTTTTCCAGTTCAGGAGAAGGCGTCCGCGGCGAGTCGGAAACAGGTACAGGCGTATTAGGCCGCTCGTCGAGTGGGATGGCAGCACACTTTATAGGCAACGTGGTTGTGGAAGGCTCTTTCTCCGTTGTTGGCGGTACCAAGTCGGCAGCCGTCCGGCATCCGGACGGAACACACCGTTTGCTTTTCGCCCTGGAAAGCCCAGAGAGCTATTTTGAAGACTTCGGCGAGGTAACGCTGACCGGATCATCGGTTGTTGTCAAACTCGATAAGGACTTTGCAGCCCTCGTCAAGCGGAACAAATATCAGGTTTTCCTCACCAGTTACGGACCGGAATCACTCTACGTACGCAAGCGCGGATCTGAATCATTTGAGATCGCACGGGTACATGACGGAGAAGGCGGCAAGCTTCGTAAAGTACAGGTGGGATATCGTATCGTCGCGCGTCGCGCCGATTTGAAGCCTGCTCGCCTACCCAAAACAGAGATCTCGAAATCAGTGGCTAAGGTGACCAAACCTGCAATCGTCGGCAGCAAAGCCGAACTCCGCCCCACGAAGGCGCGGAATGTATCGGCGGTGATAACGACGCCTTCAGTGATGCTCACCCCCCTTCCAAGCGTGCCACAGATTCCAACTCCCGACCTCAAGGCCCTTGCCGAGGCAAAGCCAGGCAAGGGGGAAGAATAATGTTCTACCTGTAGGAGAGTCATCATGCTGCGAATTGCTGCACTTAACCAGTACCAACCGGGGATGGCCCAAGACGATCTATCGGATGTCGGTCAGCCTGTAAATGGAGGTGAGAAGGGGTATAAGGTTCATGTCTGGAACACACTTCGCGGATGGGGTCAGCGGTTATACCGGAAGGCTGACATTTTGTTCCTGACGGAAGTCCGCCACGCGCCGCATATCCGTTTTCTCGCCCAGCCTCATATTTCTGGGTTGCAGCACTTCGCGATGATGCAGGAGCAATTCTACACCGACATTGCTATCTTAAGTCGGTTTCCTCTTTCCGATGTGAATCCGTTCCGCGTCGAAAGGCATAATTTCCTCGCGGCAAAAGTCAACATTAAGGGTCGGCTGCACCAACTTATTGTTGCACATTGGAATAAAGGCGAATTTACTTCGCAATCGCGACGCGAGGCCGCCCAACAAATGCTGGAAGTGATCCGCAAGGAAAATTTACCTACGTTTGTGGGTGGAGACCTGAATGTTCTGTCGGGTTATGGACCTGGGGGTACTGCTGGTACCGGCTTGCCAGAATACGTGATGCTGGCGAGTGAGCTGTGGGACGTCTATACGCTGATCTTCCCTCCTCCGCCCTATTGTAGCAACCAGCGAATTGACTATATCTTCTTCAAGGGTGACTATGAGCCGATAGAGTTCAATGCCTGCCTCGATGCAACGCCGAGTGACCATCCCTTTGTCATTACAAGCCTGAAGCCAAAAGGCGCCACAACGTCAGAGTTCAAGACCCATGCTCCGGTCACGGCAGTCTCACCAGCTACCGATGAAATTCTGGTCACCAGTATTTGCGATGAAAGCATTGAAAATGGCCGCCTCTTCTACGCCAACTGGACCACCAATTCGGGCTGGCAGGGTTGGCACCCCTTGAAGTCCAGTTGGACTCCTGAGCCTGCTCAGAGTCTCCCGGAGTGCTTCGTTGCATCAGCAGTCGAAACAAATACAACCTACTTGTTCTGGATTGGACCAGATAAGTGGGTGATGCACGCCTGGCGAGTGCCGGACGGACATTGGTTCTGGTGGCCCGTGGGAAACAGCAATCAATCTGCATTGAATGGGATTCCCGGTGGTGCCGTGCATGCCGTGTCGTGCCAGCCTGGAACGCTGCATGTGTTTTACACTAATCCCGAGGGGCATATTCTCGTAGCGCGCAGAGACACCGCCGGTGGCGGAACGTGGCCAGAACACAGAGGTCTTCTTAACGGTATGACCTATCCAGGTGGGCATGTCACTGCGGTCAGCCGTCGTCCGGGACAATTGGATGTATTCCATGTCGGTATGGATGGGAGAGTCTATACCGCCGCATGGAATCTTCAGGAAGGTTGGCGAGGTTGGTGGGTCATTGGAAACCTCCAGGCGAGGCCGGGCACATACATTGGCGCAGTATCTCGCAGCCTCGACCACCTTGATATATTCGTTCCTGACCTGGACGGTCGGACAATGAGTGCAGCGTGGGAGCCTGGACTAGGTTGGCAGGGTTGGTGGCAGATTCAAGGAGGGCTTACAGGTTCCCATGGTTACGTCACCGCAGTAAGTCGTTCACCAGATCAGCTGGATATCTTTACCACAGGCATAGATTGGCGTGTGTACACGGCGGCTTGGGCGCCGAGCAGCGGCTGGGGCGGTTGGTGGGCGATCCATGATGCGACCTCCAAATCTCCCATTTGGCCTGTGTGCCGGTCCCGTGACAAACTAGATATCTTCTTTGTTGATCTGGATGGAATAATCAAAACTGCCGCGTGGGAGCCTGGACGGCCATGGAGCGTACCAACAATCATTAAGGAGGACTGGGCGAAACCATGATTTTGAGCACTCGCCACCAACCTCCCGCCCCGCAGCGCGTGCGCGGATTGGAGACAAGCTTCCAGCGCATCGCACGATAACATACATGTCATTGCTTCGTCGCTGGGAACCGCTCCTTGCAATGACATAATCACCCTCTCACCATCGCCAGCACGGACTCCCGAGGCTCAAACGCCGAGTGCCGCCGGCGCTCCTCCTCGGCAAACCTAAATTGCTCGACGCGTTTCACGATGCGTTCATAGCAAGGGAATATCCAGCATCTCAGCATAAGAAAGGCTCTTCTTATCGATGCTCATGCGCTTGACTAATTTTACTCCCCCAAGAGGTCGTCAGTCCTTGCGATTTAGGGACAGAATGAGTATTGATGCAACGAATAGCTCAACTTTGATGGCTCGCGGCGGATCAAATCCCCGCCATGGTCCAGCCGTGCTTATGTAGGGCGGGGTCGACCAGTTTGGCGCGGATGTCAGCTTCCGAGAGGGACATAGGTTTCCAATGAGCCAGATTAAGTATATATGGAGTTCAACCCACAAAAAATAACTGTTCAGTTGGAACCAAAATGTGACACTTGCCTCTTGAATTTTATTAGATTCTGAGTAAGATAATCATGTTGGAATTTCTTCAAGCAATGATGGGAGATGAAAATGAACCAAAAATCTTCTACTCGTTCAACTTATAGATTATTTTCGATAATCTTGCTTGTCATCTTAGTATTAACCATTGATGCCCATAAGGCTTCTTTAGCACGTGCCCAAGTCTTAAATACATTTTCACTGAAAGCTTCAGACTTATCGTCGAATCCAAAAGTCACACCCGTTGGAGGAATTATAGGAGCGAATTGTAGCTCTCCGGTAGTTTTAGATGATCAATGGTCCAGTGGCTTTCGACTTGTCTGCCAGAATAACTTTTACGTCCTTATGGTTGACTTAACAAACCCAGCTATCAAAGTCGAAGTTGTTGCTGCCAACAGCGGTATACGTACGGTCTCATCTTTCGCCGACAGCAATACTATCGCAATCATAAATGCGGATTACCAATATACCCCCTGTGCATCCGGAGCAATTTGCTCACAGGGCCTAACCATTTCAAATGGTTCTAATCCAACTACTTATACAAATATTAGTCATCTTTGCTCTGACGCCAAGGTTCGTCGAGAGATTGGATTTTCACAGGATGGTCGTGTAGTTGTAGATTGGTGGTATCGATTTGTTAGTGATAGCCAGGCCCGAAGTTGGTGCGGTAGCATCCCTGGCTCAGGTGGAGGATTGGAGCAATATAGCCATAATCTGGTTGGTGGTGGGCCGCAATTCACATTTGATGGAACATTTCATTGGGATTGTCAATATGGTCAAGACTCAACTACTCATAACTGTCTGTCCAGCGGCGGAGACGTTGGTATTAATGGTGAACATTTCGGAGTTGGAGATTGGTGGAATCGATATCAATCAGCCATCGGTTACACAACTGATGGCACGATCTTGGTTCTGGGTGAATCAAATAATCAAACACATTCTATGCAGAGTGTGCATGACATTATGTATCAGAGATTAAACGCTTACGGAAGGACCTTAAAAAACGCTTTTAAATTTGATGCAGGGTCAAAGGCCGGTTTTTGGTATTACAACCACACTTACGATAGCACACCCGGAGTTACTGTCCCCAATGTAATTCGAGTTCAACGTACTAATTCAACCTGCTATGCCTTATCCACAAATGTTAATCCGGGTGGAAGTGGAAACATCTCCGTAAATACGCCTTCAAATTGTACTCAGGGTAAATATACGCCTGGGACAAATGTGCAATTGAATGCAAGTCCTAACGGAGGATATAGTTTTAGTAACTGGAGTGGGGATGCCAGTGGCACTTCAAGCAGCACAACGATAATTATGAATTCTAATAAAACCGTAACTGCCAACTTTAAGACGAGTGGAGGGACTCCTCTACTCACATTGAATTTGGGAAGCACTTTAAGAAATCGGTCAGTAACAATTGAATTGCGATACCCATTGCTCCCACACTTAACTACTCCATTTATTTGGTCTACAACATCTGATGCAAACGGAAATATAATCGATTTTCCCCTCATTGGCGCATCTCCTGGTACCACATATAATTTATTGGTCAAACCGCAAGGATGGTTAAGAAGGCTGCAAGAAGTTACTCTTGTGTCAGGCACTAATTCTGTTAATTTCCAATCAAGCTTCACTAACTCCGCAGGTGATATTAATGAAGATAACAGAGTAGATATCCTGGATTTCCAGCTTTTGTCTAATGACTTTGGTACCACAAATACTCGTTCAGACCTCAATGGAGATAACAGAGTAGATATCCTAGACTTTCAACTCCTCTCGAATAGTTTTGGCAGAGTTGGTGATGCCATGGTTATCGCTGGTGCTTTTGCAGAATCAATTACTGCAAATAGTCCAGCAGATCAATTCTCGCACGTCTCATCGAATGACATATCCCTGGGGAGCGCGGCACAATCAGTTATTGGAACATGGAACACAACCGGCTCGATGGCTAGTCCCCGATGGTACCAAACCGCCACGCTGCTAACAAATGGCAAAGTACTCCTCACAGGAGGCTATAACAATAGTGCTCTTGCGAGCGCGGAGTTATACAATCCTTCCACAGGAGCTTGGACAGTTACTGGCTCGATGGCTACTCCCCGCTTTGCTCATTCGGCAACGTTGCTTCCCAGCGGGAAAGTATTGGTGGTGGGAGGATTGAATAGTTCTTGGACTGCTCTTGCCACGGCAGAGTTATATGATCCTGCAACAGGCCTTTGGACAACTACGCCTTCAATGGGTCAAGCGCGTTACAGCCATACTGCAACGCTGCTTTCTAATGGTAAAGTGCTGGTTGCCGGAGGAAGCGGATCAACGGGTGTCGGACCCCTTGCTAGCGCAGAATTGTACGACCCATCCTCGAACATGTGGACATCAGCAGGCCAAATGAGTATTGCCCGTGCCAGTCAAACAGCTACGCAGCTATCCAATGGGAGGATACTGGTTACAGGTGGACTTGCAACTGTATCATTGGCGAGTGCAGAGTTATATAACCCTACCACTGGCAATTGGACTGTCACTGGGTCAATGTCCAACGCCCGCGTTGGTCACACGGCTGCTCTGCTCTCGAATGGCAAGGTCCTGGTCGTCGGAGGAAGAAGCAATAGCACTCTTTCCAGCGCGGAACTATATGACCCAAGCTCAAGTGCCTGGGCAGCGACGGGTTCCCTAGTCGCTGGGCGTGAGCATCATGCTGCGACCCTGCTTCCGAACGGGAAAGTATTAACTTCCGGAGGAAATAATAACCTTGGAGCTTATCTTTCTAGTGTTGAGGTATATAACCCAGGGAACGGCATGTGGACTCCCTCCACTTCATTGACTACTGCCCGCTCCGATCACTCCACGCTTCTCCTTCGGAATTGCAGAGTGCTTACTGTTGGTGGGAAGTCTGCGAGTGGAATTCTTGCCAGCGCGGAGATTTATGCTCCTCCCAAGGTCGATATCTTTATTGGAGGAGCGCAACAAGCTTGTTACTTTGCTTCACCTCATGAAAGTGTAAGGGTCAGTTATGCTGGCGTAAACAATGGTCCTGTGAAAGTGATTAGTAGCAATGGAGTACCTATTGTTGCATCCGAACGGGTCGCGTATTTCAATGGTTCCGCCTGGACAAGCCATTCGGAATTAATGGGACTGCCTGCCAACCAACTCACAAACAGCTATATGTTCCCCTGGTACAACAACGTTGACCTCAATGCGCAATTGAGGTTCGGCAATGTAGGAACCGCCAATACAACTGTGACGGTCACGATTGGCGGAGTCGTCAGAGGCACATACAACCTCGGGCCCAATCAAAGTACGCGTGTTAGTTACCCTGGTTTGGATAGCGGTCCGGTTAAGGTCTCTAGCTCAGGTGGTGTGCCCATCATCACTTCGCTGCGAGTGGCTTATCACAATGGCAGTGCCTGGACCAGCTTCTCAGAGATGATGGGTCTGCCTGCCAACAAGCTGAGCAATGGCTACCTCTTCCCCTGGTATAACAACCTAGATCTCAACTCCCAGCTGAGGTTTGGGAACGTCGGGACTGCCGATACCACTGTGACCATCACCATCGGAGGCGTGGTGCGAGGGAGCTACGATCTATCTCCCAACCAAAGCCAGCGGGTCAGTTACTCCGGCCTGGACAGCGGTCCGGTCAAGCTGACCAGTTCCGGCAACATACCCATCATCGCCTCCTTGCGTGTGGCCTATCACAATGGCAGTGCCTGGACAGATTTTTCCGAAATGATGGGCTTGCCTGCCAACTCGGTCAGTACGCACTACTCGTTTCCAATTTATAACAACGCAGACCTCAATACACAATTACGTTTTGCAAACGTTGGCAATGCGAACACAACAGTGACCGTCACCATCAATGGGGTCGTCAAAGGCACCTATAATCTTGCACCCAATCAAAGCCAACGGGTCAGCTATGCTGGAGTAAATAGCGGACCTGTTGTAATTCAAAGTTCCGGTGGTGCGCCTATCATCGCATCTGAACGGATTGCTTATTTCAACGGAAGTGTTTGGACCAGTTTTGGGGAGATGATGGGTCTACCACAGGCTCAGCTATGGACAAGTTATATTTTCCCCTGGTACAACAATGTAGACCTGAATACTCAGTTGAGGTTTGGAGTTCCATAGTGTTGCATTAATCAGAACACGATAATAAAGGCTGCCCAGATTATGATCCTAGCTCTGGGCAGCTTTTGTTTTAGGACGGGGCATGCAATGTGTGTCAGCTCTTTCGTAGCACAAGTATATATCCGTGTGCAAGAGTTTTAGTTATACACCGCGACAACCTCTGTAGCCCTTGGATGCCATGACCAATGGTTGTTGTCTCTTAGAAATTCCGTGGCTATAATACTCATCCTTGGGCAATTCGAACGAAAAGCACTATTGAGACGTAGAATTCCCTCTTCTGTCGGAGAGCTGTATGAAGACACCTTCCAAATTACGATCTTCTATTGTGAAGCTCGTCCTGCCACTTTTATCTATTAGTCTGCCTCTGCAGAGTGTGACCGCCTTAGGCATAAACAGAACGCCGGTCATACGAAACACATCTTTGGCAGGAAATGCTCATCTAACTCCACCTCTAAGTCAGGCCCTTTCGTATCCGACCGACCCTACCGCTGACATTCCATGGTCAGGAGGCATGAGTACCGTGGCCGATATACAGGCGGCGTTCAATAACGCACGTACAGTTGAGAACAATCAGTTGGGCAAATCCATTCCAATGATGACACTTCCCTCCCAAACCGAGTGGAATGGTATGAGCGACGGACAGAAAGCACTTTGGCTGATCAACCGTGAACGCATTGATCGTGGCGTTATGCCTCTCCAGGGCCTGGAAGCGAATGTTGGCAGTGTCGCACAATACTATGCGGATTATCTTTTAGATCATAATGCCTGGGGGCATACCGCGGATGGACGCACGCCCTGGCAACGCCTCGATGATAACCCGGCAATTGGAGCGTGTCACGATTTTCTTTCCGTTGCGGAAAATATATATGCATTTGTCACGAGCGGCTCCAGCATTCCACTTCCCATTGAACGAGCGATTTATGGGTGGATGTATGAGGATGGTCCCTGCTGCAGTTGGGGACACCGCCATGCAATCTTATGGTATCCCTATAATGACAACAGCGGCACTGTTGGTAGTGAGGGCTTCCTCGGAATTGGCAGGGCAAATGGCGGTCCGTATCAGGGTCCCTTCTCTCAACCTTGGAACTTTGCAGAAATTATCGTCATGAATGTCTTTGACCCGTGTGCAAGCTGGAATGAGCCGTTCCCAATCGTTAACAGCATTACGCGCGCCGATCCCAACCCGACGAGTGCTTCGAGTGTTAGCTATACAGTCACCTTTTCCGACTCTGTTACCGGCGTGGGCACAAATGACTTTACCCTCACAGTCGCCGGTGGAATCAGCGGCGCCTCAGTCAGTGCTGTAAGTGGCTCTGGTTCAACGCGCACGGTTACTGTGAATACCGGGTCTGGCAATGGGACGCTTCGCCTGAACGTCATCGATGATGACAGCATCAGGGACGGAAACAACCATCCGCTCGGTGGAAATGGTACTGGCAATGGAAACTTTACGAGTGGTGAAACATATACGATCCTCAAACCAGCAAATGTAGATGTTTACATTGGCAGCGACCTAAAAGGGAACTACTCCATAATTAAGAGTGAAAGTACACGACCCAGCTATGCGGGCATAGATCTTGGCCCAGTAAAAGTGCAGAGCACGAATAATATCCCGATTGTCGCTTCGGAGCGCGTGGCGTATTCACCAGACGGTGGCACCACCTGGACCAGCCATGCGGAACTGATGGGTCTGCCGGCCAACCTCGTCCACACCTCCTACACCTTCCCCTTCTACAACAACGTCGACCTCAACTCCCAACTGCGCTTTGGCAATGTGGGGAACGCCACCGCCACCGTGACGGTGACAGTGGGCGGTCAAGGCAAGGGCAGCTACACCCTGGCTCCCAATGCCAGCCAACGGGTCAGCTATGCTGGCTTGAATGCCGGTCCGGTGGTGATCCGCAGCAATGGTCAACCCATCATCGCGTCCCTGCGGGTGGCCTACAACGATGGCACAGCCTGGACGAGCTTCTCGGAGATGATGGGTCTGCCTTCCAGCAAGCTGA
>Ga0081539_10004094_pt1 | contig 16642 bp, 16 predicted proteins | sample TabmetS4T2R2_FD_71023 | JGI IMG/M metagenome (GOLD analysis project Ga0081539, IMG submission 71023) | Tabebuia heterophylla rhizosphere microbial communities from the University of Puerto Rico - S4T2R2 | ecosystem: Host-associated > Plants > Roots > Rhizosphere ...
CACGTTCTCCGCGGTCGCCGGCGCGGACGAGGCGGCCGAGGAGCTGCAGGAGATCAAGGAGTTCCTCGCCGAGCCGGCGAAGTTCCAGGCGGTCGGCGCCAAGATCCCGAAGGGCGTCCTCCTCTACGGCCCGCCCGGCACCGGCAAGACGCTGCTCGCGCGCGCCGTCGCGGGCGAGGCCGGCGTGCCGTTCTACTCGATCTCCGGCTCGGACTTCGTCGAGATGTTCGTCGGCGTCGGCGCCAGCCGGGTCCGCGACCTGTTCGAGCAGGCCAAGGCGAACGCGCCGGCGATCGTCTTCGTCGACGAGATCGACGCCGTCGGCCGGCACCGCGGCGCGGGCCTGGGCGGCGGGCACGACGAGCGCGAGCAGACGCTGAACCAGCTGCTCGTCGAGATGGACGGCTTCGACGTCAAGACGAACGTCATCCTCATCGCGGCGACCAACCGGCCCGACATCCTCGACCCGGCGCTGCTGCGGCCGGGCCGCTTCGACCGGCAGATCGCCGTCGAGCCACCGGACATGCAGGGCCGGCACAGGATCCTTCAGGTGCACGCCAAGGGCAAGCCGATGGCGGTCAACGTCGACCTGCAGGCGGTCGCGCGGCGGACGCCGGGGTTCACCGGCGCCGACCTGGCCAACGTCCTCAACGAGGCCGCTCTGCTCACCGCGCGCGCCGGCGCCCGGCAGATCGACGACCGCGCGCTGGACGAGGCCATCGACCGCGTCATCGCCGGCCCGCAGAAGCGGACCCGGCTGATGAACGACAAGGAGAAGAAGATCACCGCCTACCACGAGGGCGGCCACGCCCTGGTGGCGGCGGCGCTGCGGCACACCGACCCGGTGACCAAGGTGACGATCCTGCCCCGCGGCCGGGCGCTCGGCTACACGATGGTGCTGCCGACCGACGACAAGTACTCGACCACGCGCAACGAGATGCTCGACCAGCTCGCGTACGCGCTGGGCGGCCGGGTGGCCGAGGAGCTCGTGTTCCACGACCCGACGACGGGCGCGGCGAACGACATCGAGAAGGCGACGTCGCTGGCCCGGCGGATGGTGACGCAGTTCGGGATGTCCGAGCGCGTGGGTGCGATCAAGCTCGGCCGGAGCAGCGGCGAGGTGTTCCTCGGCCGTGACATGGGCCACGAGCGCGACTACTCCGAGGAGGTCGCGAGCGTGGTGGACGAGGAGGTCCGGCGCCTGATCGAGGCCGCGCACGACGAGGCGTGGGAGATCCTCGTCGAGAACCGGAGTGTCCTCGACACCCTGGTCACCGCCCTCCTGGAGCGCGAGACGCTGAACAAGGAGGAGCTGTCCGAGGTGTTCGGGCCGGTCGTCAAGCGGCCGCTGCGGCCCACCTGGCTCTCGAGCGATCGCCGCACCGTCTCCGACATCCCGCCGGTCATGAGCCCGGCGGAGCGCGCCGCCGCCAACGGGCACGCGGCCGCGACCGTGACCGCCGCCGGGGGACCGGACGCCGGAGAGTCGCGCTGACCGCCGGTCCGGCCGGCGGGCCGGACGCAGTGACCCGTGGCGGCGGGGGGGACGGCGTATCCCGCGTCGGCGCGCCCGACGGCGTGGCCCGCGTCGGGGGGCCGGAGCTTCCGGAGTTCGACTTTCCGCGGCTGGAGCGCGCCGTCCGCGAGATCCTCGTCGCGATCGGCGAGAACCCGGACCGCGACGGGCTGAAGGACACGCCGGCGCGGGTGGCGCGGGCGTACGCGGAGATGTTCGCGGGGCTGCGGCAGGATCCGAGCGGCGTCCTGGCGACCACGTTCGACCTGGGTCACGACGAGATGGTGCTCGTGAAGGACATCGAGGTGTTCTCCTCGTGCGAGCACCATCTCGTGCCGTTCCACGGGGTGGCGCACGTGGGCTACATCCCGAGCGAGGACGGCCGGATCACGGGCCTGTCCAAGCTGGCGCGGCTGGTGGACGTGTACGCGCGGCGCCCGCAGGTGCAGGAGCGGCTGACCAGCCAGGTCGCGGACGCACTGGTGGAGCACCTGGAGCCGCGCGGCGTCATCGTGATCATGGAGTGCGAGCACCTGTGCATGTCGATGCGCGGCGTGCGGAAGGCCGGCGCGAAGACGACGACCTCCGCGGTGCGCGGCCAGCTCCGCGACCCGGCGAGCCGCGCCGAGGCGATCAGCCTGATCCTCGGCTGAGCCGGCAGGCCCGCCGGCCCGGCCGGTGGAGGCAACGGCCGCGCCGGCCGCCGACGATCCCGGCCGCCTGCGACGTGGCCAGCCACTCTTTCCTTGCCCGTGATCATGCACGATAGGAACGCGGTCACCTCGTAGAACGCGGTGATCATGCACGATAGGAACGCCGGCTCGGGCGCGCGGGTTCGCCTTGCGTCGAGGGGGCGTTCCCATCGTGCATGATCACCGCCTGGGTCACCGCCTGGGGGTCACCGCCTGGGGGTGCGCCGGCTGCGGTCCGGGGCGTTCGTGGGTCAGCCGGGTGGGTGTGTCGGCTTGAGGGTCCAGATGACGGGGGCCTCGACGCCGTTCTGGTCGCTCACCGTGCCGTAGACGCGGCGGCCGACGACCCCGGCCGCCAGCGACGTCGCCGCCGGATCCACCGCCGCGCCCAGGTCGAGGATGCCGCCGCCGACCCATGCGACCGCATGGCGCCCGCCTGCCCTCGTCGAGGAGAAGCCGACGGCGACGTCGTCGTCGGAGATGTCGACCGCCCAGCTCTCGCCGGTGCCGTCCAGCGTCCCCAGGTCGGTGACGCGACCGTCGCGCCAGGTCACCGCATGCGGCCAACCGTCGGGCGTCTGCGACGTGCCCGCGACCACGCCGTCCCGGTTCACGGCTGCCGCGATCGACTGGCGGCCGCCGAGCGGCGGCAGGTAGGTGAGCTTCCCGCGCCGCCACTGGACGGCGGCGGCGGGCGGCTGCGCGTCCGCCTCCACGCCGGCGCCGCCTCCCGCCTCGTCACCGCTGGACTCGCCGCTCGACTCGCCGCCGGACACGGTGGCCTCCGTCGTCGTCCGCGTCACCTTGCCCACGACGGTGTCGCGCGTTCCGGCACGGGGCTCCCCCTTCCAGCCACGTGGCACCGTGAGCTCCACCGGCTGCTCGCCGGGCCGCCAGGTCGCCGGCACCGAGCCTTCCGGGTGCTCGTCGGTGACGCCGGTCAGCAGGTTGCCGACGACGGTCCCTTCCTCGGTCAGGAACCGTCCCATGATCGGCACGGGCGTCAGCTCGCCGGTGCGCGGCGCCCACAGCGCGGCCGGCGCATCGTCTTCCTCGCCGTGCGGCGCCGCCAGCGGCCGGCGCGCGGCGACGAGCACCTGGTCGGAGCCGACGTCCACGACGGCGCCCACGTCCGGGTTCTCCGGCTGCCGGCCGTCGGCGGTCCGTGCCGTGACCTCGGTGGTCGGTCGGGTGGTGTCCCCGTCCGCGCCCGCGCCGGATCGCGGCGCCGTGAACGCGACGAGCCCGTCCGGCCCGACCTTCGGATCGGTCCCCGGCGCCGTCGCGGCGAGCGTGTCGGGTCGGCCATCGGCGTCCCAGCGGACGGCGCGCTCGGCGTCCGGCGCCGTCGGCGCGGCGCCCCACCGGCCCTCGGTGCCGACGGCGACGCCGTCCGGCGACAGCCCGGTGACCCGGCCACCGGGCCGCGACGTCTGCAGCCGGCGCGCGGTGACCTCGAACCCTGCCGCCCGAGGGGCGTCGCCGGCGAGCACGCGCGGACGCGCGACCTCCGGGGTCGGGCTCCGCTCGGGCGGGGCCGTCACGGTCGCGGTGGGCGCGGAGGCTTCCGGCGTCCCGGTCGCCGACGGCGACCCGAGCCTGGCGCCGGTCCGCTGAGCCCGGGTCGCCGTGCTGCACGCGGTGGCGACGACGACCAACGACACGGCCGTCATCACCGTCAGAACCCGCGTGAACTGCACGGATGACACTGTGCCGTACGGCGCCGCCGACTGTGCAGCCGGCCTGCCGGAGATTTGGTCCCCGTCGCTCTAGGTGTCGGCCTATGTCTAGTTGTATCCTCCCAATGTGCAACATGGCAGATTGCACGATCCGAAGTGCGAGCAGGAGTTCAGATCGATTGCAGATAACCACCTCGCATCTTCCACGAACCGGGCGAACGACACCGAGAGACGGAAGGGATCGATCGATGCACGCGCAGGTGACGTCATGAGCCGGCGCTCGGCGTGGGAGCGCCGCGCGGACTCCCGCGACGACGACCGCCGTCGCCGCCCGGCCAGGCCGCTGCCGACGACCACGCTGTGGCGCTGGCGGTACGAGGTGGTGGTGACGTCCGGTGTGTCCGGCGGGGTGGCCGGGCTGGCGCAGCAGATCGGTGCCCACTCGACGGTCGCCGTCATCGCCGCCACGGGGGCGGCGATGGCGTCGGTACCGTCGGTCCGGCGGGCGTCGGTGCACGTGTGGTGGCACGTCGTGACGCCGCACCTGTTCCGCCGCTGCTGCTCGGACCTCGGGTTCTGGGACGGCCGCGGCCGCCTGCCGGCGGTCCTGCGCACCCGCACCACGCGTCGCGGCCAGCAGCTCACGGTCTGGTGCTCGGCCGGGGTGTCGCTCAAGGACCTCCGCCGGGCCCGGGACGAGCTCGCCACCGGGCTCTGGGCGCAGGACGTCGAGGTGCGACGGCACCGGCGGTTCGGCCAGCTCGCCGTCGTCACGGTCGTCCGCGACGACCGCACGCTCGGCGAGGGCTGGGACGCCGATCGCCCGCCCGGCGACGGTCCGCGTCACCGCCGCGGCTGGGACGGCGGCGACGGTCACCGGGGCTGGGACGGCGGCGACGGTCACGGGGGGTTGGACGGTTCCGGCGGCGACGAGGCGGCGTCGGCGCCGGCGACACCGGTGGGTGCGCCGGGCATCCCGCGGCCGCGGTCGCCGCGGCCGGTATGCGAGGGAGGTGCCGTGTGAGGCGGATCCGATTCGAGATCGCACCCTGGACGGGGGACGACACGACGGGCTCTGGTCCGGGTTCCGGGCAGGGGTACGGCAGGGGCGAGGCCGGCCGATCGGGCCGCGGCCGGTCGCCGGTCCTGGCGGAGGCGTTCGCCCGGGTGGAGGTCGCGTGGCGGCTCGACGACGCGGAGGCGGCGTTCCGCGTCTTCCGGGAGCTGGCCCGGACCGAGGAGGGTGCGTGGCTGATGCCGGTGTTGACGGCTATCACGGTGCGTCAGTTCTCCGACCACCTCCGTGGCATTCCCCGGCAGGCGGATAACGATCGACACGCGGGCTGAGGAGTCCGTTTGAACGCCGTCTTGCGTCTCGATATGTTGCTGGTTGCAAGGTGGCATATTGATGCCCAGCATTCCGACACAATGGGGGCCAAGCAGATGGCTGATCCCGCGGCTCTCAGGCGGCGGTTGCGCACCGAGCTGCGGCGGGCCCGTGAAGAGGCGCACAAGACGCAGCGCGACGTCGCGGATGCCCTGTTCTGGTCCCCGTCCAAGGTCATTCGCATCGAGAACGGCCAGACCGGCGTCAGCGTGACGGACCTCAAGGCGCTCCTCGACCTCTATGGCATGCGCGACACCGCGAGGACGAGCGAGCTCGTGGAGCTGGCGCGCCAGTCACGCAAGCAGCCGTGGAGCCAGTACCGCGACGTCGTCCCCCCCGAGGTGGCCACCTACTACGGGTACGAGGCGTCGGCGTCGGTCGTGCGACAGTTCGAGCCGCTGCTGATCCCGGGCCTGCTGCAGACGCAGGCGTACACGCGTGCCCTCCTGCAGGGAGTGTTCCAGGAGGACGAGGGGACGATCCAGCGGCGCGTCGAGGCACGGCTGGAGCGGCAGGAGCTCCTCAACCGCGAGGACGAGCGCGAGTTGTTCTTCATCGTGGACGAGGCCGCGGTGCGGCACCTCGTGGGCGGGGCGCGGGCCATGGCCGATCAGCTCGAGCACATCGCCGAGCTGGGTGAGCGGCCCGACATCACGTTCCGGGTCGTCCCGTTCGGGGTCGGCGGCTACATCGGCCTCCAGGGCCCGTTCTCGCTCCTGGAGTTCCCGCAGCCGGACGACGCCGACGTCGTGTACCTGGAGGGCCGCGAGACCTCGTTCTTCCACGACGACGACGAAAAGACCAGCCGGTATCTCAACATCTTCTTCGACCTCGAGAACAAGGCCCTCTCCGAGGAGGAATCGATCCGGTTGCTCGGAAAGATCGTGTCCGAGCTCGAGGTCGACATCTCGGCGCCGCCACGGCACTGACTCGCGAGACAGTACGACGACCGCGCGCCATTGGTTGTGGTCCTTTTTGTCCGGCGTTGCTTACACTCAGGTAGCAAATCCGGGCGGACTCGACCAATGGTGCTCGTCGACGCGCCGGTTGAACTCGTGAGTACGGGGTGAGCTGTGGGCGTGTCGAGCGGTGAACGGTCCGGATGGCGCAAGAGCAGCCATAGTGGTCAGGCCAACTGCCTCGAAGTGCGGCTACGTCACGGCAACGTCCAGGTGCGCGACTCCAAGGACCCCCGCGGGACGGTCCTGACCTTCACCCGCGACGAGTGGGTGGCCTTCGTCGCCGGCGCCAAGGACGGCGAGTTCGACCTCTCGACCTGACGCGCGGACGAACGCGCGGCCGGGACGCCGCCTGCGCGTGAAGGGGTTCGACCGCCCGGACGAACGCGCGGCCGGGACGCCGCCGGCGCAGGGAGGGTTCGACCGCCCGGCCGGGGAGGCCGCCGGCCGGCCTGAGGCTGAGGCTCTCTCGACCGCGGGCTAGGGTTCTTTGCGTGGACCGGATGCTCGCGCTGCCCCTGCCGGGGGCCGAGCACTGCCTGGTCATGGGGGTCGTCAACGTCACACCGGACTCGTTCAGCGACGGCGGCAAGTGGTTCACCGCCGAGGCCGCCGTCGCGCGGGGGCACGAGCTCGTCGCGCAGGGCGCCGATCTCCTCGACGTCGGCGGCGAGTCCACCCGTCCCGGTGCCGCGAGGGTCCCGGCGGAGGAGGAGCTCCGCAGGGTCCTGCCGGTCATCCGCGAGCTCGCGGCGGCAGGCATCACGGTGAGCGTCGACACCACACGCGCCGCGGTCGCCGACGCCGCCCTGGCGGCCGGCGCGGTGCTCGTCAACGACGTCAGCGGCGGTCGCGCCGACGCACGGATGCCCGCCCTCGTCGCCGCCGCCGGCGTCCCCTTCGTCGCCATGCACTGGCGCGGCCACAGCGACGTGATGGAAACCCTGACCACCTACTCCGACGTTGTCACCGACGTGCTGCAGGAACTCGCCCGCGGCGTCGACACGCTGGTCGCCGCCGGCGTCGACGCCGACCGCATCGTCGTCGACCCCGGCCTCGGCTTCGCGAAGACCGCCGCGCACAACTGGGAGCTGCTCGCCGCGCTCGACCGCATCGTGGCGCTCGGCCCGCCGGTGCTGCTCGGCGCGTCGCGCAAGCGCTTCCTCGGCACGCTGCTGGCCGGTGACGACGGCACGCCCGCCCCGGTCACCGAACGGGACGCCGCGAGCCACGCCGTCACGACCGTCGCGGCGATGGCGGGTGTCTGGTGCGTGCGCGTTCACGAGGTCCGGGCCAGCGTGGACGCCGTCCGCGTCGTCGCCGCGATCAAGGCCGCCGGCTCCGCCGCCCCGGCAGCGCCGACCACGCAGCGGGGCCAGGAGGCGCGGGCCGGCCAGGAGGCGCCGCCGGCGACCACCGCCTGGCGCGGTGCGGCCGCGCCCTCCGCCATCGGTGGGACGCCGTCATGAGCGTGCCGTTCGCCGCCGTCACCGGGGGGTCCGGGCGGCCGCTCGACCAGGTGCGCCTCACCGGGCTCCGCGCCCGCGGCCACCACGGGGTCTTCGAGCACGAGCGCCGCGAGGGGCAGGACTTCGTCGTCGACGTCGTCCTCCACCTCGACACGCGCCCCGCCGCCGCCACCGACGACATCGCCCGCACGGTCCACTACGGCGAGCTCGCCACCGCCGTCGCCGACGCCGTCCGCGACCACCCGGTCGACCTGATCGAGACCCTGGCCGCCCGAGTCGCCCGCGTCTGCCTCCGCGACCCGCGCGTGGTGGCCGCCGACGTCGCCGTCCACAAGCCCCAGGCGCCGATCACCGAGGACTTCGGCGACGTCCTCGTCGCCCTGCGCCGGCACCGCGACGAGCTGCTCGACGCCGTCCCCAGCCCGCCGGTGCCGGCGGTGCTGGCGCTCGGCACGAACCTCGGCGACCGCGAGGCGACGCTGCGCTCGGCGGTCAGCGCACTCTCCGCCACGGACGGCGTCGAGGTCACCGCGGTCTCCCCGGTGGTCGAGACCGACCCGGTCGGCGGGCCGGAGCAGCCGGACTACCTCAACGCCGTCGTCCTCGTCCGCACCTCGCTCAGCGCCCGCGGGCTGCTGGCCACCGCGCACGCGGTCGAGGCGCAGCACGGCCGCGAGCGCGCCGAGCGCTGGGGACCGCGGACGCTCGACGTCGACCTCGTCGACTACGACGGCCTGGTCGCCGCCTCCCCGGACCTCGAGCTGCCGCACCCGCGGGCCGCCGGCCGGGCGTTCGTCCTGGTCCCCTGGCTGGCCGCCGACCCGGCGGCCGTGCTGCACGCCGACGGCGGCGAGGCGCCGGTGAAGGAGCTGCTGGAGCGCAGCCCGGACCGGAACGGCGTCCGGCCGCGCCCGGACGTCCTGCTGGAGGTGCCGTCGTGAGGAACCCGACGGAGCCGCCCCGGGTCTCCCCGGCGCGCGCCGGCCAGGCGGTGCTCATCGCCCTCGTCACGACGGCGGCGAGCTGGCTGCTGCTGGACACCTGGGCCGGCTCCGGCCGGGAGCCGCTGCCGCTGCCGTGGACGGCGATCGCCGGCACCGCGGCGCTCGCCGCGGCGGTGGTGTCGCTCGGCCTCCCGGTGCGCCGGTGGGTCGCCGGGCGCCGCGACCGCCCGCTCGACCCGCTGTTCGCCGCCCGCGCGTTCGTGCTGGCCAAGGCCGCCGTGTACGGCGGGGCGCTGCTCGCCGGGTGGTACGCCGGGCAGGCGCTCGCGCTGCTGCCGGACATCGTCGGCAGCCGCCGCACGAAGCTGCTGCTGGCGCTGGTCGCGGTCGTCGCGGCGATCGCGGTGAGCGTCGCGGGCCTCGTCGTCCAGCGCTGGTGCCGCGTGCCCCCGGACGACGACGACCAACCCCCGGCGTAGCGCACGGGGCGTCCCTGCGCGCAACTAGCGATCGCAGGGACGCCCCGTGCGCAACCCGATGGATGCACACGGGGCGGCGTTGTGCGCGTCTAGCGATCGAAACGCCGCCCTGTGTGCCAAAAACCGGGGCTACACCGGGCGGTTCTGCTCGGCGGCGCCGGCGATGACGTCGGCCAGGAACTTCTCGATCACCGCCAGCTCGTCGGCGGTCCGGGTGCGCAGGACGGCGTCGAGGTGCTCGCCCTGCGCGCGGTAGTGCGGCATCAGCGTCCGCTCGATCCCCTCCTGGCGGGGGGTCACGACCACCCGCCGCCGGTCGGCGGCATCCCGGGTCCGTTCCACGAGGCCGGCCTGCTCGAGCCGGTCGAGGACGCCGGTGACGGTGCCCGTCGTCATCCCCGTGTGCCGTGCCAGCTCGCCCGGCGTGAGCGGGCCGTGGACGTTCAGCAGCGTCATGAACTGGCCGTCGCTGGCCCCCAGCCCCACCCGCTGCGCGACGAGGTGGTTGTAGAGGACGACCTCCGCGATCAGGTGGACCACCGCCGCCTGCACGCGGGCGCGCGCGGCAGCGGCCTCGTCGTCGCTCGCCACGGTCACCTCCTTGACGATATCTCGTCTGGACGAGATAGTTGTTCAGCCAAGATACTTGGCAATCCGAGATAATCGTACGGCGGTCCCGCTCGGCCCGCCGGTGGGGAGGTTCTCATGACCAGGGCGATCGTGGTGGGGGCCGGCGTCGCCGGGCCGGGGGCGGCGATGGCGCTGCAGCGCGTCGGCATCGACGCGACCGTCTACGAGGCGTACGCCGGCGACGCCGAGGGCGTCGGCTCGTTCCTGACCCTGCAGGCCAACGGGGTCGACGCGCTCCGGGCCGTGGACGCGGCCGGCGTCGTCGAGGAGCTCGGGTTCGCGACGCCGCGGGCCACGTTCTTCAGCGGCACCGGCAAGCGGCTCGGCGACGGCCCGCTGGGCGCGGAGACCGCGCTCAGCCGCACCCTGCGCCGCGCCGACCTGTACGCGGCGCTGCGGGCCGAGGCGCTCCGCCGCGGCGCCCGCATCGAGCACGGCAAGCGCCTGGTGACCGCCGAGACCGGCCCCGACGGCGTCCGCGCCACGTTCGCGGACGGCGCCGAGGCCACCGCCGACCTGCTCGTCGGCTGCGACGGGCTCCGGTCCGTGGTGCGCACCGCGATCGACCCGCAGGCGCCGCCCGCGCGGTACGTGCCCGTGCTCAACATCGGCGGCGAGGCCCGCGGTGTCCGCACGGCGCTCGAGCCGGGCGAGTACGGCATGGTGTTCGGCAAGCGGGCGTTCTTCGGCTGGACGGTGACGCCGGACGGCGACGTCTGGTGGTTCGCGAACCCGCCGCAGCGCGAGGAGCCCGCACCCGGCGAGCTGGCGGCGATCACCTCGGGGGAGTGGCGCGCCCGGCTGCTGGCGCTGTTCGCGGACGACCGGTCGCCGGCGACCGAGATCCTCGAAGCCACGCACACCGAGCTGCAGGGGTGGGCAACGTACGACGTGCCGCGGGTGCCGCACTGGCACCGGGGCCGGATGATCGTCATCGGCGACGCGGCGCACGCGACGTCGCCCGCCTCCGGCCAGGGTGCGTCGCTCGCGGTCGAGGACGCCGTCGTCCTCGCGCAGTGCCTGCGCGACGTCCCCACCGTGACCGGCGCGTTCGAGACGTTCACGGCCCGGCGCCGGGACCGGGTGGAGCGGATCGTGGCCGAGGGCAACAAGTGGAGCAACACGAAGGCCGCGGGGCCGGTGGCGCGGGTGGTCCGCGACGCCGTCCTGCCGATGGTCTTCCGCCGGATGAACGCGAAGGGCGACGTGAACGGCTGGGTCTTCGAGCACCACATCGAGTTCGGCGCGAAGGTCGCCTGAGAACGGACCCGCCGAGTGTAGGGCAAAATGCTGTCAAACCAGCGTGAAAACCGCCGTTAGCCCTACACTCGCGGGTTCTACACTCGCGCGGGTGGTGGCACGCGACTCGTCCAGGCGCCTCGGGGGGCGGGTCGCGGCCGTGGCGGCCCTGGCCGCCGCCGCGCTGGGCCTCGCGGCCTGCACCGGCCTCGGCGGTGGCGGTGACGACGGCGAGGGCGCCACGAGCGGCGCCTCGGCCACCTCGCCGGCCCCGAAGGCGCTCACGGTGGGCGGCGCCACGTACACCGAGGCGCTGATCCTGCAGCAGCTCTACGGCCAGCTCCTGACGAAGGCGGGCTACGAGGTCACCTACCGGACCTCCCGCGACCGCCAGGGCTGGACGACGGCGCTGACGGCCGGCGACGTCGACGTCGTCCCGGAGTACGCGGCGACCTTCGCCGAGTTCCTGAACCGGCTGAAGAACGGCCCGGAGGCGCCGTCGGTCTCGAGCTCGGACCCTGCGGCCACGGTCGCGGCCCTGCGGCCGCTGGCCGAGGCACGCGGCCTCGCCGTCCTCAAGGTCTCGGCGGCGTCCGACCAGAACGGCTTCGCCATGTCGCGGAAGGCCGCGGACGCCGGCGGGATCACCACGCTCTCGCAGCTCGCCGCCAGGAAGCCGGCCATCAGGCTGGCCGCCGACGCCGGCTGCGCCCAGCCGGCGCGCGTGTTCTGCAAGGCCGGGCTGGAGCGCACGTACCGCTTCCGGGTCACCGTCGCCCCGCTGGGCTACGGCACCACGGCGGCGAAGGAGGCGGTGGCGGACGGCAAGGCGGACCTGGCGCTCACCGCCACCACCGACGGCACGCTCGACCAGCTCGGGCTCGTGCTGCTGGCGGACGACCTGCGGCTCCAGTCGGCGGAGAACGTCGTGCCCGTCGTCAACCGGGACGACGCCGGGACGCCGCAGGTGGCGGCCGCGCTGGACCCGCTGGCCGCGGTCCTCACCACCGAGGACCTGGCCCGGCTCAACCTCGAGGTCGACGGCGGGCGCCGCAAGCCGGCCGTCGTCGCGAAGGAGTACCTCACGGGCGTCGGCCTGCTCTGACCGGGGGTGACGGTTCCGGGGTTCGTGTAACACGGTCGGACCTGCTGCGTTGAGTACGCGTATCCGTTTCGGGCTGGATCACTACCCTGGGCGATGGTGCGCGTGAACCGGACATCAGGTCGGCAGGTGAGCACTCCGGCGTCGAGGCCTGCACCGAGGCCGGCGCCGAAGCGGGCACCCGGGCGGGCTCCGGCACGCGCCGGCGGCCTGCGCGGCTCGCTGGGCCGCGCGGCGGCGGTCGCGATGCCGTACGGCTTCGCGGCGTCCGGCCTGCTGCTCGGCGTGGGCGGCGTGGTCGTCGACCGGCCGCTGGCCGGCGCGTGCGGCGCCGTCGGCGGCATCACCGCCGGGCTGCTCGAGCGGCACCGCGCGAACGAGGCCGAGCGCCGCGCCGGCCGGCTCCGGGAACGCCTCCTGGAGCAGCGCGCCGAGGCCGAGCTCGAGGCGTCCGACCTGCGGCGCCGGATCCACGCGCTCGAGAGCCAGCTCTGGCGGCGCGACCTGCGCGACCTCGGCACCATGGAGCTCCCGGTCATCGACCCGCCGACCGGGCCGATCGCCCAGGTCATCGACCTCAGCGAGGCCCGGGAGCAGTCCCAGCCCGCCGAGGACGAGCCGGCGCCGACGCGCGGCGGCGACCGCGCGGCCGGCTGAGCCGGACGCCGACACCGGACGCCAACACAGGGCACACGAGCCCGCCGCCGGCGTCACTTGTCGACGTCGCCGACCACGAAGAACGTCGACCCCAGCACGGCGACGAGGTCCGAGATCAGGCACCCGGGCAGCAGCTCGGTGAGCACCTGCACGTTGTTGAACGACGCCGACCGCAGCTTCAGCCGCCACGGCACCTTGTCGCCCCGCGACACGAGGTAGTACCCGTTGAGGCCCAGCGGGTTCTCGGTCCACGCGTAGGCGTGGCCCTCGGGCACCCGGAGCACCTTCGGCAGCCGCACGTTGATCGGCCCCGGCGGCAGCGACCGCAGCCGGTCGACGCAGGCCTCCGCCAGGTCGAGCGACACGTGCAGCTGCTCCATCAGCACCTCGAACCGCGCCAGGCAGTCGCCCTCGGCGCGGGTGACGACGCGGCCGGGCCCGTCGGCGGAGAACAGCTCGCCGTAGGCCAGGTAGGGCTCGTCGCGGCGCAGGTCGAGGTCGAGGCCGGAGGCCCGCGCGATCGGGCCGCTCACGCCGTACGCCGCCGCCGTCGCGCGGGACAGGACGCCGACGCCGCGGGTGCGCGCCCGCAGGATCTCGTTGCCCACCAGCAGGCCCTCGAGCTGCGGGAGCCGCCGGCGCACGGCGGCGCACGCGTCGAGCGCCCGTGAGAGCCACCCCGCCGGCAGGTCCTCCTTGAGGCCGCCGACCCGGTTGAACATGTAGTGCATGCGGCCGCCGGAGACCTCCTCCATGACGGCCTGCAGCTCCTCGCGCTCGCGGAACGCGTAGAACACCGGGGTGATCGCGCCGAGCTCGAGCGGGTACGACCCGAGGAACATCAGGTGGTTCAGCACCCGGTTCAGCTCGGCGAGCAGCGTGCGCGCCCACACCGCGCGCTCCGGCACCTCCATGCCGAGCAGGTGCTCGGCGGCGAGGACGACGCCGAGCTCGTTCGCGAACGCCGACAGCCAGTCGTGGCGGTTGGCGAGCACGATGATCTGCCGGTAGTCGCGCACCTCGAAGAGCTTCTCGGCGCCGCGGTGCATGTAGCCGACGATCGGCTCGGCCCGGACGACGCGCTCGCCGTCGACGACGATCCGCAGCCGCAGCACGCCGTGCGTCGCCGGGTGCTGCGGCCCGATGTTGAGCACCATGTCGGACGTCGCGAGCCCGCCCGCGCCCACTCCGACCGTCAGCTCCACGGCGTCGATCCTCCCACGCGCGACGCGTGCGCCTTGAGTCACCTGCCGCACCCGGCGGGTGATCCGGGACGCTGTGACATGCTGCCGGTATGACGGCCCTGACACCTCCCCCAGGGTCCGGGGACGAGCCGTTCGCGCCCCACGACGTCACGTGGTCGCGCGTGTCGCCGAGGCTGGCGCTGGCGCGCCGGGTCACGCTCACGATCACGCTCGGGCTCCTGGCGGCCGTCGTCGCCGTCGTCGGGCTCGTCCTCGTCGGCTGGCCCTGGACCTGGCTCGTCCTTCTCGGGCTCGCCGTCCTCGGCGCGTGGGGCTGGCTGCTCGCCGGCTGGCAGGCGGCGGCGATCGGGTACGCCGAGCGCGCCGACGACCTGCTCGTCCGCCGGGGCGTCATGATCCGGAACCTCGTCGTCGTCCCCTACGGCCGCATGCAGTACGTCGACGTCCAGGCGGGTCCGCTGGACCGCGCCTTCGGCATCGCGCAGGTGCAGCTGCACACCGCGTCCTCCGGCACGGACGCGTCCATCCCCGGGCTGCCGCCGCACGAGGCGGCGCGGCTGCGCGACCGCCTGGCCTCGCGCGGCCACGCGCAGCTCGCCGGCCTGTGACCCCTTCCATGGCAGAGGGGACCGAGGGGACCCGGGGGCCGGCCCTGACCCAGGACCAGGGCGCGAGGTTGGCGGACGGCGACTGGCACCGCGTCCACCCGCTGACGCCGGTGATCCGGTCCTGGCAGCTCGTGATCTTCATCCTGCTCGTCGCCGTGCAGAACCTGGGCGGCGACGTCGCGCAGGGCGACCTGCCGGAGCTCGGCCGCCCGAACCCCGGCGGCCGGCTGCTGGCCGGCGGCGGCGCACTCATCCTCCTGGCCGTGCTCGCCGTCCTCGGCTTCGCCGCCCTCTCCTGGCGGATGACGCGCTTCCGCGTCACGGCGGACGCGCTGGAGCTGCACAGCGGCGTCCTCTACCGCCAGCAGCGCCGGGCGCGGCTGGACCGGCTGCAGGCGGTGGACGTCGTCCAGCCGCTGCTGGCCCGGGTGGCCGGGCTGGCGCGCATCACGCTCGAGGTGGCCGGCGGCAGCGGCTCGGCGGTGACGCTCTCCTACCTCACCGAGGCCCAGGCCACGAGCCTGCGCAACCACCTGCTCGCCCGGGCCGCCGGGCTGCACTACGAGAGCGACGAGGCGCCCGAGGCGCCGGAGCACGGCGTCGTCGAAGTGCCGGCGCCCCGGCTGATCGCCTCGCTGGTGTTCTCCGGAGCGGCGGTCACCCTGGTCGTGGCCTTCCTCGCCGGGATCACCGCGGCGCTCGGCTTCGGCCGGATGGGCGTGGTGTTCGGCGCGTTCCCGTTCCTCGTCGGCGTCGTCAGCGTGCTGTGGGGCCGCTTCAACGGCGGCTTCGGGTTCCGGGTGGCGACGTCGCCGGACGGCATCCGCCTGCGCCACGGGCTGCTCGAGCAGCGGGCCCAGACCGTGCCGCCGGGCCGGGTGCAGGCGGTCCGCGTGCGGCAGCCGCTGCTCTGGCGCGGCTTCGACTGGTGGTCGGTCGAGGTCAACGTCGCCGGCTACGGCGGCGGTGGCGGCACCGACGCCGCGTCGCCGGAGAACGTGCTGCTGCCGGTCGGCACCCGCCAGGACGCGATGGCGGTGCTGTCGCTGGTGCAGCCGCAGCTCACGGTCGAGCCGGGCGAGTCGCCGGCGGAGGTCGTCGTCGCCGGCCTCGACGGCGCCGGGCCCGCCCACGGCTACCTCACCGCGCCGAACGCGGCGAGGTGGGTGGACCCTCTCGCCTACCGGCGCACCGGCGCCCGCGTGACGCGCGAGGCGCTGCTGATCCGGCGCGGGCTGTTCGTGCGGCAGTTCGACGTCGTCCCGCACGCCCGTTCGCAGAGCTGGGGGCTGACCCAGGGCCCGCTGCAGCGGCGGCTCGGGCTGGTGTCGTTCCAGCTGCACTCGACGCCGGGACCGGTGACGCCGCAGGTGCCGCACCTCGACGCGCACGTCGCGGCCGCGCTGCTGGCCGATCAGACCGAGCGTGCGCGCCAGGCCCGCGCGGCCGCCGGGCCGGAGCGGTGGATGGAGGGGGTCAGCGCGTCGCCGACGGAAGCGGCGCCGGCGAGCCCGCACCCGCCGTCGGGCCCGCCGTCGGACCGGCCGTCCGACCCGTCGGTTCCGGCGCCGGGCACCGAGGGCTCGTCTCCAGCCTGACCAGCCGCCCGCCGGCGTAGGTCAGGATCGCCACCACGTCGGTGCGGTCCGGCAGCGACAGGAACTCCCCGAGCGTCGCGGGTCGCGAGTCGACCGCGGCCGGTCGCCCCGGCTGTGCCGCCGGCAGGCAGGTGTTGATGACGACGCGCACCTCGTCGCCGACCGGGACGTCGTACAGCCGGTCGACGTTCTCGTTCACGAACCTGTCGCCGTTCTCCGGCACGACGGCGACGCCGTTCCTGGCCACGGCCTCGGGTGCCACGCCGCGGACCGACCACCGGTCCAGGACGAGGACCTGGCGCGCACCGCTGCCGCGGACGGCGACGATCGTGCCGACGTCGTACCGTCGGCCGGCGATCGACCGCTCGGCGTCCTGCCGCGCGCCGCGGACGCCCTTCGACGCGGCCGGCGTCACCGTGACCGTGACAGTGACCTGCGGCGCCGGCGGCCCCCCGCCGCAGGCCGCCACCACGGCGCC
>Ga0081539_10004095_pt1 | contig 16642 bp, 17 predicted proteins | sample TabmetS4T2R2_FD_71023 | JGI IMG/M metagenome (GOLD analysis project Ga0081539, IMG submission 71023) | Tabebuia heterophylla rhizosphere microbial communities from the University of Puerto Rico - S4T2R2 | ecosystem: Host-associated > Plants > Roots > Rhizosphere ...
GCCGAGCCCGCTTGCGGACGGACCGCACAGCGTCGTCTGGGCCGATCGCGTCTTCACGACTCGAGGTGAGCTCCGAACCTGGCTGCGCCACCGGGGCCAGCGCTATGACGTCTGGGCTCGCCATCACCCGCTGCAGGCCGCGATCCTGGAGCACCGCCCGCCGCCGCGCACGGCTGCGCCCTCGCGCCCGGCGAAGCGTTCGACCCCGGCGCAGGATCGCACGGCCGCAAAGCGGACGAAGAAGGCGAATCCGAAGCCGGCACCCGCGACCGGATCCGGCGGCGGCAACTCGGCGACCGTCGCGGCCGAGATCTTCGCCGCCCTCTTCGCGCTCGTCGCCGGCATGGCTCTGACGATTCGCATAGGGCGTCGCATCCGGTTCTTCCGACCGCGCCTCCGTCTGCCGGAGTTGAACGTCCGCGACAGCGTCGCGAACGCCGTCGAGCGGCTCCCGCGAGTCCGCATGCCGCAGCGCCCGGAGATCCGACGGAGCCGAAATGGAGCGCCGGTGCCGCAACCTCCCGCGGCCGAGCCGACGGTCGCGGCGCACAACGGTTCACACAACGGCTGGGGCGACGGAGTCACGCGTCGTCACACCCGGACCGCGGCGGCCGAACCGCCGCGGAACGGCAACGGCGACGGTGCGGTTCACGCTCCTGCCGTCGTCGAGCGGGAGGTCGTAGTGGCCGAGGTCGTTGCGCCGGTTGTCGCCCCGCTCCCGCCGGCCGAGCTTCCTGCGCCCGTGATCGAGCCGGTTGCGGAGGTCGCGGAAGTCGTCGCGCCGGACCCGGTTGCGCCCGTTCGATCCGAGCCGCCTGCGCCTTCGAGTCGGCCGGCGGTCGTGGAGGTCGTCGCGCCGGCTCCGCCCGCCCGGGAGACGCCGGTCGTCCACCCGCCTGCGCCCGCCATCGAGCCGGAGATCGCGGAGGTCGTGGAGGTCGTTCCGCCCGCGGCCGTCCCGTCCACGCCGCCCGCACCGCCCGCGGCGGCGGTGGTCGCAGACGGAGCCTGGGAGCTCTGTACGACCGCGCTCTGGCGCGGCTACGTCGCAGCGCGTTTCTGGGCACATCGGCCCGGCGACGACGTCTCGATCGCGCAATCGGCGTCCTTCGACTGGCGGGCGTGGCAGGACGCGCCGAGGGATACCGAGGCTGCGGAGGCAGCGCTCGCCGAGCTCCTTGGCCTTCTCGTGGCCGACGGCTGGGAGCAGATCGGGAGCGGTCGGGAGCGGCACGAGATCCGCTTTCGCCGGCGCCCGCGCGTCGAGTGGTGACAGATCTGCCGCGCCAGCGAGCCGTTTCGCATTTGATCGACCGGTCAATCAATGGATCGGAATGCAAACGCCCAACGGGGGAGAGGTATCGAAACGGCGCCGCCGTCGGCGCGCCGATCTGCTCGCACACATGGCGTTCCGGGACGTCTACTGCGCGTGGTGCGGCCGGCATGTCCGCCAGGACCTGACGTTCGACGAGCAGGGCTACCTCGCTCCCGCCGACAGCATCTGCGAGGCGTGCTTCCACCGCTACGAGCCGAACCTCGAGTACCCGGGCCCGGACGCCTAGCAGCTCGGCAATGAGCGGGCGCGAGCGCGCCCTCCTCGCTCTTTGGGCCTCGCGCCCGAAGCGCGCATGCGCCCGGTTTCGGCGCACATGAGTGCGAAGCACTCACGCGCGAGGAGCGCGCCCGCGGAGCGGCGCGGGACACGGCGGGACTGGGATTCGAACCCAGGGACGGCTTGCGCCGTCATTGGTTTTCAAGACCAACCCGTTCGGCCGCTCCGGCACCCCGCCGCGCGACAGGGTAGCCCGGCGCGCTAGCCGAACTCGAGCGAGTCGAGGATTCCCTCGAGCTCGACCCTGTCGTGCACTGCGCGCGGGCCGTGCGAGAGCCAGCCGAAGGCGTAGCCGCGGCGTGCATGGACGGCTGTGACGACCGTGAAGTAGGCGCCGTCCGCGCAGCGGTACGCGGTCAGCGTCGCATTCGCGCCGCCGAACCTGAGCAGCGTCGATCCGTCCGCGATGCGACCGCCACAGTTGAGCCGCGCGGTCCGCAGGATGCGCGCGTGCCAGGCCGCTCGCTTCAGCCCCGTGGGCAGCCCGGCCGCGGTGAGAAAGCGGCCGCTGTCGATCTCCTTGAACGTGTCGATGCCCGGACTCCCCGGCGTGAGCGCGCCGGCCCAGTTCCCGCCCGCGGGCTGTGCGCTCCAGCCGAGCGGGAGGAGGAGTGAATACGCGTAGCGCGTCGAGTTGAACTCGGTCGGAGCGCGCGCCGGAGCCGGCGGCACGACGGCGAGCGCCAAGACCGCGACGGCGAACGGCCGGATCAAACCCGCGAGGTCTCTCCGCGAATCCGCTCGGGTGCGCCGAACTGCTGCAGCGCCTCCGGGATCTCGCCCTGGAAGTTCTCGAGGATCGCCAGCGCCCAGCGGTCGGTCACCGCGGTGCCGTTCAGTGTGTGCGGCGTGGCCAGCGCCTTGTCCGACGTCCGGTAGCGAATCTGCGACCGGCGCGCCTGGTAGTCCGTCGTGTTCGAGCACGACGTGATCTCGCGGTACCGGTCCTGCGACGGAAACCACGCCTCGATGTCGTAGCGCTTCGCGGCGGCGGTCGAGAGATCGCCGGCCGCGGAGTTGACGACGCGGTACGGCACCGCGAGCTCCTGGACCAGCGACTCCTCGATCGCGAGCATCCGCTCGTGCTCGTCCCACGATGCGTCGGGCTCGACGTACACGACCATCTCGACCTTCTGAAACTGGTGCACGCGGAACATCCCGCGCGTGTCCTTGCCCGCCGCGCCGGCCTCGCGCCGGAAGCAGGACGAGAACGCGCAGTAGTGGATGGGCAGCTCGTCCAGGATCTCGTTCATGTGCATCGCGATCAACGGCACTTCGGAGGTTCCGACGAGGTAGAGACCGTCCTCGGGGATCGCGTAGTAGTCGTGCTTGTCGGAGGGAAAGAAGCCGGTCCCGTACATCGCCTCTTCGCGGACGAGAACGGGCGGGATCACCGGCGTGAAGCCCTCGCGCGTGAGACGGTCGAGCGCGAAGCGGTAGAGCGAGAGCGCGAGCAGCGCCGTGTCGCCGACCATGAAGCCGAAGCGCGCGCCGGAGACCTTCGCCGCGCGCTCCATCTCGAACGTGCCGACCTCGATGTGCTCGCGCGGCTCGTCGAGCTGCGGCGGCTCGCCGACGCGGCGGACCTCGACGGCGTCGTCGTCGCCGAAGCCGTCGGCGGCCGAGTCGTGCGGCGGGTTCGGCACCTTCGCCAGCGCGTCGTCGCGGGCGGCCTGCGCGGCGGCGAGCTCTTCCTCCAGCTGCTTGAGCCGACCCTTGCGTTCCTGCAGCTCCGCGAGCTGCTCCGGCGTCGGTTTCCCCTGGAGCTTTTGCTTGCCGCGGAGCTCGTCGACCCGGGGCACCAGCTCCCGCCAGCGCCCGTCGGCAGCCATCAGCTCGTCGAACGCGTCCGCCGCGCCGCGCCGCGCGAGCGCGTTGCGGAAGCGCTCGGGGTCGTTGCGTGCTTCGCGGATGTCGATCATCGCGCCACCGTACCTCGGTTCACTGCAGGCCGCCGACCGGCGATCCGAGGAACGCCTCGATCACCTGGGCGACGCCCTGATCTTGAGCGCTGGGGCAGACGAAGTCGGCGCGGGCGAGGATCGCGTCGTGGGCGTTGGCCACGGCGACGCCGTAGCCGGCCCAGTCGAGCAGCTCGAGATCGTTCTCGCCGTCGCCGAACGCGACTGTCTCCGCAGGCGTGAAGCCGAGTCGCGCCGCGACGAACCCGAGCCCGCTTCCCTTCGAGACCTCGGGGTGGGCGAGCTCCAGAAAGAACGGAAGCGACTTGGCGATGAAGAGGCGTTCGCGGAAGTGGTCGCGGAGCTCCGCGCCGAGCTCGTCGAGGGCCTCGGGATCGCCCACGACGACGAGCTTCGTCGGGGCGCGCTCGAGCCAGTCGAGCAGCGGGCCGACGACGTGGAGCTCGATGTGCTGGAAGCTCGCGTACTGCTCGGCCTCGGGCGTCACCGTCGCGACGTAGAGCTCGTCGTCGACGTAGCAGTTCAGCCCGAAGCCCGCGCTCTGGATCGCGTCGATCGCCTCGCGCGCGAGCGGCACCGGGATCGGCACGTGCCGGAGGAAGAAACCGGTCGTCGGATCGACGACCGCCGCGCCCTGGTAGCAGACCACGGGCTCGGGGCCTGTGAGGTAGCGGCGGACCGCCTGGAACATCCGTCCGGTGACGATCACGACGGCGATCCCGTGCGCACGCGCCGCCGCGAGGGCCGCGCGCGTGCGCTCGTGGAGCACGTAGTCCGTCGCGATCAGGGTGCGATCGAGGTCGCACGCGAAGGTCCGCGGCGACGAGGGAAAGTCGTCGGGAAGGTTCAGGACTTCTGCGTCAGGAAGGCGACGAGGTCCGCGACTTGCTTGTCGTCCAGCGACGAGTAGCTCGGCATCACGCCTGCGGGGAAGCCGGGGACGGTGTACGCGCTCGGGTTCTTGATCGACTGCGCGGTGTATTCCTCCGTCGAGCCCTGGTTGGCCTTCTTCGCGTCGGCCGCGAGGTCGTCGAGGTCGGGACCGACCTTGCCCGTCGTCCCCGCCGGCTTGTACGTGTGGCAGCCGCCGCATCCCTGCGACGCGAACAGTGTCTTGCCCGCCGCCGGATCCCCGCCGCTGACGCCGCCGGTTTTCGGAAGCGTGCCGACGACCGTCTCGGCGGTCGGGGCGACGACCTTGCCTCCGCCGCACCCTGCGAGCACGAGGCACGAGCCGATCAGCACGAGCACGGCGCGCTTCATCGGTGCGCGAGTCTAACGGGTGCGTTCCCAGGCCAGGACCGTCACCGAGCCGATCGCGCCCCAGAACATCACGTCCTGCGGCGTGTCGTTGACGAGCAGCGAGAGCGCGAGCGCGACGAGCATCGCATCGAGTGTCGCCGGTCGCGGTCGCATGCGGGTGAGCAACAGGAGCACCGCGACGCCGACCGCGAACATCGCGAACGCGCCGAACGAACGCGTCGCGCCGTGGGCCGAGACGTGGATGCGGTGCGCGAGATCTCCCGGAAGGCCGGTGCCGAGCGCGCGCGTCACGTGACTCGAGCCTCCGGTCGCGGCGTCGAGCGCGACCAGCGCGAGTCCGACGACTGCGACCGCGCCGGCGGCGACGAGCACGCGCTTCGGCGTGAGCCGTCCGTACGCGCGCAGCGCGAGCGTCGCGTAGCCCGCTGCGAAGACCAGCAGCCCACCGCCGTCGGCCCCTGCCTTGCTCCAGCCGATCGCGACGAGCGCGAGCGGCGCCGCTGCCAGTCCCGCGATCAACGCCGGCGGCAGGAGCAGCGTTTCGACCTGATTCGTCACGCCGTAGAAGCGGCGGCCGCCGTCCGGGTGCGGCCCGATCGTGGCGAGCGCATTCGTCACCGGCCATTGCCAGAGGACGAGCAGCGCTCCCGCGAGCACGCCGCCGCAGAGCGGACGGAACAGGCGCCGCGGTAGCGCGAAGGCGAGCGCGAGCACCAGCGCGCCGGCGAAGAGCGCGAGCGTCGAGCGCCAGGCAAGGCCGAGCGCGAGCATCGCGGGCGAGGCGAGCACGGCCGCGCGGGCGAGGTACGCGGAGCGCGCGCCGAGCGCGAGCAGCGCGAGGAGGCCGACGAGGACACCGAGGGCGATGTTCGCGTGGGCGCGCGCGTCGTGTGCCTCCTCGAGCTCCGCCTTTAGCTCGGCAACGTGGCGGGCGGCGTTCGGATCGGGCCGGACGCGCAGTTCGGCGTCGCGCGTCTTCGCGGCGACGAGCCCCGGGATGCGCGTGTTGGGGTCGACCAGCAGGCCGTCGCGATCGAGTCGCTGGACGTGCCGCAGGCCGGGCGCCACGAGGCCGTCCGCCGCTGTTGCCGTTCCGTTAAGCGCCCCTGTGAGGAGCACCCCCGTAACTACAATTACGGCCGACCCTCTCAAGGAGAAGCGATCTTCCATGAAACGCAAGGCTTACGGGCGCGACGCAGGCTTGACGCTACGGATGCTCCTCACGACGGGGATGCTCGGGCTTGTTTACGTCGCGTTCGCGGTGCTGCTCTTCCAGTTTCTGAACGTCGGCCTGATCCCGATGGTCGTGATCGTCATCGGCATCGCCGCCTTCCAGTACTACACGTCCGACAAGCTGGCGCTGCTGGCGTCCGGCGCGAAGGTGGTCGAGCGCGACCAGGCGCCCGACCTGCACGCCATGGTCGAGCGGCTCTGCGCGATGTCGGACTTGCCGAAGCCGCGCGTCGCGATCATCGATTCGGACGTTCCGAACGCGTTTGCGACCGGGCGCTCGCCGAAGCACGCGGCAGTCGCGGTGACGACGGGCCTGCTCCGCCGTCTGAACCAGCAGGAGATCGAGGGCGTGCTCGCGCACGAGCTCTCGCACGTCAAGAACCGCGACGTCCGCACGATGACGCTCGCGTCGTTCTTCGCGATGCTCGCGGCGATGATCGCCCGCTTCGCGTTCTACGGCGGGCTCTTCGGCGGCGGCGACCGGCGTGACAACAACGGTCCGCCGATCTGGCTGATCCTGATGGTCGTCGGCTGGGTGACCTACCTCATCAGCTGGATCCTGATCCAGATGATCTCGCGCTACCGCGAGTACGCGGCCGACCGCGGCGCCGCGATCATCACGGGCGCGCCCGAGCACCTGATGAGCGCTCTGCAGAAGATCGCGTCTCAGATGTCGCTGATCCCACAGCGCGACCTCCGCGAGGTGCAGGGCATGAACGCGTTCTTCATCGTCCCGACCGACTGGAAGAAGCGCGGGGCGGAGCTGTTCATGTCGCATCCGCCGCTCGAGAAGCGCCTCGCGGCGCTCGCCGAGATCGCGCGCGAGATGGGACGCGCGGCCTAGAACCGGGTGCGGCTTTTCGGCCGCAAGAGACCCGTTGCCGCCGCGCGCGAGCGTCTGTTCGCGCTGTCGAGCGCTGCGATCACGCTGGACATGGACCTCGGGCTGAAGCCGGCGGGTGTCGCGGCCGTGCTGTTCAAGCCGCAGTCGAGCGGCGAATTCGTCCGCGCCGAGAGCGACATGCAGCAGCTGCTCGACTCCGCGGCCGCCGAGTCGGGCACACGCGTCGAGCGGAAGACGGACTCGTTCGGCTACCAGTGGCTGATCGTCCGGGACCCGGATCTCGAGGATCTCGTGACGACGACGCACCTCGTCGCGTCCGAGCTCGAGGATGCGGGCTTCGGGCCGCAGCTGCTGTGCGCGGTCTTCCGGTTCGAAGGCGGCGGCCGAACGATCTACTGGATCTACGGCTTCAAGAACCGTGCGTTCTGGCCGTTCGTCCCGAAGGGCGGGCAGGAGCGCGACAACGCGGAGGAGCTCGAGCTCAAGGCGAAGCTGGAGCGCGAGCTTCCGATCGAGGCCGACCTGACGAAGTGGCTGGCCTTGTTCGACGCGCCCGTCTGAGCCATGTCAGGGGGTCTGACCCCGGCCGTGGCCGAAGTGACCGCCGGTCCGGGGCGCCTGCCGTCCGGTGAACCAGGACTCGGTGTCGCTTCGAGCCATGCCAGGGGTCTGACCCCTGTCATGGCCGGTCAGGACACGTCCCAGGGCGGCCGCGCGAGCGCCGCGGCCAGCGCCTCACGCCCGCCCGGGACGTAGGCGCCGTGACTCACGAGGACGTGCTCGATCGGGAGATCGAGCCATGCGCGGATGCTCGGGACGTGCTCCTCGTGGTACTCGCGCACGTCGTCGTCGCTCTCCGCCACCCACCACACGCGTAGCGCACCTTCGACCGCCACCACCAGGTCGCCGACGGCGAGCGCCTCGTGCGAAGCGAGATACAACGGCGTCTCGTCGTGGATCGCGCGCGATTCGAGCGCCCGGACGGCGCCGGGAAGCGCGTCCCCGGCAGCGACGACCCGGTAGTCGTCGGCCGGATCGAGCCGCTCGCGGCCGTGCTCGTTGCCGTAGACGAGCGCCCCGTAGCGGTCGTGGACCGCCTGGCTGCTGCGGAAGTGGCCGGCGCGGCTGAGGAGCACCGCGACCTCGGCCCCCGCGCGCTCCACGACACCGTCGAGCCATGCCCAGAACCCGTCCTCGCCGGCTGAGGGGACGAGCGGGTCGAGCAGCAGCGTCGCGTCCCCAGCCTCGACCGCGTAGCTCGCGACGTCGCGCTCCCAGCCGTGACCCGGCTGCCAGCCGGGATGCGCCGCCGTCCAGCGCCAGAGACCGTCGGCCAGCTGGTGTGCCGGGGTCAGCTCTGCTGCGTGCGCTCCGACTCGGTCTCCGCCGGCTCGCCGGAGCTGGAGCTCGGCCCGAGCTCCTTCGCGCCGCCGTCGCCCGTCCCGATCTCCTGCTTCATCGCCGCGAGCTCGGACTCGACCTGCGACTGCGATGCCATCTGCGCCAGCTCGCGGTCGAGCGCGGTCTTGTCGGACGTGAAGTCCTCGAGCGTGCCGGACTGGATCAGCTCGTCCATCGCGGACGCGCGCGCCTGCATCTGCTGTGTCTTCTCGCGTGCGCGCTCGATCGCAGCGCCCGCGTCGCGCATGCGGCCGCCGATCCCGGTCGCGGCCTCGCCGATCCGCACCTGCGCCTCCGCCGCCGAGTACTGCGCCTTCATCACTTCCTTCTGCGAGCGGAACGTCTCGATGCGCGCGGACAGCTCCTTCTCGTTCGCCGTCAGCTTCTCCTGCTGCTGCTCGAGCTGGTCGACCTGCCCGTCGAGATCCTGGAGCTGACCCTGCACCGCGGACTTGCGCTCGAGCGCCTGCCGCGCGAGATCCTCGCGGCCGCCGGAGAGCGCCTGTCGCGCCTGCGTCTCCAGCTTGACGACGCTCTGCTCGAGCTGGTTCTGCTGGAGCTGGAGCCGCTTCTTCGCAGTGACCACGTCGGCGATGCCGCGCTTGACGTTCTGCAGCAGCTGAAGCTGCTGCTCGTAGGAGTAGTCGAGCGTCTCGGTCGGGTTCTCGGCGCGGTCGAGCGCCTTGGACACCTTGGCCCCGAAGATCATCTTGAAGCGCTCCCACAAGCTCGGCATCGGTCCTCCTCGACGTTGGTCGAGAGGTAGCGTAGCCACCGTGCTCGTCGAGCGCAGCCTGCACCCGCGCTACCTCTCCAACGCGTACCTGATCGCCGACCAGCCCGGCGGGACGGCTGTCTTCGTCGACTCCGGCGCGCCCATCGAGCCGCTGCTCCGGAAGGCCGAGGAATGGCGGGTGACACCAACCCACGTGCTGCGAACGCATGCGCACGGCGACCACACCGAGCACGAGGCGGAGCTCGGACTCGCGGTCGTCAGGGGCTCGCTCGAGGCCGGCGATCTCTGGATCGAGTCGATCCCGACGCCGGGTCATTCCGACGACATGGTGTGCTTCGTCGTCAACGACGTCGTCGCCTTCTCGGGCGACACGCTCTTCAAGGACGCCGTCGGCGGCGGCGACTTCGCGCAGATCAGGCACGCGGTGATGGACGTCTACATGGCGATGCCGCACGACCGCCGAGTTCTGCCAGGCCACACGGACGAGACGACGATCGGACGCGAGTGGGAGCACAACCCCTTCGTGCGCGTGTGGCGCGGTCTCGATCCCGAGGGGACCGACCGCGTGCGCGTCGCCGGCCGCGAGGCGACGCTGATCGTCTGGTCACCGGACTACGACGGCAAGGGCAAGGCCTGGGTGCGCTTCGACGACGGTGCTGACGCGATCGTCGGCGGCTCGCGCCTGACCCGCGACGCTTCCGCATAGCCTCGTACGCGCGGGCGAGTGCTGCCTTCGAGAACCGGCGCTCCGCGTCGTCACGGCGCTCGCGACCCGAGAGAAACCCCACGCGCGCCGGCGCGTCCGCCATCGCGTCGACGGTGAGGCGCAGCGCCGCAAGCTGGAGGCGATGCGCGCTTTATCGGACGGAGTTTCCGCCGTTGGAAGGCGGCCCGCCACGCCGACTGACGCACCTCGAGCTCGTGCGCTACGACGTGCTCTTCGTCCAGCGCACTGCGTAAGAGACCGCGTCGTCCTCGTGCCAGCGCACGAGGAGGTCGGCCTCCTCGCGGACCGCCGCGCGCCACTTCGTGGGAATCGGCGCGAACGGTTGCAAAACGATTGCGGCCCGATGCTTGCTCCGCTCGACCTTCCACGCTCCCGCGACGGCGCCGTCGACGAGAAAGGTGTGCATCGAGAACGGGAGCTTCGTGTTGAAGATCCGTGGACGGAACTCCTCCGGCAGCACACCGGTGCGGCGCGCGTGTACGAGCAGGACCGCATCCCACGTAGGCAGGAATCGCGGCGGCGCCGGTGTCGCGGCGTCTGGCAGCGGCGCCCGCGGGAGGTCGACCAACTCCTTCCCCTTCTCGTCGCGGAAGCTCCGTGCGCCGATGCGCTCGATCGCCCGGTCGACCTGCTCGCGCCTGAGGCGCGACCAGCTGCCGATGTCCGCGACGCGCGCAGGCCCGAACGCGGCGAGATAGCGCCGGACGAGCAACTCGCGGCCGTGCTCCGGATCGGCGTCGGCGACGCCAACCCACGCGTCGGCGAGCGCATACAGGTCGGCGCGCCGCTGCTCCCAGGTCCCTGACGGCGGAACGCGCACGAGCTCGACGCCTGCGGCGAACCATCCGTCCTTGCCGACGAGCGCCACCAGCTCGTCGCGCTTACGCGGCCTCTCGGCGAGCGCTTCGCGCAGGCGCCGATCGGCAGCCGTGCGGTCGCGGGCGACGATGTCCGGACGCACGCGGCGGAGCCATGCATCGTCCGTTTCCCGTACTGCCGCGCGCCATGGCCAGTAGTCGCTGCGCGAGACGATGTGAATCGTCCCGCGCAGCACCGTGGCTTGGACGACGGCACGCCGTTCGAGTGCCCGCGTCAGCGCCGAGCGCTGGAAGCCCTCAACTCGGGACCAGAGCGCGATGTATGCGGACGGCGCGTACTGCGCCTGGATCCCGCCCATTCGCTCGACGGCGCGCGGCAGCGGCAGTCGCGCGCGCTCGAGCAGCAGCTGCCGCGCGAGCAGCGCGCGGTTCAGCTCGCGCTGCGTCAGGACGCGCAAGCGGCGACCGTCCGCTGCACGGCCGCCTCGAGCCCGTCCGCGGCGGCGTATGCGGCCGAGCCGAGCAGGAGCATGACGCCTTCGCGTGTTCCCGCGCGCGCAAGCTGCTCGGCGGCGTTGTCGGGGCCGATGCCGCCGCCGATCACCGCAACGGCCGGCCTCGCGGCCGCGATCTCGGCGCGTACCTCGTCGTCGGAGTCGTGGACCCGACTCGTGAACGAGCCGACCTGCACGTAGTCGGCGCCACACGACCGCGTCAGCTCGGCCAGCACCGAGGCGTCGACGCCGACGCGCTCGCCGCGCACGAGGAACGCCGCCCCGACCCGGTGCGCGAAGATCGGCACGCCGAAGGTCGCGTCGCGCAGCGCGCGCAATGCGTCGAGGCCCTGAACGAACACGTTCAGCATCAGCGCGGAGACGCCGGCGTCGACGCATGCCGCTGCACGTTCGAGCAGCGACTCGGTCGGACCAGTGACGTTCGCGGCGTAGAACGCGCCGGTCGCCGCGACGGCGCGCACGCGTTCGAGCAGCGGGCACGCCGACGGATCCGTCAGCAGCTCGTCGTCCTTCACCAGCGCCGCCCCGCCGCGCGCGAGCGCCGCGGCGCGCTCCGCCACCTCCGCGGGGGACAGGCCCTGCGCCGGCTTCACGATCGCGCCGACCTGGACGCCCACCGGCGCCGCGAACGCATTGCCCGGGAGCCACGACGGCCACTCGACCGCCACGAGCCGGCAGCGCCGGACGTCCGCGCGATCGCCCCACTCGCCGACGATGCACGAGAGGAGCGCAGCGAGGCCGACGGGCTCGTCGAGCGCGGGGAACTCGAGCGTCGCGCGATTGCCGTCCACCGCGACGACGCGTGCCCGGACGGAGTCGGGCCCGTCCGGCAGGCTTGTCGACTCCAGCACCGCGAGCGTCTCCGCCCACTCGGGCGGGTCGATCTCGTAGGTGGCCTTCACCGGGGCGGAGTACGCTGCAGGCTGATGCGGGCGATGCGCACGATCGCATTCTTAGCCGCCTTCGTCGTCCTGATGCCGGCTGCCGCGTTCGCGCAGCCGCCGAAGCTGAAGCCGCTCGCCCAGCGCATCGTCGCCGCGGGGACGCCGGGCGCCGTCGTCTACGTGCGCGACGGACGCACCGTGCGGTCGGCGGCGGCGGGCCGCGCAGACCTCCGCAAGAAGACGCTGCTCACCCCGGCGATGTCGTTCCGCGTCGGTTCGGTCACGAAGTCGTTCGTCGCGACGGTCGTCCTCCAGCTCGTCGGCGAAGGGAAGCTGACGCTTGCGGACACGCTCGACCACTGGCTTCCCGGCGTGGTTCCGGAAGCCTCCGAGATGACGATCCGCGAGCTGCTCAACCACACGAGTGGGATACCGAACTACACGAACGAGGTCACCTTCGACGCGGCGCTCGTCTCGACTCCCGCACGCGTCTGGACGCCGCGGGAGCTCGTCTCGTTCGTCGACCAGCGGCCGCCGTTGTTCACGCCGGGCGCGCGGTGGTCGTACTCGAACACCAACTTCATCCTGCTCGGGTTGATCGTGGAGAAGATCACCGGCCGTCCGCTCGGCGCCGAGCTCCGCGACCGAATCTTCTCCCCGCTTCGCCTCGAGCACACGTTATTCCCGACCGCGAGCACCTCGATGCCCGCGCCGAACGCGCACGGCTACCTGCTGCCGAACAACGGCCTCGTCCCCGTGCGGACGTTCCTGGACGTCACCGCGTGGAGCCCGTCCTGGGCGTGGGCGGCCGGGGCCGTCGTGTCGACGGCCGACGACCTCGCTCGCTTCTACGGGGCGTTGCTCTCCGGCGACCTGCTGCGGCCCGAGTTGCTCGACGCGATGGAGAGCACGGTGCCGGTGACGACGGATCCGGGCGGGCCGGGCTACGGCCTCGGTCTGATGCACGACGAGGCCGCCTGCAGCGACACCTGGGGTCACGACGGCGCGGTTCCCGGCTACACGTCGTTCGTGACCGGTCGCCGCGACGGTTCGCGCATCGTCGTCGTGCTCGTCAACACCTCGGTCTCGATCCGGCGCGCAAGCGACGCCGTGCTCGCCCAGCTGGAAACCGCGTTCTGCCGGAGCTAGCGGAGCGCGCCGCAGGGGCGGAACGCGTTCAGGCAGTAGTTCACGAAGTACGTGAGCGCGTCCTGGTCCCACGAGTTGACGAAGTCCGCGTGCCCGGAGTACTGACCCCGCGACGCAACTTCGACCTTGCCGCTCCCGTTGACCGGGTACCTGAAGATCTGCACGAGCTGCGGGACCGCGACCGGGTGCGATGCCGGGCAGGCGCCGTTCGCGGCGTACGCCATGTGGCTCTTGTGATCCGCGCTGTCCAGGCTCTTCCCGTCCCAGCACTCGGGGAAGACCACGTGCAGCCGCAGGCTGCTCGAGCCGCAGTTCGGCACCGACTGCGACGGGTTCGTCGCGGCGAGCGAGCAGTTCCAGAACACAATCTTCGTGTTCTGCGGCTCCGTCGCCCCCGAGTCGCCCGCGATCATCACGAGGTTCGCGGGGAACGGCTTCACCGGCGCGAGCGTGTTCCGCCGGTAGTAGAACGCGCCGTCGAGCGCCTCGACGACCTTGTTGTCGACCAGCAGCGTCGGTGTCCAGTACGCGGCCGTATCGCTTGTCGGCGAGCACGTCGTCCGCTCGCCGCGGATCTTCGTCGGCGTCGAGCTCGCGTCCGTGACGCTGTTCCCGAAGAACATGTGGTCGTGCGAGAAGCCGGGCTTGCCCGGAAAGACGATCGGGTCGTCGGACTTGCGGTGGCTGAAACGGCAGAGGCTGACGAAGTTCACGTCCTCGAATCCGCCGAGGATCGGCGCGATCACGGTCTTGTGGCCGGCGACGGCGCGGCCGCCGACGAGCGCGCCCGCGGCGAGCAGCAGCGCGGTCAGCGCTCCGGCAGCGATCGTCGTTCTCGTCTTAATAGTCGTCTCCCTCGCACGCGATTCCGTCGTTGTTGCCGTCGAGGTGGTGCGGGTCCGGCTCGGCGACGTCGCGCTTTACCGGGAACTTCCGCAGCGGCGCGAAGTCGGCGCAGTCGAGGTCCGGCGGCGGCGGCGGGATGCAGACGCCGACGTAGCCGGGATCGCACTCGTGGCCGGCCAGTCCGTAGGCGCCCCCGGGGACGATTGTGGAGGCCGCGCCCTGGTCGTTGAGCAGGTTCGGGTCGAGCAGCGGCGCGCCTCCGCATTGGGCACTCGTGCAGCCGGCGAGCGAGATGACCGCGCGGGCGGCGAGCGCACCGGGCGCCAACGCCTGCAGGACGACCGTGGCGGTGACCGTCGCGCCGGCTGTCATGCCGGTGAAGGTGCACGTCGCCATCCACGACTTCGGCGCGCACGTGCCGTTGGGGCTTGCCACGGAGACGAGCTGCTTCGCATAGCTGCCCGGGCGGAGCTCGAGGGTGACGGTCGGCGCGGCGAGCGGGCCCGCGTTCCGCGCGGTCACCGTGTACGTCACGTACTGGCCGGGCAGCGCGCGTTCGGCGCCGCTGACCGACACCGAGACATCGGCCGCGCACGCGCCCCACATTCCGGCTGCCGCGCTCGCCGCCGCCTCCTGCAGTGGCACGTACGCCGCGAGCCGCGAGAACCGCGTTCCCCACACGTCCACCTGTGCCGCGCCGCGGCCGAGGAGGGTCCGTCCGAGGTCGCTTCCGTTCGGAAGGGAGACGTAGGCGCCGCGCGCGAGCTCGCCGACGAGGGTCACGCGTCGGCCGAGCGCTAGGCTGCGCGTCGCCGCGGCGGCGGCGCCCGCGTAGCACGCCGATCCGGTGGGGGTCCGGACGCCCAGGACGTGGACGCGCGTCGGCTTCTGCTTGCCGACACGGACGAGCAGCGTGTCGCCGGCAGGGACGCCGACCACGCTCGCGGTCGTCTGCGGCGTCGCGTGGCGCGAGGCGGCCGCGGTCACCGTGACGGCCCCGCCGAGGGCGAGCAGGGCACCAATCCAGAGCAGACGACGGGTCATCCGACCGACGAACGATGACACTCGATCCGGACAGGCGCAAGCCGCCGCCCGTGGCCGCGGCTACACTGACCGCTCCTCGCGGGGCTATAGCTCAGTTGGGAGAGCGCCTGGATCGCACCCAGGAGGTCGCCGGTTCGAGTCCGGCTAGCTCCATGTCTCCCCTCGCAGGGCGACGTGAAAGCTGCGCGGTCCGTCGGCGTGCCGAGCTCGCTCGAGCCTACGGCGCAGGGTCCGGCCCGCTAGGTTGAGGCGCATGAACATGCGCCTGCCGCTGGCGACGGATCACCGTCACCGTCACGTCGAGGACGAGCACGTTCACGATCACGGCAGTGGGCCGCATCGCCACGACGCCGAGCAGCACGCCCGCGGCCACTCGCACGGCCTCGTCGATCGCTCGATCGTTCGATCGCGGGACGGGGTGCGGACGGTTGCGATCAGTCTCGCCATCCTCGTCGTCGCCGCGACCGCACAGGCGGTCGTCTTCGTGTCCACCAACAGCGTCGCCCTCCTCGCCGATCTCATCCACAACGCCGGCGATGCATCGACGGCTGTGCCGCTGGGAATCGCGTTCTATCTGAGGAGCGCCAGAGGCGAGAGGCTCGCCGGACTCTTCGTCGTCTTCACGATCTTCGTTTCCGCGTGTGTTGCGCTCTACGAGACGATCGGCCGTCTCATTCACCCGCAGGATCTTTCACACCTGTGGGCTCTGGCAGCCGCGGGCGTAATCGGCTTTGCCGGGAACGAGATCGCCGCTCAGGTCCGGCTCCGTGGCGGCAAGCGTCTGGACAGCCCGGCGCTGATCGCCGACGGCAATCACGCACGTGTCGACGGCTTCGTCTCGCTCGGCGTCATCGCGAGTGCCGTGGCCGTCGCCGCCGGCTTACCGGTTGCGGATCCGATCATCGGGCTTGTGATCACTCTTGTGATCTTCAAGATCACGTGGGATTCGTGGCGGACCATCCGTGGCCGCCATCCCCACTGACGGTTGGCGGCACTGCCTCGCGTGTACGCCGGTCGCGACGCGTTTTTAGTGGTGAAGCAGGATCCCCGCCGCCGCGGCAAGCGCGACGAGCGCCGGCTCGGGCACCTTCACGCGGCGTTGGAGCAGGAACGCGAGGGCGACTAGACCGATCAGCAAGGACAGCCACCATTGGTCGCCGTTGATCGTCTGGCGCGCGATCACGATCGCGGCTCCCGCGATCGCGCCGGCGGCCGCAGCCGTTGCGCCTTTGACGAATCCGATCAGGCGCGGGTGCTTCTCGTAGCGTCGGAAGAGCGGTCCGGGAACGACCACGAAGAGGTAGACGGGCAGGAAGACGGCGCCGGTGGCGACCACGGCGCCGAGGACGCCGTGGACGAGGTAGCCGGCGAAGGTTGCCATGATCACCACCGGGCCGGGTGTGATCAGTCCCATTGCGACTGCGTCGACGAATTGGCGTTCGGTGAGCCAGTGACGCTCGTCGACGAGGCCGGCGTGGAGGAACGGGACGATCGCGAGGCCGGACCCGAACGTGAACGCGCTCGCTTCGATGAAGAAGACGCTCATCGCGGCGAAGGAAGCGCCTGATCCGATCCACGCGAACCCTTTGACGGTCGCGACGAGCGGCGCTACGACCACGCTTTGGGCACTGCGCGACAGGCGCGGTAG